>Ga0209550_10007393_pt1 | contig 10161 bp, 6 predicted proteins | sample LauGreSuBDMM15SN_2_FD_187567 | JGI IMG/M metagenome (GOLD analysis project Ga0209550, IMG submission 187567) | Freshwater lake microbial communities from Lake Michigan, USA - Su13.BD.MM15.SN (SPAdes) (version 5) | ecosystem: Environmental > Aquatic > Freshwater > Lake | place: Lake Michigan, USA... | reverse complement strand
AGGCAGCGGCCGAAAAGGCGGCAGCCGAGAAGGCGGCAGCCGAGAAGGCGGCAGCCGAGAAGGCGGCAGCCGAGAAGGCGGCGGCCGACGAGGCGGCAGCAGAGAGTGCCCGCGCGGCAGCCCGCCGCTGTCGAGAGCGCGAGATAGCCCTGGAGCTCAAGCAGCAGCTCGACCTCCAGCGGCGCGAACGCGAAAAGCGGACGGCTGAGGAGGCAAGGCTCGAAATGATCCGGCGTAGAGATGCTGATCACAAGCAAGCCGCTCAGCACAGGCAAGCCGCTCAGCAGGCGGCGCTTGAGCGGCAGCAGATGGAGGCGCAGCGAGTGGCGGTGTCGGCGGCACGGGCTGAGCTCACCGCGGGCTGCCCGGCGGGGCTTGTACAACGGGCCACCGAGCTTGGAGTTGACATCGCCATGGTCGCGTTGGAATTTGACGTCGAGAAGGAGCTGGAAGCAGTGTTGAGTAAGGGGCGAGAGCTGTGTACGGCCCTTCGGGAAGCGATGACCAAGGTGGAGGCGAAGGCTGACGCCACGGAAACGTGCGTGGTCAGCTGGTCGCTCGCTGCTCGATTCGTGGCCTGCCATCGCCGCCAGGAGCTTTGGCGCCGAGCGCTCCAGCTGCCGCCACCACCCGTGCTGGTACTCTTCCACGGGACGCGCAGTGCCAACGCGGAGGCCATCGTGGAGGAGGGCCTCCGGCTGCCCGACGGCGCAGCGGTCAAGTTCTCGACGAATCTTGCCAGCCGTCACGGCACCGGCTCGATCTTTGCTTCGCTCAACTTCGCCCGCGCGCTCCTCCATGCGGATGGGCCGCGAGCCACCTTCCTGCTCCTGGGCTTACCAGGAGAGGAGGGACCGATCGACCACGCGCAGGCGACCTACGTTTTCTCCGAGGAGGCGGCGCTGCTGCCCTGTTATCTTCCGCAGGGAACCGAGCACGCTCGAGAGCTCGCTCGACTCGCGCGCGAGGTGGCTCGGGTAGAGCTCTATGGCTCGGGTGAAGGTGACATGTGATATGTTGCTGTGGGAATAGATGAGCCTCAGCATCGGTTAGGTAACACCCCGTGAGGGGGATCGTCGAGGAGGCGGTGTTTTGCGAGCTTCATCGGTTACATTTCATCTTCGACCCTGCATGGTGCATGCAACCCACTTCAGAAAACCAAAACATGCGGAAACATTCACAAGTTACATGTATGTCAAACACGGCACACGATCGCCCTGAATCGATCATGCCTACCTACGCGCTCGCTGCGTCGCCACCCGGCAGCGTGCCGTGCTCATCCGGTCATGCTGGCGACGCCTCGACCGCCATGTGCGCGCTTGGCTGCGCAGAACTCTTCGCACGTGCCATCACCGCCGTTTGCGGGCGCTGCCGCTGCCGATTGTGCTCTGAGTGCACGCCGCCGAGTGCGCCACCACGATTGCCTGCTCCCGCTCGTGATCAAGCAGCCGGCAGCAGCGGAAGCCCGACCAGCTGCAAAATTCTCTACTCCCAGCTCCTGTCGTATTCGAGCGGTTTCAGGGCGGAGATTGCGCAGAGTGTTGAATGCGAACGCTGTCGTGTGCTCGTCGATTTTGGACGTGCTTCTGAAGTGACCGTGCTAACCTCTTACGGTGCGTCTTTTGAGCTCGTCGGTGCTGCTGGGCAGCATGCTCGCTTTGTCTTCACGCCTAGCCGCGCCACATTTGGCTTCAATGCTCGCGGCACACCGTCACGTGCACCGTTCACGACCTGCTTCATGCCTTCACCGCCCATGATCCCGCCACCGATGCCATCTCTTCCGCCGCCGCCGCCGCCATCGCCTCGACCGCCGTCGCCCAATCACCCTGTGCGCCGCGTGCCGCACCCAACGTCGCCACCATCGAGGGCGCCCAGCGCTCCTCTTGCCGCACTGGCGGCCAACGTCGCCAAGTATGCTGGGATGCAGTATGTGATGGTACTCGTCTCCTTGATGCTGCTGGTGTGGTGTGCATGCCACGGTTCGGTGGGGCAGCGGGGGTCCAAGGACGATTCACTCGTCGACGAGCGCACCGCACGCAAGAAAAAGGTCAAAAAGGGCGGCAAAAAGAACCAGACAAACGTGGTCGCCGCCGACGAGGACGAGAGATTTCTCGCGGGAGGAGGTATGGAATGAGGATGCGCACAACAAGTCTGAGAACACTGCGATAGGCCGTCTGCTGAGATGTGAGAACTGTAATCTGTATTTGACCGCTTCTTGCATGTCACACATTTCCATGTTTTCAGTGCACGCTCAGCACCGATTGAGACTGCAGACGGAAACTCAGGACGTCTATTTCAGCACCCCCGCCCCAGCCCTGCCGCTTATCGCTGCACATGCCCGCTCGAGGGGAAATTTACCCTTGACGAACCTGTTGAATGAACGGCCGCCACATCCTGGCAATGGCGTTGGAGATGGAGGTGAGGTTGCGACCGCGTGTGAAACAATTTAACGTAACCACAACTCCACACGCCGCCTACGCTTTACGCTTTGAGATCCCACTGTGCAGCCGTCTCACGTTTTATCACCTGCCATGAGGGGAAGGGCGGCGCCAGCGAGCTTCGCCCGTAAGACCTCCGCCTGCCTGCTGCAGCTCTGTCGAGATGAGCTTGATCGCCGAAGAAGCTGCCTGCTGCTGACGCGCCGAGCTCAGCCCCTCACGCATCGCCCGTGAGCGTGCGCCAGCGGCGGCCACGTCGGCCCATGCCTGTCGAGCGTTATGGGTGAAGCATCGCTCGAATGCTTTCTGGATGCGCGCCCAGTACAGTCGCCACTCGCCTCGCGCCATCGTGAGCATGCCAGGGTACAGTGCCTTGAGCACGTGAGCTTTGGCGAGTTTGAGGTGCTGCTCGATGTCTTGCCGGGCCGCAATGGCCGTCGCCGCCACGCCAGTAGTCACGGCGGCCCTTGTGGGCTCACGCCGGATCCCGTCTGCAAGCTCCTCGGCCATGAGCGCCTGCTTCTCGAGCGCCCCGACAAGGCTATTCACCCGCTGACTTGCCGCCGCCAGCTGAGCCTTGGTGGCAGCCAATTTGGTCGTCTCGACCGAGAGCGTGTCGAGCGCCTTCTGCTTCTGCGCCGCCGTCACGCTATTCGAACGCTTCATGAGGTCCGAGCTTGCCAAGCTGTCCTGCTTGTGCGCCTCGTCGAGCGCGAGCTCATTCTGCTTGAGGATCTCATTCAGCTCCTCCTCCTGCGCCTTGGCAGCTTGCAGCTCCCACTCCAGATCCTTTATCTCTCGAGAGGTCTGCCGCGTACGGTCGATGCGTGAGGGGGCGCCGCCTTGGGCGCCGCCTTGGGCACCGCCTTGCAGCTTGGGGCGGCGACGGGAAAAGAGCCACATCGCCCATGTGACCACGTCATTCCAACTCGGCGTCCCTGTCTCAAGGCGGCTGTCGATGGACGGATGGGCCCCAAGGAAGTCCAGCCATAAACTTGCTGTCGCCCTCAGCCGTTGCTTCTCGTCACCACCTAGCCGCACCAGATCGTGTTCTGCGGGTCCATCTGCAGCGCTCGACGCAGCGCTCAACGTAGCGCCCAACGGCGTCGAAACGACACTGGGAGAATCTCCCAGTGCTGCTCTTATCGAGGGCTTCGAGTGAATCGGCGCAACGGCTCCCAGACCGACTGGCGCCGCACCGGGCGCTTCCGCTGCGGGCAGCGGCAGCGAGACACGAGCGAGGGGCAGCAGCGGCGGCGGCAACGGCGGTGCGGGCTTCTGTGGAACTGGTGACTGGGGCTGCGAGGGAGCGGGCGATCGGTAGCCCTTCCCCGGTAGCCCTTGGCTCTCCGGCAGCGGCGGCGGTGTGCGATGAGGCTCTCGCCGTGATGGCACCAGCTGTGAAGGCAGAGCTCCAGCTGTGAAGGCCGAGGGCATCTTCGCGCCAGGAGTCGAGCTGCGAGGCGCGTGCCGTGCCGGTTGCGCGTCGGCGCCCCCCAGCATGTGCTCAACACGGAGCATCATCTGCGATCGGCGCACCTTGAGCACACTCTCAGAGATGAGGTCATTAATCAGCGAGGAGACGAGAGCGCGCGTGCGAGCTTGCTTGAGCATGAGCACAATGTCCGCGAAGGATGGCTCCGTCTTCCGCTTCTGGCGCCGCCGCCAACTGGCCTGCAGCTTGAGTGCGCTCTGGATCTGAAGGCTTCGCAAGTACGCCTTCCGAGCTCGGCGCAGCTGGCGCACCCGTCGACGCGCTAGCCTCGCACGCCACATAGCCTGAAGGACCGTGGCTGCCTCCACCGCCGCCTGCTGCCGAAGATACACGTCGTGCGCAGCGAGCTGCTGATGCAGCCGAAAGCGGGCGACACGCTTCTCGCGCTTGAGCTCCGTCGAGGAGATGATCTTGGACGCTCCAGGCAAGCTCGCGCCCTGCAATGTGCCCTGCCCTCGTTGTGGAAGCAGCTCGGAGCTCTTGAGTGCCCTCGATTGCCCTTGGTTGTATTTGAATGCCCTTGAGGCTCCCGGAAGCACGGGGGATGGTCTCAAGGGTGCGCCCGCCTCGCCGGGCGCGTGCCTCGGGTTGGGCTCGGTTGTGGAATCGCGCTGGTCCACACTCAGGTCGACTCCTTGCACCTTTGCAATGGCAAAGAGCTCGAGTTTTGTCGTGGCCGTGTACAGGTCAGCAGAGCGCACGCCGTGATCGAGCAGCACCTGGGCGAGACCTCGGAAGCCGAGAATGCCTGGCAGCTTCGGCCGCGCGGGCAGCTCCGAGGGCGCCTTTGAGATGGCAAGCTGCCGATTGGGCGTCTGCATCCGATAGGCGAGTTCGACGGGTATCTGTGCGACGTTGGGGTCGCCACCCTCGGGCATGCGCAAGCGGCTCCGCACTGGCGTTGCTAGCACCGTCATGACAGCATCCCGTGCTCGCGGGTCGTCGATGGAAGATGAGGCTGAACCGCTGATGATCGACGACTTTGCTCCGCCGTGAACCTCTGAGGAGGGATGCTCGATGTCTTCCTCGCTCGCTAGCACCTCTTTCAGCTTCATCTCGGCATCGTCCTCTGTCACCACCGGAGAGTGCATCTCCACGGGCGGCTTGGGCCAAGCGCCCGTGAGGAACTCAAACTGGAGTTCCCGTGGCACCAGGTGCGCCACCGCTACGACACTCTGCCCGAACGGCCAAACGCCGCCGAAACCGCGCTTCTGCTCGACGACTCCGAATCGAAAGTGGACGCGTACAGATCCATCCGGCACCGCCTCGGCCAAGGACGGCGACGGGGACGTCAGAGAAGGCCTGCCTTTCGGCCGTTTGAAGCTCTGCGCGTTGTCTCGGCTCATTCGGCTGTCTCGCTGCCGCACGCTAGGCCGCACCTCTTTTGGTGCTGCCGTTCCAGCGTCTGCCGTTCCAGCGTCTGCCGCCAATGCAGCAGTAGCAGTAGTGGAGTTGTCTGTGAGCTGCATGCTCGCGCCTGCCGCACCTGCTGAGCCAGCAGGATCTTGGCGAGGGTCTGGCTCGCTCGAGCCGAGCACAAGCACCGTGCCGAGCATGGAGTTTGCGGACGAGGCCATCGGCGTAGCAGTCGTGGGCGAGGGCCGCCCCTTGTGGGTCATCGACGATGATCCCCGCCGGGGAGGCACTGGCGATGAGCCGTTCAGGGCTACTGCTGTGCCTCCTGAGCTCGAACCCGTGGCCGCAGTCGTCGCTGCAGCGGTCGCGCTTGTGGCCGTTGGCTTAACCTTTGCACTTCTTCTCATGCTCGTGGATTGAGGACTCAACATGTTGGGTGGCTGCTTGGAGACTTTCGTCGAAGCCTCGTGCGAGCCAAGCGAGTCAAGCGAGTCGACATCATCAGGAGCGAACTGACCAGAACGGTAAGCTTTCACCTTTGGCAGCTTGCTTGGAGGCCAACTCACAGCAACGTGGAGTGCAGGGCTTGCTTTGAATTTCGGCTTGTAGGCAATCGATGCAACCACACCAACGGTGTTTTGGTAAGGAGCGCCACTATTCGGCGGGCGAGGAGCGCCAGCAGCGACAACCCAGGTGCTCGGAGGCATTGCCAGCAGCCCGCGGTTGCGGCCAATCTCGTCTCCAAACTTGTGCCCCGCGCTTCTATGACAGTTACGCTATCGTGCAAGATGCATGCGCGGTTTCAGAAAAATGAAGTGAGTGGTTTCAATCAGTCCAAACCTGTTTCAATCAGTCCAAGCTTGGGAAGCGCCGAGTAATTCGCTGTGCACTCCGAGCGCGAGGTCTTGCTGGAGCTATCCGTACGGTTAGCACTTCTAGCACCCTTGGGCGCGTCGAGGGCTGCTCGTGTGAGGACGAGGACTCCTGCGCTCGCCGAGCCCGAGTTGCTCCGCGAGATCTGGTGCTCGCATCGTATCTTGCTGAGCTTTGCGCTGACCATGTCGTTGATGTCGCGACAATAGTCCACGCTACTGCCCGACTCCCAGCCCTCACCGCAGCAAGCGTTAGGGTCAGTCGACTGCACTGCCTCGAGCGCTTTGAGAGCATGGACCGCGTGGGACGCAACCTTCGAGTTCATTGGCTGAGTCGCGCGCGCCGCCGTGCTACCGCCCACTGACACGCCCACGGGCCAGCCCACACCGTCGCTAGCGTTCTGATTTCTGGCTGGATATGCGTTCGGCAGCGGCTCTGTAACGATGTCAATTTCATCAATCTCCATACCAATCTCGCCCATCTCGTCCTCATCACGGCTACACGGACGCACGAGGCACGTGAAGCAGCGGCAGAGCGGTGGCAAAACGTGCGGCGCAAGTCGCGGCCAAAAGGCAATCACCATGCCCACGAAGGCCACGACCATGCCCAATATCAATTTCAGGCTCACCTGAGCCACGAAGGCGATAACGGCTGGCCACCTTCGGCCCGTACTCGACGGGGGCAGGGCGTGCTGCTCCTTGACCTCAACGGTGGCGGTGCTCGATATGGCAAGCCGGCTCGCCTTCGGCTCGGTGAGGGCATCGAGCAACGCAGCATCAGGCCCAAGCCGCCGCAGTGTTGCGAATGACGGCAGTGAGGGCTGATCAGTACCAGTTGGGTTCGAAGTCGGTGACGAGGGCTGATGAGCAGCGGTGCTGAGAGGCGACGATGAGGGCTGCGGCAGCGATGCAGGCAGCGGTGGTGGCTGTGGTGGCCGCGGTGGTGGAGGCGAGGGACATGGTCGGTCGGTGATCAGCATGCTGCCAGATGATCGTGTTGGCGGGAAGTTGAGGCACGTGGTTCGAAGAGGCGGCAATGAAGGTAAAGGTGAAGGCGAGCTTGCAAGAGTGCAGAGCACAAGAAGTCCGTGCAGCATTTTGTGTCCAGAAGTTGATGTATTATGTTCTAATTCGCATGCAATCATTTCCTTAGAGGCGTCACGCCCATCGACGTGAAGGTGGTCCCGGCTCACTCCCCCCCGTTGACTGTGAACGAATTCATCGTTCACGAAAAGAGGCGAGATGATGTCCGCATTCGCAGGCATTGTCGGCCTTGTCGGGCCGATGCTCGTGTCACGAGCACTGCACGGATCTCCGCGCACGACGTGTTTGGGCGGGCGCGCGAGCGCCTCCTTACCAGCACCGCTGACGCTCGACGAGGTGCGTGCTGCGGCTGTTCGCATCAACTGTGAGCTCCGGGTGCAGGCAGCCGGACCTTCCTACCGGATCGAGCTGTTGTGGAGGCCTGGCAGTGATGAGCCCCTGCCGACCGTGCCCGTTTTTGGTGGAGCAGAGGCGCCACCACCCGAGCTTCTCGGCTTCAGCAACGGATACACGCAGCCTTTTGGTGCTGCTCACCTCGATACAATTCAGGTGAGGCAATTCACAGGATATTGGTCACGCCGAAGGAGCCGCGGCGGTGCCCGTTACGAGAGTGCGCCGCGCACCGAACAGGGGCTCGGGCTATTGATCGGTGCGGCCGTCATCTGCTGGATTCGCGAATGCTCACCTTTCAAGAACGACAAGGCACAGCTCCTCGCCATTCGCGATGACGCACGGCAGCACAAGACGCTCGTACGGTATTATCGCTATCTGGGCTTCAACACGCTGCGTGTCGTGGACAGCGGATCGCTCAGCAGCATGCGCGACCTTGTGGTCTGGGGCGGCGATGGTCTCCTCATGGAGCTCGATTGCGCGAGATTTTTGTCGCGGTGGGCCACGGCTGTGCGGGCCATCGGCTAGCCAGCAGAGGGAGAGGCACAGACCCGTCCACGTCCGCATCGGCATGGTCCCAACTTAGATCGTTTGAACACATAGAGATCTAGAGCGCCTGGGCCCACTGCATACATATGGCTCAAGCCTCTACCCTCTATTCCCTCGTACACCCCTCACCTCTCACACGGTCTAACACACACCTCACGTGACACCACCCAAATCGCTGGCCAGGGCCTTTCTGGTTCGCCTCTCCTCTCGGCGTCTCTCGAGCGCGGAAAAGATGAGTCGACGGAGACGCGGTGGCGGTCGGGTGGTTATGACTCTTCGAGCTCCGAGAAAAGCTCCGAGACCCTCAGCTCGCGCGGTCACTCTCCTCCCTGCGCGCATGCCACGTGCCGTTGAAGAGCCGAAGCCACCCGACCGCGACCCTCACCCCTTTACAAATTGTAGTATCGCTCGCATGCCCTTGTGGAACTCACTCGGCGTGGCACTCATGTTTGCCCACGACGGCGCCGGGTCGAAAAGGATATGCGATTCGACAACGGTGCCAAAGTTGGCGACGACGCGGTCGCCCTGCCAGTCGAAGCCATCCGAGTAGCAGCATCCATAGTAGAGCGGCGCGGCGGGCGGTTCCGTCGTGCCGCTCCAGATGCCAAGGTCGGTCGCGAGCTGCAGCTGCGTCCTGTTGACGCCATGATGGTCGGGCTTGAGGGCAGCCGCCTCGGGCGACTCGGTGTTTGTGTCGGCGAGGAAGATGGCGTGCCCTCCCGCGACGGCGAGCTTGGCGAACACGGACTTGAGCTTGTCGTTGGCATCGACGTAGGCGTGCGTCGACGCGTTGAGTGTTTGCGGGTAGTGTGCGCCAACGATGACCACAGAGAAGTCGGGCTCTGCTTTGCTCTTGAAGCTTGCTGCAGCGTAGGAGCGGCTGTCGTACACGCACCCAACATCAGTCGTGACGACATCCCAGAGGTTTGTGTTGTAGAATAGCGTCGCCCAGTCGTGGCCGCACGATTGATACGCTCCAATCGCCTTCCAAGGAGCTGGCGGAGAATAGTTGCTCACCTCGAACTCCACGATGTTCGCAAAGTCAGTGCCAGGCGTGGACAGCAGCTGATCGAGCGCGGCAGTCGCGGCTGCCGTGCAGTCTGGGTTCGTTACGAAGCACTCCCAGTGAGGGTTCCAATGGAGGAGGCCCAGGAGGAGGGTCGCCATTTCGGCGGTGCCGACCCCCCGCTTCTTGAAGAACGACGCCCGCAAACTACCCAACCAAAATTGATGTCGTCATCAGGACGACGTCATCAGGACGAGGCGACCGTGCGGGAGGAAGATTCACAGAGAATCGCTCGCGCTTCTCACGTGGCCCGCTTCTTTCCCGACGGCGAGCGACAGCGCTTCAATGCCTGTGAAGTTTACTGCCCTGGCCATCGCGTGTCTGGCCGCGTCCGCTTCGGCCTCGACGGGCGTGTCGGGCCCGGAGGCAGAGCTCGAGCGCATTCTGGGACCGTGGCGCAAGGCGGTCACTTGGTTCAATGGTGACAGCACTCAGATCAAGAGCCCGATGCGCCTGAGCAAGCGGATCCTCGAGACGGCGGCGGAGGAGGAGGCGGAGAAGGAGGAGGCGGAGGAGAAGGAGGCGGAGGCGGAGGCGGAGGCAGAGGAGGAGTCCAACATCAAATGGGGGTATGTGGTTGGCATTCTTGCCCTCGGTGGCACGTTCATCGGTGGCTACATCCTCGAGCAGAACCACATCCACATTCTGCCCGAGGCAGGCGTCGGCGTGCTCATGGGCATGTTCGTCGCCGCCATGGCCATTGCGATGGGCAACGAGCAAATGGCGAAGCACGATCAGTTCGACTTCGAGTTCTTCATGACGTTCCTGATCCCGCCGATCATCTTCGAGGCCGGCTACAACATGAACGTCGGCGCGTTCCTCAACAACATCGGGCCGACCATCTTCTTCGCCTTCGTGGGCACCGTCTTCTCCTGCTTCGTCGTCGGCTTCATGGTCTGGGAGGCCGGCCAGATGGGCTTGTGCTACCCGATGTCCATGCTCGCTTCGCTC
>Ga0209550_10007389_pt1 | contig 10166 bp, 4 predicted proteins | sample LauGreSuBDMM15SN_2_FD_187567 | JGI IMG/M metagenome (GOLD analysis project Ga0209550, IMG submission 187567) | Freshwater lake microbial communities from Lake Michigan, USA - Su13.BD.MM15.SN (SPAdes) (version 5) | ecosystem: Environmental > Aquatic > Freshwater > Lake | place: Lake Michigan, USA... | reverse complement strand
GGAGCAGGCTAACGGCAAGAAAAGGAAGAATCAACTCTCCCGCGGACGCGAACCCGAAAAGCGGCATCGTGCTGCAATGTCGGGCGTCAAGAAGCAGAAGAAAGAAGTCAAAGAAGTGCTGGTGGGTTCCTACACCCCGAAGAACATCATGGTCACCGGCGGCGCGGGCTTCATCGCATCGCACGTCGTCATCCAGCTCGTGAAGCAGTTTCCCGAATACAAGGTCGTATGCTTCGACAAGCTCGATTACTGCAGCAGCCTGAAAAACCTGAACGAGGTTAAGGATTGCCCGAACTTCAAGTTCATCAAAGGCAACTTGCTCTCCGCCGACCTCATCAAGTACGTGCTCGAGACGGAATGTATTGACACCATCATCCATGCTGCCGCCCAGACACACGTCGACAACTCCTTTGGCAATTCGTTCGCATTCACCGAGAACAATGTGATGGGCTCGCACGTGCTCGTGGAGGCCGCCAAGGTGCACGGCATCAAGCGCTTCATCCACGTCTCCACGGACGAGGTCTACGGCACGGTCGGCGACGACATCCGTCGCGTCGAGACGGACGTACTCGAGCCGACGAACCCGTACGCGGCGACCAAGGCGGCGGCCGAGAACATCGTCAAGTCGTACTACCACTCCTTCAAGCTTCCCGTGATCATCACGCGTGGCAATAACGTCTTCGGCCCGCACCAGTTCCCGGAGAAAGTGATCCCCAAGTTTGTGCGCCGGCTGCTCGGCGGCATGCCGTGCTGCATCCACGGCGACGGCAGCAACAGCCGCCACTATATCTACGTGGGCGACGTGGCCGCGGCCTTCATGACGATCCTGCACAAGGGCGTCGACGGCGAGACGTACAACATCGGGTGCGAGACCGAATTCACCAACCTCGAGGTCGCCCAACGTCTCGTCAAGGCACTCAAGCCCGATTGCTCGGATCCGAAGGAGCACATCTCTTTCGTCGGGGATCGCGCCTTCAACGACGTGCGCTACTACATCAGCTCCGACAAGCTGCACCAGCTCGGCTGGGCGCCCAAAATGTCCTTCGAGGAGGGCCTGCAGAAGACCATCGACTGGTACGCCAAGGTGAGCCCCGACTGGTGGGAGATCGGCACCGACTCAGCGCTCGCGCCGCACCCGGAGCTCAAGTCGAAGGTGAGCGACGCGCTCCAGACAAAGCTCTAACTTATTTCCTAGGGAGCGTCGCGCAGAAACCGCGACGTCAGCCATGCAATCCGCAGTCGTGTCGGCTCCATACTGATCATCTGTGAGACAACCCGCACGACCGCGTATGGTGCCGGGCACCGCACCGCTGCGTGGATCGGATTGCCTGCTCTGAGAACTGCAGGGTACGCGCGCGAGTACCCGATGCGGCAGATAGAGCGCCGAGACCGGCATCTGTACGAGATCGAAGGTGCATGCTGTGTTCGGTTGGGCGCGTGGACAGGAAAAATATAATACAGTAATCCGCACACCGGCCGGACGCGGACCTCAGACGTCCGCGGCGCGCCGGGCGGTTCCGGGCGGGGGCGTCGCGGGGACCGGCGGAGGGCGAGAAGGAACCTCCACACCCACAGGCCGGCACAGGGTACAAGTCGCGGGCAGCTGCGCGGTTGACCTGCAGATCGACAGCTGCAAAATAACTCAGGGGCGGGGTAGCGGCGACCTCGGCCCCGGGGTTGCTGCACTAACGAAACGAGCGGCATAGAGACGTACTCGCATTGATGGCAGCCCCGGTCGAACACCACACCTGAACGCACATCATGCCAAACGAAGGGGTGAGCAACGTGATGCTTCGGATGGAGACAGGTCAAATGGCACAAAACGCACCGGAGTCGTTGTTCCCGCGTAAGGGGCGTCGCCTGTGAGGTCTGCGGTCTGCTGACTGCCAAAAGTGCGCTCAAACTCGCTACCGATGCTGGCCGGTCCGCTGGAACGCCACGTACCCATCGGCACCGCCCTCCGCGGTGACATTTGCCAAGACTCGCGCGGCGTCTGTACTCGCGGCGGCTCATTGTACACCGACGGCATCTTCTCCCGCGGTGTCAGCGGACGACCACGCTGGCCCCAATCGTGCACCACGGTCTGAGACTTGCCGATGCATCGAAGTTCCATCGGGCCGATCAGCATGTAGTGGCGCTCAAGGATGACGGGCCCTCGTGCTGTCATCGGCCTCGATGACCTCGCAGAACCCGGCCGCGATGGCCAATTGGCCGCGGCTGGCTCACGGAGCGCACGAAGAGCTAGCATCGGGAAAACCCTGTGAAGCAAAACTTTCGCTGATCGACCTGCCTTCGTTTCGACCTTCGTTGTACCCTAGTTCCTGATTAGTTCCTGATTGCTTATCGTCCGGGTCGTTACATTTCGGGCGACCGTGATCCGCCTTCCTCGCGCGCTCTGTGTTACCGTACGTCACATCATTGACATCAACCAGTCGGTGCGTGTTCTGTGCGAACGTGGCGTGGCTGCCGTAGGGCCGCACGATGACGATCAAAAAACCGACCCGGTAGGTTGATCCCGATTGTGAACACTTCCCTATTATTGGTCCAAATACTGACGACCTTCAGCAGATCGTGCACCAAGACCGTGCATGACCCTCCCGCATGACAACTTTGACTGCGCCTTCTGCGCCTTCTTCGTGGCGCGTGGTTCCGGTCACGCAACCTACGCGCCCGGGTCCTTTGGGACGTGTGTTGCAGCCGGAAGTTGCTTCCAACTGCACGCCGCGCGCGCCCCTTGTGCGACGAAAGGACGTCCACCGTAAGATGCCTCTTCGTTGCCTTCTCGCCCGCTCATCCTCATGCAGACAGGCTCCCAAATACACGCTTCGCTAATCAGTTGCACGGAGTCAGTGCCCGCCACCGGACGACCACTGGCTCAGGGCGCCTGCGACGGCACACATGAGCAACGGGGGAGGGTGAGCGAAAAAGCGTGCGGGCGCGCGGACATTTAATGAGGTTCTCACCGAAAGCTTGCACGGTGCCGAAGAGGGCACAGCCAAATGCCGCCCTCGTCGGGTCGCCCTGCCGAGCGCCAACGACGGCGCCCGCTGCACACCCGGCAGCGACCGAGTTGAGCGCCGAGTGGCCGCGCGACTGGTCGAGGAAGGTATCAGTCGCCGCGAAGATGCCCGCCATGGCCGCGAACATAGCGGCGTGGCCACCCGTCGTTTTGCCCACGTAGGCGAGGGACATCTCGCCGACGGCGGGCTTGCTGTAAGCCGCGGATGCGAGGCCGATCAGACTGCCGGCAACCACGCCGCCCGCGGTGTAGTTGAGCGTCCGCTCCGCTACGCCAACTTCAGAGGCCGGCATTCTTGCGGAGTCGAGGTGTTTGCGAGTGACTTACCGGTACCGGTGATTTTCTAAAGGCCAAACGCGTGGAAAGATGGAGTCGAGGATCAGGATCAAAACATGAGAGGACGCGAGACACGACGTCACATGACATCTTGTCTCACATCTCCTTGGCCTGTTATTGATTTCGAATGCGATTTCGGCATGCGCGACCGTTTTGTCCCCCTGTCCTCTGTCCGGTCGCACCGCAAGACGCAACAACGAACACATCCGCCCTTTGCTGAGATTACTCCAGAGCTGCGCCAGAGCCTTGCCCTCCCCCCTCTGCCCCCCATCCGCTCTCATCAGCAGCCCTACGACCATCTAGGGTCGACATGCGACAATTGAAGAGATCCATCCCCAACACGAACCCCTCATTCCCATGGGCGCACATGGACGTGCCGCAAACAACACACAGCAGCAATAACAGAACCCAGCCACAGTGTCGCAGCTGAAGTGAGTGAGCGAGAGACTTGACCTGTACGCAAGAGATCATGAGTTCATTGCGCCTGACCGTTGGCCGCCACAACCAGCAAAGAGGACCTCAAAGAAAGAATAGAAAACCTTTGGACCAGATACTCACATTCATCAGTCCCGGTGGGCTTGTTGGTGCGAGCTGGCCGAAAGTCCCAGGTCGTGTTGCGCCCAAACCAAGCGTGTCTCTACGCATTCAATTGGGTTGCGGTGCGCCAGCGCAGATCGCCTGGAAGCATTCGAGAAACTCGGATCGGCTCAGCTGCCGGCGCCGCACCTGGACGTCACGCACCAGCTCGAGGACTTGCTCATAAGTATGCTGTGGAAGTTGCCCTTGCAGACGTTGCAGCATGGTGTCAAGAGTCCTGTTCGACATCGCGTTTGACTCGCCGTTGTCACGAGATGCACTTTCCTGCGCAGCATCAGGCTTCGACCGTTTTCGTCGCTGGCTAGGAGCTGCCGAGACGCCCCCCGGAGTAGGCGCCCCATGCTGAGCCGCATGCTGATCGAGCATCCAGCTTTCAGTCTCCATACCGGGCACAGTCGGAGAGTGCATGCTGTATTGGTCAGGCGAGAGCGCGAGGCCCGTGGCTTGAGGTGAGGGGCGCTTTTTGATGCGTCGCCCAAGTGGCTGTGACGGTAGCACCGGGGCGTGATACATGGGCATGGCCACAGATTGCATTGGTGGAGCAGGAGGCGGCGGCGGCATGTGAATGTGCACGACTGGAGCGGGCGAATAGTAGGTCGGAAGCGAAGGATCTGACGCGACCCACGCTGTTGGCACTTGCATCGGCACCGGATCGTATAGCTGCTGCTGGTGCTGCAGCGGGAGGTATTGATCGTATTGCTGATGCTCGTATTGCTGATGCTCGTATTGCTGATGCTCATATTGCTGCTGGTGCTGCTGGTGCTGTACGGAACTTGGCCAAGCGTTCGCGGAGATGAGCTCCTGCTGCTGCTGCTGCTGCTGCTGCTGCTGCTCCCAGATGTACTGCTGCCTCTTTTCTCGCGCGAACTTTGTCGCTCCTGGGTTACGGCGCTTTTCTCCGCAGCGGACAGCCTCCGGATTGCGGCGGTTCTCGAAGTACCGCTGGCGCGAGTTGGCAAGCTCACTGCGATCGAGAGGTATGCGGCCCTCGCAGTAATACATGAGCACGTACGCTGGAGGCAGGGTGCGTGCTCGACGCTTGCGACGATAGGCCCAAACGACAGGCAAGGAGCCCTTGGTAGCGACGGCATCAAGAACGAGCGTGGGCAGCGGCATCTCTTCAAACGATCTGATCTGGTCGTATTCTGATTGCTTGACAATGTGCAAGGTCGTCCAGACGCGCACCCCTGCCGGCATGCGCGTGGCATGGTTGGCCTCGTTTTGCTTGAGCTCGCACTTCTGCCGCTTCGTGCCAGGTCCCCCGTACTTAGGCTTGTCCAGGCAAAATACGCACACGCCACAGTCCTCCATCTCGAGACCAGGTGCAATTCGAGATCCAGACGTGGTGACACTGAGAGTGAGCCGCACTCGCACTCCTTCGTTATCGCTGGCCAGCGTCAGAGTGGTAGTCGGCGCCTTCGGCGGTATATACGAGGGGACGTTCATCGCCACAACAGTCACCGGGGCACTGCTTGCGCAGCAGCAAGATTCGGTCACGTGAGCGACAACGTCTGTTGCCATGTCTTGACCGCTCATCGCGCGGCTCGTGTGTACGCGCGCGGCACGCGCGCCCACAATTTACGCGACGCGCCAATGCTCGCGCCGCGTCCAAGTGCTCGCTTCGGATCCGTCAAAGTCGGATGCGACGGGTAGGGGGTCGTAGATTCGGGGGATGTGTCTTTGAATTGGATACCGGTAGCGTTCCCTTAATTAATGGTGTTTTCACGGTGCTGTGATTGCCCCTGTGATTGCCGCGGGATCTATGGATCAATTCATGTCCGATTCGTGGGAACGTGACGTGCTGGCGTTGACGGCCGTTTGGACCGTCCTGCACTTTCTTGCGCCCGCGCTGCTCAACATCGCCCTTGCGCAGACCGGTTCGCCCGGTCTCGCCAAGCGCATCTCCGAGCGGGTCGCGAGCCTGCCCGCTGAGCGGCATCGCACGCTGCGGCGCTACGTTCGAGCTCAGCTCTACTACCTGATGGCGGGTCCGCTTGGCATTGTGCTGCTGTCGCGCGTCCGCTCCTTTCCCGACTTGTTACACATGCAGACCGAGCTGCACGGTCACGCGTTCACCCTCGCTGCTGCGCATTGGCTGGTGAGCCTCGTTGAGGATGCTTCAACGCCCAGCTCCTTCACCGTGCGTCTATCGAAGAAGAGCAGGGAAAAAGGGGAAAAGGGGATCAACTTCTATTTTCTCTACCTGCTCCACCATGCCATCGCAATCGCTGCCTTCAGCGTGTGCCTTGCGACGCGAGCGCTACCCGCACTAGGTGCATGCGGCATGCTCTTTGAGCTTCCAGTCGCGTTCGTCAACATCCGCGACCTCTTGCGCGACTTTGATCTGGAGCTGCGCTGGTTCCGGCCGCTCGGTGGCTGGGAGCTCGTCGACTTTTGCTGGACGGGCACTGCAGTCTCCGTCATCATCGGCCGCTTCATCCCAGTTGGCCTCTACTGGTACGGCATCTGGCGTTGGAACGATCCAGGGGGCGTTGGCTCATTGTCCGTGCCCAACCGCGTCGCCTATGTGCTGCTCGGCTTCTTCTTCACGACGCTGAGCGTGTGCTGGGCAGCACTCATGCAGCACGTGGCCAAGCTCGACCAGGAGGATCTGTCGGCCGAGTCGCGAGCGCGGGAGCGCGCGCTCACCGGCGATGTTGACGACGACATCTCCGTCACGTCCGTCGACGGCGCTGGCGGCGTAAGCGATGGCGAGATCGAGGCTCCGCTCGTCAAGGGCAAGTGCCCCTTCACGGGCATGATGGCGAGTGACGCGAAGAAAGTCGAGCTCAACGTCCTCGATGCCGGCAAGGGCGGCCACCGGAAAGGCGGCATGGGGAAAGGCGCCGACACGGCGCCGCCCCAGGCCTCCGACCACTCTGACAATTCGAAAGAGGCGAGGGCGGCACGGCTCCTCGAGGAGCACAAAGCGGCGTTCGATGAAGTCAGCATCGGTGCTCGGCGCAAGCTGGACACGATGACGGTGGAGGAGTACCAACTCGCGGACAAGAAGCTGTTCAAACCCGGCGTGGAGAACAAGCTGCTGATTGTAGTCGACGGCATCGTGTACGACGTGACCGCTTTTGCGGCGAAGCACCCGGGAGGACGCTATCCGTTTGAAAACCACTCGGGCAATCTGGACTCGTCCGACTCTTTCCACCGGATCGGGCACTCGGAGACAGCCCGGATCCTCATGCGCGAGTTTGCGGTTGCCACACTGCCGGCGGGGATGGGCGTGACGAAGCAGGAGACCATGGAGGAGCGAAAGACGCGCATCGAGGCGGCTCTGCGCCAGGAGCGGATCATGAAGACGGGCCGGCCGTACATGGCGATGGCGAGCGCGGGCTGGGACGAGCTGGTCCCCGGGACATCCGAGTACTTAACTTTCCAATACTTCCTCTGGGTCCCGATCGCGATCCTCAGCCTCAATCCGGTGGCGACCTTCCTATTCCATTCGCCTGAGAGGAAAGGCGAGCTCGCTGCCCCGGTGGTGATCCCGGCGACCACATGGGATGGCAGTGCTCCCGTGTGGTTCGATGAGATACTGAGCACGTTCGCACCGCTGTTCAGCGGGCTTAACTTCGAGCTCTGGACGATGGTCATCTGGATGGTGGCGCTTGTCGCATTGACCGTTGAGCGCGACATGCTCTACACCAATTCCGCAGCCGGCGAGCGCCCCCCGCTCCGCGGCGCGCTCTGCACGATGTTCTTCTCGCCCACGTGCCACGCGCACGCGCTCGTCGCGCTAGCGGCGCACTTTGTCTTGTGGGCGCTCATCTCGCAGACCCAGCGCGCTGCCACCCTGCTCCTCGCAACCGAACTCCTCGCACCCGTTGGCGTGGTGGTAGTGCGCTCGGCTCTCGTCACGACGCGTGGCATCTGCGCGGCGGCGCTCGCTCTCATGAGCCTCGCGTGCCTCCTGCCGTACGCCGCGGCTCACGAGCGGCCTGCCACGAGCACCGAGGGCGGACTGCTTGCCGGCGGTGACACCCACCCGGGCGCGCCCTGGGGCATGCGCGAGGCGCTCGTGGGTACACCGCAGGGGCGCGACGCCGTGCTCGCCGTGTGCGCTACGGTCCTCTCGATGATGCAGCACGCCCTCGCGAGCCGGTATGTGCGTGTGATGCCCAATGCGAAGCCGTTGCACGTGATCCTCGCTGCAGTCTACATGACGCTCGCCACGGCGCTCCTGGCGCCCGTCCGCCCTGCATTTGGTGCCCTCATATGGAGCCTGCTTCCAGGCAGCGTGCCCCAATTCTTTTGGATGGCCGCGTTCGTGAATGTGCTCACAATCCGCTTTGGCGTCTTTGAACCCTTGCACGACGGCGTCTTCCCGTGGACGGCCTCCGTCGAGCTCCAAACCATCGTCGTCGCGCCCGTCGCCTTCATCACCGCCGTCGCGCGGGGCGAGCTGAGCATGGGCCAATGGATGCTCACCGCGCTGCTCGTGCTGGCGCATTGGAGCCGGCTGGACATAGAGACGCGCGAGAAGCTGCGCAACGGCCTGCGCGCGGACGAGGCGCGCTTCGCATGGCACGGCGTCGCCCTCGATGCCGAGAGCCAGTTTCGATTCATTCTCTCCGCGCTCATCTTCACCCTCGCTCGCATGTTCGTTGGCATCGCCAATTGGATCATACCGCGCCCCGCCTACTTCTACGCACACCCGACGCCGACCGCGCACTACGGCGACGGCGTCGAGATGGGCGTCGCGTACTTCGTCTACCCGGGCGGCGGCTCACGCCATTCCCTGGAGAAGGAGGGCATCAAGCCCCTTCCCCAGCAGAAGCCGACGACGTTCGTATGCAACGTGGGGCACATGCTCCGAGATCGTGACGGGCAAGACTGGATGAAGCTCGGCTACTCGACGATAAAGATGAGCGAGTCGCTTAAAACCGAGGAGGCCCAGCGCAAGGGCTTCTGCGGTCAATACCTCGCCGAGTTTGCTGGCGACCACGGCTCGGTGCGTCAGCTTAATCTGACCGCGTGGAAGGACGACCACGCGGCGCACGATTGGTACGTTAACAATGAGGAGCATCGCGAGGTGGTGGCGCAGTACCGAAACGGTCTGCTAGCGAGTTTCTCGTCCGTACTCTCGCGCCTGCACAACGCGGACGGCAAGCCTGCCAAGTTCCACGTGCGCTGCCTATACTGCCGCGCCGTCCTCACTAAGTACCCGGAGCAGCGCTTCTGCAAGGATTGCGGCTGGGAGGCGCAGTACATGCCATTCTTCTGAGTGCTGAGTGCTACGAGGCGTCTACGGGTGTGTCGACACTGAGTGAACGGCAGAGCCGGACAACACCCTCCCCCCCTTTGGGATGTCCCGTCTCGGTTGGTGGAGGAGGGGGAAGAAGCCGCGGGCGACGTGACGCCGCCGCCTGCGCACCGCTGCCGAAGGGATGGGGAATCAGGAGTTTTCGGGGTGGGGCGGGTCCCGACCGCCGGCCCGCCGCCTGTGTGTTAGTCCACCGTGCGTGCGTGCGACGCGACCGCTTAAACCGCTGCGCGTGGCAGTGCGTTTCGTGTGGTTCTAGTCCTCCGCCGTTCGGTGCGCGCTCGCGCATCGTCGAATCCTGAGCTGACCTGTTCGTATTTAACGAATAACGTGCTGTTGTGTCCTGTGTTTCGTGTGGTAGTGGCTGGCTGGTTCGCCGACTCGCGTGTCCGTGTGACTTACCTCCAACGATAAAACCAAAATCCCTTCGTTTACAGATGAACTGACCTGCAGAACTGACCTTTTCTCATGAACGTGCGCCGTGTGGGCTGCTCCACACCGATCGCCACCGTCGGGCCGCCAGCAGCTGCAGCAGAACCCTGCAGCCATTTCAGCTCGGGGTGGCGCCCTGAACGCCGTCCGCAGTCTGGGTAGTTCGACAAGTGGTCTGGGTGACACCTTGGCGTTGGCGGCAGCAATGCAGGCGGCCTCGGTGCACGAAGACAAGGACCACTACGAGGTGGATGACACGAATGACGAGGTGAAGGAGTCGATCTCTGATATCGACGCCTTCGAGCGACGACTAGAGAGCGGAGACGCTCGGGATATGGTTATGAAGGCGGCCCCCAAGGAAGCAAGGCGAGCGCCGCCTGGACCGCGGGTCTCAGCGGCCAAGCCAGCATCAGCGCCCAGAAAGGCGATGAAGTCAGGTCACGAGTACATCCGTAGCGCAAAGAAGGCGGCTACGTGCAGGGACTCTGGCGAGGACGATGCTGAGGAGGA
>Ga0209550_10007388_pt1 | contig 10166 bp, 27 predicted proteins | sample LauGreSuBDMM15SN_2_FD_187567 | JGI IMG/M metagenome (GOLD analysis project Ga0209550, IMG submission 187567) | Freshwater lake microbial communities from Lake Michigan, USA - Su13.BD.MM15.SN (SPAdes) (version 5) | ecosystem: Environmental > Aquatic > Freshwater > Lake | place: Lake Michigan... | reverse complement strand
CTGAACATTCCGAAATTCCTGATCAACATAAGTGCGCACATATTTTGGCCCTTGATAACGGTAATTATGCAGCTCAGCCTAATAATCGTATTTTGTGGAGTATTCCTAGCTTTACTACTTCTAAACATTGGCCAGATTATAAAGTTACAACTACTGAATGGAATGTCGAAAATAAAGGTTGGCAATTAGAAGATACTGATGATATGTTTTATCAAGTGGACAAAATAATTGTACCAAAAGTTAAGCAAGATTAATTGTATTAACAATCTCGCGGCTGGATGCTGCCTCTCAAATCACTGTAAATGTTATGATAATAAAGAATTTATTAATAAAGTATTTGATAGTAGCTCTAATAGCGTTTGTATTAGGTACATTCTTTCCGAACCCCGTCGCCAAGAAGAAAACTGAGAACGCCACAATCGCCTGGGCAAAAAGCCTGGGGTTTGGTCCTCCAAGGTTTGAATATCATAACAATCAAGAATTCATTACCTCACTCAAAAAGTGTATCTCCTACCTCAATTTCGACATCCCCAAAAATAAACACATAAATACTGAACTAATAGTGGCTCAAGCCATTGTAGAAAGCAACTATGGAACGTCAAGGTTTGCATTAGAGGGCCATAATCTGTTTGGTATAAGAGTATGGTCTAAAGAGGGTATGCTACCTTATAAACAGCCAGATTCCATAGAATGGCGTGTAAGAGTCTTTAAAAACAAGTGTGAATCTGTTAGATATTACATTGAAATTTTAAATACAAAACAAGTGTATACAGAATTTAGAAAAGCCAGAGATATGTCATTCAATAGAGATCCTATTAAAATGGCAAAGGCATTAGATAGTTTTTCTACAAATAAAGAATATGAAAAACATGTTATTGAGGTTATTAAAAAATTAAGAAATGAAATTAAGTGATAATTTTACATTAGACGAATTAACAAAGTCACAAGAAGCAATTAGACTTGGTATTCCAAACGAGCCAGAAGATGAACACATAACAAATTTAATGTTGTTGTGTACACACATATTACAACCTGTTCGTAATCATTTTAAAATGCCAGTATCTATTTCTTCAGGCTACAGATCAGCAGCGCTTTGCGAGGCCATAGGATCGAGCAGCAAAAGTCAACATACCCAGGGACAAGCAGCAGACTTTGAAATATTTGGTATACATAATAAAGAAGTGAGTGATTGGATTGTTCAAAATCTTGATTACGATCAATGTATACTTGAATTCTGGACACCTAACGACCCTAACTCTGGATGGATTCATTGCAGTCACAATGATTCAGGCAATAGACGTCAATATTTAAAAGCTAGTAAAGAGAATGGTAAAACAGTATATTCTTCAATAACATGAAAACTTTTACAATTGAATCTTTAATTGTTTATGGTATTTGTCCTGGATGTAGAGAAATAGCACCTTTAGTATCTATTTTAGACAATATTTATAAATGTACTAATTGTGGAAATGAACTTAAACAACATGTTAATGGTGTTATTAAATATTTACCTATGGATAAAAAACAAATAAAAAAAACATTGTTCGTAAAAAATAATGGCTAGAAAAGTAAGTTTAGGAAACGGTCTATTTATTGAACAAACCAATAAAAAACGTCCAGGGCGTCATTCAAAAAGGCCTAATAAAAGAAATACACATAAGGTATATATGGGCCAAGGTCGTAAATAATTTATTTGACATATAAAATAATATAGAATAAAATCCTATATTATAAACAAATAAGAAAGGTTATAAATGACTGATATGAGTAAATATAAAAATGTAACTTTATCTAAGGAAGCTTATGCTAAATTAGATAAGATACGTAGAGTGATTGCTCCTCCTGTTATTGTGAGTAGATCACAAACTGTTGCAATATTAATAGACGAGAAAGCGAAGAGTTTAAATGGTAAAATTGCTTCAAAGTAATTTAAATGTACAGGTAGAAAGCAGTGATTTAATTCCAGAACAAAAGTTATGGAAGGCTGTTTTATGCCAAATGCTTTATGATGCTCTTTCAGATTTTGAAAACAAAGCAATGAGTTTACATGAAAAAAAATTAGCTGAAAACTGGTTTATTAATAAATCAAAAGATTTTTTTGATGTGTGTAATAATGCAGGGTTTGATCCTATGTATATACATGAAAAAGTAAAAAAACTTTTAAATTTAAAAAGACTTAAAAAATTAGGTATAGTTTGGAATCATACCAGAAAGGCTAAACATGAAGATAATATGCCCAGAGTGTAAGGGAAACGGTTACATTACAATACATTATCAAGGGGAAAAAGAACCTGTATATAAAGATTGTAAATATTGTAACAATCAAGGTGAACTAAAAGAAAAAAATGTTAAAAAATTAATGAACTATGAAAGGATGCAACAATGACATTGTCTGGATATAAAAAATCAATTGCTAAATTATTAAAAGCATATCATAAAAAATTTGATTGTTTTGGAAAGAGAAAAAATGGATCTAAAAAAACATAAACCAAACCCCTGGTTAATAATAATTGTTGTATCTTGGTTATTATTAATTGTATCAATTATTATTTATAAATGAATCCGCTTATTGAACTAGGTCTTATAATTATTTTTGTACTTATAATGATACAAATTTTTAAATGGTATCGATGAAAGATAAGGGTCCTAACGATTTAGATAAAAAAATTTATCTTCTTGAAAAAGCTAATTTTAGATTAACAGAAGAAAATAATATGTTAAAAAAAGATATAGCTTTTTTGCGTGAAGAAATTCAAGCCATTAATTTAAAAAATATTTTAAAGTGTAAAAAAGAAATGTAATGAGAAAACGTAACATTTTTTTAGCAGCTGAAAGAGAATACAAATACGGCAATAGTGAAGATGGATTTTTAACTATTAAAATTAAAGACTTTTTTAAACCAAGTGCTCTTAAAAGAAGAGGGTTTGTTCCTAATTGTACTAAAGTAGAAATTAAAAAACATTTTTATGAATATGTAGAAAAATATGGAAGAAATTGTTTCTACTGTAAAGAACCTTGGACTTATATAACTAATAGATATGTTGTTGGAAAAGGAGCTAATCCTAAAAGTGATAAGGGAAAATCAAGAAAAAATACGCTTAAAAATTTTTCAATAGATCGTTTAAATAGTTCTGAAACCTATAGTATTAATAATATTATTTTTTGTTGTACTGAATGTAATTTAAGTAAAAGAGATATATCATTTAAATTAATAAAACGTTTACATGAAATCATAGTTGAAAGAAATTTATGACTTGGTTTAGATAAAGAAGAACCTTTAAGAGTTATATGATATTAAATAAAAAATTTATCTATCCAACAAGTTCTAGGGCCCTGTATGAAGGTGAACGTCACTATGATGTGAATGCAGAAAAACTTCCATCAGTAACTACGATACTCCAGGCGACGCAGCCAGAAGAAAAAAGATTAGCGCTGGAATTATGGAAACAAAAAATAGGGAATGTTGAAGCAGATAAAGTTAAGAATGATGCAGCAACACGAGGTACTGCAATGCATACTCACCTGGAGAAGTTTTTACTTGGTGAAGGATACTTGGATCTAACGCTCGAGGGTCAAGAATCACGGACCATGGCTGATGAGATTATTAATAAAGGTTTAAAAAATAGATTAGTAGAATTTTGGGGACTCGAAGTTACTTTATATTATCCAGAACTTTATGCCGGGGCAACCGATGTTGTTGGAATATATGATGGTGAAGAAGCAATTGTTGATTTCAAACAAAGTAATAAACCTAAAAGAAGAGAATGGATTGAAGATTACAAATTACAATTAGCTGGTTATGCCCTGGCACACAATGAAGTATACGGAACTAATATTAAAAAAGGAGTCAACTTAATTTGTACTAAAGATAATTTATATCAAGAATTTATTTTTGATGGTGAAGAATTTAAAAAAGCAAAATATGATTGGTTAAGAAGAGTAGATCATTATTATGCTCAAAAAAACAAGGAAAATAGCGGTTAATTTGATGTATTGACATATAATGTAGGATAATATATAATACAGATAGAAAGAAACAAATGGAGAAAAATATGTTAACTAATGATGCAATAGTAAAAGTTAGAAACAAACCAGTTTCTAATGTTGAACAATATCTAGATGTTGTAGAATTAAGATACTGTGATCTTTATGACATCTGGAAAAAACATGCAGCAGATACTCAAGAAATAATGGGACCTAATTTTGTTGTGACTTTAAAAGAAGGTTCTGATTTTGATTATCAAATGCAAGTACTACCAGTAATTAAAAAAAAGAAAATAACTGTTTATGTCCCTGTAGTGAAAGGTAAAAAGAAAATTAATTCTTACTTTGATGGACAATTCTTTACAGATAAAAAACAATTTATTAAAATGGAGGCAGCATGACTTGTATAGAGTGTAATGGCAAAGGTTACTTTGAAGATGTTGTTTCAGAAGGATTACCAATAGGCGATCCTTATTTGGAACCTCATATTGAAAGATGTGATGAATGTAAACAATTTGCAAACGATGTAGAAGCATACGAAGCATCGAAAGGTGAAGCTTACATTAGTGATGAAGACAAACAACAAACCTTAGCTGAGATTGCAGCTGAGAAAAACCAGAAAGAAAAAAATGAATAAAGAAACAATGCCTCTTAGTATGTGGTCAGATGATGATGGTAAGAAAGTATTTAAAGTAAAACAATACTATACTTTAACTGTAGAGCAATATGTCAAAGCAAAAGATAGAGATGATGCTTTTGAAGTATGGTTGAATAATGGTGGGATTATTAATGATAAGATCACTAGACATTTAACTCAAGAAAGTTTCAATGAATGTGAGACATCATTTATTGATACTGATACTCCTGATACTAAAGTTGAATATGTTGGAACTATAACTCGACTTAGTAAAGAGGACCCTTACGAATTGGAATGTGATACTTCAGTTCCAGAAGTTGAGGATGATAATAAAGTAGTGCCTTTTAACAAAACATTTGGGAGACACGCATGATTGAATTATTTAATGATCTTTATAGTTTTATATTGTCAGGTGTTTCAATCAGTCTTCTGATTGCAGCGCTATTTGTATGGTACTGTATTCATAAAGATATGAAAGACAGAAAAACTTTTGATGACAAATACAGAAAAAGCAGAAATATAAAAGATGGCAAGTAAAAAATTTCTTAAACATAAACTTAAAGGAATAACAGACCCTAGAGTAAGAAATGAATTAATGAAACTATTTTTAAAAAGAGAGGAACTTATGAAAGAAGAAAAAATTAAAAAAGAAATAGAACTTAAAGAACAGGCAGCCCTGCACAACAAATATTTGCCTAAATATCTATCTACTAAAATATTGAATGCTATTGGTTTTATAGAATATACTAGACAAAAAGGAGAATTAGATATGCCAGCCATGACTAATTTTCTAAAGAAAGATAAGAAATTTAATAATAAAGAGGTTAGTTGGGTATTATTATTGTTGTCTTTAGAGTCAGTTGAGGAGATACTATCTACCCCTGAAATTGGAAATTTAATTAAAAATGCTATAATTAAAACTAAAAAGACTATACATTAACAGGAGAAATAAATGACACTAGAAAAACTATGTGATGACTTAATGAACGACTGGAAAACCGGTTGTTATACTAAAGCTTATAATGACTATGATGCTTTATTAAGTGGAAGAGAGATGAGAGAGATCTTTATCGAACAGGCTAAAAAAAGAGCTGAGGTAGTTGAAGAAGGCGATATTATGTATATGGCCGAGCAGCTTGAAGAATGGATTGATGAAGGTATTGCAAATCTACAATAGACTTGGTTCAAGGCTTAAGTAACAAGGATCAAGGAACACGGCCCCGGCGCTCCCAATCAGGCGCTTCCAAACATTGGGAAACCAATGAGGGGCCACACCCAAAAAGATATATAAATCAAAGACTTAAATCATTGTAGCCTTTATAAGGATATTTTGGAGGGTAAAATTATTTTTTTTTGAAATTTATTTTTGGATCAAAAGTACCCTAAAAAAGCTACAATCGTAGTAAGTCATTGATATATATATCTAAATCGACTAAAAAAAAAGCTACAATTGTAGTCATTGTAGCTTTTTCATCAAAAACATCAATAAAATCAAGGGTCATTTTTCCTACAATAAAGCTACAATTTGAGGTGACTACTATTCTTCTAGTTGTATGGTCTTACCTTTTTTGTTTTTGAATAGAAGTTAATTAGGGTATAAAAAAGTTCTATATGAAAAAATTTGCTTATGATCTTTATAGAATTGAATGGGAAGACATTTGCAGTGATTCAGGATGGGCTTCAGAAGTAGAATTTAATCTTATGAATGTAAGTCATTGTATTTCAATTGGTTTTATTTATAAAAAAAATAAAAAATATATATGGATTTTTTCTAGCTATGAGATAGACACTCTTGGCGAAATTACATTTGGAGACAGAACTGTAATACCCGCATCTAACATCAAAACAATGGAGAAAATCAATGGCTAAAAAGAAAAAAGCTGAAACTATCCAAGACATTATGGATAGAATCCAAGAAGATATAGATATACTTAGAGATAAAGCAATAGATTTAGAAGAGAATCAGTGTGAGTGTGATTCATCAGATTCCGATGACGATTTCTCGGATGATGATGATGAAGACGAAGAAGACAAAGAATAGTCTACTAAAATCTTTTCTTTATTTGAAGGTGGTTGAGGTTTCCCCAGGCGAACATCTAATTGCTTTTGTTTTACATCTGCTTTTATTTCGTCAACTTCAACACCTTCAAGTATAGGTGCATATTGATCTAAAACTTCTGCAAGTCTTTTATCTAATTCCTCTTCAGATAAATCTTCTAACTTACCGGTCCTAATAATTTTTTGTTCTACGTAAAGTCCAGCTGCCTTACCTCTTGATACTTCTGCATTGACTGCAGCACTCCAGGCTTTTGATTCTCTTGCATTATCTCTTAACTTTGCAAGTTCAGAAATATGTCTTTCAAAAGTAACATCATATTTCTTTTGGTATTCAGTTCTTAGTTGTCCAATGTATTGTACAACTAATGGATATACTTTTGGATTCTGTAATTCTGATGCAGTAACTACTGCTCTATCTTTTGAGTAACCTGCTTCGACAGCACATTCAGTTCCGGTTTTTCTACCTTCATTTGTGACTAATTCATAAGCAAATTTTATCTGCATTTCTGTTAATTTCTTTGGTAAACTCATGGGTTGACGTTTAACGTAATATGTCGTATAAGTCAATTGTAGCATATTTCCAGTATGTTAACACACATTCCTGGGGTTGGCTTACGAAAGATAGTTTAAATACTTATCTGGATACTGAGCCCCAGGTTTAAAATTATGATAAATGGTAAAACACTAGCTTCAGTTTTAGACAAACTACTTATCAAATCTGAAGTAGCACAGAACGCAAGAATACAAGTTCAAATGCCAAACGGCGATCTACATGACATTACAGAAATAAAATTAATGGAAAACATGTTGATAGGTCCATTTGAAACTCACAGAATTGTATTAGTTACTGAACCACAAAAACATAAAATGTCTAAAATAATACGTTCATCACAACTGGTTTGATTACGGCGAATTTTATATGAAACCAGAGTCAAAATTTTGGCTTGAAGTTAAAAAAAATATTAAAGAAATTTCTTTCACAAGGCTTGAGTCATGGGCCTCAGCAGGAGTTCCCGATCTGTTGTGTCATAACAAATCTGGTAAATTTTTCACAGTTGAATTAAAAGTAACTTCCAGTAAGGCTATACAGTTCAGTCCACATCAAATTTCATTTCACGTGAGACATCCACACAATACTTTTATCCTGCAAAAGGCCCTCGGTCCTTGTTCCATAAAACTTTATGAAGGGTGCAATATCATGCAACTTGTAAACCGTGAGCCATGTACTCCGATAGCCGAATCATGGTCCATGGTTCAGGAAACATTTGTCAATGTGACATAGTGTTGCAGTGTGACATTTTTGTCGCACCAAACACATGTGGGCGGGTCCCACCCCTGTGCCTTGCTCCCTGGTTCTTGGCACACGAAACACTTGTGGGCGGGTCCCACCCGGAAATAAAAAAACCGTGTGCCTGCGCCTTGTGCCTGCTTGCTGCTTGCTACCGTCGCCTGCTTGCGCCTTATAATTTTTAGTTTTTATTTTGAGGAGATTTAGGGCCTCCAGGATGGAGGCCCCGTTACAACGTAGGAAGATCTAAATATTATTATTTTCTATGTCTTCAATTGTGGTCCCTGGATCAAGGGCCAATAGGATCTTCTCTTTCAAATTGGCGCTATCCTCCTGGATACCTTCAGGTGGCTTTTCATCTATGTTATTATTCAGCCAGTGAAGAACATATTGAACGATTGCTTTTTCTCTAGTAGGTTTATTTACTGTAACAGTGACCTTGCTAAGAGACTTCGACTTGGCTGGTTCTAATACGAACATATGAACACCATCTTCAGTTGGAAGCTTTTCAAAGCCCATGTCTAATAGTTGCTTCATGCTGCATTCTCCTTTGGAAATTTATCTGCAAGGTCTAGCCTTCCAGAAGTCAGCAGAAGGGAATCCCCGCCGCTGCCTTGATGCGGTTCTCTCCATACATCAAAATAGTCTCCATCCTTCTCACGTCTTAAACGTGTTACTATCTTACCCTGCCAGCTCTGCGCTTCCACTCTTAAAGAGTGGTGAGCTCTGGCCGTTGGAGCGTGCTTACGTGCAGACTCTGATATCTTTCCGTAAAAGTGACTCATTGTTTTTTCCTTTCGTTAGTTATTGATTCAATTATATCCTACATTCTCCCATCTTGTCAACTCTAATCTTGCGCCTTGTTGCCTGTTCCTTGATTCATGGCCCGTGCAACCTGAGGTTATGTCAATGCGACATAGTGTCGCACCCACCAAACACTTGTGGGCGGGGCCCACCCGTAAAAGAAAAAAAAATTAGAGCCTGCTTGCTGCCTGCCTGCGTCTTATAGATTTTAGATTTTTTATTTGAGGTTGTGGCGCCCTTGGTCAGGGCGCCGTTAGAAATTATTCTTCCATAACTTGGACTATGATAGGGGGTTCGTGGTTGATAAACTCATCCATCCTCTCCCAATCAGCTTGGTTCTCTAAAGCTATTTCCTTAGCTTCCTTCTCAGTTGCAGCTTCCACAGTATAAGTAAATTTTTCTTTGTAGTAGGCCACAATGGTGTACGTTTTTTTAGGCATTTTTTCTCCTTTCAAAATAACCCATTTTTTTAAGCAAAGAATATCCATCTTTCAATGCATTGCGAAAATGTTTGGTTCTGTACTGACTAGGACAATCCTCATCAGCATTGGCCAACATCTCAGCTAACGCAGCTTGAAGCTGTTTATTTTCTTTGATTTTAACATTAAGGTTATTTTGAAAAACAAAAGCCATCGCCTCAGAAAAGGTTCCGACAAATGTTTCTCTTTTTTTAAGCATTATTTTTCCTTTCGTTGTATTGCAATAATATATTATCCTACAATAATATCATCAAATAAATTTATTCAAGTTCCGTGATTCGAGGTCAATGAATTCAAATAAGTCAATGCGACATATTGTCGCAGGTGCACTAAACACATGTGGGCGGGTCCCACCCATAAAAAAATAAAAAAAAATAATTAATTTAGAGCTTGACAGAATAGGATAATGTAGGATATAATAATCAAATAACAACGAAAGGAAAACAAACATGAGACCAATAAGAAAACAAGAACTTGATTATTTACATCAGCTTATAAATAACAAGTTCCAAGAAAAACAAAGTGCAATACGTTCACAGTGTGAACTTGAAGTGGGAAAACAATTAGAGACAAGCTTTGATAAGTTTGTTTCTACTTTAAGACTTGATAAACTACTTAAAGACGCTGAACAGGCGGAAAAGGAACATCAAGACTTTAAGTTAAGTAAAGACGCAAAAGAGACTGCTCTTAATCAAAATGCTATTAAGAGAAAACAAGCATTACTTGAAAAGGTTAATCAATGGTCAGATATTAGAGACTGGTCGATTTCAAGCCGTGCTGATACTGTAGATGAAGTGATAAGTAATCTAAAAAAAGCTTGTCAGCAAGAACTTGAGGAAAAATATAAAAACTCTGAAAAGGGCAAGTTCTTTAAATATCTACAAAATGGAATAGAGGACGCAAAAAATACTTTATA
>Ga0209550_10007387_pt1 | contig 10167 bp, 5 predicted proteins | sample LauGreSuBDMM15SN_2_FD_187567 | JGI IMG/M metagenome (GOLD analysis project Ga0209550, IMG submission 187567) | Freshwater lake microbial communities from Lake Michigan, USA - Su13.BD.MM15.SN (SPAdes) (version 5) | ecosystem: Environmental > Aquatic > Freshwater > Lake | place: Lake Michigan, USA... | reverse complement strand
GGGTTAGCGGGCTTAATTGTAGGAGTACTCTTAGGCGTAGGCGGGTCGGCGGTCGCGGGCCTCGCGCCATTTCCCATTAGTGTTTAGACTCGCGCCGTGTTTTCGTAATGCTCGTACGACGCAACTCGCAAGTTACGACGAAATCTCCGATCACGGATCAGTCTTGAGCTCAAATCCATGTCGATTCCTCTGTCTCCGCGCGCCCAGCACCGCACCTCCAGGGCTGTCTTTCGACGATACGTTGCGAGCGGGCGTGGTACGCCGCCGCGGCCGCCGCGCCGGCCACGTGTGGCGCCCGCCACATGGCGCGTTCACGACTCTGTCAGCTCGCGCAGCGCCTGCTTGGCGCGCGCGGCGAGGACCATGGTGTCGCGTCGCTTCGTGTCCCAAAGGGCGATCTGCTCGAGCACCCGCCGGCCACCCAGCCTGAGCACAGCCTTCTGCGAGGGCTCGGCGGAGACCAGCGCGAGGAGCAGGTTCGCAGAGCCCGTGCGCACCTCAGGATTGAGCGCCTGCACATCACCCGCCTGAAGGATGGTCATGAGGAGCTTGGTGCCGTCTTCGGTCGTACAGAACTTCTCGCGCCCCTCCCGGCTGCCCTCTACGAGGTGCTCAAGCACCGAGAGACACTTCCCAAGCGCGTCCTCGTGCTTGATGCCGTGCGCCACGGTCGCAACCGCGAGGATCGCGCCGACCGCGCCGTGTCGGCACGCGAGCGACAGCGCCTTGCCATCCTTGAGCGAGGTCGCGTTCAGCAGCACGTAGAGGGCCTGCTCCTGCAAGTTGAAGGGCACGGCGTCACAGAGGAGCGGCAGCAGGCAGTCCATCCCGTGCTCAGTGAGCAACGCGCGCTGATGGGCCTCGGCCGTGTAGACTGTGCCGTTGAGCACAGGCAGGCAGCGCTCGAGGAGCGCGATCGCCGTACGGCACGTGACCAACGTCTCCGTCGGCACTGACGAGAGGGCACCCGCGCCCGCCGCGGCCGCCGCGCCACTCCGGCGCCCAGTCGACGGCCGCGACGCGGTGGGGGCGGCGCCGTCCCGGGCGCCACTGGTACCGGTACCTCCGCCCTCAGCGCGCGCCGCGAAAAAGGAGCCGCCGCCGACGGCCGCCGAGGCGGGGCGGCGAGTCGGCTGATGCTGCTGCTGCTGCTGCTGCTGCTGCTGCTGCTGCTGCTGTGACGTGGCGGGCGCGGGCGCGTGCCGAGCGATCAAACTATTGAGCGAGAGGGTCTCAATGTCATCCTCGATGTCTTCCATGAGAAGCTTGTCGGCGCCGTCCCGGGCGCCGCCGCCCACCGCGCCGTCCCGGGCGCCGCTGGCCGCGCCACTGGCCGTGGAGGGCGTGCCGGCGCGCGCACCGCCGATGCCGGGCGCGCCAGCCGCCGCCTCGTCCGTCTCGTCCTCCTCGTCCTCGTCCTCGTCCTCGTCCGCAGCCATGGCCGCCGCAAGCGCGGCCTTGAGATCCGGCGTGCGCGCGTGGAGATCGGCGAGCTGCTTGGCGGCGTCGCGGCTCAAGTGGAGGAGCTGCTGCACGCCCGAGTCGCCCAAGTGCAGGATCGTCGAATAGGCCGTCTTCGAGAGCTCGTCGTCGTCGTCGTCGTTGAGGCAGTAGAGCAGCGACTCGATGCCGCCGTGCAAGACAACGTCGCGCGCGTTCGCGGAGTTATCGCGCACCTGATGAGGGAGGCAATCATCATGCAATCAGCATGCAATCACGTTCGTCGCGCGCGTTCGCGGAGTTATCGCGCACCAGGTTGCCCAGGCAGAAGGCGGCCGTCTTGCGCGCCTCGTAGAGAGGGCTCGCCAGCTGCTGGTGCAGCAGCGGCACGCCCCCGCACGCGCGCACGAGCTCCTGCACCGTCGCGTTGCAGTACGACAGGTTGACGAGCGCCATCATCGCGTAGAGGGCGAGCTCGACCGCTTGGCCCACCGCTTCCGCGCCGCCCTCGGCCGAGCCCGGGGCAAGCCCCTCAACGGCCGCGAGCCCCTCAGCGGCGGCCGCATCCGCCCTCTTCTGCCCCAGGGCCGCAGCCCGGCCTTCGGCCGAGAGGAGGGAGAGCAGGGTGCGAATGGCGGCCTCGGTCCCATACAGACGTTGGTTGGTCGGATGGTTCCACGCGACGTGCGAGAGCAGCAGGCACGCGGCACACACGATCCGGGGCGCGCCCGTCGCACTGAGCAGCCGATGGACCGCCTCGGCAGCCTCACGCGAGCCGAGGGCGTCCTGAGTGGCGCTGTTGGTGTCGGCCATGTTGATGAGCAGGTTGAGCGCTCCCGCGGCGAGCGACGCACCCACGCCCTCGCCGCCATCGCCGCTCTCGTGGCGCGCCAGCAGCGAGAGGCAAGCCGGGAGCACCCCAAGCTCGAGCAGCGCCTCCTGGTTGCCCACGTTACGGTACGCCACGTTGTTGAGCGCGTCGCACGCCGTCTCGGTCACTTTCCACAGGTCGATCGCGCCGCTGGGCGCCACCGCCGTCGTCGTGCGGGCGGAGCGGCCGTCTGGGCCTGAGATTTTACCCGAGATCTCGTCTGACGCCCTCTCGCCGCGCACGCGCCCCGCGGTGGTCGGGCGTGAGCGGCCCGCGGTGGTCGGCCGCGATTGCGCGGCCGTGACCGCCGACGGGGCCCCGCACGTGGCCGCTGGCTCAACGCGCGTCGGAGTGCCGTGAATGCCCGCGCGCCCACGCCGCGCGCCCATGACGGCGCTGCCCATGGCCGCGCCTCCCGCAGCCCCCATGTTGCCGCCCATCCCGTCGAGGCCGTCGGCGCCGCGCGTCGTGTGCGCTGGCGGCGAGTGGCGAGGGAGGGAGGCGACGCAGTGCTTGAGCGCCGTAGCGAGCGGCTCGAGCCCCGCCACCGAGCGGATGTAGTCCTGGTTGGTGCGCGAGGACAGCACGATGTGTGCGACCGCCTCGAGCGCTGCGTCGAGCACTGGCAGGGTCACGTCGTCGGCTGGGTACGCTTGGATAGTGCGCAGCACCTGCAGCAGCACCTCCTCGGTGCGCATCTCGTCGCGCGCGTGCGCCGACTCGGCCGCGAGCAGGCATAGGATGCGCAGCGAGGTGGCCTTGACGTCGGTGTTGTAGTCGCGCAAGCACTCGGCGAGCTCAGCGATGCCTTGCTTGCGAAGGAAGAGGATGCGCGCGGGCGGCGAGCGCTGTATGAGCGCGTGGCACGCGAGGCACGCATGCGAGAGCACCTGTGGGGAAGGAGGCGAGGCGTCGTGGTGAGCACTTGCATGCAGCGCTGCAGGCACGCGAGGCACGCATGCGAGAGCACCTCCTCGTCAATGTTGGACACGCAGCGGATCATGAGCTCGAGCGTCTGGGTCCCGTGCATGTGCACGAGTAGGTAGGGTGCCTCCCCCTTCGAAGGGAGCGAGCGAGCGAGGAGCTTGAGGCTCTTGACCACTTCGTCACTGTGGTAATGGTTGAGCCGGATGTGCTCGATCGCCTCGAACATCTCCTGGTGCAGCGTGTAGAGCGCGGCCAACTCGCTGCGCAGCTCGTGCGTGTGGCCCGCCTTGGCGGCCCGCGAGCTCACCTTCTCAGCACGTTGGAGCACCGAGGACTGCATCGGCTTGTTCTCGAGCTGGCTGTTGAGCACGAGGAGAAGGCACGCCTGCGACACGATCGTGTCCGGGGTGGGGTGCGCTTCGTGGTGCGCCTCGCCATTGTCCAGGTTGCTGCTTGCGGGCGCGCTCGCCGCGGCCGACTGGTCGATGTACTTGAGGCACGCGTCCTGGGGGCGGGAGGGGACGGAGATGGGGGAGCTCAAGGAGGAGATGAAAGAGGAAAGAGCTCAAGGCGGAGATGAAAGAGCTCAAGGAGGAGACCAGCGGTGGGGCGCGTGGGGCATTCGGGCGCGGCGGCGGGTGAGGGCGGGGCGGGGCCAAGGCGCTTACGATGGTCCCCGCCTCGAGGAGCATGGTCTGCGACTGCGGCGTGCACCAGACGAGCGTTGCCGCGGCGAGGAGCACCTGCTCGGTGGCGAACGTCAGCGAGGGCTGCCCCTGGGCGACGGTCATCGAGCGCGTCGTCGTGAGCAAGGGCACCAGGTCGATCAGCGAGCGCAAGGCGCCGCCCTGCGTGAAGGCCTTCTGGGCTTGACTGTTTGCCGACGAGACATTCGAGACGAGCTCGCAAATGTTGCCCGTGAGCGAGTCCCATTGCGCGGACGAGCCGGAGAGAGGCATTGGTCGCGAGGGGAGCGCGGTGCCGGGCCGCGCGAGCGTGCGCGTGTAGTGCGTGATGGCCGCATTGAGCATGCGCGTCACGACCGCGACGCCGTCGGCGGCGATGAAGATGGAGGCAGCGCTCGCAGGGTGGTAAAAGGTACAGTAGGAGAGCACGTTGCACGCGCGGTCGAGGATGTCGGGGCCTTCCGCGTCGTAGATGAGGTCCTCGTAGTGCGAGAGCGTGGTCACGAGGTTCTTGATGCCGTTGGGCATCTTGAGAAACGGCTTCAGGTTGGACGTCGCATTGCACAGCAGGCACTCGAGCAGCTGGACGACGAGGCCGACAGGCACGCGCTGTCGAACGTCGACGCATTTGCGCACCGCGATGGGCCCGCCGAGCCGCGCGGCCGTGTCGAGCAGCTCGACTAGCACCGCGAGCGTCGGGAAGCGCTTGCCGCCGATGGCCTCGAGCAGCGCCGCATTGGCGCCGTCGCAAAAGTAGCGGAGCTGATCGAGCGCGGCCCAGCGCAACTCACTGGCGTCGTCCGCGATGCCGTCGAGGCACGTCGTCAAGCGCTGCGCGTCTGTCGTCGAGAATGCAGGCTCGGGCTTGGGCATGAGACAATCGCGTGCGGCTCCTCCCTCGCCAAAGCAGCACGGGGCCGCAGCGGCTGCGAGCGCAGTCTTCGCGTGCGTGCGTTCGGCGATACGGTAGCGCGCACCCGATAGGCCTTGATTACATGATTAGGTCTTTAGGTCTCAAACAAACGTGTGTTTGCCATCCGAGACTGCGGTGAGACGACTTCTTTTCCTTTGATTGTCGCCGTCATCGCGTTGAGGTCGAAGTGCGAGAACTCCTCGCACCTCGCCGCTCGCACCCAACCCACTGAGACAGAGATGGCGCGCGGCGAGCTGCGCGACATCGTCTCGTTCGAGATTGCATCCATCACCACGCAGCTTCGCGCCGACTGGCGAGCCGCGACTAGCGCCTACCGAGCGCCGCCCCCGTCCGGCACGAAGCTGCTGCGCCACTTCAACCAGGCGCGCCGCGCCGTGCTCACGAGGCGGGTGAGCAGCCTCGAGTACATCGAGCCCTTCCTGGAGACCATTCGGCAGGAGAACACGAGCGGCGTCGTCACGCAGCGGGCGCTGCTCGCTGTTCACACCTTCCTCGAGGCGGGGCTGCTCACGCTTGATCCGGCCACCGAGCCTGAAACGATCGTGGCAATCGTGCGCGCGGCGACCTACTGCCGCTTCGAGGTGACCGACCCGGCCGCCGACGAGGTGGTGCTCATGTGCATCCTGCAGCTGCTCGTCGCCTGCGTGCAGTGCCCGAGCGGCGGCGCTCTCTCGGACGAGGCCGTGTGCGAGGTGGTGCACTCGTGCTACCGCATTTCATCGCAAGGCTCGCTGTCGGACCTGCTGCGCCACCAGGCGGAGGCTGGGCTGCGCGCGATGGTGCGCACGCTCTTCGCGCGCATCCCCGAGATCACCGTCGCCGACCCCAGCGCCGCCGCCCTGCCGCCAGATTCCCGAACGGGCGCCACATCGCCGCCTGTCGCGCGTGTCCACTCGACTCCCTGGGCAGGCCAAAAGGTAGCAGCCGCGGCCGCGGCCGCTGCCGCCGCCAAGATTGAGGCCGCGGCAGGGGCCGATGCCGGGGAGGTGCCCACCGACACAAAGGCCACAACGGCCGATGCCGACGCCGACGCCGAAGCGCTGCCCGCGGAAGGTGCGGAAGGTGCGGCGTCGGTCGGTGCGGCATCGGTCGGTGCGGCGGCCGAGGCCGAGCCGCCCAGCACCCCTGCGCGCTCGGGTTTGGGCGGTGGCGCGGAGCCGGAGCCGGCGGCGAACGGCACGTCGGCGGCGCCGGCAGCGCCGGCGCTGGCACCCTACGGGGTGGGCTGCTTGTACGAGGTGCTACGCTTCCTAATCGGGTTGATCGATCCGGCGGAGCCGCATAATCCGCCGCCCGTGCGCGAGTTTGCGTTGGCGGCGTTGCTCGCGGCGCTGCGGGCGGGCGGCGCGCCACTTGGCGCGACGCCCGCGCTCTCGACGCTGCTCACCGACTCGCTCTCCTACCTGCTCATCGCCAACATCGAGTGCAAGTACGGCAAGGAAGGGGAGCCCGAGCCAGGGCCCCCAACTGAGCTGCTCTCGCTGCTGCTCAAGACGGCGCAGGCGCTGCTCCAGACGGTCGGCGTGCTCGGCAGCCGACAGCAGGAGGCGCTCTTCACGCGCGTGCACCTTGCGCTCCTCAAGCCGCCCGCCGAGAAGCAGCCCGCGCCCCCTCCCGACCGTCGCCATCTCGTGCTGGAGAGCGTGCCGATGCTCCTCTCGCAACCGCTGCTCTCCATGCGACTCCTCTCAGCCTTCGACTGCAACATGCAGCGTTCCGACCTGCTGCACGCGCTCGCTGGCGCGCTCGCAGCCGCCGCGCACCCCGCCGCGCACGTGCCCGTCGACACGGCCCATTTGCTCGCCATCGAGGCTCTGCTGGACGTGCTCGCGTCCACTACCCTCGATGCCGACGGCCTCGAGCTGCCCTCGGTGCTCGCCCTCGAGGCCGAAGGAAGCGCCCGCGACGGCGCGCCGCTGTCGGCCGCCGACGCCGCGGCGGACGAGTCGGCGGCGCAGCTGCTCGCCGCACGAAGGCGCAAGTCCGAGGTGCAGGCCGCGGCCGATGCGTTCAACAAGAAGCCTGGCAAGGGCCTCGCCGCGCTGCAGAAAGCCGGCCTGGTCTCGACGCCCCTCGATCCGGCCGAGGTGGCCGCCTTCCTGCGTGCGACGCCGCAGCTGGAGAAGGCGGCCCTGGGCGACTTCCTCTCGTCGCCCGGCGACGAGTCGGCGAGCGTCCTCAGGGCGTTCGTCGCGCAATTCGACTTCTCGGCCTACGAGATCGAGGGGGCGCTCCGCATGTTCCTGCAGTCCTTCCGCCTGCCGGGAGAGGCGCAGAAGATCGATCGGCTGATGGAGGCCTTCGCTCGTGGCGTCTTCGAAGCGAACCCGAGCGTCTTTGCCAACAGCGACGCGGCGTACGTGCTCGCCTTTGCGATCATCATGCTCAACACGGACCTGCACTCGCCCCAGATTGCGAACAAGATGACTCTGGACCAGTTCGTCTCCAACAACCGAGGCATCAACAACAACAAGGACCTGCCACGCCCCTTTCTCGAGCGAGTGTACACCGTCATCCAGTCCGACGAGATCAAGCTCAACGAGGAGATGCTGGTCCTCTCGCGCCCCGCGTGGAGAGCATTCGAAGATAAGCCCGTCGGCAAGCCCCCCGGAGGGCCGCCGCCGCCGCCCGCCGCGCTCGGTACGGCGCTCTCGGTCGGTGTGCCCGGTACGGCGCCCTCGACCCCAGTGCCCGGTACGGCGCGATCGGCCGCGCGCGCGCTGCCCTTGTTTCCGCCGCCGCCGCCGCCGCACGTCGGGCCCGCCGAGCGCGCGTTGCGGGCTCAGCTGTTCACGTCGCTCTCGGCGGGCGTTCTGGAGGCGCTCGGCGCCATGCTCGCGCGCGCCGACTCCCGCGATGCGGTGGCCACGGCCCTTGAGGGCTACGGCCGGTGTGCGCGGCTCGCATCGATCCACGGGCTGCAGCCCATGGTGGAGGCGGTCCTACGTTCGCTCGGCGTCGCCTCGTGCCTGTGCGCTGCCGCCGCCGCCGACGTCGACGCTGCCGCCGCTGCCGCCACCGCCGCCGCCGCCAAGGCCACCACCGCCGCCGCCGCCGCCCCGGCCGGCGCGGCAACGGCCGCCACCCCGGGGGCCGACGGGAGTGTCGCGGTCGACGAGCCAGCGGCCGCCGCGAGCGCCGCGAAGCGGCTGCGCGAAAAGTGCCTGCTCGCGGGCGGCGCGCTCTTCGCGACCGCGCACTCGAGCGCGCCGGCGCTCACGAGCGCGCATCACTGGCTGCCCGTGGTGGAGGCGCTCTGCACGCTGCACGAGATGGAACTCCTCCCGAGCAGCCTGTGCGCCGACCCGGTGCTCGGCCGCTGCTGGGACGACGCCAAGGAGAAGCCCAAGCTCTCCGCGCAGCCGCCCAAGCTGGCCTCATCCTCGTCCTTCTCGCTCTGGGGCGCCGTCACTTACTTGGTCGGCTCGGCTGAACCCGACCGTACGGCAGAGCTGCGCTTGCAGCGCGCGATCGAGCACGCGCGCGCCGAGGTGGGCGGCTACAAGCTGCCCGAGCTGCTCGCAAGCACGACGGCGATGACCGAGGCCTCGCTCGAGGCGCTCCTCGCCGCGCTCCTCGCCGCGCACGACGGCAGCGCGCCTCTCGGAGGCGCCGACGCCGCGCGCGCCGCGTTGGGCATCCGGCCCCTCGAGGGGGAGGGCGCGGACGCGGCCCCAACCGCGCCCGGCACGGCGCGGCGCGCGAGCCTGCTGCTGCAGCTGCTCGCCGAGGTGACGATCCACAACGGGCACCGCTTCGGCGCGCTCTGGCCGCGCATGGCGCCGGTGCTCGATACGGCGCTCGGCGAGTCGCCGCCCCGCGCCCTCGCACGTGGGGCGGTGCTCGCGTCTCTTCGGATGGCCCTCCGGCTGCTGCCGAGCCATCCCGAGACGCTGCCGCTCTTGCTGCCACCGCTCGCGACGACCGTTGAGGCCAAGGGCGTCCTCGTCGCCCCCGCGGTCGACATGATGGCCGCAGGCATCGCCGAGCTCCTGCAGCCAAGCGTCGTCTCGAGCGTCGACGAGTCGTCGTCGCGCGTGCTCCTCGCGCTGGCCTCGTCGCCCGACGTGCTCGCCTCCAAAGCAGCGGCCGCCGCGACGCTCAACGCGCTCAACGCCCTCGTCCTCGCCTCCAATGCCACCGCTGCAGGCTCCGGCTCACCGCTGGCGGGCTGCTTCGCGGGCGTGATGAGCGCGGTCATCAGGCACGCGGCGTCGGACGCGACTCCACTCGAGCACTGATTGCCTCTGATGACACCCTTGATTGCCTCTGATGACACCCTTGATTGCCTCCCTCATCAGGCACGCGGCGTCGGACGCGACTCCACTCGAGCACGCGATCCGAGCAGTCGATCTCATCTCCGAGATGCATGCCTCACTGCGCACGCTCGCCGTCGCGGGCGCGCTGCCTGCGGGCGCGCTCGCGCCGCTGCCGCCGACGGTCGACCTAACGACCGCCGCGCTCGCGCCGCACGGCCCGTGGCTGCGCATGTGGTTGCCGTGGCTGCGCGGGCTCGCCTCCCTGTGCGTCGTCTCACGGAATGCCGTGCGCGACGCGGCGATCGTCGCGCTTCAGCGCGCGCTCCTCCACCCCGACGTGCGCAGCGAGCCGGCGGAGGTGTGGGCGGCGGCATTCGAGGGCGTCGTCTTCCCGATGCTCGCCGAGGTGCTGCACCGCTCGGTGGGGGGGGAGCTCGACGACGAGCGGCTCATGCTGCGTGCCGTCACGCTCTTGTCCAAGGGGCTGCTCCATCACCTCGCCGGCCTGCTCAGCCTCCCAACGTTTTCGCTGCTATGGCTGCGCGCGCTTGAGCTGCTCCAGTCATACACCCACGCGCCCAACAACGAGCTGCTCCTCGAAGCGGTGCCCGAGACCCTTAAGAATATGCTGCTTGTGATGGCCACGGCGGGCGCCTTCGATGCGACCGGCCCGCCCGGTACTGGCGAGCAGTCGCTCGCATCGATCACGAAGGCGGTCATCGAGGGCTTCTGCCCCGAGCTCACCGCGGCGCCCGACGTTGCGCAGATCTGGGGGGGTGTACCCGCCGCACCGGCCGAGGCCGCCGAGGGTGGGACGGTCCCCGCCGAGGCGGCGTGAGCCGTGAGACGGCCCTAGAGACGCCCAAGAAGAGTGGCGCGTGTGAGGCTCGCGCGGGCGTTTGGAGTGCACCTATGCACGCTGCACGGGTCCTCGCGCGGCGGGCAGAGAGTTGAGAGACCGCGGACATGTTCATGTGTTATGCGACGGCGTGACGGTGTGCCAGAAAGCTTGCGAGAGAGAAGATTTCAAGCTCTTCCGACACTATACGA
>Ga0209550_10007386_pt1 | contig 10167 bp, 8 predicted proteins | sample LauGreSuBDMM15SN_2_FD_187567 | JGI IMG/M metagenome (GOLD analysis project Ga0209550, IMG submission 187567) | Freshwater lake microbial communities from Lake Michigan, USA - Su13.BD.MM15.SN (SPAdes) (version 5) | ecosystem: Environmental > Aquatic > Freshwater > Lake | place: Lake Michigan, USA... | reverse complement strand
CAGTAATGGAGTGGGTTCGTTTATCACACGAATCTATTACTGGTAGAGATGGGTATGCAGAAATGTATAAAAAAGATATCGATTTTTACCTATTAGGACCTGTTGGTGATAAGATTGAACAATGGAAATTGAAAGGTGCATTTATCTCTCAAGCAAACTTTGGAGATTTAGCATATAGTACAACAAATGAGCCTGTAACGATTACATTAACATTGACTTACGATTACGCAGTATTAGAATTCTAAAACATATTCCTTACGGATGCTACCGAAGGACAACCCTCATCAGAAATGGTGGGGGTTTTTTATTTTTAAAAATTTTAATTTAATGTATTTATATATACAAACTTAAAATAAACAAAGTTATGAGCGAAAAGCAATACGATTTTCCAACGGAAGTGTTGGACTTACCATCAGAAGGTAAGATATATCCAAAAGATAATCCACTATCATCTGGTAGGATTACAATTAAATTAATGACAGCAAAGGAAGAAGATATCCTTTCTTCTACAAACCTTATTAAAAAAGGTGTTGTATTGGATAAACTATTTGAATCTATTATAGTAGATGATGTAAATCCAAAGGATATTATTATTGGAGATAAAAACGCAATCCTTTTAGCAACAAGAGTATTGGGTTATGGACCTGATTATGAATTTTCATTTTATTCATCAAAAAAGAATGAATCTATCAACGTAAGTATGGATTTAACACAGGTTAAAACCAAAGATGTAGATTTATCTGTATTCAACAACAAAAACCAATTTGAATATGTTACACCTCATGGTAAAAATAAAATAGTATTTAAAATTCTTACTCATGGTGATGAAAATGATATTGATAAAGAAATAGAAGCACTTAAAAAATTAAATAAAGATTTATCTTCTGATATTACAACTCGTTTGAGATATATGATTAAATCGGTTGATGGTAATTCTGAAGTTGGACATATTACTAGATTTGTTAATACTATGAGAGCTTTAGATAGTAGAGCATTCAGACAGCATGTTAAAAACATATCTCCGGATATGAATATGACTTATACATATACTCATTTGGATGGTGAGGTGGAGGAGGCGCCTATCACATTGGGGGTTAGCTTTTTTTGGCCTTCCAACGAATCATAGTATAAGCCTACACACTCAAATTTTTGATATGGTACATTATGGTAATGGTTTTACTGTAATGGAATTATACCAAATGCCAACCAGACTAAGAATGTTTTATTATAACAAATTAGCTGAAGCAAAAAAGAAAGAGAATGATGAGGTAGAAAAATCAAATAAAGCAGCATCAAAAGTTAGGGTTAGAAGATAATCCTAACTTTTTTATTTATAGGATATTTATAGATGTTAAACTATATAGATTATGAAAAAATACAAAATATCAGAAAGTAATTTAAATGAATTTTGGGGATGGTTTGGTAAAAAGAAACCACAAACATTACAGCAAGTAATAAGTAGCGATCCTGTATTAAGAAAAATTGATAGAGAAATACAAGCTACAATGGATTCACAAGTTCCGTATCTTCTAAAAATTAAAAGAGAAGAACCAGAAACTTGGGCTTGGATGTTAAAAGCTGGATTAGTAACCAACGATTTAAAATAATTATTGTTAGATGGCAGAAAATTTAGATAATGGTGCTGATGAAAAACGTTTGGATGCTCTTAACGAAATAGAGAATGCGCAAAAACGTATTGATGAATTGTTGAAAAGACAAGCAAATTCAAATGAAAAAAATGCTAAAAAACTTCAACAACAAATTGATAATGAGCAAAAACTAATTAAATTAAAAAGACAGGAGATTGCTGAATCTGAAAAGATATCAAAGGAATTAGAATATCAAAAAAAGAAACAAGAAGAGATATATGAATCTCAATATCATTTTAGTAAATTAAGTAAAAGTGTACAAAGCGTATTAAAACATATTACTAACGAACATTCTGCAACAGCTGGTATTACTGCAGTTGTTGTAAAATTAAAACAAAAGCAATTAACAGCAAGCGAAACGGAAAGAAATATTATGGACAACCAATTGTCCATATTGGAAGGTTTACAAAAAGATGTTGAAGATATAGCAAAATCTCAGGTTGATAAAATTGAAGCCTTAACCGAAGAAGAAAAATTAAAAATATCATTAAAAGGACTTTCTGAAGCTGAAGTACAAGAAGCTGTTAAACTATTTCGTATAAAAGAAGCTCTTATCAAAAAGCAAGAAAGAATACATGCTTTACAAGAACAAGTTTCACATTTATCACATAGTTTACCGGAAGGGTTTACATCATCCGTAAAAAGTGCACTTGCATTGGGAAAGGCTGTTAGGGCTGCAGGACTTGCAATGGGTCCATTAGTATTACTTACAGCAGTTATAGGGGCTGGTGTACATGCCTTTGTAGAGTTGGATAAAGCTGCAGAAGATTATAGGAGAACTACGGGATTTACAGCACGTATGACCGAAGAAATAGACCATAATGCTCATAATATAGGAATGGAGTATGTTCAGCTTGGTGTTCGTGCAAAAGATGCATACGATGTTATGGATAAAATGGCAAATGCTCAAAGTGATATGTTCAAGTTTACGCAAGCTACCGTTGGTGCGCTTTCTGTAATGAATAAAAAAATGGGTATTGCTGTCGAAGATAGTGCAAATGTAGCAACTATGTTTGAGCAAATGGGTGGGCTGAGTGCAAATGAGGCAGCTAGCGCAGTATTAAGTACAGCCACCGCACTTGCTGATGCCGGTCTTTCAGCAAAAGAAACATTTGAGGATATGTCAAAAAGCTCTGGTGTAATGGCAAAATATATGAAAGGGAATGTAAACCTATTCATACAATCCGCTGCCAAAGCTAAAATGCTAGGAACTACTCTTGAAAAAATGGGAAGCCATGCAGAAAAGTTATTGGATTTCGAAACGGGAATAGAAGCTGAATTGGTAGCTGCAACTTTTGTAGGAGGTCAATTTAATTTAAGTAGGGCTAGAGCACTTGCATACGAAGGAAAAATAGCAGAATCACAAGAAGCAACATTAGATGCCTTAGAACAAAGTGGTGATTTTTCTAAACAAGACTATCATACAAAAAAGGCCCTAGCTGCAGCAGCTGGTATGGAGGTGGAGGAAATCGAAAAACAATTAGCTATTAGAGATAAATTAAGTGGACTTAGTGGTGAGGAATTAGAAAAGGCTAATAAGTTAGTAAAAAATGGGGTAGATATACGTGATTTAACTGATGCACAACTTGAAGCTCAAGCAAAACAATTGGGAGCTCAAGAAAAATTATCAGGAGTTTTTACAAGTATACAAGGTAAACTTGCTAATATTGTTGAATCTGTTGGAGGTCAGCTTACACCTGCATTTGAGGTTATGGGTGGTATATTGGTAGGTATTTTGACAGCATTTGGTAAAATTGGTGAATTGATTGCGTTTATTAGAGAGAACACAGTAGCTATGGCCGGTGCTATACTACTTGCATCAGTATATGGTGCGATAATTATAGGACAAAAAATTATACAATTCCAATTAGAAAGAAAAATTAGGCAAGAAAAACTGAAACAATATGGTATAGAATTAGGAACTGGTGCTGCAAGTATCTTTGGTGGATTTGGAAAATTGGGTCCATTGGGAATTGTAGGAGCCATAGCGGGGGTAGCAGCGATGATTGGTATAGCTAGTATGCTGTTTTCCAAAGGAGATGACGTAGCTTCAAAAGGTGGTGGGTATGGAAAACGAGCTTTAATGGAAGAAGGTTCTATAACTTTACTTAACAATGGAGATGATGTTATTGCTGGTACTAATTTATTTTCAAATTCATCAACAGGACAATCACAATCACAATCAACATCAGCGGTATCACCAATAGCGGCATCTAATAATAATATGATAAACGCATTGATAAGTGAATTTAGAGGTGTTAGAGCGGATATGGCAGGTGGTAAAATAGGAGTTTATATGGATAACGATAAGGTTACTGCAAAGGTGGCTACAACAATGGAACGTAGTACTAGAAATAATTTTGCATTAACATAAAAAATAATTAGATGCCAACTTTAGAAGAATTATTTAGAAACAAAAAATACGATAGACTTGGAGATAAAACTCCACAAGAAGCATTTGCTGTTAGAAATAGTAAAGATATTCAGATATCAACAATAAGTCCTTTACTTAATAAAACATCAGTGCCCTTAATAAATAAAATAAGATTAGGTGGAACTGCTGAAAGATTTACGGAAACTAGAGTTGAAAGTGAATTAGTTGGATTACTTCCATTTGCTAATTTTTCCTCAGTCGTATTATATGGTACTGATATCTTAAGAATTTCATCTCAAAATACATCATTAGGAGAAGCTATGAAAGCTGGAACTGGTGGTAGGGGGTTAGTACAAACTGCCGCTAAAGTAGTTGGTGATACTGTGGGTGAGGCCGTACAATTTGGTGGTTCTCGATTATTAAAAGTACCATCAACATTTAACGCAAAGAGTGCAATAACAAAAGCTGGGGCAGCTATAAAAAATACATTAGGTTCTTTATTTCCCGATGTATTAATTCCATCTAAACTTTACGCAAGCCCTTATTTTAAATCTACAATTCCTGGCTTTGGTGAGGAATATAGAGTACATGAAAGATTGGCAAATTTAAAAGCATTTTCATCTGGAACTAAGGTAGCATCGTTTTTAGCAAAAAACGCAACTGGTACACCTGACCAAATTAAGCAAGCGGTTATTGGGCAGGGATTGAATATAGCACAACAACAAGCAAAAAGATTTGTATCAAATCAATTAGTTAAAGTATTATCAAAAGGTGGAGATAAAGCACAACAAATGGCGAAAGAACTTCAACAAAGTCAAGTTGTTTTTCTTAGATGGTCATCTTTAAAAAAATATAGTGATATTGTAAAAGGAGAAAGGCAATTTGGTAAACCTCCTTTAAATTATAGAAATGAAAAAGTATATGAAACACCAGATACTGATATAACAGAAAGATTTGACCTTTCAACAAAATATGCAATTGAATTTAGTGGAGAATCCGATGAAAAGAAAAGAGGAAAACTTAAATTTTTAAAAGAAAAAAATCAAGAGGAATCAAATTATTTAGATGGCCCCAATACTGGTGTTTGGAAATATTCAGAAGTTAAACGTATAAAGACTAGGGATGGTGGTAATGGTGTGTTTGACCCCAAAAGTAAAGCATCAAACAACAAAGATGAAATTAATAAGTTAAAACCATCGCATCTTGATTTAACCGAAGCTGGTGTTAAAACGGCAGAAGATAATGAAAGAGCCGATATGATACCTTTAAAGTTTATATCAGTTAGTAATTCAACACAAGTACAATTTAGAGGAACTATTAGTGGTTTAAGCGAACAATTTTCACCATCTTGGGAAAGTAGTAGATTTATAGGTTCGCCATTCAGCCTTTACACATATCAGAGTATTGAAAGGACTGTACAATTTTCATTTAAAGTATTTTCTCTCAGTGCAGCTGAACATAAAATCAATTGGAGTAAAATATCATATTTAGCATCTTTATGTTATCCGCAGGAATATAAAGGTGCGGCCGGTGCTATTACTGCACCATTTTTAAAATTTACAATGGGTGACTTGTATAGAGAAAAAGAATGTTTTATTGAAAACATGTCATATAATATAGATGATAACTATCCGTGGGAAATTGGTTTAGAAAGTAAAGATTTACAAAATTATAGATTACCAAAGATTGTTGAAGTTACAATAACTTTGAAATTTATAGAAGCAAAATCAAATACACATAATTATGTAATAAATACAACTACTAATAAATTAGACCCTACATTATTAGGAGGAAAATTATATTCGTACTCTACTGTTAGCGAAAAAGCAGCAAGTTTACAAAATACGGATAAGTTTAAATCTACATATAAACCAGATGCAGCACCTGATATGGCAAAGCCACAATCCGAAGTAAACCAACAAGAAGAAGGAGACCCATATCCACAGGATTCAACCCCATGGGCATTGGATATTCAAAAGCAAAATAAATTTAGAAAAACAAATATATTACATACACCATTAGGACAAAGTAAAGCAAGGCAAGTTTACGAACAAAAGAAAACTCGTAAATTGTATTTTGGGAATGGTGAACCTTTTACCGGGTTTCCTAACAACATTGGACCTGATTTGAGTACCCCTATTATTGATAATATAAATTTACCAGGAGCTCCTTCAAATCCACTTGGTATTGGTACAACATCAACCGCTTAATTTAGTATAATATGAGAAGTAGATATGAAAGAAATACGACTAAACGAACCAAAGATGGTAGAGTAGTTTATACAGCTAAACGGTATGCAAATATACCATTAAGAGAAACCGATGTTTATGTTGCTACCGAAACTGGTGATAGATTGGATACATTAGCCAATTACTTTTATAATAATTCATCTCTCTGGTGGATAATAGCAACGGCAAATAATATACATGATGCTAAGTTTTCTTTTCCAGATGGAACTATACTTAGAATACCAATACAATATATAGAAATCGTAAATAACGAAAACAAAATATAAAAATGTTTCCAAAGCTTACAAATATAGACCCTATCATTTCAGCAAGTATAAAGTCTAAAGATTCAATTGAAGCATCTAAGTTAAATTGTTTTGTTAGAATTATTTCTGGAGCTGGTACGGGATTGATTATGACATCAAATCCAGACTGGAAACTTTTTGCCGCAGCCGGTTTAACCGAACCTACTTTTTATGGAGATTCAGTAGGTAGTGGTACAATTGGAGTAAATTGGGCAACTCAAGCTGTATATGCATCAACGAGTAATAATATAGGTGATATTCCATTTAAACCATCTCCAATAGTAACAGCCATAAATGTAAAAGAAGGTAAAGACCAAATATCAAGACATTGTGACTTAAAAATAACAGCATATACATTAGCTCAAGTTGAAGTATTACAAACTTATTTAATGGAACCCGGCTATACTCTTTTTATAGAGTATGGTTGGAATACTGATTTAGGTGTTAGTGGGTTGATATCAACAAATGCTAGGACTATTGTAGATGATGCTGGAAAATATAGTTTAGACCAAGACAGCTTACATCTTAAACGAATTGGTACGCATGGTGATTACGATTCATTTTTGGGATTTATAGTAGGAGGTACAGTTACTTCAAATGGTGATTTGTTTGATATTAATATAAAATTAAGAGGAGCACCCGGATTGCCAACATATTTACAATCACACAATAATATAGAAGTAATAGCAGATGGAAAGGTTAGTAACAAATATTCAATTCCACCATTTGGAGTTACTGAATTAAATTTAGAAGCAGCTGACCAAATGGCTGAAAGACGTTTTAAGCAAATGTTTAATGATTTACCAAAAGTAAGACAAACTACATTTGTTAGAGATTTAATAAGTAATGGTGAATATTTTACTAATTTAGATTTTATAAATTTCGATCCTGTTATAGAAGTACAAATATCAAATTTTAGAGATGGTAGAGATGCATCTGGAGTACAACTACCAGCAGACACACAAATAGTACCTACTAACGCTAATGTGTCTGGAAAAGAAATAGAGGATGCTGGTGGATTTAATCCTAAAAAATTAGAAGAAATTGCGGAAAAGATAGTTCAAGTACAAATATCAATTGAAAAAAATGCAACACCACCCGCAGTAGTAGTTGGGGGGTTTTTTACACTTGATACTCCATGGGAAAATTACTTACAAAGTAAATCAGAAGCAGGTGACCCAATAACGGCAGAAGAAATTAATGAGGCTATTAAGAAATATTTAACTGTGGGGAAGATAGAAAGAAACCCATGGCCCTACCCATCATATAGCGCAACAACATATACAAAAAAACCAATACAACCAGCACCTGCAGCAACTGCAGCGGTAACCGCATCGGCAGATAAAACTGGTGGGGGTAATACGGCGGCAATAGCAAACGTAGCAGCTGGGGTTAATGCAACTGAAATTGAATTAGCAGGTGGATTGATGCTTCCAAAAGAAAAATTATTTTCAAAAAACAAATATGTAAGATTTGGTAAAGTAGTGGATATACTTAATGCAAACTCATCAATACAAGCTTATGTAGTAGCAGGTAGACAAATCAATACTAAGTTAGATATAAAAGATACACCAATTGGTTCATTTCCTGGTATATATTCTTGTAAACCAGAAGCATTGGTAATACCTGGAAAGATTCCGGATTTTAGTAAATTTTTTATGGAACAAAATTTATCAAATCTAAATGATGGAGAACCATTAGTTGATTTATCAATAGGCGATAAATCATTCACACAAACCACAGAACTAGCCTCAAACGGATTTAGCGAAAAACCAAACTATTGGGGATATTTAGAAAATTTATATATTAATTTTGAATTACTTAAAAAAGAATTAGATGATACAAATAAAACAATACGTGAAGTTTTACAAAGTCTATTAAATGAAATGAGTTCAGCTGTAGATGGTTTTTGGAATTTCCAAATAGTTGAAAAAAGTTTAGCTGCTAAAGAGAAAAGTGGGGTTGATAAACAAACTGTGGTTTATACGGTAATTGATGAAAATTGGATAGGAAAAAATCCAAATCCAGCTCCCGTAAAATTTGTACATAGTGGTGAACAATCTAGATTTTTAGATGCTAATTTAAATATAGACATACCTGGTTCAACAACCAGTCAAATTATATCAAAACGATTAGCATTATCGGCCAATCCATCTCAACCAAATTTAGAATTAGGTGGAGTATTTACCGAAAAAGCAGATAGGTTTATGCGTAATTATGTAAGTATACCTGGTTCTCCTGATAAAGGTAAGGCTGGTACATCTGGTACATCTGGTGTGTCTGGTACATCTGGAACATCTGGAAATGCGACCGAAAGGAAATTAACAAATACATTAGATAATATCTCTACAGATACATTAACCGATGAACAAAAAAAGCAAAAGCAGGCTTTAATAGATAGAGAAATAGCTAATGCTGAAATAATAAAAAAATTAGATGCAAGTAGAACAACTTTAATTGCTAAAAGAAATGAAAGAGCATCCGCATCGATTGATAGAAATTTAACAGAAGCCGAACGCACGAAAAAAATGAATGCATTAGATGTTGAAATTAAAGACTTAGAAACTGCAATTACCGCAGATGATGTACTTGTAAAAAAAGAAGAAACAGATATTAAAACAGCAGTTGAAGAATTTGATAAAGCAGCGCTTGACCAAATAGCAACAAATATTTCAACAAATTTAGAAAAAATAGATGTAGTACCAAATCCTCAGCAAAATTCAATAACACAGGATGATTTAAAAGATTTTATGAATACACCTGCTCTATTTAAGGAAAAATTTAGAATATATTGTTGTAGAGATACTAAGTATTTAAATATACTTAAGGTAAACGCTATGAGTGTTTCATCTGGTGGTGGTGGTAGATTATCACATCCATTACCTATAAAATATTCGTTTACAATTTTAGGAAAAAGTGGAATTAGGAGAGGGGATACATTTAATATAATTGGAATACCTGAAAAATATGCAAATCACGGATTATTCCAAGTTACACAAATTGAACATACTATTCAAAGTATGAAATGGACAACCTTAGTTCAAGGAGAATATAGACAACAGCAATAATATGGGAATTAGTCAAATAGAATATACGGATTTATTAAAAGGTCAAGGAAAACCGATTATACAAACACAAACAATAAGAACACATGCCCCAACACCAACCCCTACTGATTATAGAAGGGGATATATTGTTAGGTATTTTATACAAAGAATTAATGATGATGATTCTATTATATATGAAGTAAATGAAAACGATTACAACAAATTTTCATTAGATACTTTTTATAATACTGTTAATATAGATTGGAGACTAATGGGTAATATAGATAATTTAAAGCGTTCAAACGAAAAATCAGTAAAATTGGGTTCAAAAAAAATTAAAAATTTAATGTTTTATTTACCAAATTATTTGCAATTTAGCGGATATTAATTTGGAATTGTAATAAAAGTTTCGTATATTTGTATTTATAAACTATGGGGATGTTACGGAATTGATTGCAATGAGAAACATAGTATCACACGTAGACAGAAGTGCTAGATGTCTTTAAATCTGTACAAAACAATAACTGACGAAATGTCAACTATGACCTTCGAAGACCTTATGGC
>Ga0209550_10007384_pt1 | contig 10169 bp, 12 predicted proteins | sample LauGreSuBDMM15SN_2_FD_187567 | JGI IMG/M metagenome (GOLD analysis project Ga0209550, IMG submission 187567) | Freshwater lake microbial communities from Lake Michigan, USA - Su13.BD.MM15.SN (SPAdes) (version 5) | ecosystem: Environmental > Aquatic > Freshwater > Lake | place: Lake Michigan... | reverse complement strand
GCTATGGACTGAAGTAGATTCTGATTGGAAGATAATTGATGTCTCAAAGGCAACTGATCTAAAAATGATTAAAAGCGCCCCCCAAATAGAAGCTACCCCAGAAGCTATAAAGTCACCTGTTATCAAGATTAACTCCAATTAATACCGCCCTAGTCACTGTCAGTGATTAGGGGCAGAATATGGGTATGAAAAAGTCTTCTAAAAATAATTTAGCCAAAAACGGTTATAAATTCTGTAGTGGTTGTGATGAAACAAAAACTGTTGCAAGTTTTGGGAAACAGACGAGTCGCCCAGATGAGGTGGAGTACAGATGTAAAAAATGTATGCAGAATTACCGTAAAAAGAGATACTCAAATCCTAAGATAAAAAGTAAGTTATTGAAATCATCTGCTACTTGGAGAGAAAAAAATCCAGATTCCGATGCAAATAAGCACCTTATTAGGAAATATGGAATAAGTCTTGAACAATATAACAGGATGTATCAACTTCAAAATGGCTTATGTGGAATTTGCGGAAAAAAAGAATTAACCAGGCGGCGGAAAAAAACTCAAGGAAATGAAAGGTTAGCCGTTGACCATTGTCACGAAACAGGTGTTGTTAGAGGACTGCTGTGTTTCAAGTGCAACACTGCCATAGGCTCTTTAGGTGACAATGAGGAGATGGTTATGCGAGTGGTTTTTTACTTGACTAATTCTCTTAAGAATTCGAGGGGTGACAAATTCAGAATAGGCGAATCTCATCTTTAGGAATGTCTATAAATTGAGCAATAGAAAAGGAACTGAGTAGGGTGAAGAGATGAAATTTTTCAAGCGGAAATCAACACTTCCTCCAATAGGAACTTATCCAGGTTATGAAGCTAGTGATTTAGCTTTTCTAAACGCCCAAGAAAATGTACACCTCACTGTAAAAAGATTGAACTCACCAAAGTGGGCATTAATCGGTATCAAAAATTTTATGGAGTACCTGAGAGAAACTAAACAGAAGCTACCTGATAAAGAATTTACTTTTAGCAACAATCAAAAAATAATAATATGGGAATCTTTTAGGTCATTTGTACTGAAGCCTGAGAATTACGGAGAATGGAACCAAGAGATTTATAGAGAAATGCACAAGAATTTAGTTTCAATCTTCAGTCAGATGCCCAGAGAATATAAGCCAGAAGGTCCAGAGTGGATTGAAGCTGCGGGGCTTATGTTGGATAGTTTAAACGATGCTTTGATGATGAATAGAAAAATACTTGCCCAACCAATCATTGATTATGTTTTAATCATTTGGTTGAGTTATTGTCGGAGTTTGGGTAGGTAGATGACACCTGAAGAAAAGCGATACCGAGTAACTACAGAATACAAAAGTCTCTATCAAATAGTAGTTGAAGCAACTAGTCCTGAGGAAGCCGAGTATTTTGCTAAAGATATTGATTTAGATAAGTGGCAGCATATAGAGACTGATTATGAAATAGTGGATGTTTCTAAGGATTTCTTCTTGAAGAGAGTTAAAGATGACAATAATTAAATCCCAAGCAAATCCATACTTTAGTTGTACTTGTAAGCCAAGAGTAGAATTTGGTAAATGTACAAATTTAGACCACCCCTTAAAACTTGAGTGGTTAGCCAGTACGTACAGACAATACGTAGAGTGTTGGGCGCTAGGCAAATACACTCTAAAGAAGCACGACATTACCAAAAATAAAATGAGTGGCGAATCTCATCGATTAAAATACGGTCAATTAATCTATGATTACAAATGGTCAAACTCAGAATCGGTTAAAGATAGAAGCATTCCAGAAATTTTTCGTTCAGTAAAATATTTCATCGACGGGTATTTCCCGAAAAACTTGCGGGAATTCAATGCCACCCTGCCGATACCACCAACTAGTACAAAAGCCAGGACTATTCCATTTGAGGTATCTAAAAAACTGGAAAAATATAGTTTAAAAAATTGTCAAGAATTAATAGATGTTACAAATAAAAAAATTTTACCAAGCAAAGATTTGAAAACTAAGCCTGAGAAAATAGAAAATTTGGAAGGAAAGTTTATAATTGGCAACTCTAGTTATCTAAATGGAGTAACAGGGATACTTGTCATTGATGATGTTTATGAACAAGGGGCTACAGCTGAGGTTATCTTGCAAGTAATTAACAAGATTGCCCCTAATTTACCAAAATATTTTCTTTCTATTGCTTATCTAGATTAATGAACTGGTAGCGTAATGGTATGTATTTAGTCTTAGGTGGTTCTCGACATATTAACCAACTTCCTGCCGAAGTGAAGGAGTTATTGACAGAAAATATTAATAAAAATCATGAGTTTTTGATAGGTGATGCCCCTGGTTCCGATACAGCTTTTCAGAATTTCTTTGTAAAAGAAAAATATTCAAGGGTAAAAATTTATAGTAGTGCTGGTTACATAAGAAATAATATTGGTAACTGGAACTGGGAATTAATTGATTCGGGTTTGAAAAGTAAAAGTAACGCTGTTCATGCTTTTAAGGACCGCAAAATGTGTGAATTAGCTGAATCTGGAATCATGATTTGGGATTGCCAGAGTGCAGGAACACTTTCAAATGTTATAGATTTAATCAGTCAAGGTAAGAATTGTCATATATGGGTTGCTCCAGATTCAGATTTATACCAATTTGATAATATTAAATCACTTGAGAAGTGGTTAGGTACTTATACAGAGGTAAGAGATGAAGCCGTAAAACGGTTGGCAAAATTTAAAAAGCGGGACTTAAAAAAAAGTACAGTAAATTCTCAGCCAAAATTATTTAGTTAATCGAATATTTTTTGCTTTAATTACCATTATTTTTTTGGTACTTTGCAAATAAACAAGATGCTCATAATATCCATGTCCTATAAATCTCTCCCTGGCCCATAATGCATCTATCCATGCCTCTTCGATATGAACTTCACATGGCTTTAAATTTTTTTCCCCAACATTATGGACTGCACAACACCATTCACATGCCCCTATTGAATTAAAAACAGAGTGCCAGGGAGTGGGATTGATCGGATGGTTTCTTTTGCCACGGCTATCAGCAAAATTTTGCCCAGCATATAGATAAGCGCAGTCTCGTAAATTATGAAAGACTGCTCCACCCTTGGTTTTGTAAACTGTTTTATATATCCCAAACGGAAGTTCTTTGCCACAGACGAAGCATTGTCCGGGTAGCATGCCATGAAAGCATCGCTCCCCATCTTCACTAGACATTTGAACCCCTCGCTATCCCTAAGGGTTTCATACATAGTGACATACTTCAAGGGTAAGGTTTCTTTTATGACTGAATACGAGCTAATTCAAAATATTTTGAGTAACTCAGATGGGAAGTCTGCGCGTGAAATTTTACGAAGCATAAAAGCTATCAATCAATTAGGCCTCTCGCATAATAATGACTCAGCACAGTGGGTGAAGAGAGATGTCAACAGAGTTTTATACAAAATGCTCAAAGAAGGTCTTGTTGAAAATGAAATTCGAGATGTGGCAAGACCATATTGGAAATTAACTAATCAGTGCATGCCCGAAGTCTCACATTTGAATAAAGATTTATTGAGTGAAATTGAATCTAGCCTAGATGAAACTATTGCTATTGCAAATAAATTCATTGATGATTTAGAGAATAAAGTTAAATCCGTCTTTGATGAATTTGGTGCAATTTATATAGATGAGGTGGACAAACTGATTGAATTAGATATTAGCACGCTTAATCTTCATAGTTTTTTTTCAAAATATAGAAAATTTATATTAGAATCAAAAAGTAATGTAGTAAGTTTCAACAAGTGGTCCAAAGATGATGCTATTGATGCTATAAAAATAGCATCTACTTATTATTTTCCATTGTCCGGCCCAAATTACCAAAGTTTGATTGATATGGGAGAGATAGAGGGACCAGGAATTCAAAGAATTTATAAGCAGTTTGATTGGTCAGAACTTTGTAAAGAAGCAGGCGTTGAATTTAAGGCAGCACCCAGGGGAGATTATTCAAGAACCTGGAGTGAAGACGAATTATTAAATTTTGTTATAAGATTTTTGCAAAGCACCATTGAATCAGATTCTTATCATATGTACTCAGAGTGGCGGGCTGAACAAAATGACCATGTACCAAATATACAAACTATTACTAATTATTTAGGAGCTTGGAGTTTTGTCCGTAATAAAGCTTTGGAGAGCATAAGAATTAGCAAAGGCAAGGAATTGAGAGAATGAGTTTTAAATTTATTGACCTTTTTGCTGGAATTGGTGGATTTCACTTAGCCCTTAGGGATTTGGGTGGAACATGCGTGTTCGCTTCTGAAATTGATGAAGAGGCGCAAGATATATACCGGAAAAATTTTGGACACGAAATGAAAGGTCCTATTGTTGGCGACATTATTCCTCTTACTACAAAAATAGTTTCTAAATTAATTCCTGAACACGATGTGCTTGCAGCAGGTTTTCCATGTCAGCCGTTTAGTAAAAGTGGAGACCAGCTTGGAATGAATGAAACAAGGGGAACGCTTTTTTACAATATTGCCAAAATATTGGAAAAAAGAAGGCCAAGAATAGTTATATTAGAAAATGTTAGAAATTTAACAGGTCCAAAACATAAGCATACTTGGGCGTTAATTCTTAGAGTTCTACGTGACCTTGGTTATCATGTTTCAGATATTCCTACAATAGTTTCTCCTCATTTAATATCCCCGACCGATGGTGGGACGCCGCAAATCAGAGACCGTGTCTACATAATAGGAGTGCATGTTGGAAAACAAAAAGCTTGGAAGCTTGCCGATGAGCCATTTGTATTTGATAAAAACAAGCTTAATGGTTGGAAGTCAACGAATTGGAATTTGAGTGAGCATTTGCTACAAGATAATTCAGAAATTGAATCTATAAATTCATATAAAGTCTCTAAAGAACGGCTTAGTGTAATCATTATTTGGGAGGATTTTTTACAGTCTGTTGGTGCAAAAAATGGAAAACGTCTTCCAGGCTTTCCGCTTTGGGAGTTTGCTATGAGACAAAACCCAAAGTTAACTAAAGATATGCCCGATTGGAAAATTGATTTTCTTAAGAAAAATTCAGCTTTTTATATTGATAACAAAAAAGCAATAGATTTATGGAGAAAACGCCATAGAGAAATTCTGCTTTTAAATAACTCATTTCGGAAGTTTGAATGGCAGGCTCAAGACATGAACTCTATTTGGAATGGTGTGATTCAGTTTAGACCAAGTGGGGTAAGAGTTAAAAAAGCTGATTACCTGCCAGCATTAGTTGCCATGAATCAAACCTCAATTATTGGCAAAAAGAAAAGAACAATTACGGTTAGAGAAGCAGCAAGGTTGCAAGCTTTTCCAGACAATTTTAGCTTTTTTGACCAAAATCCGGCAAAATCATTTAAACAGTTGGGTAATGCGGTGTCTGTGGGTACAGTTAAGTTTGTGTTGAGTTCCATTTTGGACGAACTTAAAGTAAAACTGTAGTCAAGAGGTTTGAATATGTTAACTAAAGAATTAATTTTGGGTGAACAAGCAAAAGCTCTTGACACTCGGATTTCTTCGAGAATTTTGGAATCAGACCGCAAACAAATATGGTCTTCAGTTAGTAACATTTTAGATTCTTTCAGTAAAGGAAATGACACTGTTCTCGCGCTTGGATATGTTCAGTCTGGTAAAACAACCTCAATAACTGCATTGTGTGCAGCAGCAGCCGACCAGAATTTTCAGGTAATTATCGCCATTTTGGGTTCTACTCTTTTACTCCGTGACCAAAATCGGACAAGGGTTGAAGATTATCTTGGTCTTGAAGAAAATAATTATCGGTGGGTCTCTATTACAGAATTTAATCAAAAACGTACAGCCAAAGAAATCACTAACTGGTTAGGTAGGGACCGAGTAATACTTATTCCCGTTTTGAAAAATCCTAGCGTGATTAATAAAGTATCTGTGATTCTTGGGGATATAAATCTTACTGGTAGTAAATGCCTTGTTATTGATGATGAAGCAGACCAAGCTTCATTAAATACAAAAACTAATAGGATGGGTGAAAGTAGTACTTTTGCTGCTATAAAAAATTTAAGGTCAAAGTTGCCAGACCATTTATATGTGCAGTACACAGCAACACCGTATGCTCCTTTGCTTTTAAAACCGACTGACCCTCTTATGCCCAAAGACGTTGAGTTTCTTATGCCAGGTAGAGGGTATACCGGGGGTAGAGAATTCTTTGTTGAGAATGCAGACAAAGTGATAAGAACTATTCCAAGTTCTGATGAACAAAATGCGAGAACACCGATTTCTGAATTGCCATCAAGTCTTGAGTCTGCTTTAGCAAATTATTTTGTGGGAGCCGCGCATCTTTATGGGTTAGATAAAAATAATGCGCCGATAAGTATGCTGATTCATTCAACTTTTAAGAATGACTTACAGGAAAGATATCGATTTTTAGTTGATAGATTTGTTGAAAAATTAAAAAATAAAGAAAATTTGGAATCTGGTAGTTTTGCCGAATTAGTCAAATTTGAAAGGTTACGTCTTTATCAATTAGGTATTGAACAAATTGAGGATAAAAATTTTTGGGATTTAGTAAAGTTTGTGATTAAAGAGACAACAATTTGGTTAGTAAATTCAGCAACTGAAATCAAAAAAGTAAAATGGAATTTGGCACCGTTTCATATCTTAATTGGAGGAAACAAGTTAGATAGAGGTTTCACTGTTGAAGGGTTAACAGTTACCTATATGAATCGACCTGCAAGCGAGCAAATTGATACCATCGAGCAAAGGGCAAGAGCTTTTGGTTATCGAACAAATCTTCTTCCATATTGTCAATTTTTTGCAACGGCAAGGACGATAAAAACTCTAAGAGGGATAGTCCATACCGAGGATGATTTAAGAGCCAATCTTCGGGACGCTTTGGACTCGGGGCAGTCAGTTGCTGATTGGGCAAAGTCAGTAGATGGTGGCTTAATGCTACCGGCCAACACCAGGCCAACAAGAAATTCAGTAATTCCAGCGTTATCCTCTTTTAATTTAGATGGTGATTGGTACTCGATAAGGAAACCATATTTTGATGAAAATAGTAAAGCGCTTAACTTAAAAGTCTTAGATTCAATAAATTTAATTAAGGCTCCACTTGTGTCCTTTCAAAGAATGAGATGGAGGGTATTAGAGATTCCACTTAAATTATTAATTAGAAACATTTTGGAAAAATGGCAAGTAAATCAATCATCTCCAGGATGGAAACATGAAGAGATAGTTGAATTTTTAAAGCGTAGGCCTGATATAGAGGACCTTGGTTATGTTCTTTTATTGGATAATCCAGAAAAGCCAGCTACTCCAAGAAAGCGTAGGTGGGTTGAGGACACTGGTTTTGTCAACCTATTCCAAGGTAAAGATTTGACGCAAAATAACCCCATTAATGACTATTTAGGTGATAGAAGGGCTGGCTTTGAGCAGTATGGGGAGGATAAAGTTATCCTGCAAGTCCACTACGTAACCCGACGTGAATTTAATGATGAAGATTTATACACGTTGGCTATTCATATCGGCGATTCAAAATTAGTTAGGAGAGCGAATGGATAAGTCTGACTCTCTTAAATCTGGTGTCGTAGGGACAGCAATATTGTTATCAGTCAGTGACTTATTGCTGGACGTAGAAAATCCACGTTTCGGTTTGAAAAATAAGGCTGAATCACAAGAAGATATTGTGGTTAAACTTGAGATGGCTTTTGACATAATCTCAATAGCGGAATCAGTTTCTAGAAATGGTTTTTTTGCGAACGAACCCTTAATAGTTATAAAGGCAAAAGAAAAAGGAAAGTATACGGTAATCGAAGGCAACAGAAGATTTGCAGCACTGTTAGGCCTAACCAATCAATCAATACGCAAAAAACTTTTCCAGTCAGAAAATTTTGAAGATTTGGCAAGTAAATCTTTATTTAATAGTCAAAGCAAAGTTCCTTGCACACTAGTAGAGAACAGAGACAAAATCGCATCAATCCTTGGATTTAGACATATCTCAGGAATTTTAGAATGGCAGCCTTACGCTCAAGCAGTGTTTATTGCAAAGCTAGTTGATGAGGATGGACGTAGTTTTGAAGAGGTTGCCAAAGATGTCGGAAAGCCAAAAAGTGATATTGCTGGAATGTATAGAAATCAAGCTATTACAAAACAGGCTGCAGAAGTTGGCATGAACACAACTGGCCTCGAAAATTCTTTTTCTTCACTAACGGTTGCTATGAGTTCTCCTGGAATCCGAGCTTTTATATCTGCTCCATTAGGTAGCGCTGTCACTCCTGGTATCAGGCCAATTCCTGAAGCAAATTACGGAGAACTAAAAGAATTGTTATCTTTTTTATTTGGAGATGACTCCAAGCCGCCTATAATTAGTGATACTAGAGAAATAAACCGACTCGGAAAAATAATACAAAATCCAGTAGGTCTTGAAACATTGCGTAGAAGTTGGTCAATTGCTGAAGCTGAAGCAGCGATTAAAGACCAGGGCATGGACCCTTATTCGCGTCTAATTAACAGGCTAAAAACAGCAAATGAAAGTGTTAAGGCTACTTTTGATGATATACCTGATTACCTCGGCGACGAAAATGTGAAATCGTATGTTCAATCTTTGGATGAGAATATTGCAAGTTTACGGAACATGATTGAAAATGATTGATTTATCCAATGAATCAAGTGAGGTAATCACTGATTGGATAGAGACCCTAGCTGTAGTACAAACAGGTCGACCACTTCCAGTACAAAGAATTCAAGAGATTTCTGAAAGTTTTGCTAATATATCTGTCAACCGTATCCCATTTTCATTTAATCAATTAAAAAAACGAGCAGAAATTCTGGGAAGTAAGTACCCGTTTCGTATTGATGATGCGTACATTGTTACAGATAAATCAATTAGTGACTCAACATATATACAAATACTTTTCTTGACGCCGAAATCTGGTATTGCAACTCTAGGAAAGATTTATAATCTTGATTTAGCTAGTAAATTATTTGAAGATATCACCGAGCAATGCTTGCAAACTTTTTTTGGCGCTAACACACACACTTTAAATTTTGGATTTCCATCAAAAAATAACCGCCCCTCTGAGTTCTCAGCAGCAGTTAAGTGGTTAAGTGAGAAAACAAATATTAGATTAGGAAATGCTTATCGGCCACCCAGAAAAAAAGATGGTGGAGTGGATTTATTTGTGTGGAAATCTTTCTCAGATAAAAGGCCTGGCATCCCAATAATGCTTGTTCAGTGCACAATCAAAGATGATTTTATAAATAAAATTGGAGATATAGATTTGAAACTTTGGTCAAATTGGCTTTCATCAGACTTAGAACCTCTAGTTGCCTTAGCAATACCCGGTGTTGTCACGAAAGATGAGGTCTGGAGTGAGATAACTACCCGAGGAATTTTATTAGATAGGTTGCGACTGATTGAGTCTTGTGATGATGGAGTAAATAGTGCAAAAATAGAAAATTTTGATTATTTAGTAAGACTAGTTAAAGAAATGGCAGATTTGGTTCATTAATGGAGACTAAACAAGATGTGATGGATGCCATTTCATATCATCTTAAAATACCTTATTTCCCATGCTCAACTGGTTCAACTGAGCCAAAGGCATTCTTAGAGGCAGTCGCTGAACAAATGGGAATAACGAGGCTAGCATCCGGACTAGATAAAATAGATTTAGCAAAATTGATTGTGGAGTCAGGTGGCAAAAAATGGCTCCCTGCTTTTGATTCAACCGGTGGAACAATTACAAGAGAAGGTATGATAGCGATTCAAGAAATTATTTTTGAGTTAATCTAATATATTCACCTTATATGACTAAAAATTTGACTGTTGGTCCTTGGGAGAATTACCAAACAATCCCTGGGTTTTTTGGTTATAAATTCATCCTGCTCTTCTTTGCTCATCTCCCCAAATGGCGGTTCAGGATTCCTAAGAGAAAATTTCCACGAGTCAATATTATTTAAGTTTGTTGTTGACATAACGTTACTGTATAGGAATTGATCACTCACTGTGATTAAATAATTATCTCAAGCCACTTATGGTTAAAACATTCTCAACGTGATACACCAACACACTCCTATTTGGGATCTCACCCCACCGCAATCAACGCCAGCGCTCCACTTGTTGCAGCGATCCCTGCCCAGTTAACTAGGGAGGGTTTTTGGTGGAGCAGCTTTATGGCAATT
>Ga0209550_10007381_pt1 | contig 10173 bp, 24 predicted proteins | sample LauGreSuBDMM15SN_2_FD_187567 | JGI IMG/M metagenome (GOLD analysis project Ga0209550, IMG submission 187567) | Freshwater lake microbial communities from Lake Michigan, USA - Su13.BD.MM15.SN (SPAdes) (version 5) | ecosystem: Environmental > Aquatic > Freshwater > Lake | place: Lake Michigan... | reverse complement strand
CAGACGCCGCTAAAATTAATGCAGCAGCTGAGTCTAATATGAGTTACGAGACTGTAGGTGGTGACATTCATAATAATACGGGAAACAAGTTATCACAGAAGACTACTCGTTGTATGGTTATCAAAGGTATGAATGCCAAAGTGATTGCAACCGGAATGTTAAATAACCATTTTAGTACTTACAAGACTCCAGATAGATTTACTGGAGACAATGACTTTGTTAATCAAGGTATGGTGCTTGGTACTCTATTAGGTAAAAGACTTAAGACTCGAGATGAAGAAAGATCTCTTAAGACAACGAGAATGGAAACCGGTAGAATGGATAGAAGAATGATTGCGGAGCTAGGTTTCGGTAACGATAGAGTATTTTCTCAAACGCATCATTATACAGTGACTCCAGCATTGGTTCACATTAGTATAGATGCCTCAGGGTCTATGTCAGGTAGAAAATGGAAGTCAGCTTTAAAGACTTCGATAGCCATTGCCAAGGCAGCGTCAATGACTCAATCACTTCATTGTATTATTTCCTTAAGGGGCTGTTTCCAATCCGGAGGTTATTATTCAGAAGCTCCTTTAATGTGGGAAGTATATGACTCTAGAAAAGACAAGTTGCAAGCTCTTAAGAACAAATTTTATTCTCTTGAGTGTAATGCATCGACTCCAGAAGGTTTATGCTTTGAGGCTGTGCTAGCAGATACCATTAAGAACGCTCAAGGTAAAGACATGTACTTCATTAATATATCCGATGGAGAGCCTGGATACTCTGATAACAATATCAATTATGGTGGAGACTATGCAGTACAGCACACTAAAATTCAAGTAGACAAAATGCGTAAGGCAGGAGTTAATGTATTATCTTACTTCGTATCCGAAGGAGGATCAGATTGGGGTATGTCTCGAGCTAAGTCCGCATTCGATATGATGTACGGGAAGGGCGCAGCCTATATAGACCAAAATAACTTAAACGAGTTATCAAGAACTCTTAACCAATTATTTGAGCGTAAAGCACAGTAATTCTATTACCCTTGATTATATAAAGAAACACTTTAACCTAAAGAAACAATTTAAGTAATCAAGGGTACTATATATAGAGCGACAATATACCCTAGGGAAGAGTTATATATAACCGAAGAACCCTAGGGTATAGCTCTATAGAGTAAGGGTAGTCCCCTAGATAATCCACATAGAGCAAGGGTAAACCCTATATATAGACCTATGTATTAAGGGTAAACCCTGGTATAATATCACTGAAAACAGAAGAAAAGATCGACCCGGAGGTGGCCTATATCACGTTTTTATTGAGGCAATAGTTTTTTTCATATAGACCATGGTTTGGATGGTTAAGGTACCCTTAATCCATTCCGCAGGCCGAAAGCCTGCTCCACAAAACAATTTACGCTCATAACGCAAATAAACAAAACGAAAATGAAATTAGATTTATTAAATACCCTAATAGGAATTTATATGGTCATTGTCGGCTGTATATCTATGCGATCGAAAGATTGAAACGAAGGGCATACGAGCCTATTAGACCGGCCGTAAACCAATCGAAATCAAGAAGGATATATAAAGACCTTGCGGGCCTAAAAATCGGCATTCTATTAAACCCGATTCCAGTAGTTTACCAGCGGTAAATTTCTGCGGTAAAAATTAGGATTGTACAGAAATTCTTCATATCTTTATGTATAGAAATTAAAATATATCAATTATGAACCGAGTAAAAAAGACTGTTATTGTGCGAGTAGTTAATCGAGATGGATCTATCCTCTTAATACCATTTTCTTCAAAGACCGCAGCTAGACGCCAAGAGCGAATCGAGTTGAAAAAGTCAACCACGAGTTGGGTAGTTGTAAACGAAATTTTATCTTAATATGGAGTTCTGGAAAGTATGGCTAATAGTAGTACCTTTATGGTGTATAGTAATGAAGTTACATGATATTGAAAAACACTTAAAAAACAAATAAGATTATGGAAACACTTGAAGAAGCAGAAAAGGAATTTGAAAAATTACTTAATGGAAAAGGATTACCAACTAAACAACTAACCGAAGTTGCTGAACATTACTTTATAAGTGGTTACGAAATAGCAAAAGAAAGAAGTTATAGTAAGGAAGAAGTTTTAAATATTTTAGATACTATGCTTTCAGAATATAGGGATTCATTAAAAGATAAAACAGATTTTTATCCAGCATTAAGGTTTGAACAATTTAAAAAGAAATAATGAAGTGCAAATGTGAAATTGAGATACCCGCTGCGCGTGTCGCACTAGGATATCGAGTATGTGTATCATGTTCGCAAGAGCAAGCAGTATCCTGTGTAGACATTATCTATCATAAAACAGGTAACACCATTCAACAATGTACTAAAGAGCAAGCTGACGCTATTCGCAAAGCCTCGCGACGCTCTGGTTTTGGAGCTGCGGCAGGTATGCGCGCCGGAAGCGATCCTAAGCCTAAAGTAACGCTAACTCGTCGTCCTATGCCGGCTCTAGCGCGTGTGGTAACTCGAGAAGATATAGAAGCTATAGGGCGTGAAGCGCTATCCGTTCTCGAAACCGAAGGAGAGCATGCGATGCAAAAATTCCTTCATCGAGCTTGTACCTCTTATCAATGTACTCCGGTGCAAGCTTCTAGAATAGCTGCAGCGTGTTCGGCTTTAATTAATTTGAAATCGTACACGGATTGCGCATAAAATATTAATGTCTTAACCGCAGCGTTTACCGCAGATCTTGAGACCTCGGCCCGCCGCCTAAAATAATTGAAAAATACTTGCCAATTGATTTGGTTCTTACAGATATTTTACTTATCTTTATATATAGAAATTTAAAAATTGACAATTATGAAAAATGTATTTAAGGTATTTTGTGAGACTTATAAGACTGACAAAAAAGAGTTTTTTGGTGGCATTGCGTTCATTATAGTATGGGCAGTAATGGTGTATGCTGCATTAGTAATCGGTAGTTTAGAATAATATGAAAAAGATGCAAGTAAATCCGTCTCAAGAGTTTATTGGGATGAAGTTAGTAGCTGATAAGCCTATAGAGGTGAATTTCAGAAAAGGTAAAAAGAACATTATAATCTGTAACGAGATTGAATGTACAAAAGCTAATGCGACTGGTAGAAGGTTGACATTGACTTTCAGAGACGCTAAAGGTGCTGAGTTAGGTACCCGTCGAGTTTATTTCGAGCATTTTGAAAAGATGGGTGATAGGTTTGGTATTGACATTTATGATAACTAAATTTAGTAGTATGTTTAAAAGACTAAGATCTATATGGGCATGGAACCCAACAGAACAAGAGCAGCAATTTATTGATATTATCAAAGAGTTGTTAGCTGATTCAAAAACGTCAATTAAAATGACTCCAGAGTCACATAAATATTATTTAACTAATACCACGAAACATTATTATGTAATGGTAAAAGAGCAAGGTATTCAAATTACCAATGGTAAGTTTTCCTTTGCAAAGATGCTTCACCTAAAAGCATATTCAATGATTATTGATATTATACATACTGCTATGGAAATTGATAGGCAGAAATTTGAGGACGCTATCTTTCAAAATGAATCAAAGATTCTAGAAAGTGTTATTATTAACTTAAAAAAATAAACTATGTTTTATAAATTTAATAAAGAAACGTTAGACTTTGAAAGAGTTAATGTAACTAAAAAATCACTATTTGGTTTTGGGTTTGCCGTTGGCTTATTATTTGTATTTGGGTTTACTTCTAATCCAGCAAGTAACGTGCAAAATCTTTCGAAAGAAGAAAAGCTTATTGTAATCAGAGAGTATAATGAGTTTTCAGAAGCAAGACTTATAGAGCAGATTAAGTCTCTTAATTTTAGATATCCGCATATTGTGCTAGCTCAATCATACCAAGAGTCCGGTCATTATAATTCGACTATCTTCCGAGAAAACAATAACATGTTTGGAATGAAAGAAGCAGTGGTTAGATCTAATTTAGCTAAAGGTACTAACAGAGGTCATGCTATGTATGATAACTGGCAAGAGTGTGTAATTGACTATGCGTTGTATTATTCTACCTATCTGTCAGACATCAAGACTGAAGGCGAATATTTTGAATTTCTTAAGCAGAATTATGCTGAAGATCCTACATACGTTACCAGATTAAAAAGTATTATTAAAACTAGAAACCTTAAAGAAAAATTCTAAATGGAGCCAATTTACGCAGAGAGATTAATGTTAGATTACAATCCAATTACCGGATCAACTTATATATTAGTTGTGGTAGATGTAACAAACGAATAAATTGAAAATTAATTTAATACAAACACAAATGTCACAAACCTTACCGGGCCCTAAGGATAGAATCCTTTACATGGCAAAGCAAGTAGATCAAGATTCCATTAATGAATTAACCAAATCTATAATCGCTATCAATGAAGATGATAGTCACTTGGAAAAGATATATGCCTTACAAGATATCGAATACACCCCAAAGCCAATTAAAATTTACATAGATTCTTATGGCGGGTATGTGTATCAGTGTTTTGGGTTATTAAGCATAATGTCTACCTCAAAGACGCCAATCCATACAATCGTAACTGGGTGTGCTATGAGTTGTGGATTTCTAATTGCAATTGCGGGACATAAAAGATTTTGCTATCCAAAGTCGACTTATATGTATCATCAAGTATCTTCAGGATCTATTGGAAAAGCTAAAGATTTAGAAGAAAATGTGTATGAGACTAAACGCTTACAAAAAATGTTAGAACAGCATACTTTGGAGTTTACAAAGATAACTAAAAAGCGTTTGAAGGAAGTTTATAAAACTAAATTTGATTGGTATATAGAGGCTGAAGACGCTAAACAATTGTGTATAGTTGATAAAATACTTTAGTAAAAATTAGTATTTAAGAAAATTAATTCTTATCTTTATATATAGAAATTAAAAATGAAGTCGATAGTAATTTATATTCATGGATTTGCCTCAGGCCCCGGTCTTAAAGCAGATATATTAGAAAAGGCGTTTCCCAATTCAAAAATTGTAGCACCTCAATTAATAGGGCATGTAGAAGAAGATTTAGTAACTTTGAAGAAACTAGTTTTTCAATATTCAAATTATAATAGTCAGATTCACATTGTAGGTACTTCCTTGGGAGGGTTTTATGCATTATGTATAGCCGCTTCTAATTTAGTAGAATTCCATATGGGTAACCCTCCTAAATTTTATGTAATTAATCCTTCATTCAGCCCTCATGAAACTTTATTGAAATATAAAGATCAAGAAGTTCCTAATTATAAATCAGGTCCTAGTGTTACATTAATCAATATTGATTTTGATGCTTTAAAATTGAATAAAGAGTATATGATGAAGAACTTCAAAGGAGGTATTGATTTAAATGTATTTATAGGTACTAAAGATGAAGTATTGCAATTTGATGAATTTCTTGAGTTTCTTGAAACGGTACCGGGGCTTATGACTAATATGCATTATTCAGAACAAGATCACAGATTTGCTAATATTGACAGCGTTATTAAATCTTTAAGGTTAAATGAAGTTAGTTAATATTTATAAGTAAATAATCATACACTATGTTAAAGCTAGCTGACCTTTTAAAAGAATTAGATCTTCCAAAAAATAAATGGATTCCAATACCTCATAATGAGTTAGACGAGTTTAAAAAACAAATTTATTCTTTGATACATACAGCCTATGCTGAAGTAGGAGGGCATCCAAATTATATCAATGCAGACTCTGTTTCTAAAGAAGCTGCAGATACTGATTTTGAAGTAATTGATTTAGATGATGATTTAGGAGTTGATGGAATATCCGCTTCTAAAAAAACTCCTGCAGGTGTGAAATTTGTGGCTACTGGTCATGACGGCACTAGAGCAGCTAAGTCAGCAGTTATTAACCATAAAGCAGAGTTACTTAAGAAAAGAGGCTATTATGTAGAAGTGTCAGGTAAGATTCAAGATATCTTTTTAGCCAAAGGAGTTCAGCCAGTTACTGATGAAGCTGTCGTTAGAAAGGTATTGAAAGGAAAAGATATTGAATGGCATGGTGATAATACTTATACTAGAAATATAGCAGGCGAACTTCATAAGAAAATGTTAATAGGAAAGCCTAGAGTATGAAGTTAGAAGAAATTCAATTTACGATTCAAGAGATATGGGCTGCGTCTCGACACCTTGTACACAAAAACAAGAAGAAGTATCAGCGCAAGCCCAAACATAATAAACATGAAGAAAGAAAAGACTCTTAAAATTTTCATAGACGAATTTTATAAGTTTTTAAAGGTTACGGCAATACCAGGTTCCATTCTCACTACTTCTATAATAAAGAAGTGGGTAATGTCTTTGGATGTCGATCATCCATTAATTCAATCTTATATAACGTTTAAAGACTTTGATGCTAATGTAGTATTAAAGGCAGATGATTACAATTTAATTGTCTCGCAAATGAAACACTGCCCTGGGTATTATCAAGTAACTGCATATCAAAGAAGAGCAGGAACGGGGTCTTTGCCTAAGGTAGTAAATGTAAAGAAAAACAAATTAAAAATTTAGTAGTAAAAATTAGGATTGTAGTAAATAATTTCTTATCTTTATAAAAATTAAAAAATATGAATTTAGTCAATCATGAGCCTATGATTAAATGTTATGGAAATGGGTTTCAAATTACCTTTCCTAACAAATACACACTTATTGTAAAGAATGGGTTAGGCGCTGCGTGTACACAAAAACCTGCTTCTGACGATCCTGCTGAAATGCTATTAGCATATAAGTTAGGAGGTAATTCAGGACCTGATGTTCAAGTAGAAATTTTCTCTCCTTCTAGACAGGATATATCTAGTACATTTGGAGATTTAAGTTTTATTACTCCCCTAGAATTAGTCAACCTATTATATATTTGTTCAGCCTTAAAACCCTAGATATGAGTGGAATTAGTTTAGATGCATTCAAAGAACTAGACAAAGTGACTGCCGATGCGCTATTAAAATGTATAGAAGATTTTCAATGGGAATTTCAAGAGGAAGATATCGAGTATCAAACATCATCTATGTATTTAGCATATAAATCAGATATATCATCTAAAGATATTCGACTTATTAAACAAGCAGAGTATCGTCGTAGATTATTTGATTTGGAATTGTATAAAGATTTTAGGATGTCTGAAAGAGCGAGATCTTCATCAGTAAATCAATGGCCTGCTAATTTATCTAAAAAGGAAGTTGCTTTATGTAAGATTCACATGATAACTGCTATATTCAATATTTGTATACCTAGTGCAAAAGTAGTTCGTCAAGGCCCTGATTTAATCGATATTATAGAAGGTCTGTTAGCATCTATTAAATCTTCAGTATATAAATGGAAATGGGATGATACTAAACCAAAAGAAATTTGGCCAGGTATAGATCCGACTGCGGCAGAAATATTAAATACTTTATTTAAAACTTTCAAAAAAAACTTCCAAAAAGATTTGGTAGTTAGGTAAAAAATGCTTATCTTTATATTATAATAAAAATAGAAATTATGAATAACAAAAAAGTATCCGGTAACGGAATTGGATTAGGAACTGTATTATTTCTTATATTCCTAACCTTAAAATTGGCCGAAGTTGGTCAAGTTGCAATATGGTCTTGGTGGTGGGTAACTTCTCCACTTTGGATTCCATTAGTTGCTGTTTTAGGCATAGCTGCTATAGCCTTAATATTAGCAGGAATTATTAAACTATTTAAAAATTAATTATTATGTATTACATGGCAAGAGTTCAGTTGGAGTTTGAAAATGACAATGGACAAGTTAAAAAGAAATCAGAGACTTATTTAGTAAATGCAGAATCTGTGACAGACGCAGAAGCAATTGTGCATGCAGAGTTCAAAGACTATAAACACGATTTTGAAGTAAAATCAATTTCACAGTCTAGAGTAATCGACGTATTAACCGCTTAATAAATAGATACTATGGCCAAGAGAATCAAGAAAATAAAATTTTCAAATAACCAATTAGTTGTATTTCGATTTGGCGATAGAAAAATTGTAGGCAACGTTGTTTTTGTTAAGCCTGTAGGTAAACTACTTAAGCAGTTTATTTATGATGTTGCTGCCGAAGACGGTAAGACGTATTACGAACTAACAGTAGACGGACCCGTTAATAATTCTATCGACACTTATTTGACAAGACTATTTTATCAAAAATATAAAATAGATGAGAATGCTATTCCAGTAATTGAAGATAGCGCTCCGGGTGTCAATTCAAAGAAGTTAGTAGAGACTATTATCGAAACTCCTGAAGAAGTTCAAGCAGATGAAGAATATGAACTAGACGAAGAAGATTCTTTATTATTTACAGAAGAGGATGCAGATCCTAATTATTAATTATTAAAAAAAGAATCGGTTGGTGTAAGATCTGTATAGACAGGCAACGGTTAACATGGGCAGCAATTGCCGCCTGGATAAGGGTTCGAATCCCTTACCGATTCCAAAATTAAAAAGTATGACAAGTTTCGAATTCAACAAAAAGTATGAAGACTATCTAGAAGAAGGTCACTATGGATTGTCAATTAATATTCCTTCAGTAGTCGAATTTTTAGATGAGATCTTTAGTAAAGTACTAATTCATTTACCTGATTTTAAGTACAGTCAAATCAAATTAAAATTTAATTCTTCTAGAGTGTATACTACTTTGAAGCACTCTGCAATGAATTATTGGATTGAAAAAGAAATTGATAATTTAGTAAAAAAGTATGATGATGATGATTGCTAATTACCTATTTATAGGAGCTGTGTTAATGTTTTTAGTAGATTCAATGTCACATTGGATGAAAAAAACTAATCCTAATAAGGATTGTATTTTCACTAATACAGAAAGAGTTATCGTAATTGCATTTTGGCCAATAGTAGTTTTATTTGCTATCATTAGTGTTTTAGTAAACGAAAATAATCAAAATTAATATGAAACTAGCAGTAGTAGCACATGATGGTAAGAAAGCAGATATGGTAGCTTTTATGATGAAAAGACTAGACTTCTTCAGTAGAGTTGAAATAATCGCTACAGGTACTACAGGTAAACATATTGCACATGCAGGATTAAAAGTACAATGCTTGAAGTCAGGGCCTTTAGGAGGCGATGCTCAAATTGCTTCTTTGATAGCAGATGGACAAGTCGATGGCGTTATCTTTTTTATTGATCCGTTAGATGTTCACCCGCACCAGGTAGATGTACATATGTTACTAAGAATTTGTAATGTATATAATATTCCATTAGCTACTAACTACAAGACAGCTGTCTATGTTCTAAATGGATTAGAAACAAAATTGAATAAAAAATGAAAGACCAATACGTAATAATAGACCTTAGAAATATGGATTTTTTTAAGGACTTAGAAGGTAACTTAAAATATTTTGATACAGAAGAAGATGCTTGCACTACTGCAGGTTTTTACGAAGTTGAAAACGCATGGGTAATGAAATTGATTTACAATCATATAGAAAATAAGATTAGACCGTATACTCACGAAGAAAGAACCGAATTATTAAAACGAGCAATGGGTGAAGAAGCTTTTAATAAAGCTCTTGATGAATTAATGCCGTTCGGAGGGGGATTGAGTGAATATTATGATTTATATAAAATTCCGTATACAGTAAATTAAGTTATGAAAAAATATAATAAATCAAATAATCCATTAACTTGGAATTGGCCTGCAATTATTGTATGGGCAGGTATATTTACAATTGCTTATTATATTTTTAAATTCGTATTTTCGTTAATATGAAAGAAGTAAAATATAAATTTGCAAAAGTTACAGATAGGATTTATAATAAATTTATTGATACGGGATATGTCCCAAATAAAATTATTAGAATGATATCATTGAAATTAGTAAATAATATTCCATTAAATGAAAAGGAGTTAGCTATATTTTATGCTAATACTTCAGCGATTAATGATATGATTATTTTAGTGGCAAAGCTAATAAATACCTAATAAAATTTGGTTAGTTGGAAAGAAATACTTAAATTTATAGTATGAAAAGAATATATTTAGATGACGTAAGAACACCAGTAGATCCAAATTGGATCGTGGTAAGAAACTATGAGCAGTTTGTTGATACAGTAACCTTTCATGGTTTAGATCAAATTGATTTAATCTCTCTTGATCACGATTTAGGCGATTCAGCAATGGCAGAATGGCATAAGAATGTATATC
>Ga0209550_10007379_pt1 | contig 10175 bp, 8 predicted proteins | sample LauGreSuBDMM15SN_2_FD_187567 | JGI IMG/M metagenome (GOLD analysis project Ga0209550, IMG submission 187567) | Freshwater lake microbial communities from Lake Michigan, USA - Su13.BD.MM15.SN (SPAdes) (version 5) | ecosystem: Environmental > Aquatic > Freshwater > Lake | place: Lake Michigan, USA... | reverse complement strand
GCAGGCTACCCCATTGGTGCCTTGATTGGACATGTGGAAGATGGATATTTTGACAATGAAGCTGAAGTGAGAAGCTCTCCTGCCTTTGCCAATCAGCCTCAAGCCATCATCAGAAGAATGATTGGAGAAATCAAATACCTCAACCTCGACAAAGACGCTTCATCCATTTCCATTACAGACAGGATGATCATTGGAGATGTAAACCCAGATTATTTTTTCGGGTTGACCAACAGCTTCCAATACAAGAATTTTGAACTCAACGTATTCGTCAACGGTGTGCAGGGCAATGATATCGTGAACATGAATACTGCATTCAATGGCAATATTGGCACCTCAAAAAACATCAGCCAGGAAGTATTGAATGGTGCATGGCAAGAAGGGAAAAACAACACAGCTGCAACTGGGCCCAAGGCAATTCGACAGTTCTGGAGAACCTTGTTGTTCAGCAGAAGGTTCATAGAAGACGGAAGCTTTGTGAGGATTAAAAATGTGACATTGGGCTATACCATTCCCGCCAACACAATCAGGGGAGTAAGTGCAGTCAGGTTGGCATTGGGGGTAAACAACCTCTTCACCTTCACAAAATACTCTGGGTTTGATCCTGAGATCAACAGCTATGGAGACAATCCCGCATTGTTCGGTGTTGATCTTGGCGGTTATCCCAATTCAAGGACTTTCCAATTTACAATTCGTTGCAATTTCTAATCACCTGTCCAATTAAAAAAAGTGAAAATGAAACATACTTTACCAATTAAATTAATGACCGGAACGCTTCTTGTCATTTTTTCGCTTTCCTCCTGCAAAAAAGCACTGATGGAAAAGCCCTATTCTTTCTTGTCTCCTGAAAATTTCTACAAGAATGAAAACGATGCAAAAACAGCCATCAATGGTGTTTACAGCGCATTGTACACTTATGATCTTTATTTACAACCCATCTGGAACCTGACCATGTTGGACGACGACCATGTTTCCGGCACCGATTGGTTCCTGGGAACATCTGGAGCTGGAAACCCTCAAGGATATTGGGGAGTAGATGGACCTTGGGTTGGATTTTACACCATCATTTCAAGGGCAAATACTGTGCTTGAAAATATCGAACCACTCAACCAGAATATTGATGCAGACATCAAAAACAGGATTCTTGGTGAAGCCTATTTTCTCAGGGGCTGGTCTTATTTCCAGCTTGTGCAACTTTATGGAGGTGTTCCTTTGAGGCTATCCTCTTTATCAAAAGAAAAAGACATCAACAAGCCCAGGGCCTCTGTGGTTGAAGTGTACAATACCATTTTCAGTGACTTGAAAAAAGCAGAAACCATGTTGTTTCCTGCAGGTCATCCGAAAGCAGGGGAGGGCGGAAGGGCCACCCGTGGCGTGGCCAAGGGATTCCTAGCCAAGGCCTATTTGACACTAGCGTCTTGTGCTGTCAACAGCGGAAACGTAACAGTTCGTGGAGGCCTAGACAATGGCAACTACAGCTATGGCAAAACTGCTGTAAAAGGGTATGAGGGTGTAGATTCGAAACAATATTTTGGATTGGCAAGGGATAAGGCCATGGAAGTAATCAGCAGCAAAGAATACAGTTTGTTCCCAAGCTGGAAAACACTCTGGAGCAAGAGTGGAAGAAACAATACCGAGCACATGTGGCAAATACAGTCTATGTCAGGTTCAAGTTTTGTCAACAACCTTCACAACTATTTTTCAGCGTTGTCTACTTTTGGCAGGGGTGCCGTATGGGCCACCAATAACCATTACAGTGATTATGAGGATGCAGACCTTCGCGCCTTGGATGGTATCGCCCACAACTACCAAACCAATACAGGAGCAAGGTATTTCTATCCTTCGTCACAGGCTGCATTATACAAGGTTGTGAATGGACTCACCTACAACAACAATGGAACAACCGACAATAGGGCATACGTCATCAAATATGCTGATGTTACAGAGCCTACACTGGCCAACAGTGATGCCTATTATCCCATCATGCGGTATGCTGAAATCCTGTTGATTTATGCAGAAGCGGCCAATGAAGCCAATGGAGCGCCTACTACAGAAGCCTATGCCCAACTTAATGCCATCAGGAGCAGGTCAAAGGCAACATTGGCGCCAGCAGCGCTGAATCTTGAGCAATTTAGGAGTTATGTACTGTCAGAAAGGGCGAGGGAGCTGCTTTTTGAAGGGATCCGCCGCTTCGACCTGATGCGCTGGAACGTTTATCTCCAGGTGATGAACAAGATTTCGGCGGGCCAGAACAATATATCCAAGGTGAGAAGCCAGCGGAATATGTTGTTGCCTATTCCACTAGGAGAACTCAATTCAAATCAATCTATTAGGGAAAATAATCCAGGTTGGTAAGCATTCAATCATTCATTTAATTCCATACGATGATAAATAACAATAGAAGATACACCCATGCGATCCTTGTGATCTTGTTGTCAGTTTTTTTCTTCTCCTGCAAAAAGGAAAATGTTGGAAACACAGCACCCCCTTTGATCAATGGTGTAACTGATTTGATCGATCGGGGTACAGCCCTTTCTTCAGTAAAGTATGGAGAATGGATAGTCATCAAAGGCGCCAACCTTGCTACCACTTTTAAGGTTGAATTCAATACTGTTTTGGTGGCGGATTCGCTGTATTATGCTGATGACAGTACGGTAACGGTAAAAATTCCTGCCAATCTTCCAGACCCGATCAATAACCCCATCACGGTTACCACAAAATATGGCATAGCCACTTATGGTTTCAAGATCATGCAACCAGCTCCAATCATTACTAGATTCAACCCAGAAGCCGGAGCAACTGGAGATCAGGTAACCATTTCAGGCAATCATTTCAATGGCGTTACTGAAGTGAAATTTGACAATGCAGTGGCTACTATTGTATCAAAAAGCAATCAAGAACTAAAAGTCAATCTTCCTGCAGGCGTAACCAGTTCATTTATCACTGTTACCACACCAGTAGGCATGGCAACTTCAGCCATCCGTTTTGGATTCAAGTATATCATCTATGATGAGAAGCTGCAAACAGGCTGGTCAAACACTTCGTATAGTTCAACACCTGTTTTCAATTTTACCACAACTGTTAAAAGGGGAACAACGGCCATCAGCAATGCTTATACGGTTGGATTTGGAGGCTTCAGGCTGAGCAAAGCAGCACCTGCCTTAAGCCTTGCAGGATTCTCAGCCATTAAATTCTCTGTGTTTGGTGGGCCAGGTACGGAAGCCAAAAGAGCAAGGGTCATCATCAATGGTGTAAGCACGACAGCATTTCAAATCGTGTTGAAAGAAGGTGCATGGTCAACTTTTGAGATTCCACTTTCCAACTTCAACAATCCGGCAACACTGAGTTCGATTGAAATAAAGGAATACAGCGGTGCCATCGTAACGGTTTATTTGGATGACATCGGCATCTCCTAATTGTCTTTCAAGGGGTTGAACAAGACCTCAATGCTGTGAAGTGCCCGCTTGGTTTCAGGCCATCGTGGTTGCTCAAAACGGATTAAATATACAGATCTTGTTTAAACTCAACTTTGGTTCTGTATTTTGATTAAATTAGGTCTAAAAAGTATTTTAACCATTTGCCATAAAACATTTTTGGGTGGATTTTAAGTAATTCTAAGACAAGAATAGCATTGTGCAGTGGTCTCCAATTTTATTTTTTGTTAAGTCAATATGTTTTGTACATTTACTTATTAATAAAAATTAATTTAGAATGTTTAAAAAGTTTACTCCTGCTGATTTCCTAATGCTTGGATCTGCATTCCTTTCACTGATATTCTCTGAATTTCTATGGTTTAAAGGAGAAAAAGAAGCAGGTATTTTTATTGGGTTGTGGGTTCCTTCTATTTTAGGATTCGCAATATTGCTTAAACTAATTAAAAATCAAGCAAATGATTGATATCATACCTTACTTTGCTGGCTTAATTACCATGTTATTTTCAATTGGATTTTTCTTGATTTTGAAGAATGTGAGGCCAAAAAAATAACCAATATTTACAGTTAAGATGAACAGTATATTACAAGCATCAGGTAGTTATTTTGACTCATTTTTCAACGCAAAAAAAGTAAGAAAAGTTGAATTGTTGATTCTTCGAGTTGCTGTTATTGCTTTCATACTTCACTTATTGGTTATTTTCTTAGGTAACAACTTCAATTACTTTAAGCACTTTCAACACAGTTATTTAAAAGCGATTTATACTCCTTTTAGTTTCATCCTCTTTTATGAGGTCATTTTGTTAGTGATCATTATACCCAAATCAATTTCTGAATTTATTGGCAAGCAATTTGAAGTAATCACCTTAATTACACTTAGAAGCTTCTTTCACGATATTGCCGATTTAGATTTAAAAAATTCAATCAACCTCAACAATCACGAGTTCATTAGTTTATTGTACGACCTTGGTGCATCTTTGTTGATGTTGGCTTTTACAATTCTTTACTACAAAATTTATCAGAACAACAAAAAGTCGGAAATACAGGGCGAATTAAATAACTTCATCAATATTAAAAAACTGGTTTCCTTGAGTATGATACTGGTGTTGATGTTATTGAGTGTGAGTAGCCTTTTCAATTGGAGTAAGGAAATGTTGCATGCGTTTCAACTTGATCAAAATTATCCTGACCCGAATACTGTTTTCTATGCAGATTTTTTTTCAATCATGATTTTTGTTGACGTGCTGCTATTAATTATTTCTTTTATTTATCATTTCTCTTTTTTCACCATTTTTCGAAATGCAAGTTTCATCATTACAACCATTCTAATAAGAATGTCTTTAACAATCGAAAAGCCAATGAATTATATTCTCATCATGATTGGCTTCTTATTTGCAGTTTTATCCTTTTACTTGTACAGCCTTAGAAATGTAACTCCAAAGTCTACAGATTGATGTCTACGGTGTTATTTTATTGCATTCACTTCTCTTTTTGATAAAGATTACTATTATTGTGTGGGATATTGCTGCTTCGAAATTCCTCAATTAATTTCAAACCAAAATTTAGAAAGGGTTGCCATGGGTTGCTTTGATCAATTTTTTGGAAAGTCTTGGAAAATATTGCATCATTTGTAAAAAAAAGTTAGTGACATGGTCATTGCCAAAAAGGCGTTGAATGGTTCTGCCAACAAAAATTCTGTTGGAAAATAGCTTCTGCCATTGCTTTTCAAAGCCTGATTCTAATACTGATCTGTTTTGTCCGTTCTTGAAATAATGATCAATATTTTGAAAAGCAATTTTGCTTCCATGCAAGGCAATGCTCATTCCATTACCACAGAGTGGCGTAATCATCCCTGCAGCATCGCCTATACATAACATGTGGCTTTCTATTTGTGATTTTTTTTGAAAACTTATTTGAGATATAGCAAGTGGTTTTTTATAAATAAATTCCGCATTGTTGAATATGTGTTTCAACAATGGATTTTTCCATAAAATTTTTTCTTCCATCGCCCTTATGCTATTTCCCGATTTCTTCAAGTTGTCTGCAGTGGTTAAATAACATAAGCAACATTCCCCATTTTCAATTTCTTCAATACCACAATATCCATTGTCGAAATTGTGTAATGCAACTTGATTGGTTGGATGTGGATATCGAATGTGGTATTTGACTCCAATAAAATTATTTAAGGCATTGGGCTTTGCTTTTGCAAATGGACGTGACAAATGAATATCAAGATTACTTCTTTTACCAAAACTGCCCACAGCTATATTGCTTTGGTAGCTTCCAATGTCTGTGATAATTTCAAATCTGTTGAGTGTAAAATTTATATCCTGTACTTTGGTACTTGTAAGGACAGTAACCCCTTTGTTCAAGGCTATTTGAAACAAGCATTCGTCTAGTTTAAAGCGGCTAACACCAAAACCACCAAGTGGCAATGAGAATTGATAGGATTTTCCATTGGGTGCGGATATGTTTAAATCGGTGATACTTGGTAGTTCCCAACTAGAAAGTGGTACTCCTAGTTTTTCTAAAAAAGGAAATGATTCATTGCTGATGTATTCGCCACAAACTTTATGAAAGGGATAATTTTCCTTTTCAAATAATACAGTGCTGTATCCGGCATTTGCACACTGAATAGAAAGACTTAATCCTGCAAGTCCACCTCCAATTATTGCAATATCAAACTCTTTATTCATTAAGCGGACTGTTCTTTAACGATTAAATACCTGAATGCCCATTTCCATGTTATTTGGAAGTTAGCAATTCCAGCTTTTGAAAAAAGTGATTGCCATTCTGCTTTTTTGAAACCCCTAGCAACACTTAAAGACGCATCGTTTTTTACAAGATATGATTTTGAAAATAACTGTGTAAGTATGTGTATCAAATAAAAAGCTAGCCAATGACGTTGTAAATCATTGATAAAAAATCCTAGTTTGGCATGCTCTTTGATCCACTTGAGTTGTAATACCAATTCTTCATCTGTAAAATGATGGCAAAATAAACTAGAAAAAATAATATCCGGTTTGCTGTCAAAATTTACTTTTGAATAGTCGCTATAAATGAACTCAGTATTGTCTTTCAGGTACTCATTTTGTTTGGCAAATGCAATGCATTCGTTGTTATAATCAATTCCAATGCAACGGATGTTGATTTCATTTTCTTGACAGTATTTTACTATTGCTACCAAATTGTCTCCACCTCCACATCCTATTTCGCAAACAGTGATTTCTTTTTTGTCTTTTACCAATTGCTTAAAACCAGCTATTGTAATGGCATGTCCACCCAACAGTGTATTAATGGTATTGAGTTCACGCATTGTTTGCGCAATAGCAGGAAAAGGAATGTTATCACCGTCAAGCAACTCCTTTTGATACGACCTTTTTTGAAAATTCATTTACTTAAGTTATTTTTTTTTGACTAAAAAGGTTTCCATCGTTAGCCCCGGACCGAATGCAACCCCAAAAATATGCTCTCCTGGATTAATGGACGAATCCATGATTTCCTTTAACACAAATAAAATGGTCGGCGACGACATATTTCCATTTTCGGCCAAAATTTTTCTGGCGAATTTTGTTTGTTCAGTTGTTAAAGATAATTTTTGTTCAATCACATCTACAATTTTCTTGCCACCCGGATGAATAGACCAATGCGGAATTTGCTGATGTGTTAAACCTTTTTTCTGAAGTGCAGCAGCGATAAGTAATTCAATATCTTCTTTGATGAGTTGTGGAATATAACTACTCAAGGTCATCAAAAACCCCTTGGTACTGATCTCCCATGCCATGTCATTTTTGCCTTGAAATGCTACCTGAGAATGAAAACTTTCAATCTGCAAAGCTTTTGGACTGGTAGTTTTATTGCTAATCAAAACTGCTGCTGATCCATCGGCAAATAACAGACTACTTGACGCATTTTCTAGTGTAAATTCTTTCTGAAAATGTAATGTACATAATTCTGTTGCAACCATTACAACCTGTGCATCTGGCTCACTGTCACAAATAAATTTTGCCAATTTCAATCCATGTATGGCTGCATAGCATCCCATAAAGTTGATAGAAGTTCGAAATAATGTTGGCGATAACTTCATCGCTTCCATGATTTCTAAATCCAATCCTGGTGCACTCATGCCTGTGCAACTGATGGTAATTAGATGGGTAATTTCATTTGCATTTATATGCGTGTCGATGCATTTCTTTATAGCTTCAATGGAGATATCACATGCTTTGCTTTTATATAAAGCCATTCTTTGATCGATAGTCGGGAACGGATCATCATCGTTTTCAGGTAAAAACTTCTCGCCAGTTATGTTTTTGCCATAATCTGGAATGACAGAATGCCTTGTTTCTATACCACTGTGGTGATATAGAAAAGCCAGCTTCCTTTTTTCTTCTTCACCTAACTGATAGGCTTTTTGCATGTATTGCAAAATGTCTTCTTGCTTATGTGCATAAGCTGGACTTGCTGTTGCTATGGATATGATATCAGCCAAAATGGTTTAAAATTAATAAAGTGATAAATGCCAAATTGGTACAAGTGCTAGCAATCCAAACCATGCGCATGGTATTTTTGAAATCAGCCTTTTCCGGATTTCTCCAAACTGATAACATCCAATTACAAAAATACAGAACCACCGGAACGAAGAATAGTTGAATAATCCAAAAATTAAATAATAGCATCTTCGATTGGAAATGTAAGAAGAGGCATATAAAAGAGAGTAAATAGAGGATACCACAAAAAATGAAAGTTCCTCTTTTTCCCAGTAGTATCGAAATGGTTTTAACACCGTCATTTTTGTCTTGGATGTGTTGATAAATTTGGGTCATAGGGTAAAATCCTCCAATCAATAAACCTGCAGAGAGTAATAATAAAAAGGGCACTTCCATTGTGAGGTTACTACTAGTACCGTGTGCAATAGCAAAGAATACCAATGTGCCTTGATTAAGGATAACTAACAAATAACCGAGAATAGGATATTGCTTTAAGCGCAAGCCACGCCAGCTATATAACCTTGAGCTGATGATAAAAAAAAGATAACATCCTGCAAATACATTGCTTATTAAAAATGAAAATGCGAATCCGACCAGATCCAGAGCCAGCGTAAGATTATATAATTGCTTGGTAGGCTGTAGTGGATTTGCAAGACCGCCAATGCTTTCTGTATCTCTGTCGTTATAGCTGTTATAACCATTGCTAGCGGGATAAAGTATTGCATGAATAAGTACAAAAACCAAAATAGCCCTTGTATAATTGATTTGATTGGTTATACTAAGGGCAAACCAATACACAGGCATTAGAAAAAAGCTAAACGGAATGCGTAATAACTGAATGGTAGATTTTTGGATCAATTTGTGAAATTGAATTTTAAATATAAACTTTATTCGGCAATATTAATTCTAATTGCTTTTGAATGGATATTAAATAATTACATGTTTAAGTAATGACTAATTTGGTTATAGGATGTCTACTGAATTTAAAATTTCGCACCTAGAGATAAAAAAAATGTACGACCATCTGCAGGCATTGCTCCTGGGCCAGGGTATCCTCCGGCACGTCTTGTAAAATACCTTTTATCAAATAAATTATTGATGCCTGCCTTTATGTTTAGATTTCTAGAAAATTTATAGGATGTTGTTAAATCTGTAATGGAGTATGAAGGAATAAGTCCTGTGTTGCCGTTTCCTGAGCTTGCAACAGTATTGTTGGCATCACTAAAAGAATCTCCAACAAAACTAAATTGTGTGGTGAACAAAAATCCTTTGGAACCAATGCTAATGCCAGCTCTTAAAATATCCTTGGGGGCATTTTCAACTTTTTTCCCTTTTGTGATGGCGTATTTATTGTTACCACTGTATCTCGCATCGTTAAAGGAATACGAGCTAAACAAGATTAAATCTGTGTGTTCAAGGTTTGAGAATGCCCTCATTGCATTTAATTCAATGTAGCTTTCTATGCCTTTGCTTGTGCTTGACTCTAAATTAGTTATCAGTCTGTAGTTAGCCCCCGAAGGAGTAATTGTGCCTATGCGATTGTTGTATTGTAAATAATATCCACTAACATCAAATTGTAAGTAATTTTTTACCTTACCTCTGTAACCAATATCAACATTAAATCCCCTTGCATCTTTTAGATCTGGATCAATGATATCAGTTGTTGGAGGTGCTTGAAGATTGGCAAATTGTATCGGACGATATGCCTGAGAAAAATTTGCATATATTTCTGTCTTTTGGGTTAAATGGTACTCTGATCCAATTCCGCCAATTAAGAAACTTCTGCTTCTTTTAACATCTTGAAGGTTAATTGAATTCCCTGTTGAAGTCAATCCATTTCTACCAGCAGCTGCGCCTTCGAGCCATTCATACCTCAACCCAGGTATTATGATCAATTTGTCAGACAATTTAAAAATATTTTCAATAAATACAGCTGCATTGTTTGATTCAAACCTCACATCTCTTGGGTAAAGTCCAGTAATACCAACATCATAATTTGATCCATTACTGCCTTTCCCGTCGGCTAACCGGCGGGTAGTTCCAGTATATAATCGCACGCCTGTTGAAACCGTATTTTTTATTTTTCCAATTGAATAATCTGTAATCAGCCTACTTTCAAAGCCATAATTTCTGTACGTATCTAAATTTACTGTTCTATTATTATATTGGTTTGTAGCAGCATTGATGCTGTCTTTTACGGTGATTGGTTGTAAAAATCCAACACTATTTCTGTTACCGATTGTTCCAAATATTTTTGTGT
>Ga0209550_10007377_pt1 | contig 10177 bp, 12 predicted proteins | sample LauGreSuBDMM15SN_2_FD_187567 | JGI IMG/M metagenome (GOLD analysis project Ga0209550, IMG submission 187567) | Freshwater lake microbial communities from Lake Michigan, USA - Su13.BD.MM15.SN (SPAdes) (version 5) | ecosystem: Environmental > Aquatic > Freshwater > Lake | place: Lake Michigan... | reverse complement strand
GCTAAAAATGATCAACCAATTCGGGCGCAAAGTGCCTTTACTAAAACAGATACCGTGGTTAAGAAAAGTGAACCAATTAGTCACTACGCAGAAAATATGGCACCAATTAGTAGCATCACTTGGCGCATGAGGGCTCACGTTCAAGGAAAAGTTAACTCAATTAAGGCTGCTCCCTCTGATTCCTCCCCATTAGTTGAAGTTGAAATTTGGGATGAAAGTGGCGGTGTTACATTGCAGTTTTTAGGTCGTCGAGAAATTTCTGGTCTTGAAGTTGGGTCGCAGATGCGAGCAGAAGGTATGGTGGGTGAAAATAACGGTCAGTTAGTTATTTTAAATCCATCATACGAGATTTACAGATGATTTATTTTTATGTAAGTATTACGTTATTTTTATTTATTTAGCGGGCAAATTTTAGAATTCAATTTTAAATTTAAACTGTGGAAAACTGTAAATATAGTACCAATTCCTAGCAAGTTAAATAACTTCAAACGGCCCCATTGGAAATTTGCAAGCCTGATTTCTTAAGTTATCAATATCTACTTTAGAAACTCCGAAATAAGTACTAATTTGAATTGACTTATAAATAACGAAAATTTAGGTAAATTCACAATAAATCCATCAATGTCTAGAATTTCAACATAACTTATACCAGGTTTAGCCAAAGATTAACTATTAGATTTTTTACTGTTTTGATATTCTCAGAGAAACAAACTTAGCAATCTTAGCAGAGGAAATGGAGTTAAAAAAAAATGAATACAAACTTTATTCGGACTTACTAAATAGGGCCTTATTTTTCTTAAACTAATCGTTTAAGTGTAAAAAGTAATTAGCTGGAAACTATTTATGATGCTGATTAATTAGATTTATCTTTTGCATAATACTTCCAGTAAGTATTAAACTACAATTTTGTAAGTCTTGAATTAAATGACTGAGTAAAAAAATTCTGTGAAAATTGTAGTTACCATATGCGTGTTGTGCTATTTAGATATTTAACAATGTAAGCAGATTCAGATTTTTTGGTGGCTCTTGCAATAACTGCTACTTTTTAAGTTCTTTCCAATAATTTAGTGAGTTGAATTTCCATTTTCCGGTACAAATAACAACAAACATGTTTTGTCTCGCTCATAACACTACTTTTTAGACTTAACTGTTCATAGTAATTATTTCTACAGCAGTTTTTCGTCAAGTTTAGCCAAAATAACTCCTAAATCAGTTCCAACTGGAAAAACTTCATCTACCCCCATGCCTTTTAATGTAATTTCGTCTATTTTTGAAATAATACCCCCAGCAAATATCGAAACTGTCGAATCATTGTAAGATTTCCAAATCTCTAAAAAGTCTCCGATCAATTCCAAATGTGACCCTGATAAAATTGAAAATCCGATTGCGTCAACATCTTCTTGTATGCCAATTTGCACAATTTGCGAGGGCAGCTTATGTAGTCCCGAATAAATGACTTGATAACCCGCGTCTTTTAACAAGTTTATCACAATCTTAACACCACGATCGTGTCCATCTAATCCGATTTTTGCAAGTAATATTCTTTTCGTACTACGCTCTATATTTATACTATTCACTATCTGATCCATTTTTAAATTTTCTATTAAGGATTTTAAACACTTCTAATACTCCATCACCATACTTAGAATTACCAGTAATAATCTCTGGAAGTTTACTTCGCTGTTGCTTGGTTAATTCTAGGTATTCTTCTATAGCAATTTTAGTTTGATTCGTATCTTGAATGTCATTTTTATTTATGAAGTAGATATTAGTTATTTCGTGCATTGATAATTTATGCTGCTGTATCCAATCTATACTTTCGTTTGATGGTATGTAAATGATATTTTCAACATATTCTTTAATTTCATTATCATTTTGACTTACTCCAATCGTTTCTAACAATATAAAATCAAAACCAATTATTTTCATGCATTGAATAACCTCCCCTACATACGCAGGAATATTGTTAACCGAGTCGAGAGTTGATAGAGACCTTATATATAAATTTTTTTCAAGGTGATCGGGGCATATCCGGATTCGGTCACCAAGAAATGTACCTTTTGTTAATTTAGATGCTGGATCGATCAAAATGATACCTACAGAGTAATTAGCCTGAATTATGTACGAAGTCAACTTGTTGATAAAAGTTGATTTTCCAGATCCTGCCCCACCTGTAATTCCCACTGTAATGCAGTGATTGTTTTTATTCGCATTATCCTTGAAGAATTTACTCGGGATAGAAAATCCCTTTTCTAAAGCACTGATAATCTTAGCAATCGATTGATGACTTTGCACATTGATCGAATTTGAATTTCTGATAAATGCATCCGTTATTTCACTATCAATCATCAGAATATTATAATACTATAAGTTAGGGCAGACAAGCGTTCAAGATTTCTTACTGAAGGGGTATATGTCTTCATGAAAGATCGTGATGAGTTTTTAACTGGCACAAACTTTTCTAGTGCGGGTGAGTTTCCATATACATCTGGCATATACCCTAAAATGTATCAGACAAAACCATGGACGATCAGGCAATACTCTGGTTTTGGAACAGCTAGAGATGCAAATAAAAATTTTAAAAAATTAATTTTGGCTGGAAATTCAGGTATTTCAATTGCGTTTGACTTGCCGACACAAATGGGTTTAAGCCCTAATTCTCCATTAGCTAAATATGAATACGGTAAAATTGGAGTTTCTGTAAATACCTTGAGTGACATGCGCTCGCTTTTGGATGGAATTGATTTAAGTAAAATCTCAACTTCGATGACGATTAATTCTACAGCAGGAATATTGCTATTGATGTATGAATTAGTGGCTAGTGAAAGAGGGTTTTCAAGGGACCAATTATCTGGCACTATCCAAAACGACATATTAAAAGAATTCATCACTCGTTCTACTCATATATTTCCCATCCAACATTCAGTTCGATTCACTAATGACATATTTGAGTATTGCTTTAATGAAATGCCTAATTGGAACCCAATTTCGGTTTCAGGCTATCATTTTTCAGAAGCAGGTGCATCAGTAGTTCAGGAATTGGCATTTACAATCTCTAATGCAATTTTTTATCTAGAAGGGGCAATCTCGCGAGGACTACCGGCAGATCAAATTGCTCGTAGATTCACTTTTTTTTTCTCAGCAAAAACAAATATTTTAGAAGAAGTTGCTAAATTTAGAGCAGCCAGAAGCATCTGGGCCAAAATACTCAAAGAAAAATTCAATATTGATGACACAAATTCACTTAAAATGAGAATTCATGCTCAAACTGCTGGTAGCCAATTAACGGCTGTCGATTTAGAGAATAACTTCTCTAGAGTGACAATTCAAGCGCTTGCAGCTATTTTTGGGGGGGTTCAATCTTTACATACAAACTCATATAATGAAGCAATCTCATTGCCTACAGAAAAATCTTCGAAATTAGCGATAAATTCTCAGTACATAATTCTCGAAGAAACAGATTTGGCCACGGCAGTAGATCCATTTGGAGGTTCATATGTAGTTGAGAATCTCACCATGTCAATACAATCCCAAGTTAACGATCTATTGCTTAAAATCAATAATCAAGGAGGCGTGCTAAATTGTATCGAATCTAATTTTCAGAGATCTTTAATCGAACAAGAGTCTTACTTAACGGCTAAGAATATCTCTGAAGGGAAAACTAAAATTGTGGGTATAAATTCTGGGATTACTACAGGAAGTGATTCATTGGCGACTAGTTCAAATTTTATAAATGAAGTTGCACCCATACAAGAGAAATATACAGATAATTTATTTAGTATTTATGACACCATTTTTGAAGAATTAATTAATGCAGCGACCGGAAAAGTAAACATTATGTACCCAATAAAAAAATTATTGGCCAATAATGTTTCTATGAGTAAAATTATTGAAGTGCTGAAATCACAATGGGGAAGTTACTCTCCTTAACTCAAATTCCCATTTCCTATCTGACATGCCCATTCCATCCCACGCCATTTGCTAAAAACTAAATGTCCGGATTTGATTCACTTGTTGGGTTAATTTGCATGATTTTCATTATTTAACCCAGTATTTGCTAAGCGTATGCCTCTAAAAAAAGATTCTAATAGTTTTTTAGACTCGTCTACTAACACTCCACTTATTATTTCGGGCTTATAAATAGCTCTTGGATCCCTAAGTAAATCCCAAGCTGATCCAACTGCTCCATACTTTTCATCAAAGGCGCCAAAAACTAATCTTTTAATCCGGCTTTGCGCAATCGCGCCCGCACACATAACACATGGCTCAAGTGTTACAACCATAGTTAGCTTATCTAATCGGTAATTTCCTATTTTCTTTGCAGCATTTCTAATGGCAACAATTTCGGCATGGGCGGTTGGATCATTATCTTGTTCCCTTAAATTTGCTCCCTGTCCAACTATATTTCCAGAATCATCAACAACTACGGCACCAACCGGCACATCACCTTTAATGGCAGCCTCTTTGGCAAGTGAAATTGCCTGTTGCATTAAGGATTTATAATCCACTAATTACTTTCTATTACCTGATTAAATTGTTCGCCAAATCCTAATCTGCTGGCAATTGCTTCTAATTGCTCATCTGGATATAACTCACTGTCATCTAGGATGGTTAGAAGCTCCATCTCACTCACACCTAAATCATTTAACAAATCTAAGTCACCACCTGGTTGGGCTTCATCCTCCTCCTCTGGGAAGGCAAGATCTAAAGCTTCAACTAAATCTACCGCTACCTCATAATCAAGTGCGTAGGTGACATCTGAGATCATCATCTGCATTTGGTCCCCAAGCGCCCTTGCAATAATTACAAACTCATCCTCAATCGCAATTAATGCGATCGCACCACCATTGGTTTGTTGGGCTTTAAGTGAATCAATAATTGCGCCAATATCACGGGTGGAGGTGAGTTGCTGGGCATACCATTTGCCATCTTCATGCCAGGCAATTAGGCCAAAATCTACCGACATATACCTCACACCCTTTCGTGCTTTTTATGCTCAAGTGGTTACCACCATATTCTCTCTTTATTCTGCGCTAATTGGTAGTAGGGCTTAAGGCTTGTAGAGTAATGATGTGAAAATCCATATTGCCAAGCACCCTTTGATCACTCATAAGTTAACAGTGCTGCGGGATGAGAAAACTGATTCACCAACATTTAGGCGTTTAACTGAGGAGATTGTCACCTTACTAGCTTATGAAGGTATGCGTGAGGTTAAAACAATGCCGGTAACTGTTAAGACACCAGTTGCTATGGCCAGCGGTGCTCACCTAACTAAACCTAAGCCGGTTGTGGTGCCAATACTTAGAGCAGGACTTGGCATGCTAGAAGGAATGTCGCGGTTAATTCCAACCGCTGAGATTGGTTTTCTTGGGATGGTACGGGATGAAAAAACATTAAAGGCAAGTACATACGCAAATAGATTGCCAGAGGATTTAACTAACCGCCAGTGTTATATCCTAGATCCGATGCTTGCTACCGGTGGCACATTAGTTAGCGCAATTGAATTTTTAGTAGCAAAGGGTGCAACAGATATAACGGCCATTTGTATTTTAGCAGCTCCTGAAGGAATTGCGGTATTAGAAAAAGCATTTGCATCCTCTAAGTTGTCATTAAAATTAGTAACTGGCGCCCTAGATGATCGCTTAAATGAGAAGGGTTATATCGTGCCAGGGTTAGGCGATGCCGGAGATCGTTTATACGGTGTAGTTTAAATGGCAAACACATCCCCTGGTTATGGCATAACAATTCGAGTTGATGGGGCGGTTGTAGCAACTGGGCGTAGTGATCATCCAAATCAGATCAATAATGTGTTTGTATTTCCAGGAATTTTTAGGGGTTATTAGATGCTAACATCACAAAAATTACTGATCAGATGTTGATTCTGGCAGCAGAAGCGATTGCATCTTGTGTTAGTGATGAACAATTAAACGCTATTTTCATTATGCCGTGTGTTTTTGATGTAAATGCGGTGCAAAAGGTAGCTGCCGCAGTTAATGGTTTATAACTACCGTGCTCACCTTTACCGCCTCTTTTGATGACCAATTATCTCCAGTTGCACCTTTCCTATTTTATATAGTAGTCGCCGGAATTATCTTTGTTGAAACGGGGCTATTACTTGGCTTTTTCTTACCAGGTGATTCATTATTGTTTAGCGCGGGTCTTGTCGCATCTACTCGTGATGACATAAATATTGTATTTCTGATTTTGGCTGTGTTTTTAGCTGCATTTATTGGTGATCAGGTTGGATATGTTATTGGCCGAAAAATCGGCCGGCCCTACCTAGAAAAACATCAATCAAAACAAATGATAAAAATGCTCACTAGATCTGAGCGATTTTATGAAAGATATGGCTGGTGGTCAGTTGTAATTGCCAGATACATACCTTGGGTTAGAACTTTTGTGCCACCAATAGCGGGTACGGTAAAGATGAATTACTACCAGTTTCTTTCGGCAAACGCGCTTGGCGCGTTTTTATGGGGGGCTGGTATTACCTTGGCTGGTTTTTATGCTGGATCAATTTCTTGGGTAAAAGACATCTCCTATTTTCTAGCGGCATTTTTTATTACCGCCTCTTTGATCTCAGCTTTTATTAATTACCGCCGGGATAGAGGAGATTGACCATTTGCGATCACACCTAAGTAGGCGAGGGACATACCTGCAATTAAATAGGGTGAGATCTGAGTTCCTTGGGTTGGCATAAATACATCAATAAGTAATGATCCGATTAGCATGCCACAGATGCTAAATAAGGTGAATTCAAATACTCCTAAACTTTGCACTATCAAAGCGGTAAAAGCAATATAGATAACACCAATTGATCCACCAAGATAAATCCACCATGGACCTGTGGTTAAATTAATTATTGAGTGGTCGGTAAATATCAAGCGGATAATAAGTAATGCTGTGAGAAAAATTGTGCCAGAGATGAAATTTAAGAAGGAGGTAGAAAAACTCTGATTAGAGTAGGAGTTAATCTGACCATTTAAAGCTCTCTGAATTCCAACTAAGCCCCCTGCCACAATTGCTAATATGATTCCGATTATTGAGAAATCACTCATACTTAATCTATCCCAAACTGAAATAATTACCGCACCTACTGTAATAAGGGCAGCAACTACCCTGCGTATAGTAATGATTGTTTCACCACTACCAATTAAACCAACATGATCTATCCACAATGAGATGGCAGTCTGTCCGGCTAGTGATGCAACGGTAAAAAGTGCAACTCCTACAAGTGGCACGACATAGGTTGAGGTAGCAACAAAGATTGCTCCTAACATGCCAGCTGTAATACGCCATGCTGGAAATTTTTTTGCTAGAACTGCTTTAAAAATATCACTAAACCCGGCCCTAATACTTTTACTAAAAACGGCAATTAAACTGATAAGTGCTAGCCCAGATGCAAATGAGACAAAAGCTGCTCCTATTGAGTCACCCATTTGAGTTGATAACTCACCATTAATTCGTGATTGCACTGGGATTAATACGCCTGAAAGGGCAGAGAGAAGTTCGAGTCTTACGACCTTCTCTGACTTAGTAATTTACATTTCCCCCAATTTATAGATATTTATTAATCTGTTATTACTGCATTAATAATGATATATCTTTTAAACAAGCTTCCTTAGGGGTTAGCTCCTTATTGATTACATCCTTCCACCAAGTTACTGTAGATACTACTGCTTCCTCCTGTGTCCACTTACTACTCCAATTTAAAACTTTTCTTGCTTTATTAGACTTTAGTGAAAGGTACTTGGATTCATACTCATCTCTGGAATCTGAATAGTTTATTTCAACTGAATCACCCCAAGTTTTACTTGCGATTTCCGTAACTTTCTTGACCTTAAGACTTTTCGAATTTGGCGAAAAATTAAACGTATTTTCCGTACCACCATATGCCAAAACCAACAAGTAACCATATAGTGGATCGAGTGCATGCTGCCAAGGCCGAGTACTACTTTGATTCCTGATCTCTATTATTGACTTAGAGGTAAAACCCCTAATTAAATCAGGTAGTAAACGATTTTTAGAACAATCCCCACCGCCAATTACATTTCCTGTTCTGACCGATGATATTTTCGGACCATTTCGTAGGTTAAATATTTGCTGCCAGGCACTAATCGCAGCCTCACTGCCAACTTTGCTCCAACTATATGGATCTTTACCTCCTAATGGGTCACTCTCTTTAAAAGGTTCACTTAAATATTTTTGCCTATACACTTTATCTGTCGTGGCAACAACCACTCTAGTATTGGAATCCATATCTTTAAGTGAATCTAAGAGATTTACTGTACCCAAAACATTTGTTTCAAAAGTTTGCCTAGGTTGCTTGTAAGAGTCCAGTACTAGTGGTTGTGCTGCTAAATGAACTATAAAACTAGGTTTTATCTCATTAACAATTGTGTTTAATTGATTATAGTCTCTAATATCAAGAAAATGCTCTTTTAAATTACTTTGTTTGCCAAGTAATGAATACAACGAATCTGGTTCAGGTGGCAGTGAGATGCCTACCCATTCAATTCCTAAAGAATCTAGTAATAGACCCATCCAGCTTCCCTTAAACCCTGTGTGCCCAGTTAGTAGTAACGGACCTGTGATGGATCGTAAATTTTCCGCTATGGTAGTTTTCACTAGGTTATCCTAGTATAGGTATGATTGAACAATGACTTCTTGGTTTACTACACATAAAAGAACCTATGTCCTTATTTGATAAAATATTAGATATTTTGACAGCTCAAGTTTTTAATGACCTTCACACTCCTAAACCATTCATACCAGGAGATTCAACTATCCCAGTGTCCGGCAAGGTTTTTGGTAGGGAGGAAATAAAAAATTCGGTAAGAGCATCTTCTGAATTTTGGCAAACATCTGGACCATATACATCTGAATTAGGGTCCAAGTTCACAAAAAAAGTTGGAACAAGTCTATTACCCGGTGGTAATTTGTTGCGTCAGCCGGCGTTTATCGGAACTCCACGCCGAGTAATCGGAGATCTTAAGAACTCTGACATAGTGATGAATCAAACTTTTCGGATTGGAGTTTGGCCAGAGCTTACTAAGGTTGCGCTGAATTATATGATTCAGAGTTTATATGACTTATTTGAGAGAGAAAAATGAAGGTAATAATTCTGGCTGGTGGTTTAGGCTCACGGATCTCAGAAGAGACTGCGGACAAGCCAAAACCAATGGTCTTAATCAATGGCCAACCAATCTTATGGCATTTAATGAATATTTTTTCATTGCAAGGATATAATGAGTTTATAGTATCAACTGGCTATAAAAGCGAAGTTATCGAAAATTGGATTGAAAATAATAGAATATTTGATTCAAACTCAAAGCTGATGAAAATACAGGCAATAAATACAGGAATAAAAACCCATACGGGTGGTCGAATATCTGAGGTCATGAAGTCAATCCCCTCCGAAAGTGTGATCGTGACCTATGGTGATGGTCTAGCTAATATTTCAACTGAGAAGTTATTAAGTTTCCATCAATCTCATGGCAAATTAGCGACTGTAACTGCCGTTCGTCCCCAAGCTCGTTTTGGATATATGAAAATAGAAAATAAACGCGTGACACATTTTGGAGAGAAAAAACAAGCAGACGTAGGCTGGATTAATGGGGGGTTTTTTGTGTTAGAGCCAGAAGTAAGAAAATATGTTAATTCAATTGAAGAACCTTTTGAATCTGGAGCGCTTGTCCGTTTAGTTAATGATTATCAGCTTATGTCCTACGAACACGAGGGGTTTTGGCAGCCTATGGATACGTTGAGAGAAAAGGTGGAGCTAGAAAAGCTAGCATTACTGAAGACTCCACCTTGGCTAAAATTTGAATAAGGCCCACGCTTTTAAGTTTATTTCAGTGATAAAAACCATTAATATACTGTAGCCATGCTTAGGAAAAATCAGTGTTACTAACAATTGGAATACCAAGTTTTAATAGACCAACTGCAGCAAGTGATGCAATAATCAACCTGTTAGCCAAAGATATCCCTAAAGATGTTTCTGTTTTATTGGCAAATAATGGTTCAAGCGCCCCATACGATTTTAATAAAATAGAGAATCCAAATAACATCTCATTTAAGTACATTAGATTTGAAGAAAACCTTGGTATTGCTTTAAATATTCTTAGATTACTAGAAGTCTGTGAAGCAAAATATGTGTTATTAATGTCTGATGAAG
>Ga0209550_10007376_pt1 | contig 10178 bp, 9 predicted proteins | sample LauGreSuBDMM15SN_2_FD_187567 | JGI IMG/M metagenome (GOLD analysis project Ga0209550, IMG submission 187567) | Freshwater lake microbial communities from Lake Michigan, USA - Su13.BD.MM15.SN (SPAdes) (version 5) | ecosystem: Environmental > Aquatic > Freshwater > Lake | place: Lake Michigan, USA... | reverse complement strand
ACCTAAGTATATTTTCTGGTACCTAAAAATTGTTCTAAAGTTTTAGACTCAAATTAGATAACAAACCTTTTGTGATATGAAATTCTGTTAGGAGAAAAAAATTACCTTACAAATAGTGAATGCCGACATTGTAGTTTTTGGATATGGACAGTTAACTTCACGCATAATAGAAGAATTATTGAAAAAAAACTACAGCATTATATGTGTAACAGATTCTTTCAGGGATCAAGAATGGTTTCATAGTAAGAGAATAAAGTCTATATCTTATAAAGATGCTATGAATTCAGCAATAACATCAAAAATCACAATTTTCGCATGGAGAGATAGAAGCATTGCAGAAAAATTTGCAACGTATTTGTTTGAATGGCTTGAGTCAAGTAATTTTGCAACAAAAAAAAGTTTTTTCTTGAGTTCAGCATCTGTTTATGAAGACTGCACGATAGCTAATGATGAGCTTTGCACTAATCTTGAGAATAATGAAAAATTGTCACTTGAAAAAAGCCTTGCGGAAGTGTTTTTAAAAAAGAAAATAATCCATACAAATTTGCGTATTTCAAATGTTTATGGATTAGGCTTAGATTATGGTTTTATAGGGTCACTGTTTAAATCTATTCAATATGGAAACACAATAGAAGTACATCCAAAATTAAATACAACCCGTGATTATATACATGTCCAAGATGTAGTTTATGCTATTGAGGCGTTAATCAAAATTGACACTGGGAAACTTTGCATCAATATATCCACTGGGATTGGGACCACCATCTCACAGATTTTAGGTATTTTTGCTAAAAAGGGTTACAAATTTGAAAATCGCAAAGAAATTGTATTAAATTCAAAAAGCAAAATAGTATCTATTCTAGATTGCACAACATTATCTAAATTGATCCCTTGGGCACCAAGCACACTTGAAACAACTATTGACAAATTAATCCCAAACTCTTAGATATTTTTCAATATTTTAACTTTGTATAAATATGGCGTCACTTTCCCCAAAAGTCAGAGATAAAACACATTGTAAGTGTTGTTTTACTAAAAATTAACATAGCGGTATTCGGAATATTCTTAAATATTGCACCTAGCTTTGTACAAGATAAATGTACAATAATGTTGAATAAACAGATTTTCATTTAGTTAATCTGTTTATCTAATACTGTTGTTTCTACTATACTATCCGTCATGCGCCAAGATTCAGATAATGAATACAAAGATTTTTTCAAGATGGTCGTGGGACGGTCTGAATCCGAGTTCCTAAGTAACGATGATTTGCAACTTATTTTTAATAAATCAAGAATTTTGATTATAGGTGCAGCTGGATCGATAGGGTCTGCAATAGCCAAACGACTGACAAAAGCTAAGGTATCTGAAGTTTTTTTTCTAGATAGAGATGAGTCTGGTTTACACGCACTTGCTCTGGAACTTTCAGATACTTCAGCATCTCAATCTAACAATTATTTTGTAGCAGATATTAGGGATCGACAAGGAATTGGGAATATTCTCAAGGCAATTAAGCCTCAGGTTGTTATTCATGCTGCAGCACTGAAGCATTTAACGGTTTTGGAGAAATTTCCGCGCGAAGGTTTTTTAACAAATATCATTGGAACGCTTAATGTCGCAGAACTATGTCTTGAATTAGGTGTCCAAAAATTTATAAACATTTCAACGGATAAGGCGGCTAATCCAGTATCGATTTTAGGTAAAACTAAAAAGATTGCTGAATTAATTTCCGAGGAAGTGTTTATTGGTTCATCAATAAAGCAGTGTTCTGTTAGGTTTGGAAATGTGTTTGCATCACGAGGATCAGTAATAGAAACATTTATTCATCAATTGAAAAACGATATACCGGTGACAATTACTGATCCAGAGGTGAGTAGATTTTTTATGTCTCAAAATGAAGCTGCTAATTTAGTCCTTGCTGCTTCATCCCTACCAGAAAGTGGCATTTACATTCAAAATATGGGGCAGCAAGTAAAAATTATAGATATTGTTAATCGTATAGGGAATTTTCTTAGAATTAAACCTAAAATAAAAATAATTGGATTACAAAAAGGTGAAAAACTTCACGAAGAGCTTTTTGATGGGCCCGTTTCACCAACCAAGTTTAATGAAATATCTCGCTCAGAATACTCTCTAAAGACTGGCCTTGTACTTGAGGCAAAATCAAATCAACCAATTAACAATCTTGAATCAGTACAGATAATTGATTCATTAGTTTTAAAATATTGCTCCATTTAGTTTAATTTCTACGCTCTATAAAATTTAAGAGCTTCCTCTTTGATCACTTCATAATTAAGATACTTTTGTGCAATTTTGAAATTCTCTTCAGATGCCCCATCTACAAGTTGATCACTTTGCAGTGCTTGCCTAATGCTTTGATACACTTGATCAGCATCAAGTGGCACAATTGAACAGATTGCACCTCGAGAAACCCATTCAGATGCACATGAGGTAGATGTTTGAACGGGATAAGCACCCGTTATAAGAGATTCTAAAAATGAAGTACTAACTCCATCGCTTTCTGAACAACCTACGTAGATCCTTGATTTCATGAACTCACTTATGATTCTATGGTGTTTTAACCGACTTCTGACCCGAGAAACCTTCACTCTTTGCTTTAGATTTGGCGGAAAGCCATTAATTATAAATTCTAGTTCCTTTGTTAATGAATAAATAAAAAAGTCAACCTTTGGAAATTCGGTAGCTATGTCGATTATTAACTTTATAGGTATATCTGCTCGACCAAAAAGCCCACCGTAGCCTTTAATAATAATTTGATTTCGCCCCGATGGGGGAATGAAATTTGTTCTATACTTACTTAGATCAAAGCCGCCAGCATTAGGAATACAAGGCAAATTTTGTCCATTGAACCCAAGTTCTTGAGCAAGAGCGTAGTCCCTTTCACACTCTGCAGAATAAAAGTCCGCCCGAGAGAGAGTTTTCCTTATCAAAAGCACGTCCTTAGCCAAATTCTTAAAATAGTAAATGTCGCTTCCATAATTTGTTACGATAATTTTTGATTTACTAAGCAAAATACTGGAAACATAATTTAGCAGGTATCCAGCACCTTGTAATTCCAGCACATGAATATAGGCAAAATTATTTTTATCAACTAGTTGAATTAAATCATTTGACCTCGTAAGGCGCTTAAAAATTTTTGCAAGTAACTCATATTTTAAGAAATCTAAATAACCCCGTAAGAAATTAATTTTCAATGGTGTGATAAAAGTGTATGTTGCGATTGATTTAGATTGGAAAAGATTGTTTAGCTCCCAATTCATGTTTCTATATTTCCTTGAAGGAACTAAAAAGAAATCTATATCTTCATCCACAAACTGCTTAAGCCATCGTGCAACATGTATGCTATCCGCCATACCTATAACTAGAACATTTTTTCTCGATGTCATCTTTGAGAAATTCTAGCAACTAAATTAGGAAATTTATCAATTACTTTTTTACTTAATGGGAGTAAGAGCAAATAAAGGACTATATGAATTCTTGCATTACTGGGCCAGCTTTTCTTGTACCAAAATGACTTAACTAATAAATTTCTTCCATTAATTCTGGAGTCAAAAAACGCAAGTCTGGCAGCCAAGTAATGTGAATTGCCTTTTGCCATTTTTACGATGTAATTGGGTACTGAATTCTTAGATAAGAAATTACTCGTAACCTCTATTCGCTCATTGGCCATTTCAATCCCACGCTGTGAAATTGAAGTCGAGTTTTGGCTTTCACGCCATTGCGCTAAAACGCCCGGGAGCCTTCTTATTTCTCCAATTCTACTAAGGCGTAGCCAAAAATCGTAATCTCCTACGTATTTCCATTCAGTTCTACGACCCTTAATTCTAAGTGCAGAATCTTTCCTGAAAATAGTTCCAGGTCCAGGCACTGTCCTACATTCTCCGATCATTATCTCGTCAGAATACTCTGGCAAGACATTAATCTTTATAGTTTTCCCATAATCATCAATAATTTTCCAGTCAGGATAAACAGCTACTACGTTTGGATTTCCTATTAAGTATTGGCAACCCTTATTGACTAGATCTTCCGTGAGTAATGGGTCGTCTGCGTTAACTACTAAAACAAAATCACCTTCAGCATTTTCTAAGCCTCGATTAACGGTTGCGGATTCACCTCGGTTCTCATGAGAAAAAATCTTAATCTTATTCTTATATTGTTGTAAAATTTTGGAGGTTGAATCTGTCGAACCATCATCAATGACAAGATATTCATAAGGGAAACTCATGCGTGCGTGTATTACTGATTCAATAGTCTCAGATATATATTTTTCACCATTATAAACAGGAGTGATTATTGTGATAACTGGTTTATCTGGCATGAGTTAAATCTACACCTTGATAAAAGTTTGATGGTGGTAGAGTTTCGGTCATGGCTAAAGTAGCTGTTTTCGGTAGTACGGGAATGCTGGGATCAGCTTTAACCCGTTTGCTGCAAAGTAAATTTGAGACTATATACGAATTTAATAGGTCCGGAACTTCAGTTACTGGTAAGAATTTTACTAAGCAACTCGACATTACGGCGGGCTATAGTGTCGCAGAAAGCTTGAATGGGTTGGAAATAGATTGTATAGTAAATTGCATTGGGTTAATTAAACAACTAATACAAGAGGATAGTTCAAATTCAATCGATTTAGCCAATAAAATTAACGTTCAATTTCCTCAAAATTTGAATTCATATGCAAGTATTTTTGAGATACCATTAATTCAAATTGGCACAGATTGTGTTTATTCAGGTAAGTCTGGACGGTATTCAGAAAACAATCCCCATGACCCTATCGACTTATACGGAATCACTAAAAGTTTAGGCGAAAAGTCTTCGGATTCTTCTATGATCATAAGGTGTTCGATTGTTGGTAAAGAATTGAAAAGCACAAATTCTTTGATGGAATGGATACTCTCTCAACCTTATGGTGCAACTATTAATGGTTATACCAACCACATATGGAATGGTGTTACTACATTACATTTTGCGCAGATTGTTTGGGGCATAATACAAAATAAAAATTATAAGCCTGGAGTTTCACACCTTGTACCAAAAGATATATTAAGCAAATTCGAACTAATTGAATTGATTGCCAAGAATTTTGGGCGTGATGATTTACTTGTGAGCAAATTTGAGGCAGAAAAATCAATAGATCGAAGTTTAATCTCGGTTGATTCTGAGCGAAATCTGTGTATGTGGCAAGAAGGTGGCTATAATGAGATACCCACGATTGGGCAAATGCTTTCAACTTATGCTAGCTGGGCCAAAATAGAATAGGTTAAAGAGTTATAGAAGATGGAGATATCGTGAGCAACAGTCTTAATTCTGCAGTAGTTACGATCACTGGAGGAACTGGTTCTTTTGGTTCAACAATGGTTCAACAGCTTTTAACTGAAGAGGTATCTGAAGTCAGGATTTTTAGTCGTGATGAAGCTAAACAAGATCAGATGAGAAATAATTTAAAAGATGAAAGAGTAAAATTTATTATTGGTGATGTACGGGATCAGGCAAGCACCGATCCTGCAATTGATGGATCTGATTACGTTTTTCATGCAGCAGCATTAAAGCAGGTTCCCTCTTGTGAATTTTTTCCAATGCAAGCGGTTTCAACAAACATCTCTGGAAGTTCGAATGTAATAAATAGTGCTATTAAATATGGCATTAAAGGAGTTGTTTGCCTAAGCTCTGATAAAGCCGTTTACCCAATAAATGCGATGGGCATGACTAAATCTTTAATGGAAAAGATTGCACAGTCGTATGCACGAAATTTTCCAGAGAGTAAAACTAAAATATCTATAACCCGATATGGGAATGTAATGATGTCAAGAGGCTCAGTTATCCCACTTTTCTTGGATCAAATCCGTCAGGGGGAGCCAATTTCAGTCACGAATCCTAAAATGACTAGATTCATGATGTCACTTGCAGACTCAGTTTCTCTTGTCAGGTATGCCTTTAAAAATGCTTCAAATGGAGATCTATTTGTTAGAAAGGCACCAGCTTGTTCCGTTGAAACGTTGGTAGCTGCAGTCAGTAGGATCATGAAAGTTGAGGGTAAATTAAAAATTAATCGCATTGGTACCAGACATGGTGAAAAACTATTCGAATCATTATTAGGCAGTGAAGAAGGTAGTCGAGCAATTGATCACGGAGAATACTTTCAAGTACCGCTCGATACACGTACATTAGATTATCAAATTTACTTTAACAAAGGGCAGAAAGATAATTTAGTAGAGGCTGCTTATACGTCTCATAGTACTGATCAAATAAATGTTGAACAAGTAGTGGAGTTAATCTGCAAGTTACCTGAGTTTATCGATTACAAAGCCAAATATTTATAATGGATAAAATTAGAATTACAACAATTGTTGGAACAAGGCCAGAACTAATTCGGCTTTCATTAATTATAAAAAGGCTTGATGAAATTTTTGAGCATCGATTAGTCCACACTAGCCAGAATTATGATACAAATCTTTCAGAAATTTTTTTCAGTGAGTTAAAAATCAGAAGACCAGACTTACATTTGAGTAATGAAAGTACAACTCTTGGATCATTCTTAGGAAATCTTTTTCCAAATATCGAAAGAGAATTTGAAAAAAATCCGCCAGATGCAGTGATTATTCTTGGAGACACAAATAGTGCTCTGGCTGGGATAATTGCCAAGCGCCAAGGTATTCCTGTATATCACTTAGAAGCAGGAAACCGTGCATATGATCAAAATGTTCCAGAAGAAATTAATCGCCGAATCATCGATCACTTTTCTGACTTCAATTTAGCATATACAAATAGCGCAAAAGAAAATTTAATGCGTGAAGGACTCTCGCCAAGGAATACCACAGTGATTGGGTCACCGCTAAGTGAAGTCATCTTACATCTCAGCGAAAAGATTGCTTCTTCTAGAATTTTAAAAGAATTAGAGCTTGTTCCAGGCAAATACTTTGTGATAAGTGCACATCGTCAAGAAAATGTTAATGATCCATCAAGGCTAGGTGATTTAATCGAGTCTATGAATGAGGTAGCAGTAAAGTTTGAATTGCCGATAATAGTTTCTACGCACCCTAGAACAAAAAGTAAATTAGAAAAGCTTGAAACTAAAATTAATCCATTAATATCTTTCAAGGAACCTTTTGGTTTCATTGACTATTGCAAGTTGCAAAAAGAGGCTAGATTAGTTTTGTCAGACAGTGGGTCCGTATCCGAAGAGTCAGTCATATTAGGCTTTAAAGCAATCACAATTCGTGATTCAATGGAAAGGCCAGAGGCACTTGAGTCTGGTTCAGTAGTAATGAGTGGACTAAAAAAGCAAGGTGTCTTGAAATCAATTGAAGTAATTGAATCTGGACCTGTTTCAAAATCGCCACCTTACGAGTATTTATTTTTAGATACTTCAACTAGGGTGATTAATTTCATAACCTCTACGATTTTTCAGCATAAATTTTGGAGTGGGTTAAGAAGTCAATAATTGTCCTATTCACTAAGCATAGAGAAGCACTTGCTAACTCAAAACTTTATTGGATAAAAACCAAAATTAACCTAATTTTCGATTTACTAAACTCGAATAAAAAATAAAATCCTTTTAAGTAACCCTTTTAAAAATGAACCGTTGTATCTCCAACCGGACAAAATTTGATTACTAAACTGTTCGCTAATCGTTGGAAAAACATTTTGATTTTCTGATGCTGCCTTAAATCCGAAGTAAAGTCCTATTTTTTTCCAATGTTGAAAGTTATCTTCATAAGGTTGATTTATCAAAACTAATCGATCAATTTTCAATCTTTTTAGAAGTTCACCACACTTCTCTCCCTCTAAATCCAGCTCTGCATTTGGAATAAAGTCAAATTTCGGAAATAACGAAATTAGATTTTGCCCAAGCTGATCACTCCTGAATACAGAAATAAAAAAAGAAATACCAAATTTTTTACTGGCACAAACTGCGAGATTCCACTTACTAATTTTAAACGTAAAAAATAAAGATCCTAAACCTAATTTTTTTATAAAAGCCACTTGGTGGTAACTAAAAAGAAAATTATCTAAATACAGAACTCTAAAAAACTTATTTTGATTTTGAATTTGTTGTCTAGTAGCATCAAAGAAAAAGGGAATCGTAGATACATCCTCCAAGACTCTAATTCTAGTCAAATTAGATTTTTCTAATGACCTTAATCGCTTGTAAAAATTGTAATTTACAATTGGCGTGTCAATTAAGATCATAAACGGAGAACATTCCCTAAAGATTTTTTCAATAACCTCCTTTGTGAAATCAGGCGGAATACAAACTATAAAAATAGTATTCGAATCTTTACTACCGCTTGGTAACTTATCTAGATTATCAAATGTTTTGTAGCCACTAAGAGGCACATTTTTAACTCTAATTATTTTTATTGCCTCATGGTCAAACCCTGCAGCTGAAAGCGCAGGCAATACATCTCTTGTGACTCGAGTACCGGCTCCAATCACAACAACCTGATAACTATTTACTAGCATACAATACTCAATCTTATCCAATTAAAAGCTGGGTGATTGGATTAAGATCTGGAAGAAATTTCAAATAACTATTTGAGTAGATATGTTCATATTCGTCGTCATTTATTATTTTGATTCTCTGAACTAGTTCACCCATGGAATCAAAATCTTTTAAATTAATGATTCCGCTTCTATTTATTGATTCGTCTTTACCAAAATCACCCCAATAAATTGGTACGTTGTCACACAAAAATGATTCAATCAATTTTTCGGTGACATATCCAGGATAGAGGTCATTCTCGAGACACACTTGATATTTATAGTTTTTAGCAACTTCGTATTTTTCTGGAACATTTGAATTAAATTTTTGCCCATATAAATCAACCTCACCAAATTGTCTTAATTTTTCGAATAATCTCAAGCGAACCGGATCAAGATTACGAATAAACGCACATGCAAATTTCTGTTTCTTACTTAAACTTCTAGGACTAAGAAGTATTTCAGTATTTGAATATTTGCCCACTCTGGGAACAAATGATTTACCAAAAAAGCCTGCATGTTGATACCAGTAAGGCATGTAATGATTTGTACCACTGTAAGTATCTTGATCGTACGAAAGCGTTCCATCAAATATATGATCCATTGGGGGTCTCAGATTTTCTGCGGTGTACCAGATGCGGCGTTTACTATTTTTTGTTTTCAAATCATAAACTGCTGGATAAAACAAACTTAGGTCGGCTGATGCCACTGGTTTATTATCAATAAATCTCCTGACTCTGCCAGAAACCATTTGATTAATTGGTTTATGACAACTTATAATTTCTAAATCACAATGCGCTGATGGTGACGTAATCACTTCAATTGTGCCGTATATATTATTTAAGGCATCTGTAAAAAAATTATTTTTGCTATTGAAATCTTTTTCAAACCAAGTAAATCGTACTTTATACACTAGATAACATCTTTCACTAAGAGAAAAAATGGATATTTTAGTAATGATGGAGTAAAATGTATACGGCCGCTAATCATTCAATACTCTCTGAACAAATACATTTGCTAGGCTAACAGTCAGAGCAGTTGGGTGGCCATGCCCTCCTTGAGGAATGGAACTATTTCCAATAACGTAAATCCCAGGGGATCCATTTAACTCAAAATTGTTTGACACTGTGCAGAATTGTGATTTATCAGACAAGCCTTGGACAGTTTCAAAATGATGCATTGGCACAGTTCCAAAATAGTGGGCAGTATCGACCCATGGAGTTATATTAGCTACTTCTTGATGTTTATCAACTGTAGATAGATCAAAGTGACTTTTTATTAAATATTTTTTGAAACTTACTTGAGCATTTTCAACTTGATTTTGAATAATTTTTGACGGGACCAGCTTAATTGTAATCTGGAATATACCATTTTCAACTTTTTCAATTCTCATAAAATTAGAAGTTTCAATTTGCATTTCTATCCAAGCCACAATACTTACAATTCGATACAAATGGATTCTCAAAATTCTTTCTGCCATAAACCGTATAAATATCTCAAACTTATCCCTGATATTTCTGCTACCTAGATTAAAAATACTTCGCACAGAATCTTTATCTTTATAGTTTATTCTTATTGATACTTCAGGTAACTCCTCGTTCAATTTTGATTTATTTTTTGGATAAGTAAAACTTAGAAAGCTAGAACTTGTTTTTGAATAATTCTGAATCAGATTTCCA
>Ga0209550_10007374_pt1 | contig 10181 bp, 9 predicted proteins | sample LauGreSuBDMM15SN_2_FD_187567 | JGI IMG/M metagenome (GOLD analysis project Ga0209550, IMG submission 187567) | Freshwater lake microbial communities from Lake Michigan, USA - Su13.BD.MM15.SN (SPAdes) (version 5) | ecosystem: Environmental > Aquatic > Freshwater > Lake | place: Lake Michigan, USA... | reverse complement strand
TGCACGCCACTCTCTTTCGTCAGTAGGTGTCGTGGTAGTACTCGTACATTTCGTCTGTCGAAACGCGCATTTGTCGTCATGCCACGTATCGATCGTCCGGTCGTCTGGGGGAGAGCCGCGTCCGCGGTCCGGGTCCGCGTCTCTCACTCCGCCCGACGTGTGCGGACTGCCGGGTCGGTCGCGCTCTCTACATCGTGATTCGTGTCCAGAGCGGCGGTGCTGCTGAGCGTATACCGTTACCGCGTCCGAGCGGTACATCGCATCGCTCGGTCTCAGGGCCACCCAGCTCTCGGGGCTGATTAATACTTAACACACCGCCCGCCCGCCTACATGTAAGTGAACGCGGGAAGAAGCTGTGGCGGGTGTGGGAAGCACACTCGGGCGCACACCGCACAGCGGTGGGAGCCCCGGCGGGGGGAGGCGGCGGAGAACGAGAAGACCTGTGTAGCGACCGCATCACGCGCGAACACGCGCGGCGGTCGCGCCGGGGATTCGCGCGCGGTCTGAGTCTCTAGGCCGGCGGTCGATCGCGGCATATGGGCCACGGGGGTAAAGATGAATCTAATCCTAACGTCGCGTGTAACAAAGGTGGACGCGTCGTCTCGTCTCGCACGGACCGGGCGCGGTGTGAAACGTTTAACGTAGGTGAAACTGCGTGCGGTGGCGCGGCGGGGGGAGGAAGATGCAACGGCCTTGACCTTTGCGTTGGCGTGGGCCCAGGAGCAGTCTTCTCGCCTTCTCGCGCCCCTCGTCAATCTTCGTCGAGCTCGAGCACAGCCTGCTCGGCCTCATCGAGTTCTCGCGCGCGCAGCCCCCGCAACTCCTCTTTGGCAGAGGCCCCAAAGGGTGTGCGCTCGAGGCGTTCTCCCCCAGGCGTGGTGGCCACGGTAGCGTAGCCGCCTCGCGCGAAGCCGCCTCCTGAGGCCGCCCAGGGTCGCGAGCGGAGGTCGCCTGAGCGGAGGTCACCCGAGGTCACCCGCGCCGCATGCACGAGCAGCGTCAGCACGAAGCACGCGGTGCCCAGCAATGAGACCCAGAGCACAATCGAGAGCCTCTCGCGCTCGGCACGGCGCGTGAGGCACGCGCGCCGTTCCTCTGCGCAGACGGGACCGCCCATGGGGCGGGTGGGCTCGCCACTCGCGGCATGGCTGCTGCCACCATCACTGTTGCTATCGGGAGAGGGTGGCGGTGGAGATGGCTCTGGCGGGTTTGGGGATGGAGAGGGCGGAGGCGGAGATGGCTCAGGTGGCGAGGGCTTGGGGGGTGGCGGAGGGCTAGGCTCACCACCTTCTGGCTCAGCCTTCTCCGTTGAGTCTTCTGACAATCGGCGTTCGGCGTCGCTGTCGCCATCGCTGCTGCCGCCATCGCTGCCGCTGCTGCCTCCAACCCCGCTGCCTCCAGCGCCGCTTCCCATCCCGCTGCTGCTCATTCCATCACCGCCGGTCGAGAATGAGCCGGACTCAGTGCCGTCGTCCGTGCCAGCACCCAGCTCGAGCGTTCCCGCCTCCACGGCCGCTTTCGGCTGCTGCGGCTGCTGCTCCGCCGCGGGCGCCGCGGCTTGCTGATCTGCCTCCTCCGCAGCGTCCTCGCGCCTCTTCCTCAAGGTAGAAGCGAGCCCAGAGAGAAGCTGCATCTGACGCTCACGAGGCGCTCGTGCCTCCAGCCCCTCCAGCCCAGCCCCCAGCCCCGCCCCCAGCCCTGCCCCCAGCCCTGCCCCCAGCGAGGACACGAGAAGGCTCAGCTGCTGCAGCATCGCGGACACGGGCGGCGAGGGAGCTTCATCGGCTGAGACCCTCCTGCGAAAGCCTTCCATAGGATTCAAAGGCCTCCGTTCCTCAAATGATGCCGTGGGCTGCAGACCGTCAGCGGCGGCGGCCAACATCATAAGGACCGTCGCCTCGCCCGTCGCGCTGCCGTCCTCACCACCCATCGTGGTCGCCAATGCCTCGGTGGTACACTCGTCCCTGCGAAGACACAATGCAAAGCCAGAGGCGATCAGAGAGGCGCGTGCGCAAAGGCTATCAAGCAGAGGCTACCAGGCCATCAGACCACTCCAGAGCCTCAGGGGCAGAAGCGCGATCGCGATCGCTTTCGGCTACGCACTCGACGGCGGCATCGCATTCGCCCGAGAGCAGGAGCGCGAACGCGTGCGGGCAGTGCCGTTCACACGTCGAGGACGCTCGTGGCATCGCCGGGGGTACAAGGTGATGATGGAGCCGCTCAGAGCACGAGCCGGCCTCGGAGGCGCCCGGTACGGCGCACTCCTCCCACCGCACACGCGAGTCTGTCGTGAAGCACCACGGGCGATGGTGCAAGCCGCCTGGGTTGCGGCACGATGTGTGCGCGCCCAGTCCAGCTGATGGGTAGCGCACGTGCGTGAAGAAGTGCTGCGTCGGGAACTGCGCGGACCAGCGCTGGCACCCGTGGCCGGAAGCAGTCACGTTCACAGCACCACGATAGTCCTCTCCATTCGGGAGCTCGTAGCACTCTCCATGGCCGTGTGAGCAGTCGGCGCCGTCGAAGAGGCACGCCGCCACGTTGCACGCCAGATCGCACTCGCCGTCGTCGATGTACTCGGGTCGGCATCTGTCCGCACAGCCCGCGAGATTACTAGCGAGATCGCTCTCCTCGCAGTCCGCGGCATCCCACCCACATGCCTCCGTGTAGCACGCCGCATCGCAAACTGCGGAGCGCAGACGTGGCACGGGCACGCACGGGCACACACGCACGCACACGCAAGTCAGCGCAGCGCGGATGCAAGCTGCAGCACGCAGCCACCCAGCCGATGGATCGAGGTGCAGCCACCCGGCACGCACCGCCATCTTCAAGCCACTCGCCGCTGCAGCCGGGCGAGCACTGCTTCTCCAGCTCCGTGAGGCACGTGCCGCGGTCGAAGGCGCAGCGCGTCGTGTTGCACAGCAAGTCGCACGCCTCGTTGGCGAGCATCGCGGGCGCGCAGTCTGGGGCGCACGGCTCGCCGCTGGTCGAAAACGGATCCAGGGCATTCAGCACGCCGATGCGAAACGCCGTCTGCGAGTAGGCGGAGAGCCGCAAGTAGAGGAAGCACGGCACAGGGAGGACATCGCGACGTAGGAGCAGCTCTTCCAAACCGCCATCGCTGTTCAACGTCCAAGAGGGCTCCGCCGTCGCATTCTCGTCCAGCGAGATCACCACCCTCGGGTCACCCTTGAGCGGTAGCAGCACCACCTTGAGGTCGCTCGGCAGCGCGAGCCACAGCCGGAATAGGGAGCTGCCGCCCTCTTCGAGAGACCCTGGATGGAAGGTATCGAGCTTGAGCTCGATGGTGATGGCGGCGGCGGCGTGCACCAAGAGCGCGCCGAGCGCGAGCATGCTTTTCAGTGTGCTCCTCGTGCAAGTGTGAACCAACTCACGAAGTCATCAAGTTTGACTCACGAAGTTTGATTCGATGTAACTTGACCAACACAGGATGGTAAGGCTGGCTACTCTTTGCGTAACAGTCTTATTTCGAAACGTGGTCGAATTCAGGATCTCGGCGTTCCCGGGACCTCGCTCTGTTTCGCTCGAGTCGGGGGTGCGGGAGTAACTCGTCAACATGCGTACCTTCGAGACGCGCGTCACGCTCGGGTTGAGCGTGCATGACTACACCAAACTGCGCATGGATCTCGCGTTCGGCGAGTTCTGCGCCAACATGGAGAACCAGATCCTCGAAGTGCAGCTCCACGAGACGGATGACGGCACCGTGCACCGCTCGATGAGCAAAAAGTTCAAGGAAAGCCCAGTGCCACCGCTGCTGCGCGGCCTCGCTGGGGCCATCGGCGTGACTCCCGCACACATGCAATTCACGCTCGAGGAGCGCTTCAACCCGGAACGTTTCTCGTCAACATCGCCCATGAAGGTGAGCTCAAGGCTGCCGGGGTCGTTCGCGGAGCTCGTGTTCATCGAATCGCAGCAGTGGGTGGAGAGCATCGAGGATGGCCAGCGCTGCGTCCTGTGCGCACAGCACGAGGTGACCGCGAACTTGATGGGTGGCCGCACGATCGAGAGGCAGATTGAGAGCCGCATCCGCACCTCGTATGACATGATCCCGCACCAGGTCGCCGCTTATGTTGCCGAGCGCGCTGAGGCCGCGTCGGGCGCGCTCGCGCCCACGTTGCAAGCGTCCGCCACGCCCGGCGGCGGCGGCGAAGATGGCGTCGTCGCTGTCGACGTGCGGCGGCGCGTGAGCATCGTCATGGAGGACGGCGGCAGAGCGGACGGCGATCGGCTCGGCTCCTTCCGCAGCAGCTTCCGCTCTGGAGACTTGGAAGCCCCTCCGTCAACCATCGGCGGCGGTGCGCGCGGACGCACCCTCTCCATCACCGCAACGGCGGGCAACCACGTTCGCACTCTGTCGACGGTGAATGTCGACGACGACGACGACGACGACGGAAACCGTTGGCTCACGCGTCCGCTCCCGGACGCCGCAGCTGCTGACGAGCCGGCTAGCGCTCCGTCGTCGTTGGCCGCCGCGAAGCCCACGAGCACCGACCCATCCCTGCAAGGACCCCTCGAGTCGGCTTCCCCAATTTGGCAGCACCTAGCTCAGTTGCGCGACCATATGGTCCGCTGTTTGCCACCGCTGAGCGTGTGCCTCTCGCCGTCACCGATGGGCTCGCCGGCTCTCGACGTGCGGCGGCCGCCGCGGACGAAGCATCCGCACGTGCTCATGCCGCCGAGCATCACGCCTCGTGTGGCCGACTTTCACGACGTGCAGGGGCATGTCGTCTACCGGATCGTCACCCTCGCATCGACAGCAGATGGTTCGTACGAGATCCCCACCTACCGCAGGTACTCGGACTTCGTCAAGCTGCATGCTGAGCTGCGCCGATTGGGGGGGCTGCCGCTGCCGAGTACCTTCCCGGTACCCAAGCGCCTCTTCCACCCGACGCGTGCCCTCGAGAAGAGGCAGCACCAGCTCCAGGCCTACCTCGCTCAGTGCAGCTCGCGCGTCGTCGACGCGACCGTGCCGTCGGCCTCGCTCGCGACCCTCTGCCGCTTCCTCGACCTCGAAGGCGCGCTCATCGGCCGCGCGCGCATGCTCTACTACTCGCAGACGCACGGCTACGTGACGAGCGGCGGCTTGCCCCCGTCGGGTATACCTTCAATACCGGGGGCGCCCGTTGGCGTTACGAACAACGCGAAAAACGCGCAACGCGGAAACGCGAACGCGCCCCCGCAGCCGTTAGTCTAGAATATTATGCCTGGTCAGATTCATTGCGGAATTTTTGGGGGAGTCAACAACGCATCTTGAAAGGCCACTGATTTTTTCCTACATGCCTCACCGCACAACATGAGACTCGTCGCACACACGCCGTTCAGCACGCACCGCTCACGCCCTCACGGCTGCAGCTGCACTCAGATGGCGATGCCGTACACGGCGACCAGCACCTGGATCGCCTCCGTCTCATATTTGACGGATGTGAAGAGGTCGAGCGCCTTATCGCCGTAGGTCGCGCACGCAGTCACTACAGCAGCGCCCACCCTTTGCTGCATGTGGGCAGTCACTGCGCAAGACGGAGAGGGCAAGAGGGCACAGAGCGGTGCGGCGCGTCAGCCTGGGATAATGTGCAGATCCGCGTTCAGACTTGCGTGCGCCGCTGCGGGCTCGCGCCGTGCCAACCACGGTGGGCGTCGCACAGGCGGTGGCGAGGCGACCCAGGCTCCAGCGTAGCAACGAGTGCGCCAAGTGGCGTGCTGCGGCCGCGGCGGGCTCGCCCACTTCCACTCTGCCAGTGGCCAGGCGCGCGCATCATCAGCGTCTGCTTGCGCGCTGCGTCTGGCGGCGTCTGCATACCAACGTATTTAAATTTCTGCTGCCCATTTTTCGCCGCCTCGCTGTTCTTCTCAGCAAGCTCCTTGAGGACGTTCTCCACAAGCGTCGATGTCCACTGCCCCACCTTGTTTGCCTGGAATGGCACCGGCGTGTCGTTGGGGCCCATCAGGAGTGCTTTGCACGCCTGTGCGCGAAAGGCGGAGCAACCGGGTCGCTGGGTGAGCGCTCGCACCAGCAGCCAGCGAGCAGCACAGCACACAACTGGCACAGAAGGCCGCTGCACACGGCGGCGCACCTTGTTCACGTGGCCCTTGACCGTCGGTATGTCGAAGGCTCCTTCCTCGTCATCATCGGCCATGGCTGCCTACAGACGGGTGGTGGTTGGCGGTCAGGCGATCAGCGTGCGCTGCCGGAGGCAGAGGCAGCGAAGTCGTTGCCATGCATACCAAGGGGGCCGGGCGCCGCGCCGAGCGCAACGGTCTGTGAACATTTTCCAACGTGATCATCGTTACCTGGGCTTCAGATGTACCGCCACTGGATCTGGCCTTAAATTAATATCTTTTTCTCTCGGAGCGTCGAACGTTGACTTTTTGTTTGTGTGCCTCGGGCTTCGGGAGTGAGCGGCCTAGCTTCAGTTCGTTCGGAGCGCTCTTGCGGGCCGCGATAGTAATCGCCTGGGATTCGGCATTGTGCTGCTCGTTCACGGCCTTGAATGCTGTCGGTAACGTTCGCTACGTCGACGTGGTCGCGCAACTTCGATGACACCAAGCACGGGGGTATGAACGCGAAACACAACAAAGTGCAGCGCTTGTACGACACACGAACAGTGAAGCCGTATGGGAAAACAATCTCCATTCTGAGTGGATATGAGCCGCGCCTCGTCGACAAGCCGGTGCAGATCAAGGTCGAGTACGCTCGGCCGCGCTTCATCTCCGCCACGGTGATTCCGGAGATCCAACGCAGTACCCATCCGACCCTCAATCTCTTCCGGTACATGTATGACTCCGCTGCTGAGCATGCGTTTCGCCTGCCCATGGACAGAACAAAACCGAAGGCTTCAAGCCGGCCTTCGAGAAGCTCAAGGGCCAGCTAAATACGGAGTTTGGATCAGCAGTACAGATAAGCGGCGGGCCAGGGCGCACTTCGTCGTTTGAGATCTACGCGAATGGCGAACTGATCCACAGCAAGCTGGGAGGAAGTGCACAAAAGCTGGACACTTCAGACACTCCGATCTGGACGAATGCCGAGTGCAAGGCGCTCTTCGCAAAGGTGAGGCCGCTCACAACGGGCTTCTATAGCTCTCACAAGGGGCTCATGAGCACTCAAACCCCGCACGTTCTATAGCTCCAGCCCTGCGTGGAGGAGCGAGCACTTTGGCGACCATGGAGAGTTGGCGACAAGAGCGCTGAACGGCTTCGCATCGAAGAGATGGTCTTTGCCGCAGCGACCCAGATTGCTTAGACCTTAGTATCAAGTATCTGGAACAGAATCTTGGAGAAGCCGCGCTCTCTGTTCTGTCGGACCGTGCTGGCGCGTGGGTGGGACGCACCTTGACCTTCTCCGTATCTCGGATTTCGCTTCTGATTCTTGTTTCATTGATTGCTTGATTGCACACGCCGGCCGCCAGTCAGTATGAATAAATGTAATCTACCAGGTAGCGTTACTTGAGTACGCATGCACATTTTGTGATGCCGTGAAACATGGCGCCAGCGCTGTCCCGGTACGGCGCTTCTCGATCGGCGGACGTGGCGAAGTTCTTGCTGATTCTCCTGGTAAGTGCAACAGCTTGGCCACCAACCAGCAGCCGCTCTCCCCCGCAGCTGGCCGACCCCGGCAACCCACCCACGCACTCCCGTGCCGTTCGCAGGTTCGGCAGATAGCCATGGCGGTCGGTTGGCTGCTCACCACGCTGCTCGTGACAGCGCAAAAAAAAGGTATGAGACCTTCAAGTGATTGCACCGTGACCGTCACGCTCAAAGATGGCAGCACGGAGCCGCGAGACTGCTTCGTCATGGAGCCCAATTCCAAGGATCTCAAACCCGGCACCAAGTTTCGCTTCGAGAGCTGCACCGCCTGACGGCTCGACCAGCCGGCGTATGCAGAGATGCGCCGGTATCTCAAGGAGGAGGAGAGGTGGAAGGATTGGGAGAACTCGGATATGAAGTGGATCTCGCACCATAACCCGGACCTGGTGATCCTCGATGATGCGGGCAACGAAAAGGAGCGCATGGATCTGCAGGGCTTCACGGTCGACAAGCTTGAAAAGATCCTCGAGTTGCGAGGCTGCAAGAAGCACAGGTAGCGAGGCGGCGGCGAGAAGGCCGAGCAGCTAGGAGGCGGCAGCGCCAACGGCATGAGCAGGCGCGCACCGCGCACCTCACTGGGGGACATCATATGATGCGCGACCTCGTCACGCGACTACGTCGCGTGGGGTAAGCGCGGAGCATTCGGAAGCCGGCGTGCTTCCAGGTCTCTTTCAGTGAACATGGCGTGGAAGCGCCGCGCGTAGCAAACGTCTGTGGTGCGCGTGCATCTGCCAAACACTATTTTTTTGTGCGCCCACGAGGACGCCGAGCGCGCGAAGACGTGGCGTGGTCACTCACGAATCGTGTGTGATTTGTTTTTGCGTCCGCGGTCGACAGTGCCTCCGGTACATGGACGCGAGCGCGACCGGGCACACGCCTCAGGAGGCGCTGCTGCTCCGGCTGTCATCGTCTGGTCGTGAGGATGCGCCAAACATGGTGGCACGGCTACTGAAGATGGGCGTCGCCGCTGACACGGCCAACGCTGAGGGCTTCACGGCACTCGCCAGCGCGGCGAGCGTTGGCGCCCTCTCCGTGTGCAAGGAGCTTCTTGCGCACGGCGCCTCACCGACGGCGCCAACACACGAGAATCGGAATCCGCCGCTCTTCTGGGCTGCAGGGAAAGGGCATGTGGAGGTGGTGCGGCTCCTCTGCAACGCCAGCGCCAGCGTGGCCTCCCAGCGCAACGTGCAGGGAGACACGGCACTCTTGTGGGCGTGCCGTGGCGGCCAGATTGGCGTGGCGGAGACGTTGCTCGAGTACTGCCCCGAGCTGCTCGGCGATTCCAACGAGCACGGCTTGAGCACCCTCATGTGCGCGGCCGTCGGCGGCCACGTGCAGACGCTGCAGCTCATCCTGAGCCGCGTAGGCGACGTGCATCGACGCGCGCTCGTGGATGAGCAGGACATCCACGGCCGCACAGCCTTGCACTTTGCGGTGGCGTCGGAGGCATGCGTGGCGGCGCTGCTGGCGGCCGGCGCCGACTGGCGCGCTCGCGACGTGCACGGCTGTACGCCCCTCGGCGAGGCTCTCAAGGAGGGCTACAAAAGAACCGCCGAGCTTCTTCAGCGTGAGTGGGAGCGAGAGTGGGCTGCCTCTGAGCATGGTCGCTCGGCCGTGGATCGGGGGTGGAGCTGGGAGCTCGAGCGGGCCGCGGCGACGGCCGAGGGGGTACCGAAGGCATCAGGCGGGCCCGCCGCGTCGCCGACCAAGCGCAAGAAGAAGAAGCAGCCGCGAGTGCGCACCCAAAGTACCGGTATGCAAGGGCAGTACGCCGCAGCGCCGACGGGTGAGGCTGCGGTGCCGACGGGCGAGGCTGCAGCGTCTACGGGCGAGGCTGCAGCGTCTACGGGCGAGGCTGCGGTTCCGACGGGTGTAGAGGCAGAGGCCTCGGGCGTGGCGGCTGTGCACGAGGGGCATGCGGAGGCTCATGCCACACAGAAGCATGCAAATGCGGAGGACGTGGAGGAAGAGAAAGAGAAAGACGACGACGTCGACAACGACGACGATGATGCTGAGGAGGAGTCGGCGTACAGGGCAAAGGTCGTTACTCCGCAGGTGGCAGCTGCCCACGAGCCGAACTGCAGAGGTCGCGGCTCTGAGTCGGGTTCCGACGGGCTGCTGGTCAATGCAGATGGCGCCGAGGTCGAGGGCGAGGTTGATGCGGATGGTTGGACACGAGTCGTGCACCACCACCACTCACGTCGTGCCGGCAAGCAGCCGCCGTGGCCTCTGTCGCCTCCGTCGCCGTCGTCGCCGCCGCCACCACAGCCACCGCCGCCGCCGCCGCCACCGCCGCCGCCGCCGTCGCAGCAGCCGCAGCAGCCGCAGCCAACTCAGCCGCTGCTCGAAGGGCCGCCGCACTCCTCGCTGTTGACAGGAGCCGCGCCCGTGGGCCATGGAGACTCCAAGGTACGCTCCGAGATATGCTCCGAGATATGCTCCGAAGGGCGCAACCCAGAAGGACGACAACCCGAAGGGGTTCCGGGCAACGTTATGCCGGGTTTCCGAAGCGCCGTTGTGGAGGAAGAGGTTCGGACTCCGGCTGAGGAGGAGGGGTGCGACAGTGCTGGGCCCGACGATAA
>Ga0209550_10007371_pt1 | contig 10183 bp, 7 predicted proteins | sample LauGreSuBDMM15SN_2_FD_187567 | JGI IMG/M metagenome (GOLD analysis project Ga0209550, IMG submission 187567) | Freshwater lake microbial communities from Lake Michigan, USA - Su13.BD.MM15.SN (SPAdes) (version 5) | ecosystem: Environmental > Aquatic > Freshwater > Lake | place: Lake Michigan, USA... | reverse complement strand
ATCGCGGTTGGTTGATGTCCCGCGAGCCTTTCCAGTCCTAAACCCGTGGCGAGTTCTAGCGCTTCTTACGACCACCGCCGCCCAAGCCTGCAGCCTTGGCCAAGCCCGAACGGGTCTGGCTATATTCGGCTGACGTCATGGGATAATCTTTAGGCAAGCCAAATGTCGCGCGATACTCATCTGGGGTGGTCCCGTGAGTGGTTAGGTGCCGCTTGAGCATTTTGTAAGGCTGACCATCAATGAACGAAATCAGCGCGCTTGGGGTTATACTTTTGCGAATTTGACCGGTAGTTGGTTTTTGCGATGCAGAATTAGCCTTTGCTATCGCAACGGGCGCATCAATTGCAGCTAAAGCTTTATATACTGAATTGATAAGATTTGGTATTTCTGCCGGGGGTACGGAATTATTGCAAACGTAGCTCGCTACAATGTCAGAAACGATGCCGATTAATTTGTCAGTCATGAATTGCCTTTCAATATTTTCGGTTTATTACTCTAACCAACAAAATTGATCAACTTGAAACTTTGGCCCTTTTCCTTTTGGTTTAAACATTACCGATCAAAGAGATAAAAAGGCTGGCCTGCCAACCAGGTTTTGTATGAAAAACGGGTCGCAATGGGATCCCATGCTGCCTCACCTTAAAATTAGATATGGATTCCTTTGGTGCATATGGCGAAGCCTAATTTGGCGAAACCAAGCCGACGCCCAGACTACGGCGCCATGTTGACCGTGGCTCGTCGATCGACGATCATTGCTGTTGTTGCATAGCGGACACTGAATTTGCCGCTCCAGTCCAGCCGGTCTGGCGTGTGCGTGCCTCGCGCATGGCCGCAGAATAGGGTCTAACTACCGTGTCTGAAGTGAAACAAGACGCCGTTGTCGCAAACACCGGCCCTCTCAAGGGCCTGCGCGTTGTGGAGATGGGCCAGCTCATTGCCGGTCCCTTTTGCGGCCAATTGCTTGGCGATATGGGGGCAGAAATCATCAAGATCGAACCCCCCAAGATCGGTGATCCCATGCGCGCTTGGGGCCGCGGCGACTATCCGCTCTGGTGGGAAGTGGTGGCCCGCAACAAGAAGTCGGTTTCAGCCGACCTTCGGGTCCCTGAAGGCCAAGACCTCGCGCGGCGCCTGATCGCAACAGCCGATATATTGATTGAGAACTTTCGCCCCGGCACCCTCGAAAAGTGGGGCCTGTCGCCGCAAGACCTTATGAAGGATCATCCAGGCCTGATTATCGTGCGGGTGTCTGGCTATGGTCAGACCGGTCCCTATTCGGACCGGGCCGGCTTTGGCGGCATCGGAGAGGCCATGGGGGGATGGCGTCATATTGTCGGTGATCCTGATCGTGCGCCCTCACGCATGGGCATCTCGATTGGTGATAGTCTTGCGGCGACCTATGGCTGCTTGGGGGCTCTGGCGGCCTTGCGTCACCGTGACCAGACCGGACAGGGGCAAGTGGTCGATTCTTCGCTCTACGAGGCGGTCCTCCAGGTTATGGAAAGCATGATCCCGGACTATGCCACCTCGGGCCATATCCGCGAACGCTCAGGCTCGTTCTTGCCCGGCATCGCCCCGTCCAACGTCTACAGGTGCAAGGACGGTGACTATCTGATCGGTGCCAATCAAGACACCGTCTTTGGCCGCCTCTGCGCGGCCATGGAACGTCCCGACCTTGCCAAGGACCCGCGCTATGTCGACCATATCAACCGGGGTAGAAACCAGCTTGAACTGGACGCCCTGATTGAAGACTGGACAAAGACCCTGACGGTCGATGAGCTGGAAGCCTTGATGATCAAGGCCGGCGTACCCGCCGGTAAGATCTACCGCGCACCAGAAATGCTGGCCGATCCACATTTTGCAGCCCGCGAGGCCATCATTGATGTGGAGCACCCCCGCTGGGGCACGCTGAAAATGCAGAACGTCTTTCCAAAACTGTCTGCAACACCGGGCAATGTGCGCTCCATCGCTCCTCAAACGGTCGGTCAAGACAATGCCGAGGTCTATGGTTCCATCTTGGGTCTGACGCCAACCGAACTGGCTGATCTTCAGGGTCGAGGCCTTATCTAAAGATCAGCGTTTAAGGCCTTATGGATTGAACCGGGGCCGCTTTGCCTACCAGCGGGCTTTAATTCCTGCCACGATCTGGCGACGTGGCCCGGCAAACAACCCGTCCACACGACTGGAAATATAGGCCCTATCCGCAAGGTTCTGACCGCTTAGGAAAAGAGACCAGCCGCTATTGGGCAACGCATAGTCGACCGCTAACCGATAGAGGGTACGCGCCGGTATCAGACCCTTTTGGCCATCTGCTGAGGCAGCTGGTGTGTTGCTCGCATCTGCAAACTGATCTCCCACATAGTTTATCCCCAGTTCGATAGAGAGGGTTGGCAGGACAAGGTAACGAACGGTCAGATCGGCCAACGTCCGGGGGGCGTAAGGCAAGCGCTTTCCACGCACATTTGCGGTCGCCTCACCAGCATCCGTCAGGAACTTTGCGGTAGCCAGGTTCGTATAGCTTGCAAAGACCAAGAGTGGGCCCCTCTCCAGGGTCGAATAGAGCTCCAGACCTTGATGCAAGGCGCGGCCTGCATTGACAAAGCTGCCACTGCGTCCGCCCACAAGCGCGCCCTCGACCACGAGATCATCCAAGCGCATCTCAAAGACGGTCGCGTCCAAACGAAGGCCCGGAAGGGGGGTGCTACGAATGCCGATTTCGGTCTCAACACTCTTTTCAGGCAAAACAGCATTGGGGGGCAGGTTTGGATCATAGTCGCGGTCAGGACGAGGCGGAGCAAAGCCGCGATGCAGACCTGCAAAGGCTATGAAATCCTCCGACGGCGACCAGGTCACGCCCAGACCGGGAAGGATGACGGATTGATCCTGAGTCACACTGCGTCCAACCGCCACAAAATTTGCGATGTTAGAGCTATTGCGAGTGCGGATTTTTTCTATCCGAAGACCAGGGGTCGCGGTCCATAGGCCGATATTTACCGGCATTTGGCCGTAAACCGAAAAGGCTTGAGTGGTTATATCATTGTCATCGCGAAGCAGGGTGCCAAGCGTATCTTCCGTGGCATTGGCAACCAGACCATTATAGCGCTTTCGGTTCGTATCCTCGAAGTGGGCTCGAAATCCTAAGGTCAGAGCGGCATCAAGGCCCCAAAGATCAAGCCTATGGTCAAGCCGTGTTTGGGCGCCCCAAAATTGGAATTTTCTGGGCCGCATCTTGTTGCCACAAAATTGCGCATAGCCCTCATAGTCTAAACGATTTGCGCCAATGCACCCTGTTGAGGGATTGGCGGTCATCGGATCGGTTGAGGTATCGGCCTGCCGATAGGATGCCCTAAATGTATCCGCAAAATAGACTTGGGATGAAACCTTAGTCCCCTCACTGAAGTCCAAATCATGAAGGGCCTGTAGTGCCAGCCGGCGCAGGTTGAACTCATCATTTTGAAAGGGATTGGCATAAGGATTTTTATCGTACCGCGCTTGCGTAAGCCCGCCTTCTGATAGGCGCGTATCTTCCTCAGAATAGGTTGCTTTTAGCGTAAGGGTTTGATTGTTCGCCAAGGCCCAGCGGACTTTAAGCGCGGCCTCACGAGAACGGCTGAAGTGGCCAATTCGGATACCGTTGCTTTGTTTTTCATTGAGATGAAGGAGCGCGCCTTTGGTTGAATCTCCAATAGCTGTCGAAAGGCTATAAAGCCGATAGTCCCCCTCTCCTGCAGCTAAGGTCATTGTGGTTTCTGGCGCGGCAGGCACGGGGGCAGTAATGAAATTGATCGCTCCACCGATCGATTGGGGGCCATAGAGAACCTGACCAGAACCGCGGCGAAATTCGATGCGGTCAATTCTTTCGATGGACGGGTAATAGTGGGCAGACGGGTCAGCATAGGGCGCTGGTTGAATAGGCGCTCCATCCTCCATCAAGAGGGTTCGACCCGAGCGCCGGGCATTTAGGCCTCGAACGGATATGTTAAGCTTCAGTCCAAGAATATCTTCATCGATGATCTGGATCCCCGGAGCGCGGCGAAGCACCTCCTTAACCGTGAGGGGGTGCATCATCTCCAACTGATCATGATCAATCAGATGAACTGAACCGGGCAGATCGCGCATGGGCTCGCGAAGGATGCCATGCACAGTAATGGTTTCCTCAGGACTATCGTTCAAAGACGCCGCATTGCCTGTCAACGGAAACAGGTAGGCGACGGCCGCGACCATAAGGCTGGTCGGACCAGATCGCCTACCCATACTCATTTGCTCCGTTCATAGTCCTCGTGGACTATTCATTCGCCGCCGGCTTCCTCGTCATCTTCTTGATCGACTTGGAAGGGACTAAAGACAGCCTTATTAACCTTTGGATAGGGCACGTTATAGCCCTTTTCCTTGTGCCAAAGGATCCGATTTAAGGTCTCGCTGGGGACTGCGTCGGGCACATCCCAGCGCATAGCGGCTGAGGCAAGGGCATCTCGGCGCTGGTTTTGCGACAGGGCCGTGGGATCCACATTCAGTTCCTGCAGGCTCTGCTGTGGACGGATCGCCGTAAATCCTCGCAGGTCGGGCGTGTCTTGGAAGCTGGCCCTCATATCGTTGGCAATGAGGTCGAACATGGAAAGGGTCGGAAGCGCTAAAATCTGCTCAATGGTCTTGAGCATCGACTGATGAGAATAGAAGGTGCTGTCGACACTGCCGCGCTTTGAATAGGGACTGATGGTCAGGGCAATGGTGCGATGTCCATCAACATGGTCAACGCCGTTTTGACTGTCATCCTCAACCACAAAGATTGCCATCTTAGGCCAAAATGGCGATTTGGTCAGAGCTTCGACAACTTGGCCCAGCGCAAAATCATTGTCGGCAACCATGGCTTTAGGCGTGTGGGTTTTAGGGCTCGTGCCATTGGTATGATCAGACGGAAGTTGAATGATCGTCAGGTTGGGCATTTTGCCATTGGCTTCGTAGGTCTTGAGCTGATCGACAAAGAGGGCCGAGCGGATAACGTCTGGGATGTTGGTGGAATAGCCTGGAAAATTACGCGTCAAGACACTGTCGAGCGGCGGGATCGGTGAGCGCGTGTTCCAATTGGTCTTGAAGGTTTCACCTGCTTGCCAACGGCTCATCAAATCGGCGCGGGCCATGGCAGGAACGCCGGAAAGGTCGCCCACCCGAGGCGCAAACTCTCCAAAGACCGCGACTGATTTTTTCTGTGCTAGGGCGGCGTCCCAGATAAACCCGCTCGAGGCGTAGGCCAAAGGATCGGTGCCATCAAAGGGGTATGAGCGCCCTGAATAGCCAGGCCACAAGGTATAGCTGGCCTCATTGGCCTGGGTCACCCACTGGTGACCATTGGCACTGTTTCCTCCCGTCGAGAAGAAGTTATCCAGCAAGCCAAATTCCATCGCGAGCTTGCGTTGGTTGGGGGTGACATCGGCGCCGTAGAGCACGAAGGAAGGCTCACCCTTGCCGCGCGGAAGGTCACCAAACAGCTGATCATAGGTGCGGTTTTCTTTTACGATATAGACCACATGCTCGATCAGTGAGGGCTCACCCGAGCGGACTGGCACTGCTTTTGGCTGAGCGGTGAGATCGGGCCTCGGCGCTTGAGCGCTTACGAAGGCCATGCGGTTGTTTTCACTCACAGCCGCCGAATAGCTCGCCAGTTGGGCGTCATCGGGCAAGGCGATGACATGGACGGTGCCGCGATTGGCATGAACAAATCGCTTGTTCGCGCCCTCGTTCTGACCAGATCCAACGCCAAGGAGAGTTCCGACAACAATCGATTTTCCGCTCTCGTCCAGCGCTATTGACGCAGGATACCAACCGGTTGGGATCATCCCCAAGATCTGTCCATTGACCAGGTCATAGACGATGACCGCATTGATGCCGCCGCAGGTCACATAGAGGCGTTGGCGCTCTTGATCGACGACAAGACTATTTGGCGCAATGCCCTTGGCCGCCCTGGCAAAGGGTTGCAGATCGATGGTGGACTGTACCTGCCGGGTCTTGACGTCGATTACGGAAATGGAATCGTCATTGGCATTTGCCACGTAAAGAAGGCCAGTTTTGCGATTAAGAGCCAGACCTGTTGGGTGCCGGCCAGTGGGCACAGTGGCCACCAGCCGATTGGTCTTAAGGTCGATCACCGAAACGGTACCTGCCATGGCCACGCCTTGGGCGTCGATACGGACCAGGTCGGCATCAACCTCTAGGCCTGTCGGGGCACTGGCTTGACCCTTGACAGCCTTTTGCCCGCCCCAGTTCGACAAATAGGCCATGCCGTCCGCGATCAGACTGGCAAAGGGGGCAACGCCGACATCGACATCGGTCCGCGCACCGGTTGCGCGATCAATAATGGCGAGGCGATTGTCGAACATCAGCGGAACGATCGCCTTGCCATCTGCAAGGCTCACCTCCCCAACATTATGACGCCCAAGTGGAGTGCCGATCGCAACCAAGCCACCGGTGCCGACCTGAGCCACACGCACACGTCCCTTGTCAGGTGAGCCCGCACCTTCGACATAGGTCACAACGCTCTGGTTGGTCTGACGATCATAGGCAAGACCACGAAGGCCCGCCACACCGCCCTTGCCAAGTTCATGGCTAGCAATGACCCGGTTTTCCAACCAATCCAGCTGATAGAGATGGGTTCTGGTGATAACAAAGAGCTCGCCAGCCTTACCAAACTGAACGCCCTGCACCCGTCCTTTAAAAACGGTCTGCACACCGGCAGGCGTAATGGCCTGGCGGGTGGTAATGACGCCTGGATCGGTCACCGAACGAAGGGGCTGGTCAATCGACTGGGCCAGAGCCGACACCGATCCGCTGGCGAGCAGGGCCAGGGCGAGACAACAGGATGACAGGATGCGGTTCATTTTAGGATCTTTCCGTTGAATGGTGATCAGACGAAGCGGGCATAGATTTCAGTTTCAAAGCGAACTGCGAGAGCTTAGGGGCCGAGGGTTCGTTGAAAACCAACGACCCGTCCGAAAAAGACATGTCAGCCTTTTCGTTGCGTCCCCACCCGCCATCCTATGGCGGCTGCTTGAGGAAAGGTTTCTGGACGCGCCATAAATGAATTTAGTTCAACTCATCGATGAGCCGAGACGGGCCGCATTCACCGCCCGCACATCCCGTTGGCCGGCAAACTACCGAAACCACGTGACATTAAAGTGAAATAACCAAAGAAATCTGCCGATCGGCGCGTCATTTGTTGCCGATGGGCGACGGCCCCAATGGCTCTGGTTGAGCCTCTAAGGGGGCATAGCGGAAAAGAATTTGAACTAATTTCATCTGAACTATGACAATTTTCTGAATTTCATCACACGATTGACACGGTAAGCGTCTAACAAGCGGCCCTGAGTTCACGATAAACAAAGGGATAGGGACATGATGCGCTGCATCGCTTTAATCGCCGCAATCGGATTGACCCAAACCCCAGCCTTTGCGGCCCCTGCTGCCATAGGATCACTAGCGCGTCCCCTGACGGTGATCCTGATCCCTGCCGATGGCGGCACTGAGGACGGCACCAAGGCTGACTTTCAGCCGGTCTTTAACGCGGTCACCAAGACGACGGGCCTACAGTTCAAGCTTCGGGTTGGGCAGTCCTACAACTCCGTCGTCGAGGCCATGTGTAATGGGTCAGCCGATATCGCATTTTTCGGGCCTGTTTCTTACGTGCAGGCCCATCAACGCGGCTGCGCGGACCTTCTGGCCGTTGCGGTTGAAAAGGGCTCCTCCACCTATTTTGCGGGCATATTTGTTAAGGCCTCCTCATCCATCAAGACCATTAAAGACCTCAAGGGTAAAAGGGTCGCGTTTGGGGACATTAATTCAGGGTCATCATTCGTCTTCCCCATGGCAATGATCCTGCAGGCAAAACTGGATCCCATTCGCGATCTTGGCGCAATCCGGATGACTGGCAGTCACGCAAACAGCCTCGGCGCCCTGACCCAGGGACAGGTGGACGCTGCCGGCCTGTCCTTCGATTCTTACGAAAAAGCCGTCAATCAGGGCGCTATATCGGGCGGTCAATATCGGGTCATTGCGCGAAGCGCGCCGATCCCCAACCCGCCCTTGGGGATGAGTAATCGGTTACCCAGCGCGATGAAGCTCAAGCTGAAGGCGGCCTTTGCCAATGTGGCCCGCGCGCCTGGTGTCTCGCCCGACATGATCCGAGGCTATGGCGGCAAGACGGTCGATGGCTATGATACCGTCTTTCCTGAAAAGAAATATGCCGTGGCCGCACAACTGATGGCCCAGATTGACGATAGCCTGAAGGGCGAAATTCTCAAAAAAGCGTCAAAGCCTTGAGCCCCTTACAACCCATTCACGTCGCCTTTAGAACGGTTAGCAAGACGTTTCCTGACGGAACCCAAGCGCTAAAGGATGTCAGTTTTGATATTGCGCGGGGTGCCTTTTGCGTCCTTCTGGGACCATCCGGCAGCGGTAAATCAACCCTGCTGCGCTGCGTCAACGGTTTGGCGACACCGACCTGCGGCGAGGTTTTCATCGACGAACAGGCGGTAACGGACAAGGGTTTGCCCCAGATCAGACGAAAGGTCAGCATGATCCATCAACAGTTTGGATTGGTGGACCGCGCCAGTGTTGCGGAAAATATGATGGGCGGCGCTCTGGCCGAAATTCCGACCTGGCAGGCCCTGCTCGGTCTCTATCCCGACCATTTCAAAACCAAGGCCTGCGAGCTTTTACAGTCTGTCGGATTGTCGCCGGAACATCTGCAGCGCCGGGCCGGAGACCTATCGGGTGGTCAGCGTCAACGAGTAGGCATAGCGCGCGCGCTGATGTTGGACCCTCAGATCATTGTCGCCGATGAACCTGTCGCCAGCCTGGACCCAAGAATTAGTCAGGAGATTATGGAACTCTTGCGCCAAGCCGCACGGCGTCGAGGCGTGACAGTTCTTTGCAGCCTGCATCAGGTCGCGTTAGCGCGTGAGCACGCCGATCAGATTGTCGGTCTTCAACGCGGCGTTCTGATCTTTAATGCACCCGTCGAAAATCTGAGTGATGGCGACTTTTCGGACATCTATGATCAGGAGCCAGCCGCGTGAACCCGCCGCCTTTAGGCCTTTCCCAAGACGCGCGATGGACCTATCCGAAGGCTCTTAGTCTGCGAACCATCGGACTATTTTGCATCATCATTGCCATCTTGCTGATAACGGGGCGCAATGTTGAGATGGGCCGGATGGTCCAACTGACGGCGTCGGCGGTAAGCGTGACGGCAACGGGTCAAGGCCAATCGCAAGTGGCCGATGGCCTAGCCAAGATCGGCTCTTCACTGTGGCCATTACAGATTTCTGAGACGACGGAAATTGGCCGGATTGACAGTTTTGATCGCTCTCGCCTGCCTTGGTTTTCCCATATCGAGACGCGCACAGAACAGACCCAAACCCTCAATCCAGAAACCCTGCAGATGGACTCAGTCTCAGAGACCGCCGAATATCTCGTCGAGCCCTTGGGCTATTTAGGCCATGTCGCAGTTAAGCTCGTCGAGACATTCGAGATCGCGCTTTGGGGTACGGTCATTGCGATCCTGATCAGTCTGCCGCTGGCCTTTTTCTCCGCCTCCAATATGGCCCCGAACCGACTGGCCTATACGGTCGCTAGAAGCATCGTCAGTTTCCTTCGCGCCATCCCCGAACTGGTTAGCGCGCTCTTTCTTGTCCTAGCTTACGGGTTTGGCCCCATCGCAGGGGTTTTGGCCTTAGCCCTTCATGCGGCGGGCTTTTTAGGGAAATTCTACGCCGAAGATATAGAAAATGCCGACACCAAGCCCCAAGAGGCGCTGACAGCGGTCGGTGCTAACCGAATTAAGGTCCTTCGGTTTGCGATCCTACCCCAGGTCATGGCGCAATATATTGCCTACACCCTCTATGTTCTTGACCGAAATTTTCGCATGGCCACGGTGATTGGACTGGTTGGGGCAGGCGGAATTGGTCAAGAGCTTAAGGGCCGGTTCGACATGTACAATTACCACCATGTCGCAACCATCTTGGTCGGCATTTTTTGTACCGTGTTTGTGATCGACCAACTGTCCGCTAGGCTCAGGAGGCGACTTTTTTAAATGTTCGCGCGAGTTCTTGTTTCGAACGGGTCTATCGATAAGACTGACAGAGCTTTTTGCGACTCAAACCCAATTCCAGATACGGACTTGAACCTTGGATAA
>Ga0209550_10007369_pt1 | contig 10183 bp, 5 predicted proteins | sample LauGreSuBDMM15SN_2_FD_187567 | JGI IMG/M metagenome (GOLD analysis project Ga0209550, IMG submission 187567) | Freshwater lake microbial communities from Lake Michigan, USA - Su13.BD.MM15.SN (SPAdes) (version 5) | ecosystem: Environmental > Aquatic > Freshwater > Lake | place: Lake Michigan, USA... | reverse complement strand
ATATCAAATAAACAAGATAATACTAGATTATTAGCTTCACAAGAAATTATTAAATCATTAGAAGAAGTTGGATATAATGGATATTTTTATTTATTAAATGGAGGTTTTCCAAATCCAACAGGTAAAGAAATGAAATATGCTGGTGTTCCATATTGTTTTAAAATTTTTATGATGTTAGAAGCACAAAAAATTGGATTTGATAAAGTTATTTGGATTGATTCAGGATGTTATTGTATAAATAATCCAGATCGATTATTTGATATTTTAGAAAATCAAGAAACTATCATTAAAAATATTCCAAATGGAAATAACTATGATGGTATGGTTTTTTCACAAACAATAGACTTGTTAAATTCATTAAATAATAATGATTTACATGATGCAAAATATATTGAGACAATTGTTTTTGGTTTAAATTTAAAATCTAAAAAAATAAAAAATTTAATTAATGATTATTATATTATGGTAAAAATAGGATTACCATTTTTATCTATTTTTCCAGAAGAGATAGTTTTATCATCATTATTTAATAAAAAAGAATATATAAATTTATTATATAATAGTAATGAATCATTAAAACTTCAAATCCATGAAAAAAATATGGATAAAAATACAGCTAAAAATAATGGATATTATTTTCATCATCGATATTATAAAAATTCCAGTAATATTATTTTAGATAAAAAATCTGATAATAAAAAATATTATGTATCATTTGATACAAGTGAAGGAAGATTTGGTAATCAATTATTTCGTTATTTAACATGTAAATTATTTACTCTTTATTTCGGTCATGAATATATTTGTCAAAATAATTTTCCGAAAGATGATTATATAATTGTGAATGAAGATAATATTGAACAATTATTTAAGAATAATGATTTTAAAAATAAAAATATCCTTTGTCAAGGATATTTTCAAAAAAGTGAATTATTTATAAAAGATAGGAAAAAATTAATAGATTTGGTTTATAATAATAATGATTACTGGGAAGATGATAAATTAAATAAATATTATGTTAAAAATTATATAATTAATAATCATCATTCCATTAATTTAAAATCTTCTGATATAGTGATACATTTAAGATTAGATGATTTTATTCAATTACCATGTAAAACAAGTGATATTATACCACCACAATATTATATTGAAATATTAGAGAAAATGAATATTACAACTCAAAAACTTTATATCATATGTGATAAAATAAAATATGATTGGGAATTTAAATACATAGAATTCTTTAAAAAATGGAATCCTATCTTAATACAAAATACATTAATGCATGATATTGCATTAATACGAGATTGTTCATTCTTAATACATTCTAATAGTACATTATGTTGGATAATAAGTTTTTTATCTAATAAAGATAAAAGATTTATTCCATTTACATCAAAATTATATATGAATCAAAATCAATCATTAAAAAAAATAAATGATAATGATGTATTAAATTATGTAACACAACTAGACCATGATGAAGTTCATAATTTAAATATAAATAATATTGTATTAAATGATAATATAGTATTAAATGATAATATTGTATTAAATGATAATATAGTATTACCTTTATCATTCTGTATTCCAGATGAATGTATAGTAGAAAATATTCCTAAGAAAAAATATTTATTAGCAAGTTTAGTCCCAGGAGATATGTCAACTTATATTTTTAATAAACATCAAGAAGAAGAATATAATGAAATGTATCGTAATTCTAGATTTGCCATGACTAAGATGAAAGGTGGATGGGATTGCTTACGTCATTATGAAATACTTATGAATGGTTGTATTCCTTTATTTGAAAATTTAAAAGACTGTCCAGAATTTACATTAACAACCTATCCAAAAGAATTAAATGATGAAGCTTTTGATTTGTATTATAATTGGTGTGAGAATGAATACTATATTCAAAAATATGATCAGTTATGTTTAAAATTTTTAGAACATACAAGAAATCATTGTTCAACATCAGCAACAACAAAATATTTTTTAAATAATATTAAAGATTCTGATAAAATTAAAAATATATTATTGATTACATGTCATCACGGTATTAATTATAATCGAGAATCATTATGGATAGGATTAAAAAGATATATTAAATCAATTAATGGTGTAGCAGTCGAATATGAAAAATTACCTTTTTTATATAATGATTTTGATTATCTTTCAGATAATAAGTATTATACAAATACTTTTACATTACATAATAAATTAGAGAAAGATGGTGATTATCACATGTCAGAAGAAGAAATAATAGATAAAATAAATAATAATTTTTGGGATTTAATTATTTATGGTAAAGTTGGTCCAGATGAATTTTGTACATTTCCATTTTTTGATATTGTAAAATCAAAATATAATAAGGATAAGATAGTATTTATTTTTGGAGGTGATGAGATATTTGATTTAAAAATTACTGATAAAAATAGTTACCATATAAATATGTTTAATAGATATATATATTATTATCCATATAGTGAATATTTAAATTATTATAAACAGTTTGGTTTATGTTTTGTAAGAGAATTAGATAAATAATATTATAAAAAACTATGTTTTAAGATTTTTATAAGATACACTATATTTTAAGAAATTATTTTTTATAATACAGTTGTAACCATTTCATATCTTTATCCAATTTTTTATAATTAGATTCATGAGACTTTTGTAAAGTCCTAATCGCATTCAAATGTCTTAAAATTTTTAAATGATCATTTTCTTTGAAGGCTTTTTTCAAAGCCTTAATTCTATTTTCATGTTTTTCTTTTAGAGTATATCCATATTTACTTAAGATTCCTTCATCTTCTAAAGGAATCTTAATTAGAATTTTTTGTTTTTTAGTTGTTTTTTTAGACGCTTTTTTAGACATATAATATATATTATATTTTTTAAATAATATATATTAATTTTTTTCAGGCATATGTGCAATATAAATAATATCTGTACCCCATCTTTTTAAAATTTTTTCATTAATTAATTTTAAACTATTATTTTTAGATTTTTTATTCCATATTTTAATAACAACATTATTATTTTTCTTTGAACAAATTGATATACCAACAATTTCATCAGGAATTGTTGGACATAATTGATCACAAACTAAATAAATTGATAAATCTTCCCAAAGATCTTCGCATTGATTCTCATGAACTTTAAATGACCAACATCCACCATTAATATTTATTGGATCTTCCCAAATAGGTGAAACACCTTCTTGCATTAAGAAGAAATGCTTACTTGAGATTCCTCCAACTTTATTCCAATTATTATAAATTGTCCAAAAATCACTTATTGTTGATATATCATAAAATTTATTATAACCAGAAATTTTCCAATTATCTTTCTCATGATGATACCACAGATTCCATTTATTTTTTAAAACTGTATCTATGTTCATATTATTATAATTATAAAATATAATCTTTAATTCAAATTATGATCATAAATAATTTAAAGTTACAATTCTTATTATTTATAAATGAAAGAACAAATATTTAGGTTATATGTTAAATTAAGAAATTTTTATGTTAATAATTTTTTTGTAAGAGTGTTATGTTTTAAGAGTGAAGATCAGTTTATTTATTTATATGATAGATATGCAATATATAGTTATTTTTTATTAGTAATTCCTTTTTATTTTGTAAAGTATGTAGCATTTATGTATAATTATGATATAATTTATAATGTAGATGGTGTTTATGGAATTACAAATATTAAAGAGAATCATATTATTCCATTTATTACAAGTTGTACAGCATGTAATGATAATTCATCATTAAATATATCATATGATATTCGTTTATATAATTCTTCTATTCCTTTAGATTTTTTTATTAATACTCGTGATCTTCATAATTATAATACTATAAAATTAGTTTATATAATAAAAGGAACAAAAATTGAGAAGGAAATTAATCTTAGAGAAAAAGATACAAAAAAATATTTAATTTATAATTTATTTGATAATTAAAAAAGCTATTAAAGTTTTATATAAAAATGTTTAAAATTTTTATATAAAATTTGTTTATATGTTTATATTAAAAAAAATTGTTTACGTGTTTTTTATATTAAAAAAAATTGTTTACGTGTTTTTTATATTAAAAAAAATTGAATTAAAAATAATATAAAAAAAGATTATATATATTAATAATGGCAGTAACTTTTGATAAAGAAATTGATAAATTAATTGATATATATCTATGTCAACCTAAAGTTCTATATGAACATTTATTTGCTGGGTATCATCAATTTGTTAGTGAAATAATTCCATATTCATTAATTCAAGAATCTAACTATTTTTATGAAAATATCGATAAGGAGATTATTAACTTGCATGGATTTAAATGTTCAAATATTAGGATTAAACCATCCACATTTGATAATGATAATGAAATTAAGTTTCCATCTGATGCCCGTAAAAATCATTTAAATTATTTTGCAACAGTAATTGCTGATATTTATCAATTTGTTGAAAAAGTTGATACTATTTCTGGTGAAAAAACCGTTAAAGTAATTGGTAATATTGAGAAAGATATTCATGTTGCTAATATTCCAATCATGGTAAAATCTAAATATTGTTCTACTCATATTAAACAAGATCTTAAGAATGAATGTAAATTTGATCCAGGTGGATATTTTATTGTAAATGGTGCAGAAAAAATTGTAATGTCTATGGAAAAAATGGTTGATAATAAAATATTAGTTTTCTCAAAGAAAGAACCAACTTATGAAAATGGATTAATCTATATCGCCCAGATTAATTCTAGACGTAATGATTGGTCAGATAACTTACAAATTTTAACACTTAAAAATAAAAAAGACGGTGGTTTATCAGTCAGTACTAGTTCTCAATTAGTCGATGTTCCAATATTTGTCTTAATGAGAGCATTAGGAGTTGAAGAAGATCAAAGAATCATTAGTTATATTACTTATGATTTAGAAGATACTAAGATGCTTAATTTGATAAGAACTTCTATTACTAATTCTGTAGATGAATTTGGGAATCCAATTAGAACTAAAGAAGAAGCGATTGAATATTTAATTACTAAATTGAAACGTAATAAACGTATTTCTCAAACTGATGAAAATTTAGCAAAAATTCAAAAGAGAATGTACTTGGATAAAATTCTTAGACAAGATCTATTACCTCATCTAGGTGAAGATATTACAAAGAAAATAGTATTCATTGGATTAATTGCTAATAGATTATTAAATGTTATGCTTGGTCGTCAAGATTTAGATGATCGTGACGCTTTACATAATAAAAGAATTGAACAACCAGGTATTCTTCTTGGACAATTATTTAGACAAAATTGGAAGAAACTATTGAATGATATTGGAAAACATTTTAAAAAGAAGAATCAATCTGATGAGAATCCTATTAATGTCATTAATCAAATTAAACCATCTGTGATTGAACAATCTTTGAAAACTGCATTAGCCACAGGTATTTGGGGTATGAATAAAACTAAGAAAGGGGTAGCTCAATCTTTACAAAGATTAAGTTGGGTACAAGGCATCTCATATCTTAGAAGAATTTTATCTCCATCAATGGAAGATTCGTCATCTAAGATTACATCTATTCGTCATATTAATAATAATCAAACTCAGTTGCTCTGCCCCGTTGAAACTCCTGAAGGAGCAAAGATTGGTATTGTCAAAAGTTTAGCAATGATGTCAACAATTTCTAATCAAAATACATCACAATATGAGGTACTTAAAACTATTATAAGTGAAACAACTGTTAAACATCCATATGATATAGATCCATTAACCATGAATAAACATGTTAAGGTTATGTTAAACGGTGATTGGATGGGTGTATGTAAAATAACAGATGCTCATGATATCTATGAAAAATTAAAAAAGAAACGTCAAGATAACATAATTGATAGATCAACAAGTATCCTTTTTGATTTTAGATCTAAAGAAATTAGATGTTATTTTGATGGTGGGCGACTTATTCGACCATTACTTATTATTAATAATAATAAAGTAAATATTACTCCTGAAATTAGTTCATTAATAAATGAAGAATCAAAATTAGCAGATAAAAGTAAATCATGGAAAAAAATTATAAATAAATATCCGAATTTGGTCGAATATGAAGATATTGAATCATTAAATTATTTATTAGTTGCAGAAAGTCAATCTAGATTAACAGAATCGATAGAAGCAAAAAATAGAACAATTGAATATACTAATAGTACAAAGATTAATCGTTATGGTGATTATAGATGGTTAAAATATACACATTGTGATTTTCATGCATGGGTAATGATGGGATCTGTAGTTTCTAATGTTCCATTTTCAAATCATAATTATGCAGTCAGAAATATTATTCACTTTTCACAAGCAAAACAATCAATTGGAATTTATCTTTCATCTTATAAAGATAGAATGGATATTTCTCAAATTTTATATCATCCACAAATTCCAATCGTTACAACACAAGCGATGAAGTATAATGGTTGTATGGATTTACCATATGGTGAAAATACAATTGTTGCTGTTTGTTCTTACAATGGATACAATCAAGAAGATAGTATTATTTTTAATCAATCGGCAATTGATCGAGGTGTATTCCGTGCAGATTCACTTAAAAAACATGAAAGTGAAATCTTAAAAAATCCATCAACATCTCAAGATGATATTTTTACTAAACCTGATCGGAATAAAGTGACTGGAATGAAACAAGGTAATTATGATAAATTGAATGAGAAAGGGTATGCTCCAGAAGAGACAATCCTTAATAATGAAGATATCATGATTGGTAAAATATCACCGATTCAACCTACTGGTAATAATAATAAAGTCTATAAAGATAGTTCAACTATTTTTAAGAGTAATGTTCAGGGGGTTGTTGATCGTGTTCATACAGGTGTTTATAATGCGGAAGGATATGAAATGTATAACATGAGAGTTCGAATGGAACGTAAGCCAATTTCTGGTGACAAATTTACATGTTATGATGATAGTCATGAAGTTTTAACTATGGATGGATGGATTAATATAAAAGATATAACTGAAAAACATCGTGTTGCATCATTAAAAAATAATAAGCTAGTTTATCAAAATCCGACAGAAACTCAATCATATGATTATGAAGGTGATATGTATTTAGTAGAATCAAATCAAATTTCACTTTGTGTAACACCAAATCATAGAATGTGGGTTAGACCAAGGACTGGAAAATATAGAGCTGAATTAGCACAAGACATTCTTCATCAACGAAGATGTTATAAGAAGAATGTTGATGCTTTAGAAGTTGATAAGAATACTGACTATTTTGAATATAATGAAAATGGAGAAATTAAATATTTTAAAATTGAAGATGAAAAATTTGAGATTAAGAATTGGGTGACATTTTTTGGTATTTGGTTAGCAGAAGGTCATGTAGATAAATATAGTATATATGCAAAAATATCAGCTCATAAAGAACGTGTATGGGATGTAATTATTAAATTTTGTGATGATTGTAATTTAACTTATCACACAACAAAGGATCACCCAACATCTGTAAAAGATACTATAATTACAATTTCAAGTAAAACTATTGGAAAATATTTATTACCTCAAAGTGTTGGAGCAACTAATAAAAAATTTCCTGAATGGGTATGGTCTTTACCTATGGAATTATGTCAAGAATTAATTAATGGAATGATGTTAGGGGATGGACATACTATGGAAAATGGAACAAGAAGATATGATACATCATCTAAACAATTGGCAAATGGATTTCAAAGATTATGTTTACATGCAGGATTTTCAACTAATTTAATTATTAAATATGAAGCAGGTCATTGTTCTCAAAAAATTAAAACTGGTAAAAATGAAGGAAAAGTAATTAAAATGAATTGTGATGCATATAGAATGACAATTATTGAAACACAACTTGAACCACAAGTTAATAAAAATATTAAAAATAAAGATGGTGTAATTACTGATAATCATGATAGTATGATACCTTACAAAGGTAAAGTATATTGTTGCACTGTTCCTGGTGAAGGTGTGATGGTTATTCGTCGGGATGGTTATATATGCCTTTCAGGCAATTCAAGGCATGGACAAAAAGGTACAGTTGGTATTACTTACAAACAGAAAGATATGCCTTTTACTGAATCAGGTATTATTCCTGATTTAATTTTGAATCCACATGGTTACCCATCACGTATGTCTTTAGGACATTTCATAGAATGTCTTGCATCAAAAGAAGCTGCAGAAACTGGACATTTTGTTGATGGAACACCATTTAATAATTATGATATTTCACAAATTCCAGAAGCCCTTAAAAAATTAGGGTATTCACCATATGGAACAGAAGTGATGTATTGTGGTTTAACTGGACGTAAGATGGATGTTGAAATCTTTATTGGTCCAGTTTATAGTATTAGATTAAAACACATGGTTCTAGATAAAGTGCATGGTCGAGCAAGAGGACCAAAACAAGCATTGACAAGACAACCATTAGAAGGAAGATCACGTGATGGTGGTTTAAAAATCGGAGAAATGGAAAAAGATGCCATCGTAGCACATGGTATGAGTCAGTTCTTAAAAGAACGACTAATGGAAACATCAGATATCTCAAAAGCACATGTTTGTGATGAGTGTGGTATGTTTGCAGCTAAAGTTATAGATAAAGAATATTATAGATGTAAAGGATGTCATAATTCTACAAGAATATCAGCAGTAGTTATACCATATTCATGTAAATTATTATTTCAAGAATTAACATCAGTAAATATATTACCAAGAATTAGGACTGAAAAATCAATTTATGCTGATGAAACCTAATCATAATATATTTAATACATTATTTTATTTATTAGATTATTTTATTTAATACTTAAAAATATTATTATAAATTTATAATAATATTTTTTTTTAATACCTTTAACTTTTTAATACCTTTAACTTTTTAATACCTTTAACTTTTTAATACCTTTAACTTTTTAATACCTTTATTTTTTTAATTAGTTTGATTATTTATCCATTTTTTATTTATTGATGTATTACTAATAATTCTAGAGTTATCCCAATCTTTTAAATTTAATGTATCTAAAGTATTTGATGGACATACTTTACATGGTGAATTATTTATACATACTGGTGGTCTTGGCATAGGAACTGTCCATTTTGTAGTATCTAATATATTATAATCATTATCCCAGTCATTTGCAATTTTATCACCTATCGGAGTATAGAATCCTGAAGGTAATTCATTATATTTTAAATCTGTTATTGGTTGTACATCTTTTTTAGTATCCTTTAACTTTTCAAGTGAAACTATTACTTCTTCTAATGTTAATAATTTTAAACTAATTTTATTTTTAATATTTTGTATATCACTATCAGTTATAATATTATTATTTTTTAATTCAATCATTAATGAATCAAAATATTTTTGCCCTACATTTGTATTATTATTTGTATTATTATTAATCAATTCATTTTTTAGGACATTAATTTGATTTTGCATATCTTGTTTGATTTTATCAATTTCAAGAGAACATCCTGTAGATGGTACTGTTTGTGGTTTCTGATCAACAATTTTTGGTTTTTGTTCTATATCATTATTCTGATTTTGTGATTTTTTAAAGTCATTTAATAATTGGGTTATTTCTTCTGTTGTTATATTCTTTTCACTTATTTGTTCGATTTGTTGTTCCGTATTTGGTTTAGTCAAGTTTAATAATTTACCTACTAAATTTTGATATTCTTTATTTATAAATGATTCTTTTTTATCTTTAGTAGGTGTTGATGTAAGTGTAGGGGTGGAATTTGGTGTTGATGTAGAAACAAATGATTCTACATCATTTTTAAAACATTTATAATCAATAGTTACAAATATAATTATTATAATTAATAATAGTAACATTATATCTTTGTTAGATAATTTTTGAGAAGGCATTAATTTTAAAATAGTATATATTATACCAATTACAACTAAATATTTAACAATATCTTTAGATAATATATTATAATTCATTTTATATTAAATGTTAGATATTTTTTTATTATTTAATAATAAAAAAATTATACTAATTATTAATATAATATTAAATGAATACATTATAAATAATAATGAAATGTATGGGAATAATTTAGAACTAAAATTATTTATTATTGGATTTATTAATGGATTGATTATCTTATTTTCTATTCTATCTTT
>Ga0209550_10007368_pt1 | contig 10183 bp, 9 predicted proteins | sample LauGreSuBDMM15SN_2_FD_187567 | JGI IMG/M metagenome (GOLD analysis project Ga0209550, IMG submission 187567) | Freshwater lake microbial communities from Lake Michigan, USA - Su13.BD.MM15.SN (SPAdes) (version 5) | ecosystem: Environmental > Aquatic > Freshwater > Lake | place: Lake Michigan, USA... | reverse complement strand
CGCAAAAAACGGACCCTGCGCGATGGCAGGACGCTCTCCACGTTCAGTCTCGTTATATCGTTGCACACTCGCCGACAGAGCATTCGGGTCTACGCCCATGCTTTGTGCCAATCCTTCAATACTCTGCGCTTGATGAAAGATATCAGGCCGATTGCGTCGGTAGTCGGCCAAGTACGCGTACGCCACACCAGGCGCCGTTGAGATGTAGTAAGGCCACGCAGAAAACTTCTCGGCCACCGCTTGATCAAAGACAATCCAACCCACTCGGTCCGGTTGCTTAGCCATATCGCGATTGGGTTTGCTCAACTCATCGGTGAATCGCTCTCCCAGCTTGTTAATCAACACACCACCTTGTTTGTACAGATCCGTCGATGGGCTTACAGCAGTCGTCAAGAAACTCATCAGGAACGGACGCAGAATGCACTTGGGCAGATAGTTCGCCGAGGCGGCGATCAATTGCGCAATCCACTTTTTAGGTGGCAGTTTTTGTAATAAATTTGGACGCGTCGGTGCGATAAACCGCATAATGGGCCCTCGCACAATATCCCCATTCACAACTTTTGCACCAATTTGCATCGCAATGCGATGACCATCCCCGGTCGCTGTCGTGTTAATGGCGTCGACCAACGCAACATCAGCGTTTGCCAAACTCGCCTTTAAATCTCCGGCCGCGCTGTAGTCTCCACTTGCCAAGACCACTCCACAACGCGTGTGGATCTTCTGCATCACGCCGTCCGGCGTGCGAACCTGAGCGCCGACTACACGGTCACCCTCAAGCAACAAGCTATCCAAGGCGGTATTCAACTGTATGTCTACTCCTAGCTGCTGACAGTGGCGTGTCAAATGATAGGCAAACGACTTGGAGTTCGGAACGACGTTATGCATGCGCGCGACACGATGGGGTGGCTCTTCTTCAGGACCAACAAATACCACACCTAAGCTCATCAACCAGTCGATCATTTCCGAAGTATTGTCTACAAGGATGCGCCGTAACGCTAAGTTGTCGCGTGGCGCAAGCTCACCGGCGTGTTTTGCCATGTCCTCGAAATGCGCATCGGTACTGTCTACGATCCCCGCTCGACGCTGATGGGGCGTGCCGGTTGCGGTAATGGACCCTACCGACCATGAAGTCGAGCCGCCTGTTTCAGCATTCTTTTCTAAAAGAATCACTTTGCGTCCAGCCAATGCGGCCTCTGAGGCCGCCGCCAAGCCTGCGCCACCCCCTCCCACCACTAGAACGTCTATCTCAATCGTTGTTGCCACGTTATCTTTACCTCAAGGAATAATCTTTTGCGTTCTAAAGAAATCAAAACCTTCCAACCACATCGTGGGCGTATTCACCCGCTCATGGAAACCGTCTCTGGCGGCCTTACGCATATCCGACACGACATCCCATTGCAACGACATCACGTAATCACCATAAGACCATTGCGCCAGCGCTGCTAAGTCTGAATTCTGTAAGCCGTACTTACTCGTCATATGCAGCCACGTCCGTGTATGCTGACGTGCAAAATCAGCAAACGTGCAATCTTCTGGAGCACCACACTCCATCTCAAAATATTGGGCAAATAGCGGCCAGAGTTCAGACCAACTCATCGGATCGCCATTCACAATGTTGTAGGCCTGATTCGCACAACGCGAATCCGTCATCATCCACGTTGCCGCACGCGCCAGTGTTGGCAACCAAGAGAACTGCGTTTTAGCCATATAGCTACGCAGCGTCCCGGGGTATACAAGCGGCAGCCCTAGTTCTCGCAGAATCGATGCATACAGACCCACGATCAAAATCATGTTTCGTGACTCATCGGTGCGATAGTTGCAGAACGCATGTGGTCGAGATATCGACCACGACCACTCTCGTCCGCGCTGACACTCTTGGAGTAAGCTCTGCTGTTCGAAATAAAAACTATTGAAGTTTCCGCACGCATCGTCCTCTTGATAAGGCGTGGGACGCTCTCGCACCGTATGACCGTAATATTTTGTGCCATGCACTAGATGGATATGCTGCAAGTTTCCTGACACTGGGTTCAAGGCATTGAGCAAGTTTTCCAACATCCGCACGTTGGTCTCTCGCGACTCGAGTTCTCCACCAAAGTGGTCAAAGCGTGCCGCGTACAGAACGTGGGTCACGCTTGTTATCGCGGCAAGCTTATCAGCACAGTCTTGTGCGTTGGTGAGATCAAGCGCCAACATTGGATAGCAGACATCCTGCTTCGGCGCACGCGCAAGGCCGATTGGATTCCATTCGCCCTGCTCGAATAAATGCGCACCGACACTACTGCCGATTTGGCCTGTCGCACCTGCAATCAAGGTTAGTCGCGAGGAATTCACGTTGCTTTAGTCTGGAAGGTATATCGCGAGGCCCGCGCGATTGGATCGGCCCGGTAAACGGTCTTGGGCGATGGCACAAATACCTCGGTATGGGGTGCTGCGGTCCAGGGCAACCGTTTTTAGCCACATAAAGGGCAGCGCACAATCCACGAACGTCGCAGTCGGCTGATCCGCCACAATGAGTGCTTGATCACGAGGTACGCGGGGCGCAACAACCGCTTGGCCTTCACGCTCCCCTTCAAACAAATTACGCTTGTAGTAGCGCTTATCAATCAGATCAAGCCAGGGCCCCATGCCGCGTATTGTTTGGTAGTACGGATCAACAAACACCTCGGGAGAACGAATGGAGTACATCGCTAGTGATGGCGGCCAGCCAGGCGTTTGCGTACAAAAGCGCTGCGCTGAATCGATTCCATCCACCGTGCACATGATCCGTAAGTGCTCGACATACCACTCTCGCCAAGCTGCTTCACCGGCGGGATCAGTGATCCCGCTTTGGCTCATAAAGATCATCTAGTTCATCTCAAGACCGGAACCCTTAATGACAGGTCCCCATTTTTTTGTTTCTTCAGCAATATGTTTCGAGAACAATTCGGGCGCGCCACCCACAGGCTCGTAGCCCATTTGAATCAGTCGCTCGCGCATCGCTGGATCAGCGAGAACCTTATTAAATGACGCATTGAGCCGCTTGATCGCCGCACTTGGCGTTCCAGCGGGCGCAAGAAACCCATTCCACGACGTGACCTCATACCCAGGTACAGCGACCTCTGCGATCGTAGGCAACTCTGGCACGCCCGGCGAACGCTTCGCACTGGTAACCGCGAGGGCACGAAGCTTCCCGCCTCTCACGTGTGGCAGCAAGGGCGCAGGTTCACCGAAAATCAAATCGATCTCACCGGACAGAATCGCATTGGTGGCCGGTGCACCGCCTTTATAGGGCACGTGCTGCAGCTTGACGCCCGCCATATCGGCGAACATTTGCCCCGCCAAGTGATTAATGGCGCCGTTACCGCTTGAGCCATACGTCAGTTTGCCTGGATTGGCTTTGGCCGCAGCGATAACGTCCGCCACCGATTTATAGGGACTATCCACCCTGACCGTTAGCAACTGAGGGACCGAGGCTACAAACACAAGCGGCGCAAAGTCACTTTCTTCAAAAGGCATCGTCTTATACAAATGTCGATTAATAGAATGTGTCCCTGAATACGCAAAAACGATCGTATAGCCGTCTGGTGCCGAACGTGCGGCAGCTGTTGCACCGATATTGCCCGCGGCACCGCCGCGGTTATCGATAATGATTTGCGTACCGAGGTCGTCTCCGACCGCTTTCGATAACAACCGAGAGACTACATCCGCTCCGCCACCGGGTGGCCACGGGACAATCAATTTAATCGGTTTGTCAGGATAGGTTTGCGCTTGTACATACGAAGGTACAAAGGACAGACTAACCAAGGCCAGTAGTGCGTAAATAACTTTATGCATGATCGCTCTCTTTCAATATTGTTGACGATCCACTTCAATCCAGACCGTTTGTCTCTGCGAGATTTGCGCTTCCTAGCATAATTTAAATTTGTGAATTCACCTAGATTTTCCATAGACGAGCGCACGCTGCCGGGCAAAATAATCGATAACAACTGGCGTTATGAGGTTTTGCTTAGGCGGCCGCGCGACCAAGCCTGTCAGCCGCGCCTAACCATTGGGTGCCCTCAGGTACAGTTTCCCAGAGGATCCTCTCGTAGCCCGCCTGATCCAAGGACCGCAGCGTTGCAAATAGCGCCTGGCTATACGCGACGGGATCTTTAGGCATCGTCACCCAATCTACGCTTGCACGGCGGATATGCGCATCTGCACGCAGCGTCGTGGTCACACAAACAATTTTTTGATGATCGGGAATCGCAAGCGTGCGCGCGGCATTCTGCATGGCCGCAGCAGACAAGAGCGTTAAGGGCGTCCGTGGGGCGTAATGAGACTTGAGTGCGCCCGATACGCGCGGCGCCTGAGCATCCGCATCGCGCACTGGCTGCGCCAACACGGCGGCAATCTGCTCAGCGCTGATATGCCCAGGACGCAGTAAGACGGGTCCAACGCCCGTGTCTAGTCGAGACAGATCGATAATGGTCGACTCAATTCCAACGGTGCTCGCCCCGCCTTCCAATATCGACAAACCTTGCGCGATAAGTTCCGGAAACTCATCGCGCACATGGGCAACTAGCGTTGGTGAGACTCGACCAAACTTGTTGGCCGACGGGCCCGCAATGCCCCCCTGCCCAGAAGCCTTGGTCGCAACAAAGGCACGAATCAACTGCTGTGCGACGAGATGGGACGGGCAGCGCAGCCCCACACTATCTTGACCCCCACTCACTGCATCGGGAATATGTGCCGCGCGCTTCAAAATCAAGGTTAATGGCCCAGGCCAGAATGCATCAATCAACAGTTGCGCTTCAGGCGGAACGGTGTCAGCCCAATAGGCTAGATCGGCTTCCGGCGCGACATGTACGATCACGGGATGATTCTGAGGCCGACCTTTTGCACGATAGATGCCGTTGACCGCGTCGACGTTCTCGGCATCAGCACCCAGGCCATAGACTGTTTCAGTTGGAAAGGCCACAAGGCCGCCCTCGGACAGCACCTTGACCGCACGATCAATCTGCGCATCGGACGCAAAAACCTGATCACTCACGGCCTGGCTATCCAATTGAACTTGCTTCACAGCCATCACGCATGCGCTCGCACATCATGTCGTCGCAGCGACAGGTAATCGCAAGAGACCGACCACCTGATTGGCCGTATCGACCGCCTCGGCAAGGCTGCGACCCGTGCAATTGACATGACCCATCTTGCGGGCGCGTCGCGCCTCCCGCTTTCCATATAAATGCAGAGAAGTTCCTTTGATTGCCAGCACACCCGCCCAGTTAGGTTCGGCCTGCACTTCATCTTGCCCGGGATACCAAACATCACCCAAAATATTCAACATCACAACAGGTGCCAGCAGACGAGTGCTCCCTAAGGGCAACCCAGCCATGATCCGAGCCTGCTGCTCGAACTGACTCGTCACACAGGCATTCATACTGAAATGACCACTGTTATGTGGACGCGGTGCAATCTCGTTGACCAACAACTGACCGTCACTCAACACAAAGAATTCCACGCACATCACGCCTTCGTATTTCAAGCCGCGCGCAATCGCTAGTGCCGCTTGCGTCGCACGTTCAGTCATGGCGGCCGGCTGGGTGTCGAGTGTCGAGACAGCCAAAATACCTTGCTCGTGCACATTGCGCGCAACCGGAAACACTTCACAGGCTCCATCGAGCCCACGCGCCAGCACGACTGACAGTTCTTCTTTCAGATCAAGCATCGTCTCGAGCACGCACGGCACGCTTCCAAACTCTGCAAAGGCTTGAAGCGCCTCGTCGCAACTCTGCACTCTGGCCTGCCCTTTGCCGTCATACCCTAAACGTGCAACCTTTAGGATTCCCGGAAAAAGTGCTGGGGGTGCCGACCGCAAGTCCGTCTCAGTATGAATCGCAGCATAGGGTGCGACAGCGACCCCTTGCGACACAATAAAGGCCTTCTCTGCAATGCGATCTTGAGCGATCTCAACCGCATGCGCGCCTGGTGTGACACGACAGTGGGCGGCGAGCGTCTGCAAGCTTTGCGCGGGTACGTTTTCAAACTCAGTCGTGACGGCACGGCAACGTTGAGCGAGCTTAAGTAGCGCCGCTTGGTCGTCATACTCAGCCTGGATGTGCATATCAGCGACTGAGGCGGCAGGGCCTTCACTTGCAGGATCCAATACCGCCACGCGATAACCCAACGCCTGAGCCGCATGACAAAACATACGACCCAGTTGACCGCCCCCCATCAAACCCAACCACTCACCCGGTGCAATCACAAAGGTACCTTCATCGCGCGCGCGGCCTCAGTCTGTCGCGCACGAAACGCCTTGAGTTTTTCCCGCAAGACGGCGTCCGTCGTGGCCAGGTTGGCAATCACATGCAGCGCCGCGTTGGCAGCACCCGCTTCACCAATCGCAAAGGTCGCGACTGGGACACCCTTAGGCATTTGTACAATCGAAAGTAAGGAATCTTCACCGCGCAAATAACGCGAGGGGACTGGAACACCAAAGACAGGCACCTCGGTCAAGGCGGCGATCATGCCAGGCAAATGTGCAGCGCCACCAGCTCCCGCTATGACTGCGCGCAAACCACGGCCAGCGGCGGCGGCACCGTACTCCGCCATGTCCAAGGGCATGCGGTGCGCAGACACCACGCGCGTCTCACACGCGACGCCAAAGTCATTGAGCATGGCGACCGCATGCTGCATCACCTCCCAATCACTCGAGGACCCCATGATGACACCAACAACGGGTGTGGCAGTGCTAGCAGGTGCGTTCATAACAAACCCTTTTTACGCCGTGAGTCGATCAAGTGCTTCACGATATTTGGCGGCAGTTTTGGCGATCACATCCGCCGGTAATCTTGGTGCAGGTGGGGTCTTGCCCCAGTCTTGTGTTTCAAGCCAATCACGCACAAATTGTTTATCAAAGGATGGCGGGCTCATCCCTTCTTTGTAGCCATCAGCAGGCCAAAAGCGTGACGAGTCAGGGGTCAACACCTCATCCATTAGATGCAAGGTGCCGTGAGCATCCAGACCAAACTCAAATTTTGTATCGGCAATCATGATGCCTTTCGTTGCTGCAAACGTTGCGGCTTCGGAATACAAACGTAGTGTGACCTCGCGAATACGCTCAGCCATTTCACGCCCGACTTCTTTAATCACGTGATCGAAATCAACGTTCTCATCGTGCAGACCAACCTCGGCCTTGGCGGCCGGCGTAAAAATCGGTTGTGGCAACTTACCCGCCTGCTTCAAGCCTGCGGGCAAGGCAATTCCACATACAGCGCCTGACTGTTGATAGTCTTTCCAACCCGACCCGATTAAATAGCCACGCGCAACAGCTTCAACCATAATGGGCTTTAACCGCTTGACCACCACCGCACGGCCGACCACCTGATCGCGCTCCTTGGCCGTCACGACCTCTTCCGGTTTCACACCAGTCGAATGATTGGGTAAGATGTGCGCCAACTTCTCGAGCCAAAAATCTGTCAGTTCTTTCAAGACCTGACCTTTGCCCGGAATGGGGTCATCTAGGATCACGTCGAATGCGGAAATCCGATCAGAGGCCACAATAAGCAACTTATCATCACCCACTGCGTACATGTCTCGCACCTTGCCACGCGCCAGTAGCGGCAAGGACTTAATACTGGATTGATACAGCGCTGCAGGCACTATTGCACGACCTGCGACAGCTTACCGGCAGAATACTGAGCCGCTACATCTTTAAGAGGAATCACTTTGATCTTGCTCGCTTGGCCAGCTGTACCGAATTGTTGGTAACGCGCGATACAAATACCTTTTGCGGCTTCACGTGCTGGCTTCAAATATTCGCGCGGATCAAACTTGCCGGGATTCTCTGCAAAGAAGCGACGAATCGCACCAGTCATGGCTAAACGGATATCGGTATCGATGTTGATCTTGCGCACGCCGAACTTGATGGCTTCTTGAATTTCTTCCACAGGCACACCGTAGGTTTCTTTCATGTCACCACCGAACTGACGGATCTCGGCTAACAGTTCTTGTGGGACGCTTGAGCTGCCGTGCATCACCAAATGGGTATTCGGCAAGCGCTTGTTGATTTCTTTAATACGCGAAATCGACAAAATATCGCCTGTGGGCTTGCGCGTGAATTTATATGCGCCATGGCTCGTACCAATTGCGATCGCCAAGGCATCGAGTTGGGTTTTGCGTACAAAGTCAGCAGCCTGCTCAGGATCCGTCAGCAACTGATCCATAGTCAGTTTGCCATCAGCGCCATGGCCGTCTTCTTTGTCGCCTTGCATGGTCTCAAGCGAACCCAAACAGCCGAGTTCACCTTCAACCGTGACGCCCAGCTTGTGTGCCATGTCGACCACTTGTTTAGTGACGGCGACGTTGTAGTCGTAGTCGGCAATGCTCTTGCCATCTTCTTTGAGCGAACCGTCCATCATGACGCTCGAGAAGCCAAGATCAATGGCGCCCTGACAAATCTTTGGTGATTGGCCATGATCCTGGTGCATCACCACTGGAATATGTGGATAGGACTCGACAGCGGCTTGGATCAAATATTTGAGAAAGCCTTCGCCTGCGTATTTGCGAGCCCCAGCGCTCGCTTGCATGATGACAGGGCTATCCGTTTGGGCAGCCGCTTCCATGATGGCCTGCACCTGCTCGAGGTTGTTCACGTTGAAAGCGGGGATGCCGTAGCCATGCTCGGCGGCATGGTCCAAAAGCTGGCGCATAGAGACGATTGCCATGAAGAATCCTTTTTAGAGCAAAATGTAGGGGTTACACACAAATTAGCCGACTATTTTACGGTAGCACGCCCATATTTGCCCCGATTCGGGTCAAAACCTTATTTCACACGTTTTTTCTCCACTAAAGAGCCCCCACATGCCCCTTGGCGCCACTGCCCAGCCAGCCTCACCCGCCACGGTTTCTTGGCTTGTGGACGACCAATCCCACACGCTCGCCTGGCGCTCCGAGAACGGCTGGGCACCCCCAAAACGCTGCATCGTCGCCGATGACACCATGACAGCCGACATCGCTTACCGCCACGCCAGCGAAGGGGTGGGACTCATCTGGACGGGGGACTTTCAAAACGCTCGGCAACTGCTGCAAGCCCTTGCCCGACGGGTCGCGAAACGACGAATAAAGTTTGCCGAGATGCCCTACCCAGAGCGGTTTCACCAGGTCAGGCTGGCACGCGCCCAACGGGCACGGACACTAGGCATGCTGTGCCTGCCCTTTGGTGCACACCACACACTCGGCCACCGTCGTGCGCCGGATGTCCAACCAGTATGTTTTCAGGCGCATGGTGACGCCGCCGCGGGCTATGTGATGCCCATGACCGAGTTACTGGGCCTGATCAGTGCCTACGAATGGCGCAAAAGCGGTATCGCAATCGACGGTTTGGCCGCACCGATTTACGCGCACTACGGCGTCTTCGCGCCAACCCGTGCCGAATATATCGAACTGATTCGTCGAACACCGCTTGCACAGTCCAAAGTTAAATGTGCCTTCGATCTTGGCACGGGCACAGGTGTGCTGGCAGCACTGATGATTCATAAAGGCGTCGAACACGTCATCGCGACGGACACCAGCACGAGAGCCCTTGCCTGTGCCAAGCAGAATATTGATGCGCTTGGTTTGAACAAAAAGGTAGACCTGCAGAAGGTTGATTTATTCCCAAGCGGTCGGGCCGACTTAGTCGTTTGCAATCCCCCCTGGTTACCTGGCAAGCCCGCTTCGACGCTCGAACACGCCATCTACGATCAAGACCAGCACATGTTGTCAGGTTTCTTAAAGGACCTCGCGGCACACCTCAACCCGGGCGGACAAGGTTGGTTGATCTTGTCCGATCTGGCCGAACACCTCCAATTACGAAGTCGCGAACAACTCCTCGCGCAAATCGAAGGCGCTGGACTCGTGGTCGTTGCCAAACACGATATCCGTCCGACGCACCTAAAGTCTAAGGACGAACAAGATCCGCTTGCCGATGCACGACAAGCAGAAACTACGTCGTTGTGGTGTCTGGGCGTCGCGCCGACTTAGGACGGAAGGCCTTGACCACATCGTCGCGTGTTTCGATGTAAGGCCCGCCGATCAAATCGATGCAGTACGGGACTGCGGCAAAAATTCCCGAGGCCACGACCGCACCGTCTTCGCGCTTTAAGCCTTCCAGCGTCTCGCTGATTGCTTTGGGCTGACCAGGCAAATTGATAATCAACGCCGCATGTTCAGGCGTTTCGCGCAA
>Ga0209550_10007365_pt1 | contig 10185 bp, 11 predicted proteins | sample LauGreSuBDMM15SN_2_FD_187567 | JGI IMG/M metagenome (GOLD analysis project Ga0209550, IMG submission 187567) | Freshwater lake microbial communities from Lake Michigan, USA - Su13.BD.MM15.SN (SPAdes) (version 5) | ecosystem: Environmental > Aquatic > Freshwater > Lake | place: Lake Michigan... | reverse complement strand
CCAGCGCCATCTATTTCACCGGGTCCTTGAACTCTGGTAAGTTGGTTATCTTCTTACCTCTGTTATACCATGTATCAACTGCTGCACGTCCTACTATGGTATAGTATGGATTCCAATCGCCTTCTGGATTTCCATCGTGGAACTCGTCAGTAAGTAGTGAATATTCTGTCCCGTACTTCAGAGGTATAAACTGCAGATAGTTATGAAAGTAGTGACGAAACTCTTGTTCAGCGTTAGGAACTTCTGTTATGGCTTTTAGCTTGTCGAAGAACCTTTTTGGAAAATGGAAGAATGTATCGTTTACCATGAACGCACCAGTAGCAGTCTTTAGAGCTTTTGTCCATAATAAATGCAAGAACTGGACAGTATTAACAGATGGATCATAGTCATCTAGTAGCTGTTGTTTTGGATGCATATCTACGCGTATTATAAGAATAGCATCGTACTGCGTATTTAAAGCCTCGTATGATTCTATGCAGTTCTTCATCATGAAGTATTGGCCTTCGAACTTCTTTTCATGAAAGTTCGCGTGTTTCAGATTTTTTCCATAAAACTCTCTTAGTTTATCGTCATACTTGGTGTGATAGGTGTTCAATAATATCTCTACGGTATATCCTTTACTTTCTATCTTTCGAACTAGATCCATTTGTGCCTTGCATGCACTCTCTTGAGCTGCATATGATTCTTCCGCACCATTTTGTCTGGTGGAGGACCCCCCAACTCGAAACGCTTCACCGCGAATGATAAGTAGCAGTTTTTTGCTACCACCTTTCATCCGTAGTCTTCTCTTTTTTCTGGTTTGGCGACGTAGCTTTCTAACCATTCATATACTACTATATACATTTCTTTTATTGTAGCATTGAACGTCTCACTATTATATTTTATCTGTATTTGTTGTATGTACCACCGTGCTTTTAAACTTCTCTTTATTCTGCCTGAAAAGCTCTGGTATTCTCCATGCGATAACTATATCTGGATTTTTTACGAAGAAGTTGTTGTAGTCCCAATCTATCGCATAGTGATCAGGTTCTTTATCGACATACTCAAGATACCTAGCCATACCATTTGGGCTTATTATATAACTTTCTGTACATCGGGAAGCTCTTTCACTCATCTTATACAATGTCTCCGTTATATTCTCTTTTGCAGATCCTGACACATTATCCAGATGTCCTTTGCCCATAAAAACAAAGTCGATCTTATTATCTTGCATCTCTTTAACCGCCTTTTCAATATCCTTCTTTACAACTTCTAGATCATATAGAGCTAAGACATCGCTCTCAAATATAATTAGGTAATCATTTGTATCTTTATGTTTCTTAATACATTCTATATGGTTTATAGCGAGGCTTATAGCTGTAGGATGTTCCTTTTTAAACTTTGGATATAGCGGGTGACTAGATACATCATCTTTATTAACAGCAAAACTTGGTGTTATCTTAAACTTTTCTATTAGTGGTTTCAGATCCTCATGCTGCTCTTTCTCCTTTTCCACATCCAGGATTAACTCAAATCCGTGCTTCGGTATAGCGTCGCCACCTATCATCCGCTTTTTTTGCTTGTACTTACGCAGAGTCTTACGACCGCTTCTTGATTTCCTCCTTGATGTTACCCGTTTACGCGCCATTCTATATAATATACTCTTTTAAATTCCAATCCATCTCTCTGGGTACTGGTATCCGTTTTTTCTTACATTGTCGCCATGTGTAACAGATTTATAGACAATCGTTGATGACTTATTCATATCTGCTCCCATAAATGCACCTAGAGATCCAAATGTCGACGGGGATAATATAGCACCAGCCATACACAGTGTCATCATATATAGAACTTCCAACTCGTTTTGTGTTTCATCATATACTAACTTCTTCTTGGTATGGGCCTCCCAATCTTTGCTATGTTCCTTGCACCACCCAATATCATCTGAAAATATATAGATCGTTTCAACATCTTTGTTAGCTTCTAGTTTATCTAAGGCACTCATGTAATAATCTTCACCCAATAGCCAACCCCAACTCTTATAGTCTCCGCGTCTGACATGCATGAATGCAGTTTTGTCGCTGGCAATCATATCTTTATACTTTTTATAGGTATCCTTGCTAAACTCATTCTTTATCAACATCTTCTTTACATCCTCTATTACTGGTTGTATAGATGCATAGTTTTGGTATAAGGGGTAGTTGGGCAATACTATATCTTGTATGGCGTTCGTTGGACTGAACTCTATGTTTGAGTTCTTCCAACCATTTCTCGAGTTCTTCCGATTTATTAGTATCTTTTTTGCAGAGTTAATCCTTTCTTCTGTTATACCTAGATCTGAGGCAAATACTCCATCAAATAGATTTTTATAGTTGTTGCGCGTGTGCTTTTCTACATCGCCGCGTATAATACAAATAGGTAACTTCACCTTCTTCTGTACCATTAATCCAGCAGAATACGTATACAACTGGTTTCCCAAGCCTTCTGTCATCGTATTCATATTGATAAACAAGTACTTCTGATCCCCCCCACGCTGTCTACGTTTTCGTGTAATATTACGCTTTAGTCGGGGCATCCTATATTGTGCCGGGTTTTTACCAATATATGTCATGCTTTTTATAGAGTTCTACATAGGATGGCTCTTTCTGCATTGCTTTTTGCTCATCCCTGTATTGACTATAGGAACGTGCAACCCTCTTCCCATCACACGTTATGACAAAATCAATCCCCTCTTCGCTGCAAAGGCATTTAGCTTTCTCGCGCAGATTTGATTTCCCCATATCATCTATGATACGCCCAATCATGCATGGGCCCGTCACATCCAGTCCATTCATATTGTATAGACGGGCCTCGGATGCATTTACGATCTCCTCTATGAGATTCGCCATAAGCTCACTTTTCGGTGGCGCAATCATAAAGCCATTTGCAACCCCCTTCCCATTACACCATTTATCTACAGTTCCTACCAAGAGGGGGTTCGAATCATAGATCAAATCCTTTAGCTGTACTGAAAAATCAATCTTCGTGTCAACATATATACCTCCCTTCACATATAAGACACAGTACCGAAATAAGTCTGAGCGAAAGGCACTTGGCTTGAAACTGTAATAGGCATCCAATACATCACGCTCGAAATGTTCCTTCAGAAACGATACTGCTTCCGCTTCCGAATAGATGTAGACATCAAACTCAGGATTCATCTCAATATGTCTTTTCACCACCTCGCTCATGTGATAGGGCATGCGCCTGGAATGCCAGAACTCATGCAAGATAAACGGTATCCCATTCTTCTCAACCTCACCAGAACTTCTTCGGGGTGTGTAAAACTCTATAGGTGTTAGCGTCATCTCTCTGCGTATATACAAATATAGGCTCGCCGCAAATACAAGAAGTAAAAGCCATTTTAATCCCTCCGCCTTCCGCATCTCTTATTTGAGGTATGGAAAATGTGTTTGACCCGCAAACTATGATTGCCTCATAACTTTTATAGAGTCATTATAGATGCGCCGACTTAAAAGAAGAGGCACCAGAAAATCTAAACGTAAAACACGTCGCACAAGGCGTAGACAGTATGGAGGATCCATCGATAGGATCATCTATACATTCTGGACTGGGGAGACTGAAATGTCCCCGAATCGTAAGAAATGTTTAGATCATCTTGTCGCGAATGCAGGCTGTGATGTTAAAGTTATAACTCCAGCGAATGTCACACCCTATATTCTAGCCGATCATCCTTTCCACGAGGGCTATAATCTCTTGTCTCAGGTTCACAGATCCGATTATCTTCGTACATACTTCATGCACTTTCATGGCGGTGGCTATTCAGATATAAAATTCACAACAGGAGATTGGAATAAGGCATTTGATGACATACTCCAAAATGATACTATTTTCGTAAACGGCTATCATGAGCCTAGTCCCACAGGTGTATACGGAGGACCGCATGCCAAATCACTTTGGAAAGAAATACCTGGTACTGGTGCTTTTATCATGCGACCCAAAACTGAGTTCACAAAGCAGTGGTATGGGCAGATGATCAAAAAGATGGATGAGAAACTCGAAGATCTCAAAAAACATCCTGCAACACATCCACGAGCCACCCCCGAGGTCCAACCAGGATATCCCATCGGCTGGACAGAACTTCTGGCAGATATCTTCCACCCCCTTATATGTAACTTCCGCGATAAACTCCTTTTCACTGTACCCATTCCAGACTTCTCCAAAGAGCATAAGTAAGATCACCACTCCCTATTTAGACAGTTATCCTCGGGTATTGAGAATATGTTAGCCCAAAGACGCTCCATATAATGGACCGCCTCTGGATTTGTAGTATCAACTGTCTTAATAAGTTCCTCGTAGAAACTCTTCGGTCGCTTTCGGATATCCTCTTTCGTCGCAGAAAAAGTACCAAACACTCCTAGACAATACATATCCTCTCCAGGCATGTAATGTTCCATCCACTTTGAAAGAGGTCGTATAGGAGATGGATGGAGCTTGAAATCTTTATTCAGATTTTTGTTAGAACTATTACTAAGTTCATGAGAATCGATCTGGAAGTCCTTTTCCATACCTTTAGGACGAGTGGACCTCACAATATAAGAACCCGGACCATTATCCAAACTCTTCCTTATCTTATAAAGCTGAAAATCCTTCCATGGCTTACCACGCACGGATCCAGGCAGAAATAATGTAGCATCCGCAAGATTATCATAATGCTTTATTACATGATACAAATATGAATGCGCCTCACGCCCAATATTTGGCAGATTTTCTATCGTCGCCCTATCGATTTTTTCTTCAAATGGTTTCGGGTTCTTGTTATAGATAAAAACCCGCTTATATGTTTCTGCAGGGAAATCCTTCAGCCAATCGAGCTTCTCTGAATATCGGGAGATCACAATATCTATTGTTCCAGATCCACCCCGCATTTTTTTCCGAGTCACTCTTCTTGGCCGTGATACTCTTGATTTCTTTTTGCGAAGGACGTGTTTGTTTCTAGGAGCCATATCTACAGTTCTCGGACATTTTTTATAGGGGGTATCGCCCGGCGTAAATAACACTAGATAATAGGATGGGAGCAAGAACCCGAAATAGGGCGACTAAAAAAGTAAAGAAAGAGGCCGGTGATACTGAGTTTTCAGAACTGGGGGAGGGGCGTTCCACTTCCATCTATATCGAACCAACTCTGAAGGATACTGCTGTCCTAATGGTGTTTTACAACCCAGTGGGGTTCAAGCGCATCTTGAAGAACATCCTGTATATCATGAAAATATTGAAAGAAAAAAAGATCCCCTGTTATGTGGTCGAATGCGTATTTAACGACGCAAAGCCACAAGTTACCGGCGCAGATCTCGTAGTACACTCAAACTCTTTAATGTTTTATAAGGAACAGCTCTTTAACAAACTTGAAACGATTGTACCCGAACAATACACCAAAATAGTCACACTAGACGGGGACATCATGTTCGACGCGCCAGACTGGCTTGATCAAGTATCTATCGCTCTTGACAAATATGATATCATACAACCATATGATAAGGCGTGTTGGCTCACACCCGATAATAAGCGTATCGGAAGCTGGAAGTACGGCTATGCATATGCACTAAAGGAGCAGATAACTATCACGAAGAATAATGTGAACTCATATCATCCAGGTTTCGCATGGGCGTTCAAGAGGAAAATATTCCAAGATGTGGGTGGATTCTTCCCGAAAGCTGTGATTGGGAGCGGGGATGGCATCTTCTCATTTAACTTCCTAAAGGACGGTATCCCCAGCTATTGGAAGACTATGATGACTCTGGGGCGCAAGAATATCTTTGATATCATTCTCGAAGATTGGCCTGCCTACCATGACAACTTTAAACGCGTTAACCCAAAGGTAGGGTATATCAAGATTAGAGCTATGCACCTATTTCATGGGCTCCGTGCGAATCGCCAATATGTTTCTCGATACGCCTATTCGCCAGTTAAAGTAAACGGAAACACATGGGACGAGATCTTCGCCACCAATAATGACGGTCTCACAGAGTTTATAGATCCTTCTATGCGCAACTCACTCTTCAAATACTTTAAAACGCGTAATGAAGATATACCCCTTCATGAGGCTACTAAACATCTGAGACGCGAATCTCATAAAAAGCTTGTAACTACGAGGATAAATCAGGCGGCTGCTCAACCTTCTACTGGCTCTGCCCTCATGAAACTAAACAATAACTAATATGCACTGCATGATATGTTATGTGTCATACGATTGATTCATAACATGTTTTTAGCGGAGAGTGAGTCCGCCGGAGATCCCAGAATCCCTTCGACCCCAATAAATGCTGGTCGAGCCGATCGCCCCCTTCCTCTCACCAGAGGGCACCTTCGTCTTCACTCTCACGAACAACGGCTACAAGTATCTCACCTACAATCTCTTCACCCATCTCCGGGAAATCAAGGTCCCCTGGAAACTGGCCATCATCTGTGCAGACCACGGCTCCTTCCGCTTTTTCAGAAGTATGGGCGTCCCCTGCCTCCGCTTCCAAGCCCCTCTTCCCGAGTTTGGCCCGGATGTCTCCCCATTCGGAACAAAACACTTCCAAACCCTCAATCTCAAAAAACTGGAACTCCTCGCCAAGTTCTCCACAGATCCGGCCATCCGCCACGGAGTATATCTAGATGGAGACATTGCAGTTTATTCTGACTTCCTCCCGGATATCGTCTCCCGTCTTTCTAGCCCCGGCGCGCCACAGCTCTATCTACAATGTGACGAGCAGACCCGGGTGGATTGCTCTGGAACTCCTGGATGTCCAAATGGCTGTACTGGCTTCATAGCATGGTCCTACGGAGTCGATCCGCGCATCTTTACAGTCGATATGGCCATTTGGAAAGAACGGCCCGAAGATCAAGTCTATATCAATACAATCATGAAGAAACTTGATATCCCTGTGATGACTCTTCCACGTAATCTGTATCCTAACGGATCCTTCGCAAGCCTCTTTAACGTGGGATCTCTTCGAAAAAGAGATGCACACATCCTACACTATAACTATCTCGTGGGGGCTTCGAAACGGAAAAAAATGATGAACAACGGAGACTGGTTGCTACAGTATTGAGTGAGAGCTGAGAGCTGAGCCTTTGTAAAATTGTAGGGGGCTGTGGGACACATCGAATGTACCATGAGTTCCGAAGACGAAACATATATCGATGTCGAGGCACTCAAGATCAAGACTCCTAAACCTGAAGGGCTCGTAAAAAGAAGCCCTGAATGGCTCATAAAAAGAAGCGTGCGATACTGTATCTGTAATAAGTGCGGCACTGTCACGTTTCTCGTTATCCAGGCCTTCCTCATCTGTGCTATGGTGAAAGCAAGTATAAGCTCTCCCATTACTATCGAGGAGTTTGTAGTCTTCTTCGGCTCTGTATTTACAGTATATGCTTCCTGTATCGTAGTCATTATGCGCGTCGACGGCCATCTATACTACGCTGGTCGATGATATTACCTGCTTACAGACAGGGCATTTCATACTATTTTCCAGCCATCGGTTGAGCCCAGTCGTTTCATACAGATGATAGCAAGATGTGAGGCTCGTGCTACTACACTCCTCAAAAGGGATGAATGTGATAGGGCACGACTCTTTTTTTGCAATGGCCTCCTTCCGCACTAACTCAGCAATGAACTTGGGTATGGTGATTACTGGATTAAGTTCTCTTTTCTCAATCTCTCGCAACTTTTCTCGGCGCATTATCTGCTGCTTTATTCTGTGATCTGTAAATGCGTAGATATCATCCTCTATCGTGTAGGTGAATGGGCCATCATAGCAATCAGTTTCACTGAAATCTACCACTGGAATCCAAGCTTCATTGCAAAGAACTTCATAGCCCGTTTTCCAGAAATAGACCTCACGTGGAACCTCTTCTGATGTCAAAACCTTCACAGGTAATGTATCGAGTTCTCCACGGTGCAGATCATATATATCTCCTTCTATTCCCACGAGTTTGTATCTCTCTTCATAGGCCTGCTTCTGTGAGTTACGTCGGATACTATCATTGAAGATTGCAAAACATGGGTGCACTGAATGTAGCTCGAGAGGCATTGTTAGCACATAAAAAGGCTTGGAGCCTAACAATTTTATTTCAACCAATGTGGCTCGTGTCTCTTTGTGTAATGTAAGATGTTCCGCTTCGGTCCAAGGTAATACGCCCGATAGGCCGCTACAGAACTGCCGTGCTTGAACTCATCGGGCATGGCCTGTGGCGGCTGCTTCCATCCTTTCGACTCTAAAGGTGGTGGGTTTGCCTGTAACCACTTCAAATGCCTCTCACACGCGTGCTCCTTGTGCTGCCCGAATCGGTGCTTGTACTCTTTACAAAGCGCAAGACCCAGTTCGCACAGCCATAGATAATGGTCCTTGCTCTCACGCGTCCAGATTGCACAGGGGTGCTTCTTGTTTCGGATGGATTTGTAACCCCGCTCTTCCGAACCCTTTCGACACGGAGCAGTTGTAAAGTCCGGTTCCGTGAGTACCCAGTGAGCCGTATAGAGAAGTTGCGCCGTCTCGAGAATCATCTTTACGACATGCTTGTCACAATGCCATCTTGCACAGCGCGATGGTTTGTGAGATACATAGAATATGTTCATGGTTGGAGTTCGGGCTGGCGAGGGGGCGACTTCAATTTTTATGTTCCATATTAGTAAGATGGCGCCGTTTGCGTGTGATTTGGTAATAGCACACTATAAAGAGTCGATGGAATGGATGAAGAAGTTTGAAAGCTTCCCGTTTCGTACTATCTTCATTTATACAAAGGGCGATGGATCCAAGCCTCCCGTACTCCCTTACTCACATCCTAATGTAAAGATTATAACAATGAAGAATATCGGCCGGTGTGATCATACCTATATTAATCATCTGCATGAGCACTATGACTCACATGCAGATGTTACTATCTTTACAACTGCTTCTGCGGGTAACCTGCCGCATAAGGATGCAACCATTAAATTCATTATTCCAAAGGCATTCGAACAGAAGAACTCTGTATTCCGAGTCACACATGAAACGGAGTTTAAGAAGAAGTTCACGGGATTTAAGGTTGACACATGGCGTTCTTCGAATATAAATAATCAAGAGGCAAACTCAACGAAAGATTCAGTCCATCCTGCTACCATACGGCCCTTCGAGAAATGGTATGACTCGCTCTTTAGCGGTATTAACACGCACCATGTTGTATATGGTGGGCTCTTTGCAGTGTCAAAGGCGCATATCCATAATAGGAAGAAGGACTTCTATAAGAAACTTCTTGACCAGTTTCCAGATCATTCGAATCCAGAAGTTGGGCATTATTTGGAGCGGGTATGGTTGACCATCTTTTACCCAGTTCCCGAGAACTGTATTTACTTAGATATAACGAGTAATCCTGCGGCAGAAATAAAATATGTGGGTGGATCCACTCGGAGATTACGGAGAGGTCAGAAGCGACGGGCCCCAAAGAGTTCTAAGTACTATCGTTCACGGTCACGATCGACTTTGGGGCGGTCAAAGGGTGGCCGTAGGTAAGTGAAGGGACGATTAAGTACATGTTTATCTTATCAGCGAACTTAGCTAACTGTATGTCTGGAACATCAAGCATATGCTCCATACATGGAAGAATCTTCTTTTCGACACTGTCATTTCGCACAATATAGGACCATATGCCCCAGTTCTTGAATCCAGACATGTCCTTGTCGAGCTTCATCAAGTTCTGAGACACCATTTTACCTTCGATAGTTCGCTGGTTCTTATCGAGGAATATCATATCCCAGTCAGGGGCATGTGCTTTGATTTCTGGTTCAAGAGCAAGGAGTTTCTCATGTAAATCGGGGAGTATATGAATATCATCTTCAGAGATGAAAGTTCCGAGTTTACCCTTTCCAGTTCGTGTGATGTGGTAGAAGAGGTTACGATGTGCTAGGAATGCACCTATGACACCGAGGTTGAATATCCTCCCCATGCGATCTCTAAAGTTCGTTGAGCCGACACCAAGAGGTATGAGTTTTTCGATATCTTCTTTGTTCACTATGACACCGTCCCATTTCTTCAGATCTATATTGGCGGCTTTGCATTGATCAATCATAATATCCCATCTTTCGGGGTTACTTGGCAGTGTTATAGTATATGCATCTTGAAACAGAGTTGTGTGCTTAGGAGCCCCGCCATGGAGTTCTGCAGGAGGGAGAGGCGGAGGTGG
>Ga0209550_10007363_pt1 | contig 10187 bp, 10 predicted proteins | sample LauGreSuBDMM15SN_2_FD_187567 | JGI IMG/M metagenome (GOLD analysis project Ga0209550, IMG submission 187567) | Freshwater lake microbial communities from Lake Michigan, USA - Su13.BD.MM15.SN (SPAdes) (version 5) | ecosystem: Environmental > Aquatic > Freshwater > Lake | place: Lake Michigan... | reverse complement strand
ATGTACTTGTGAACGGAACGACACAAAGTGCACCTTGTTGCGTGGAGCCTCTCCGCCCGAAAAGCAAGCTTCTTTTTCCATGGAAGCCTCCGAAAAGCAATCTGGGGAGGCGGCCTTCGACGTTCATGAAGATTTTGACGCTACGCTCCATCTCCACGACGTTCCACAGGAGCTCCTCGTGAGCATCTTGCACGACGCAACCGCCAAGTCCGTCGCCTGCTTCTCATGCACAAGCCACGCGTTTCGGACAGCTGCACAATCGTCGATCGTGTGGCGCTCACTTTGTGAGCGGGACTGGGGCATGCACGGCGCGCGGCTGAAGCAAACGGTGGCGCCAGAGCACGCGTCGGTGACTTGGCTGAACGTCTACCGGGCGTGTGCAGTCGCGTGCCAGGGATTCGCGGTTCGCTTCACCAAAAGGCACATTGAGGACCAACGCATCCCTGACTATTGCGGGGACATTGACTCGCGAGTCATCTTGCTCCAGTTTTATCCCCGACTCCTGCCGGCGGAGCAGCAGGACTTCGACGCGGCGATGCTTCCGCTCCAGCAGATTTGCACCATCACGGCACATGGGTGCAAGCTGCGCGCCGAGTTGAAGGCGAATGCCTCTGCGACGGCGGAGGAGCTCGAAGAGCTCCGAGATACGTGTGTGCATCGGCTGACCATGGCTTTGCGGGAGATCAACAAGTCCTCCAACGAGCGCGCCGACAACGGCACCGAGTGCCGGTCGCTTCAGCTGACTTTGAGCCCGGCGCTCCAGTGCACCGATGAGGTGCACGAGTTCCTCATGTTCCCACCAGAGAACGCCCTCGCGCGTGCCTCGAAGCTCAACAACTGTTGGAGCACGAGCCGCGGGCACGGGCGCGACCAGGAAGTAGCGGTCGCCCTGACGGACGGGCATCATCGCTGCCCGACGCACGCGGTCCTGCTGGGCATCGGTGCCATCGACCCACCAAATTTCGGCTTTACCAACCCGTGCGCCGAGCTGCTTGCCTTTGGGTCTTGCCGGCGTGCCGAGATCGTCGAGACACGCGCCGACCCGTGCTACCGCGCCGACGCGCCGCTGCACGAGGACGAGCGCCGTTCCGAGCGCACCGCACGGCTCGTTGCCGCCCTGCTGGCTGACGAAGGCGAGGTGGCCTCGCAGCGCGTGGCCGCACTGGGCGAGCCGCTCGCGGGCATACGCTTCCCGCCACCGCCCGCGTGCGGCGCGCTACGCGTGACCCAACCGGTCCGGCCGCGTGTCGTGCGCTACATGCGCTTCTTGCTGCGGACCTCGTACGACGAGAACGGCCAGGGTCATGCCGAGTCGAATGTGGATATCTCGAAGCTGGAGGCGTACGGAGTGCCCGTGCCTTACCTCGACCGTGTCCTGCTGCATGACGCCCACGATCTGCATGACGCCCACGAAGATGCGCCCGACATAGAGCCGTCGCTCCACGACGGCGCAGCAACAGCAATTGCTCTACCCTCCGAGCAGTCTTGCTTGGACCCCCGGCTTGACCCGGGGCTGCGCCCTATCGACACGGAGCGCGGCGACGTGCCCAAGCGCGATCAATTTGCGAGCGCGGCCGCGTACCTCGACAGGCGACGAGCAGTATTTCTTGGACCCCCGGCTTGACCCGGGGCTGCGACACGGAGCGCGGCGATGTGCTCAAGCGCGATCCATTTGCGAGCGCGGCCGTGTACCTCGACAGGCCATTATCTGACAGCAGCTACTCAACCACAGCTCTCAGCTGCTCGATGAACACTTGATCTCGTGCGGTGAAAAAAGTCTCCGACGAGCGACGACCCGGACGGGTCGTCGACGCCCGGGGGAGCGATCGGATCGAGCTACCGAAAAGTGCGTGGGATTATGTTGGGATTGAATAATGATATGTCCCCCATATGTGATATGAGTGCTGAAATGTGAATTTAGATAAGCCCCCCCCTGGTGAGCGGTGGGGGAATTTGAAGCACAGCTGCCCGGGCGTCGTGTACAAACATTGCACTGGATTACGGTGTGTGCCGGCCTCTACACTGCCTCAAAGCTTCTTGGCCTTGCCCTCCATGATCTTGAAGAGCGCGGCCGGCCACAGAGCGCGGAGCCAGATGGCGAGCCGACCGTCGAGCTGCGATGCGAGCAGTTGCGGCTGCTTTTTCTCGACGGCATCGGCAATCATCGTCGCCAGCGATTCCGGAGACATGCCCTTCTTGGCATTGTCGTCGGCTTCGCCAGCAGCACCGACGGCTGTGGCAGAGTGATCGGTCGCAATGTAGCCGGGAATTACGACCGTCACGCCCACACCCTGGCTCGCCACCTCGGCGCGCACCGCATCAAAGTAGCCGAGCATTGCCGCTTTGCTAGCCGCGTACGAGGAGCGCCCAGGCTGCCCGAAGAAGCCTTGTACACTCGAGACCACGACAATGTGCCCGCACCCTCGTTCGAGCATCGATGGGAGCACCGCGCGCGACAATGCGACGGCGCCTTCGAAGTTCGTCGCCATGATTTGCCGATGGCCTGCTGCGCTCGTTCCAACCGCCGTCGTGCGCTGGCCCACGCCAGCGGCGTAGCACAGCACATCGACTGGCCCGCCCAGCAAGGCCGCCGCCTCAGAAGCCTGAGCCTCCAACAAGGCACCCTCGTTGGTCACATCCATGGGCAAGATCTTGGGAGCACCACCCTGTGTGATGCGCGCGCAACCGTCTGCAATGCTTTTGAGCCGGTCCGCACGGCGTGCAGTGATGACCAATTTTGAGCCGCGAGCGGAGAGCTCGTTTGCGAGAGCTTCGCCCAATCCTGAGGAGGCGCCCGCGAGCAACACGCGCTTGCCCGCCCAGAATGTGTCTGTCGAAGAAGATGCTGTCGCTGCCGCCGGCGCTGCCGGAGCTTGGAGGGCACGCGCCGTCGCGACGGCCGCGAGGAGCAGCGCCCACACCTTTGGCGCCATTAGGGACGAATCTTGCACGGGACCTCCTCACGAGACAAATCGAGCACGACGCTCACGGAGAATCGACTCGCATAAACGCCGCTATTGGACGCCCCCAACGAAGATGCTGGCATCCTTCGTGTTCACCGTCGCGTGGGCGAGTGCGCCCTCCATGCATGCCAACATGCCGCTGAGGGCACTCCCACGGCCGGTCGGGATGCGGTATCAGCAGGTCGCCATGAAGGCGACAAGCGTTGAGGCGTGGGCGACAGAGACGGGCATTGGCCCTTACATCACGCTTGGCGCGAAGAAGGACAAGGTGATCAACTGGTATGGTGGGATTCTGTTTGCGCTGCCGGCCCTCTTCTTCGGCGTGTTTTGGTACAGCGCGATGACCGTCGTCGGCTTCGTCTGCGACAAGACGGGCTTGGATCCCAAGCGCCGCGTGTACGACTGGACTGGGCGCATCTGGAACTTTTGTGTGCTGCACGCGACGGGCAACACCCCCCGCTTGATCACAGGGCTCGAGAATCGACCTAAGGAGGGCCAGGCTGCGCTTATCTGCGCAAACCACGCCTCGTGGTACGATATCCTGCTCGCGGGCTACACGCTGCCGGCCACTTTCAAGTTCGTGAGCGCGGCGGAGCTGGCGTTGCTTCCGGGCGTGGGCAAGCAGCTTTACGGCGGCAAGCACGTGCTTATTGATCGCTCATCGCGCAAGGGGCAGCTGCGGGCAGTCAAGGACTCAATGGCCTGGCTCAACCAGGGCGTGTCCGTCTTCGCTTTCCCGGAGGGCACGCGCTCACGGGACGGCAAGTTGCAAAGGTTCAAGGGAGGCGTCTTCTCGATGGCTATCAAGACGGGCGTGCCGATCGTGCCCGTGAGCATCGTGAACGCGTTTGAGCCGTACCCCCCGAATGCGATGCTTCCGATCCGCCGGACGGGTGACATGGAGATGCATTTCCACCCGCCGATCCCGTCCGTCGGCAAGACGGAGAAGGAGCTCGAGGTCCTGGTGCGTGCGGCCATCATCTCGAAGCTGCCGCCCTACCAGCTGCCCGATGTGGCGGAAGAGGCCAACGCCGAGAGCGAGATGGCTGGGAGCGCCTTCTGATGCGTCCCTCTCGGATTCTGCGGCGGCGCATGGACTCAGCAGGCAGTCAAAAGGTCCTGATGGCTGTTAGCCGCTCTCTGGATCCACCGAGGAGTGGAGGGCGGTCTCCGTGGACTCGGAACGGAGTGGATATCGGAGTGATGGCTTGCCACCCATCATGGCTGCGGCACCCTCCGAGGTGCAGGTCCAGGTGGTGGGTATGCATGCGAACTGTGTGTGAACATTTGCTGTGAGCGCTCGGTTCGCCGTGCGCTCGGCCTCGGATGCCGGGTCTTCAGGAATTAAATGGTTGGAGTATGTGTGCCATTTTGTATTTGGATTCCATTTGGAGAGGGGCATGGGCTCGGCTGCGACATGAAACGCTCAAAACGGCGCCTCGTAGAAGAATGCTTGCTCGTCTGTCTGCTCCGCTGGCTCGCTCCGCGCCGCGTGCTCTCGTTGCCGCTCCGCTGCGTGCGCTTCATGCGACTGGCGCGCGGTACGCCGACGCGGCCGCCGAAGGTACGCGCCGCCCGCTCGCCGCTGCTCCCTCGAGCACTGCGGTGCTCTCTGCGTTAATCCAGCTACAATTGCACCCTTGGCGCTGCCTGCGCGCTCGGCGACCGCGCCGCGCGTGTCTCAGCTGCTCGCCTGCCCATGCCTCACGCGTTCGACTGCCCATGCCTCACGCGCTCGCCTGGCTCGCTCCACCCTTCAGGCGGCGGCCTGACCCTCAACTTCACCGTGCCCACCAAATCGATCTACAAGAAGGCAAAGGTGGAGATGGTCATCCTGCCTGGCGGCGACGGCATGTTCGGCGTGATGCCCAACCACGTGCCGACCATCACCGAGGTCAAACCGGGAGTCGTGTCCGTGCAGGAGACGGCCGGCGGTCCGCTCACTAAGTACTTTGTCAGCGGCGGCTTTGCCTCGATCGACTCTGGCTCGGTCCTGAACGTGACGGTGCTCGAGGCCGTCACGTTCGATGAGCTTGACCCGGAGGCGGTCAAGACGGGGCTGGCACAGTACTCGGCGGCCTACGCCTCAGCGACCGACGATTACGCCAAGTCTGAGGCGGAGATTGGCGTCCAGGTGTACCAGGCGATGTCGTACGCGATCTCGGAGGCATAAGTCTCCCGCTGTAGCGCCGTCGTGCGGCGCGCGCCTGGCCGTCGATTTTATTTTTGGCGCGAGCGGACTGCGGTGCAGAGCGCACCTCGGCCCCGTGGCCACTGTCCTGTCGGGGCGGGTGTATGCTGAATGCTCTCGGCGGCGCGTGGAGACTTGAGCCTGGATATCCGCGCTTCCCTGCAGCTCCCTGCTCCGATTCACTGTCGACTGTGTGTGGTACAGTATGTGGCGTGTGGCGCCCTCGAGGCGGCGCGCATACAACATGAGTTCATGAGAGTGCTCGCGATAGATAATTGAGACCTTTTGTTCGCTTCCCATCCGTATAGCGTATATAACCGTATATACCCCGGAGCCCGGTACGGCGTACGCGGTAGCGGTACGTCGTCTAACATCTTAACGGTAGAACGTTCGACCGGATATCGTTAATTTGATACCGCGTACGAGCGCGTTGACGGCGGGATACCGCGTTACGATGCGAATATGACGCGATACGTTACGTACCCGGCGGGGCGGTCGTTATACGGAGAGAAAGGACCTCAGGTCCGCCGCCCGCCCGGCCGCCGTGCCCTGACCCGTTCGGCTTCGCCTCCCCGACCGCGCGTCGTGCCCGCCCGCGCGCCGCCCGTCGCGGGCGCGGCGACCTGGGCGTCGCAGCACGACAAATGAGATCGGACATCACCCGGCGGCGGCGCCAACCGCGTCGGGTCAGGACCTCACTCCTGTCCGCCTCGACATGGGCGCACCCGTATGGGGCCATCCCCGCCCCGGCGCCACCGCTGGGGTTTAGCCTATTTGGATCGATCCGACCACTCGTTCTTCCTCGAGGGCTCCACGCTTGCGCAGCATGGCCGTCGATCGGAACACCTCGAGACTTCCGCTACGGCGTGCGGGCCGAAGCGCCCGAACCGCCCTCCGGCGTGCGCTCTCGGTCGCGAAGCCGCCGCAGAACCAGACCGAGTGGAAAGGCGCGCGTGCCTTACCGGTACTCTCGGGGTGCGAGAACTCGTATCGCGCGGTGGGACAAACATAAAAGACTCCCGCGCGTCGCTCGAGCAGCCTGCGTGCGCGCCGCGGCCGCTTCTGGCACCGGGCACGTGCGGCGCGCCACTGCTCGCGCCCCCACACGATGGCGAGCCGCTCGAGGAAGCCTGACCAGTACTCGTTCACTGCCATCCATGCCGGCAAGAGGAGCAGGAAGGGACACCATCGTGCTACGTGGCGACCGCCATGACGTGCAGGGGGCTCGTCAGACGGGCCGGACGTTGCTGGCGGCCGGTCGGCGCTCGCGGCTGCCTGTGCCTGTGCGAGCAGAAAGGCAAGCAGACGCTGCTTGTGCTCGCCAGAGTATGGAGGGTTGGTGACGAGCACGTCGTGCGCCGGCAGCGCGCCCGCCTCCACGTCCGCGTAAAAGTCTCGATTCTCGTTGATCACGTGCTCGGGCGCACAGCCCAGGGCGACCAGCGCCTTCCGTACCGCCCCTTGGCAATAATAGGGGTCCCATATGCGTAGGCTGCGCAGTGCGTCAGAGCCGCTCGTCGTGGCACATCTGGTGCTCACGGTGCCAGGCGCCGTGCCAAGCGCCTCCAGGGACCGGCACTCGAGGATCGGCATAATGTCGGCGTACGCCTGCTGCGGCGTCTCGAAGTGATCATTATAATTGGTCTCGAAGCTCCACTGCGCGAAAAAGTCGCGGTGACGTGCCGCGTGGCGGCTGGCCACAAGCTCGAGCACGAGCGCCACCGCGGAGCGGATTTGGGTCGGACTGCCCGCGAGCGTGAGGAGCCGCTGCTTCTTGCCATCGTGAACGGGCGCCGCATCGCTCGTGACGCTCGCGCCCGAAGTCGCCTGCACAGAACGAAGCGCCATTGGGCCGACGATGGAGCTGCCATCGGGCACGAGCAGGCGAATAGTCGAAACCTCGTTCCCCATCGTGGCGCGCACCGAGCGCCCTACCGTTGGCTGGCCCACCTTGGAGCTGCCATGGGACCCATCCTCCGAGCGCACGATGGCAGCAATCTTATCAAAAGCAGCCAGCACGGGCTCCATCGGTCCGCAAAGGACGGCAGTCCGATCGATGGCGCCCGGCACGTTGCTCGAGACGTGAATACTGTGCACCCCTGTCTCGGCCTTCATCTGTTTGACAGTCAGGCCTCGCGCACCAATGACGGCCGCAGCATGTTCCGCCCGAAGAAGCAGCGCCAGAGAAGCGGCCATGCCGTCCATGTGTGCCAGTCTCCGAACAACCCGGAGGCGGGATGGAGCCTCGAGGCTTTCACATGCGACGTGTGTTGAAGAGGCCACATTTTCCGTTCATGTTAATACACACAACACGTACAAAACCGTTCACGCGTCCGGTCCCTAACCCATTGCCCCAGGAAGATTTTTTGCATCCCCGACCCGCTCAGCTTTCCGCATGATTACGCGATTGGTGAGGCCGTCACCGCCGTTCATGGTGCGCTCCAACCTGCTACTGAGGCGTGCGCTGTGCAAGGCTGCCGCTGAAAACACCACGAGCGCCGCTGAAAACGCCGCAAGAGCCGCATCAGCTGGGCATCAAGTGGGCCGATGGAGCCTACGCCTTGCACATGACAATACATTCCTCTCCTATCACCGGAACGCTATCATTGCAACGGTCGCCGGCGCAAGCTTGATCCAGTTTCGCGGCCAAAATCGTCCGCCACTCGCCGGTGCGTGCCTGCTCACCATGGGCGGCATGTACATGTATGTCGGATCGGGCTTGTACATGTATCAGGTGTGGAAACTCACCACACCGTTGCGGCTGGGCAGATGGACCGTCTTTTGGGCGCTCTTCAACGCGGTGTGGCCGACGGCGCTATGGACGCTTGCGCTAAGCTGCATGCTTGAAGAGACGCCTACCCTTCTCCTCGAGGGCCTGCGCCTCGTCGAGCACAAGCTTCCGAGCATGTTGCACAACACGCTCTTCTTCGAGCCGCCAGCACTGTACCCCGTGTGCATTCTGCTGCGCGCGGTGGTGACGCACGAGGAGGTGCGGCTCAAGTACGTGCGAGCCCGCGCTGCTCGCTCGAACGACGAGCATCGGATCATCGATCCTAGGATAGAGAAGGCCGGCCCGCTCTCTCACACGGACATAGCGACCATCATTGCGAAGCGCATCGAACGGCTAAACGCATTGCAAGATCGTCTCGACCTACTTGCGCGTAGCAAGGCCTCCGTGCCGACGTCGCTCGCCGCGCCTCTCCTCGAACGGCTCAACACCGAGGTATGCCTCAGCATGCACTGCCCTCACAAGTCGTACCTGATTGCCCCTCTCATCGCCGCCCTCTCATGTTCGGCGATCGTCTCTCGGCTCGAATCTCTGCTCGAATCTCGACGTGTCAGGTGGAGATGCTTGAGAGAGTGCTCGAGGTGGACACGGCGCATCCCACTGTACTGAGCAGGCTCTTCTCGGCACATCGGCGCACGCTACTAGAGGAGCTCGAGGCCGTGTCAGTGCTCCGGCGGCGCATTGAGGCTGTCAAGTTCACGTCGTCCCACAAAGAGTACGCCAGGCTTTTCCACCATTGAGATGTGCCCAACGTGGAGGACGAATCGATCATAATCTGATCACAAATCTACATGTATAGGGCCGCCCGGGCCACGTTGATAGTGTGTTCACATCAACATGGTGTCCGCGTCGGCGTCGCGTACCGTGAAGTCGCGCGGGGAGTGCAACCGTGGTGTAGCATGGTGCGAATGGTACCAATGCCTCATGCCATGGACCCATGGTGGTCATGGATTTCGATTACGTTGTATGGTGGTGTGGTCTTGAGACCACCTTGGGCCAAGGACCTTGCTCCTTGCAGCGACTACGCCAGGGACTTGCCAGGGACTACGCACAGACTAAAGTCTCAGACTAACCCGGCACCCGCCGCGACGGTGCAGACTCGCGTGACCGTGACATGCCGTGAGGTCTGAGGACGGAGCGTTCGCGGAGAGGATTGAGGATATGTGTAGGCTCCGATGCAAGCAAGCTAACAAATAGACTATCCTAATAGAGAATCCATGAGAATCGAAATCGAAACGCGAAACGGAATTTTCCGAATTTTCCTGTTTTCTTTTTGAGTGTGGAAACCGGGCGTCGTCGAGAGCCACAGCGAAGAGGCAGCAAGTTTCGTGCAACACCTTTTTGCGTACGCTGGCTCGCGGCGGACGCCCCGTCCTTGCCTCACTCTGGCTCTCGACGACGCCCCGAAATGTGGAGGGGTCTTCCCTTCGCGGTGGCCGTGCAGCTGGCGAGCGCGATTTTGCCGCCGCCGCCTCCGCCACCCCCGCCGCTGCCGCCGGGTATCGGCTGCACTGGTGAGACCATCTTCACTTCCTCAACAGGCTCGCACACCGTGACATTTGACACGGATCTCGTAACCACATTGCCAGGTGGCTCTGCCACCTTGGACTGTGCCTTCGTCATCCTTACGCCCAATGTGACCCAAGGACTGCTGATCAACTTTACGACCTTTGATCTCGACATAGGCGGGCCTTGTGTTGGCGCCGGCACTTACCTCGACGTGTATGACCACACGACGAACCTCGAGACGATGCTGGCGCACTTGACCTGCCGACTGGCCCCGCCGATCGCATCGACCAACGGCTCGGCGATGCTGCTGTTTCGCACGGTGCTCAATACGACGGGCACCTTCACCTTCACCTGGGCGCCCGCCTCTCCCTCGTGTGGCAACGGCATCTGCGAGAACAGCGCCGATGAGTACGACCTGTGCATGCAGGACTGCGGGGTGGCGAACATGCCGTCCTTCATGCTGCAGCACGCCAACACCATGTGGTGCGAAGACTACGACCGCCTCGTGGCGACCACGGTCCTAGGCGCGAGAATCTCCATTCCGTACACTCTCTCGCACTTTGGTCCCGGCTTGCCTCCGGGTGGGCTGAGGGTAGATCTGGCGAACATCTTACCTGCAGATGCATGCTCGGAAGTAACCTCCGTGACGCGAAGCGCCAACATTACGACGCGCCCCATAGGTGAGCGGCCCAAACGCTCGTATCCCGGATTTCCGACCCCCCCCAAAGCGATTTCC
>Ga0209550_10007361_pt1 | contig 10188 bp, 6 predicted proteins | sample LauGreSuBDMM15SN_2_FD_187567 | JGI IMG/M metagenome (GOLD analysis project Ga0209550, IMG submission 187567) | Freshwater lake microbial communities from Lake Michigan, USA - Su13.BD.MM15.SN (SPAdes) (version 5) | ecosystem: Environmental > Aquatic > Freshwater > Lake | place: Lake Michigan, USA... | reverse complement strand
AGTAACTCCGGCTGTTGTGCGAATTCGCAAGGTCGTTCTCGATGGATCTGAACGTGCACGCACTACATCACGCCAAAAGAAGGCAAACCTCAACGCTTAGTTCTGCCAGCCGAGTTCTTGGCTGGTTTTGTCACACGGGTCGGGCAAGATAACCACTGTGAGTAAAGCGAAAGTAACCCTTGTCGGCAATATTTCTGCTGCCCCTGCAATCACACTTTCGCCAGAACAATTAGCAATAACCACACATCGCAATTCACCACTGATTGCACTCGGCGCCCCTGGCACTGGAAAAACAACAATGCTTATTCACTCAGCACTTTCTCGAATTAATCAAGGACAAAATCCAGATTCAATTCTGCTTATTACCTTTGGCCGCGAAAGCGCATCTGATCTGCGCGATGCAATTGCGCTACAAACTAGCGCCACAATGTATGAACCACTTGCCCGCACGTTTCACTCACTCGCATTTTCTATTCTTAAAATGAAGTCTCACATAGATGATCCAGATCCAATTTTGTTATCTGGTCCCGAACAAGAAAGCTTTATTCGAGACCTCTTAGAAGGTGACATTGCAGATGGCTATCGACAGTGGCCACAAGATTTACACCTTGCCCTATCAACTCATGGTTTTGCTCGCGAATTACGTGACCTTATCTTGCGAGCATCAGAGCGTGGTGTTACACCAGAAAAATTAGAAGAGTATGCACAGAGTTATGGTGAGAAATATTGGCAAGGCGCTGCAGATTTTTGGAAGAGATATAACGGTGCGATGTTCTTGCGCGAAGTTTCTGCTGGAGATTCAAAACTGCGAATTGATCCATCCGAACTCTTGTCTCGCGCAATTAGGCATCTAGAAATCAATCCTGATCTGCTCTCAGAACTTCGCAATCGATTTAAAACAATCATGGTCGATGAGTTTCAAGAAACTGATCCTGCTCAACGACGATTATTGCGATTGCTTGCACCGGCTGATCTTGTTTTAGTTGGCGATGCGCACAGTGCAATCGGTCGCTTTAGAGGCGCCGATCCTGATGGCATGAGTGGCGAAATTGATTACTACCTCAATCAAAATGGCACACAAGTAATTTTGAATCAAGATTTTCGAAGTACACAATCAACGCACGCAGTTGGTTTGAGTGTTTCATCGAATTTTAGACTCACAGGACAGACACATCAACGCTCATGTGTGAATGAAAAAACTAAGGGTGTTGTTGCAATTGAGCGATTGCGATCTGTATCTGAAGAAGCTCAATACATTGCCTATCAATTTCGTCGAGCACACCTAGTCGATGGCGTTCCATACTCACAGATGGCTGTGCTTGTGCGATCACCTGGCTCGCTGACAAGTGCGGTACGCAGAGCATTTGCACAAATTTCTATCCCAGTTGCGGGCGAACTCGAAGCGCTTGCAACTAATGCAAGCATTGCGCCATTTTTATTACTTGCCGAAATCGCAGTTAAAACAAAGTCGCTTAATACAGAAAATGTAGAACGGCTATTGCTCAGCGAATGCGGGGGCGCCGATGCGATTTCACTTCGCCGAATTCGCAGATCTTTACTTGCAACTCGAGCAGAAGATGACAAACGAAGTGGCAATCAATTACTGATTGAGGCAGTTGATACTGGTGACATCTCTATTGAAGGCGCCGAACCAATTCTTCGAATCAATCTGCTTTTAACTAAAGCGCGTGTGGCTGCTAGAAAAGCGGATGCACGTGGTGAAGATTTACTCTGGGCAATTTGGGATAACGCACAAACAAGTGATGGCGCAAAACTTAGTACACAGTGGCAAGAGATCGCACTACGCGGTGGCAATCGCGGAGCGGCGGCAGATCGAGATCTCGATGCAATGATGCAACTCTTTCAAAGCGCACAACGTTTCTCAGAGAGATTTCCACTTTCTGGTGCGCATGCATTTATCCGTGAAGTAAGTGCAGAAGTTATTGCTGGCGATGTTATTACCGCCCAAGGTCAACGTCCTGATTGCGTTGAGATACTTACGGTGCATGCGGCAAAGGGACGCCAGTGGGATCTTGTTGCAGTTGCTGGCCTGCAAGAAGGTTCGTGGCCAAACTTGCGCCAACGCAGTTCATTACTGGGCGCTGAAAGACTTGTTGAACGCGAACGTCACGGAAATCTTGCCCGTACTGAATTAGATGTCATTGCAGCAGGTGCCCTATTAGAAGATGAGCGTCGTTTATTACACGTTGCTACAACACGTGCTCATCACTCACTCTTTGTTACCTGTGTTTCATATGAAGATGATCAGCCATCACAATTCTTTGAAGAAATCGCTGGAGCAATACTTAATAAAAGTAGCGAAGAATTAGCGCAATACTCTCTGCCGCGTCCCATCACAACACCGGCGTTAGTAGCTGATTTGCGTTCGGCGCTGGATGGTGAACGAGCAATTCAAGCGGCATCAATTATTAAATCACTCGGTGATGCAGGAATTTATAGCGCAGATCCGCAGAGCTGGACAGGTGTTGCGCAGTTAAGTACTACCGAACCAATTATTGATCCAACAAAGGCTGTACCAATTTCGCCAAGTAGTGCGGAAAACTTTACAGAGTGTGGGATGAAATGGTTTCTTGAAAAAAGCGGTGGAACAGATGGCGACAGCATCGCTCAAGTATTAGGCTCTGCGATTCACGCATTTGCAGCGCTGATGGTCCAAGAAGAAGGCATTACCGAATCAATCCTGGTTGAAAAACTTAAGAGTTCGTGGAATCTGATTGATCCGCAAGAAGGATGGGTCAGCAAAGGCTCGCAAGAAAAAGCGATTGCAATGATTTCTCGATTTATGAAATATCACATGAAGCACGATCGAGATGTTGTTGGGGTAGAAATTGGATTCGATGTCACAGTTGGCAAAGCAAGAATTGTTGGAACTGTGGATAGATTAGAAGTTGACTCTGCAGGCAACTTATTTGTTATTGATTTTAAGACGAGCAAAGATCCAATTTCTTATGAAAAGGCCAAAGAGAATTTGCAACTTAAGAGTTATCAAATTGCTGTCACCGAAGGTGGCTTCACAGCGCACCATGCGAGTACAACTTCTAGTGGAGCAGCGTTGGTTTATTTGGGACATGATGTGCAGAAAATATCTTCACGCGAGCAAGAGCCAATAGATATTCAGGCAGCTCGCACACAAATTGAAGGCATCGCACAATCAATGGGAGCGGCGCAATTTGTAGCCGCAACTAACAAACGTTGCAAAGAGTGTCCCGTAAAGAGCTCGTGCCCAATTAAGGCAGAAGGGCGCACGGTGATCGAATGATTTCTCCATTAGAAATAGCTGCAGCTCTTCGAAGCGTTGACTCAAAAGTTTCTGATCCAACGCCTGAGCAAGTTGCAATCATTAGCGCACCACTGGAACCGGCAGTTGTCATTGCAGGTGCGGGTTCTGGTAAAACTGAAACGATGAGTGCGCGAGTGTTGTGGCTCGTTGCCAACAAAATTGTGCGCCCCGATGAAATTTTAGGTTTAACTTTCACACGCAAAGCAGCTGGTGAATTATCTATTCGAGTGCGCAAACGTCTACGCCAATTAAAAGAAGCTGGTTTGTTAGATAAAGACTTGGCTTTGGATACAGCAATTACCACCTATCACTCATATGCAGGGCGCATTCTTAGCGAGCACGCTATTCGCTTAGGTATCGATGCAACGAGTGATCCACTGGGCGATGCTGCGCTGTGGCAAATTGCATCAGATGTTGTCCGTAATTGGCCTGATGAAAACTTCACAAATGAGAGCGCCGTCAGCACAGTCATTGATGATGTTATAGGGCTAGCAAAATTAGTTTTAGAACACCAAGTTTCATTTGATTCAATTAGAACAGAAGATCAGAAAACATTGGCAGAGTTTCAACGAATCGGTGGAACCAGCAATGAAGAAGTACGAAAAGTAGTTGGTATCGCACAGCAACGAATTGCAATCTTGCCGATGGTTGAAGAGTTTCTTAAGCGTCGCAGGCAAGATGGACAGCTTTCATTTGATGATCAGATGTCGATTGCAGCTGATATCGCAGAAAAATTCCCTGAAGCGTGCGAATTAGAACGCGCAAAGTACAAAGTTGTATTACTCGATGAGTATCAAGACACATCTCAATCACAGGTGCGCATGCTTTCAGCCCTCTTTGGAAAAGGCCATCCTGTAATGGCTGTTGGAGATCCTTGCCAAGCTATCTATACATGGCGCGGTGCTTCGGCTGGAACAATTGGAACCTTTGCGAAGTATTTCCCAAAGAATGCCGGCCATACTGGGGCTGAATTATTTAATCTCTCAATTACTTTTAGAAACGATAAGAAGATACTCGAAATTGCGAACTCAATTTCAGATCAGATTCGTTCTACTTCATCCGTTCGAGTAGACCCACTTCGTCCGCGCGATACTGCAGGAGATGGTGAAATTGCATATGGCGTATTTGAAACTCTCGACGGTGAAGCACAAGGTATTGCCGAGTACTTCTATAAACATTGGTTTGCACCTGAGCGCATAGCCATTGAAGAAGAGAAGCGAACATCCTTTGCTGTCTTGGTGCGCAAGCGTTCACAAATTTCAATCATTGAAAGTGCCCTGCGTGCACGAAGTATTCCGGTTGAAGTAATTGGCGTTGGTGGCTTGATTTATGTTGCAGAAGTTGCAGATGTTTTATCGCTGATGAAAGTTGTGACAGATCCAGAAGCTGGTACAGCGTTGATGCGTCATCTAACGGGCCCAAGGCTGGCACTGGGCGCCAAAGATATTGCAGCACTCGGTGCGTATTCTAGGAAGCGTGCAAAGAGCGGGCATGAAGATTCTCACTCCTTCATTGCAAAGATTGCTGCTGGAAATCCTGATTCTGCCGAAGCTGATGATCTCTTCATTGGTTCTCTAATTGATGCGCTAGATGAAATAGAACAGTGCGATAAAGAGAGCAGGGCATTATTTAGTGAAGTTGGGTTTACGCGTTTGTCCCGCCTTGCATCTGACCTACGCAGATTACGTTCGCGTGCAGGTGGTTCGATTATTGATTTAATTACTGAGATTGAAAATTATTTAAACCTTGATCTGGAAGTTTCTTTGCGCGATGGCACACGCAATGGTCGCCGCCACCTTGAGCGATTCTTAGATGAAGCCTCAAAGTTTTCGTGCAGCGGTGGCAGCATCGCAGCCTTTATTGAGTGGCTAGATGTGACATCAAAGAAAGAAGGCGGACTCAAATCTGGCGCTCCTGAAGTGCGCAGCGATGTTGTTCAACTCTTAACTATTCACACCGCAAAGGGCGCCGAATGGGATTTCGTTGCAATCCCGGGATTAGCAGAAGGAACCTTTCCAAGTACGTATACGAATGATCCAGATAACTGGATTACAAATGAGCGACAAATTCCATTTGTTCTTCGCGGAGATGGCGATGAGCTTCCTGTATTTTCATTGGCACAGTGCACAAAAGATAGCGAAGCAGGCAAAGTAATCACTGCTTATGGAAAATCTTGCGCAGCAATTAAAAAACAAGAAGAGATTCGACTCGGTTATGTTGCCGTGACTCGTGCTCGCACGCATTTGCTCTGCACAACATCATGGTGGCGTGAAGGTTCTAGAAGTGTTGATCCCAGCGAATTATTTGCCCACGTTGCAGAAGTTGCTGACAAACGTGGTGGAGTATTACTTAGCCAAGTCAGTGCACCAGAAGATGGAGTTCGCAATCCAATAGAAGTAGATCCTGATAGCGCGTATTGGCCAAGGGATCCATTGGGTGAACGTCGTGAAGTATTCGATGCTGGTGTGGCACTAGTTATGAAATCACAACCACACTCACTTGCTTTAAGTGGCGATGAAACGTTGGATTCCTGGATACATGACGCGCAAGCACTTATTGCAGAAGTAAAAAACCGTGCGTCATCAACTATCGAAGTGGCGCTGCCCTCTCGCATATCAACATCGACTCTTGTTGCACTGCACGAAGATCCAGACGCACTGGCACTGGCTATTCGCAGACCAATCCCGCGTTCACAAGATCCTTATTCTCGTCGCGGAACACAATTTCACGCATGGGTTGAAAAACAATTTGGAGCGATGACTTTATTTGATGATTCGTATTTAGATTATTTCGATCCAATTGAAGAAGATGGAAAACTTGAAGATCTAAAAAAGGCTTGGCTTGCTAGTGAATATGCCCAGCGCAAACCAGCAGCAATAGAAGTTCCTTTTGAATCTGTTATTGGTGGTGTGCTTGTGCGTGGACGAATCGATGCTGTCTATGAAACACCAGAAGGCTTTGAAGTTGTGGATTGGAAGACTGGGTCAAAACAACTCGGGCAATCAGCTGCAATTCAGTTGGCTATGTATCGCTTGGCCTGGGCGCGATTAAAATCAATTGATGTATCTAAAGTAAGTGCAGCATTTCATTACGTGCCTACATCGGTGACAGATAAGCGTGCAGATTTACTCGATGAAGCAGCGCTAGTAAGTCTTATTCAATCTCTACAGTAATTGGCAAGTGATCACTAATTCCTGTGGCAGTGGTTTTAATCGTCTTGAACTTTGAAATACCATCTTTGGTCAATATGTAATCAAATTGAATTTTTGCACCCCAACTTGGATACGTGTTTTGGGTCAGAAGAGATTTCCATTGTGAACCAAGAACTGGCAAGCCTTTAGGTAAATTCAAATCTCCCATGATTGCAATTTTGTTACCAGTTTGGGAGGCAGATTCATCGGCCCATCTTTTGAGTTTCTTTAATTGTGCGATGTTAACTCCTGGAACAAATGAGAGATGCGTATTTATGATGCTCCACCCATTTTCTAGGTGGGCAACCAGTGCAACTCGTGGTTCATCTTGCACATAAATAAAACGTGGTTTGCCTTTGCCATCTTCTCCACCTGGCACAAGCAGTGGCATGCCAACTAGCGAGCGACCAAGTTCAATGCGTTCAAATGCGGTCACAGGAATTGTTGAAGCAAAACCAATTCCGTATCCACCTTCGCCTTTGTTTTTCGCCGTAATAATTGATTCATCATGATCGTTAAGCCCACGCCATTTTTCGCCAGGTGTTCCAATGACAGAAGGAGCAAAAGCCCAATCAACTGCTTTCATTGCTTTGGCAATATCTTGGACTTGGTTGGCAGAGTTGCTGCGGGGCAGAAGGTAATCAACTTCTTGAATGGCTAAAACTTCTGGTGCGATTTTTTTAATTGCCCCCGGCAATGAGGCTGCGCTGCCAGGCGGGATGGCCATAGCGTGCAGCAGATTCCACGATGTCAGCCTCATGCGCACAGGCTAGTAGCGTTGCCCCCCTATGAGCACGCTCAAACCAATTAGCGCCCCACTAGATCGGGCAAGTGAACTTCGAAGTGATGAAGCAGCACTTGATCGATTGTGGAATAGCGCAAAAATAGTTCGCGTCTCTGGCTCTCAATTAGCAACTGATGGAAAGTCGCTTCTATTTCTTAGCGCCGCCGAAGTTGAAAAGTTGATAGCTACAAAAATTTTTACTAGTGGCGATAAGTATTTTCTTGGCATTGATTCTGCAAGCAAGGCGGCTTACTTTGCTTGGGATTGCGATGAAGTGGGTCTGGCAGCTGGTGAAACATCGGTGGAAGGTTTGGCATCGCTGCGCGAATTAGGTGGAACCCTCGATGAATTCGAGTTAGGTATTTCGATGCAGGTAACTGCCCTTTCAAATTGGCATCGCTCGCATCCGCACTGTTCACGGTGTGGAGCTGAAACGCAATCAACTCTTGGCGGATCAGTGCGAGTCTGCGTTAAAGATCAGAGCCAGCATCACCCACGCACTGATAGCGCAGTCATTGTTTTAGTAAAAGATAAAGATGATCGAATTCTGTTGGGACATCAACCAATATGGCCAGATGGAAGATTTTCAACTTTTGCGGGCTTTCTAGAACCGGGTGAAACTTTTGAGCAGTGCGTGGAACGCGAAGTCTTTGAAGAATCTGGCGTGAAAGTAAAAGAGATTAAATATCTAGGTTCGCAACCATGGCCATTTCCAGCATCGATCATGATTGCATTTTCTGCAGTTGTAGATGATCCAAGCACTGCAAAAGCTGATGGAGTGGAAATCACAGAAGTGCGATGGTTTAGTCGTGATGAACTTAAATCATCAGTTGCAGATGGCTCACTACTTTTGCCACCAACGATTAGCGTTGCACGAAAGATGATTTCATTGTGGTTTGGACCAGGTGCAGAAAAACTCACTGGTGGCGAAACGTGGCGCTAAATTCTGAAGAAATACTCGCTTCCCTCGATGATGAACAACGCGCTGTTGCACTTGCAAGCCGTGGCCCAGTCTGCGTAATTGCAGGTGCTGGAACAGGTAAAACTCGTGCGATCACACACCGCATTGCTTACGCTGCATCAATCGGAGTGATGGATCCACAAAAGGTATTAGCCCTTACATTTACCGCGCGCGCAGCTGGTGAAATGCGCGTGCGCCTTCGCTCATTGGGTGTTCCAACAGTTGCTGCACGAACAATTCACTCAGCAGCCCTTAAGCAATTACTTTATTTTTGGCCACAAGTATTTGGTGGTCGCGCTCCGGATTTACTCACAACTAAGACTGGTTTTATTACGCAGGCAATCACACGCGCAGATTTACAAGGATCGCTATCGGTTACATCCCGTGACTTAATGCGCGATATTGCATCTGAAATTGAATGGGCAAAATCTTCACAAGTTGTGCCAGAAGATTATGTAAACGAAGCATCAAAGCGCACACAAAAGCCACGAATTAATCCAGAGCAGATCTCTCAGGTCTACACCGCATATATGTCATTGATGAAGCAAGAGCGCACGATGGATTTTGAGGATGTTTTATTGCTAACTGCTGCGATGCTAGAAGAAGAGCGTGAAGTGCGTGAGCGAGTACAAGATCAGTATCGCCACTTCACAATCGATGAGTATCAAGATATTTCACCACTGCAACAACGAGTCATTAATGCTTGGCTTGGCAGTCGCCAAGAACTATGCGTTGTTGGCGACCCTGCTCAAACTATTTATTCATTTGCTGGCGCGACGCCTGTTTTCTTAAATACATTCACACAACGCTTTCCTGATGCCGAAGTAATCAGATTAACTAGTGGATATCGCTCGACTCCAGAAATTACCTTGATGGCTAATACTGTTTTGCGAAGTGCATCAATGGGACAAGAACTAGTTGCCCAAAATGATCACGGTTCAAAGCCATCTATTGCAGCCTATAAAGATGAGTCAGCAGAAATTGTAGGCGTTGTTAAAGATATCGGCGCATTGTTATCAGAAGGCGCTGCGGCTCAAGAGATTGCAATATTGGCTCGCACCAATGGGCAGCTGAACTCAATAGAAAAGGCGATTGCAGCAGCAGGCTTGCCGTATCAAGTGCGCAATAACGAGCGATTTTTTGATCGCATGGATGTGCGCGAATTTCTTAAGGGCGTTCGTACCGCATCGGTTATTCCAACTGAAGGTGTCTATTGGCTCGATGAATTACGCACTTTGGCACAGCCATTTTTAACTGGTGCCACTATCGATGGCATTGCAGGTTTACTGCACCTGGCGCGTGAGCTAGATGCCGATGATTCATTTGCACCAAAGACGCTTCGTACGTATTTGCGCGAAGTTGAAGATCGAGTGCAACAAAATAACCCACCAACAATGCCGGTACTGACTTTGGCAACGCTGCATGCTGCAAAGGGCCTCGAGTGGGAACGCGTGTTTTTAATTGGCGTCAGTGAATCGATATTGCCATTTGAATCAGGAAATACTGGCCCAGAAAATCAGAGCGCTATCGATGAAGAGCGCCGCTTGTTCTATGTGGGAATCACGCGTGCGAAGAAGGATTTACGCATGAGTTATCGCGGAGAACCGAGCCGATTCCTGCGTGAATCTGGGTTACTCGCCAGTTCGTAATTAATTAATTTGCATCATCGCGGGTCCATGCTTTACCCTTGCACTTCATCCAAAATATGGATGGATACGAGAAAAGGGAGCACGCGATGTCAACAATCGTAAGCACTCATAACGTTAACGCTTTACGCGTTAGCGCTACTTCTCATGCCCATTCACACCCAAGTACAGCGACTAATAAGCGCTATACATCTTGGCCTACTGCCACAAAGCCAGCGTTTTACGCAGCTTTTTACGCAGTGGATGAGGCCACTTGGGGCACTATCGCCTAACCGATAGCAGCCAACCAAGGGCCTCGAATCCAC
>Ga0209550_10007360_pt1 | contig 10188 bp, 9 predicted proteins | sample LauGreSuBDMM15SN_2_FD_187567 | JGI IMG/M metagenome (GOLD analysis project Ga0209550, IMG submission 187567) | Freshwater lake microbial communities from Lake Michigan, USA - Su13.BD.MM15.SN (SPAdes) (version 5) | ecosystem: Environmental > Aquatic > Freshwater > Lake | place: Lake Michigan, USA... | reverse complement strand
TCTCCCTCGGCGCGGGTTACGACACCGGGCCGTGGAAACGCATTTGGATCATGCTGTCGAGGTAGACAGCGGTTGATCCTGGTACGTAGTCCAACGTCATCCAGTGGAGTCAAGCGATTACGCTCTTTATAACTCTCCGCTATGAGAACGGTGGGAGAGTTGTTCATAAGAGCACACCGCCGGAAGAGAACCCGGGGGTGTGCACCGGCATGAGTTCAAACCATCAATAGGGTGAAGGGGATGCATGTACAGTAATAAAAAAGTAAGCGGTGAAAACCGGTTTATGAAAAATGCAAGAGTTTTGAGATGTGCAAGAGAGTAAGTTGAGAAGTTTTATCCGCGCAAGTTCGCGAGGGAACCTAGAATAGATAGCGCTCCTGAACGCGCAGGAACCGGTGTTGACCCAACTTCAGGTGAGATTGCAACATCACGCTGCGCGCGATCACCTGCAATCATCAAGGAATCTTCTCCGAGAAGTAGTCCAACCAACTCAGAATTGTTCATGAAAACTGACCCTGCAAACGGGTTAGAGCCATCTCCGCGCCATGTGAAATAATGGTGAAGGTGAATTCCTTCAGCGCCACCTGGCCATGTGATAGGTACAGCAGTTGCGTTCATTGAACGGTTACGCACCCAAGCAGAAGCTGCAACAATAGCCTCACCAACAGGAGTACCTTCAGCAGCTAGACGCGAGGCCTCTTGAGAAAGCCATGTGTTACGAGTAAGCTCTGGGAGGCGGCCAATAGGACGCATTTCAACAGCGAAGCGATCACGTACATGTGATGGGAGTTTGACAACTTGGCCGTCACGACCGGCACCTACCATGTTCAATTCGAGAACATGAGTTGAGCAGAGACCAGGTACCGGGCCGTCCAAACGCATGTTTACAGCAAAATAAACCTCATCAATATGTTGTGTAGGCATAATATAAATTTGTCCAGTTCTCTTACTCATCGGCGAGTTACATGGAACGGTGCAGCCATACGCACAAGTATGCCATAATCCACGGACGAAAAACAACAACCCTGGCGCGAACAGAACAAACTGCGGAACAAGAGTAAAAGTAGAATGTATTAGTGAAAATATCTAAACAAAACAGGTGTATTGAAAACGGTTCAAAATGTAAGAGAATATAGAGTCAAAAACAAATAAAGATGTAAGCGAGTCAGTCCTTTTTGGCCCAGCTAGCGATAGCTTCTTCAAATACGCTACGACCACCGCGACCAGTGGTGTTGCGGCGAGTTCCGCTTTCACCTAAAATAGCGTCAGAAAGATCGGCTTTCTGCCCAACAAGAGCCAAAATACCTTCCTCTACTGTGCGAGCCATAGTAAAGTTGATGACTCGGTAACGTTTAGTGGTGTCACCATCGACGCGGTGGATACGGTTGGCTCGTTGAATCATAACTGATGGTTTGAACGCCAAATCGAAGTTCACAAGCGTAGAACACTGCTTACCAAGATTCAGACCTTCAGCAGCGGCGTCAGTAGCTACAAAAACCGTTGGACCTGGATCTTGATCACTTGGAGGAGATGTAAAAGCTAAAACTGCGGCTTCTCGATTCTTCAAGTTCGTCGCCCCAGTAAAGGTTACGAAACGAATACCGTCCGCTGAAAGACGTTCAACAATAAGGTCGGACATGGTCCTAAATGATGTAAAAACGATGAGTCGTTCCCCTGCTTGCTGATGCTCAGCAGCCATGATCCGCAACTCGTCGAGTTTCGGCCCATCAACTTCTGGGACAAGACCTGCCTCGCACATGGCTTGTGCAGCTGGAGCCTTGGAAGCCCAGACGAGCCGCGGGGAAGAGCACATCAAACGCAACATGCCGACAGCTGTCATCGCTGCGCCAGTTTCGACTTGGTCAACGATCTCGCCATCAAGCGCTCCGAAAGCACGGCGAGCTTTCGCCTCATCGGCAATTTCTTCCTGCGCGTCACGATGTGCACGTTTCAGTGCAGCAGCAAGCTTGTCATCGGGGTCAAGGACAAGATTCTGAACCTGTAGTGGAGGGAGCTGTGTAGCGACCTCACTCTTCAAATGACGAATGTAATGTGCACGAGAGCGATCGCGAAGTTCTCCAAGGTTTCGTGCTCCCTCAAAACCTCCAAAGCGACCTGGGTAGGCGTAGCGATTGAAGAACTCCAAAGCAGAACCGAAGATTCCTGGGACAACAAAACCGCTCATGAGGGTGTACCACTCGCCGGGATCGTTCTCAACAGGTGTCCCGCTGAGCGCTAGACGACGAGTTGCCTTCTGCGCAAGTTGGCGCATAGCGATGCCTCGTTTAGATGCACGACCCTTGATGCGGTGAGCTTCGTCTGCAACAAGAAGCTGGCCATTCACGAGGGGAGTGATTGCCTTTAGATCCAAGTGAAGCAAGTCGTAGTTCAAAACAACCCAGCGGGCGTTCGCAGCTTCAGCGTAAAGCTTCTCTCGCCGACGCTTGTCACCATCGATGATAACGATGTCGGTATGCCCAGTAAAACGTGTAATCTCACGAGCAAACTGTGTTTTCACAGCACCAGGAGTAACAATGATGCACCGTTGTGCCTCTCCGGTATTCTCAATAAGGTGAAAAGCCCATGCGATAGCTTGCGCAGTCTTACCAAGACCTGGCTGATCCCAGACCGCAAACCCGCTACGTTTTACAGCCACAGCGACAGACTGCGCTTGATAGGGGAAGAGCTTCTCGAGAAGTCCTTCTGGGTGGAGTTCAACAGTCCGAGCGATTTCACCACGGTAGACCTCTTCAGCAAAATCATCAGAGAAGCCGACGTCAAAACCTTTTTTACGCCATTCAGCAACAACGTCACGATCAGGAAAATACTGTTTGAAGGCCTGGTTGGCTCGAGAATCACCAGCGACATAGAAAGCGCCTGTACGGGCGTCGAACTGAATGGTAATGTCCGCTGGTGTGAGAAGCCTATCAGGGTCGACAAGAACACCGCGTCCAACAAGTTCGGTAAGAGCAGCTGCAGCAGTGGGCGGGTAACTCATAGCTCCAGCTTTAGACTCCCATTGAGCCCCTGGTAGTGCTCGCAAGCGCGCAAACATGGAATCGGAACGCTGTGCCATGACGACAAGGTACGGACGTTTATGACTTCCCCGCCGAAGCGTTGCAATTCCAGCATCATGCAGTGGTTCGTCAGCTGAGACAAGTTCATCCACACAGACATCGGTTAGCCCTGAGGTAACAAACCATGCGCGAAGCTCATCAACCGATTCTCGGCAAACTTCCGCAGTCCATGAACGACTCTCAGGATCAAATCTTGCAAAAGGAAGGTTCTTCACTTTCTCGACGATAGCCTGATTGAAAGGAAATGCAAGTCGGAACACGCGACCCTCTCGCGTAAGAGAAATCGGGCGTGAAGTAATCGTAGTCTGATCCACATCTTTCACTGTGCTTCAGAAACCGCCCTTCGCATCGTGCTACGCCCGCACTAGACATTTTTTCTAGTAGGCGCACCCCCGGCTTGCTGTAAAGTAAAAATACGTAACAAAGTTTCAACAGCTTTATTTGACTATATACATATATATCACTCCATAAAGAATGGAGAAGGTGCGGGTCCGACACTGGAAACATGCCCGAAGACCCGCTAGATCGTGAAGAACGTGAAGTTATGAGTCCCAGGCCTGAAAAACCAGAGTACGTGACAGCATTCGGATCGTTACGTCATAATCCAACTGCTGCAGCGGCGCTCTTACGCGCGCGAGCTGCAGCCGCCGGAGCATCACTAAAAGATGCAGAGAAGGTGGATCTTGTAGCTTCGACGATCGGCGCAGAATGTTGGATGTTCGCGGTGAACGCCTCATCGTTGAACCAACCAGTACGTCATGGTGTATCAGCAGTTGCTGCACTTGCTGCAATTCTAGCTCGTGCTGCCGGTTCCGCTGAGGTGCAGGAATGTCCTCCGCTCGATGCAGCAGAGCTCGATACAAGAAAAATCCAGCAAGTTGAGCAGTTAGTTATATGGGTGAACAATATGGTGCCAGGTTCAGTGCATGAAGTCTTCCGAAGAGCCGCCGCTGATCTTTCGGCTGGAATGCAAGATTCACGTTTCGAGGCTATGGCTGGGCTGCTGAACATAATCGCAGATACATGCGACGACCGTTGATAGAACAAACATCTCATGGGTAGTACCTGCTTTTAGTAGTAATTTTCGACATGTTGGTAAAGGGAAGTTCGAAGAATATAAAATCAATATTTGCATGTAAATAATAAGTTTGTGGCGGTAAGGCCGGGGGCTTATTACCTCTCAATTCGTAGACACTTCTCGATACAAAAGGACGGTTGTTTTTATGACATCTTTTATTATTCCCCGAAGAAGCGAGCAAGTGGTCGAGTGGACTTTTGAAACAGAACTGCGCATATATGGCCAAGCATCAGGTGGTGTAGTGTTTGTCTATGATGAGCAGCGAAATCCTTTGACCGTTCTTGACGAGTCAGAGGTGTATATCGAAGTTGGAGAGCAAGTGATGTTGCGCGTAGAAGGAGAATGGCAAACTTGTGAATGGGGACAGGTTGTGAACACAGTAAGGTTCCGCCGAACCTGAAATTGGAAAGAAATGAAATGCGAAAGTAAGGTAAAAAGAAAGAATTCTTACAAGCCAAAGTAAAGAGTTGAGAAATTCAACGTAAGCTAGCGATGCAATCAAATGGGACGAAAAAGTTAGTGATACAAAACGCGAAGTTAGCGTTTGAGTGCCAATGCTATCAACTGTCGAGGTTTGTTGTGTCTTGCCAGTTAGAAAGCTGCTCACGGAGTGCTTCGAGAGCTCGTTCACGACGAACGCGAAGACGACGTGGTGCTTCCCCAGTAATTTCTTCTGCTTCTTGAGGACGGAGACCTTCCATCACGAGCAATCTAACAGCTACTGCATCATCCGGATGAAGAGTTGCAAGCGCAGCATTCACAGCATCACGACGCAGGATGGACATAGCGGTGTCGGCAGGATCGGCATCATCCACTAGCCAAGATGGTGATGTTCCACGCTCACCGGCAAGAGAGTCCATCTCATCAATAGATGCGGTATGTTGTAGCCTTGGAAGAATCTTCAGGTCTGCAAGCTCTACACCTAGATGCTCGGCAACTTCAGCAAGGGTAGGAGCACGACCAAGGCCGTGAGCTAGTACTTCTTCAGCTGCAGCAACTTTTCGAGAGAAAGTACCAAGGCGTTTCGGAACTGGATTCTCAGCACGTACACCATCACGAATAGAACCTGTGATACGAGTACACGCATAAGTAGAGAAAGAGAAACCGAGTGCAGGGTTGTACAAACGTAGAGCTGTTCGCAGACCCATCCAGCCTAGAGCAAGCAGCTCTGCTGAATCACGATCAGGGAAAGCGCGTTCAAGTTTATTCGCCTGATGCCAGACAAGATTGATATGCCGTTGACTTTCAAATCCGATAATTGCCCAGGACAATGCACTACCATCTACAGAACGGTTTGCTTCGGCGATTACAGCATCAAAACCTCGGTGCTTCAATTGTGCAGACCATGATGCTTCCAACTGCTCAGTGAGAGAGGATGGGGTGATAGTGTCAAAAGCGTCAAGGACATCAACAGCTGCTGCAACAGCAGTAGTGCGGCGAGTTACGGGAAGTTTTGCAACATTCTCGGAGGTAACAGATTCAATGTTCAGACGACCTTCTTTGAGAACAGCACGAAGACCTTCTCGAGTAGCAAGCAAATCAGCAGGTATTTCCGTCAATACTTTGAGGTCCTCGACGGCAACAGCAAATCTTTGATGGAAACGATCAGAGAACAAATCAATCAGAGCATGAATGGTAACAGTTGAGACATCAACAGTGCGCGAAGGTGCAGACTTACCAAATGCTGTAATAACAGCTTCGACTGCTTCAACAATTGAGAATGGAGAAGGGGTTACTGAACTCAAAGCGGAGGCACGCTGACAACACCGAATAGTTCTTGCGGTCATAGCCGCTACATCCGGGCGCGTAACCGATTCCGGTAATTGAGACATGTGTGTGACCGTTCAAGCCGAGAGGCACCTTGCAAGCAGCCAAAACGAAATCACAACAACCCCGCAACAAAACACCTTCACAGATTTATATAGGTGAAGTCAAAAAAGTAGTAAAAAATACAAATTAGCCCGAGAAAGTACGTTGTTCAGAGAACAAAGGTGCTAAGCGACAGACAACGATACGTAAACCGTCAATGCCATGTTGCTTTGCGAGTAAATCACCCTCAGCTATAATAGTAATAATCTCTGCAAGGCGCTCTCTACCAACACGCCGTGAGAGAGCTAAAAGACGTTCTGCAGTAAAAATTGACTTACCATCAATTGCTTTTGCTGCTTCTTCGGGGCTGGAAGCACCGAACTCGATCACTCGCATAGCTTGCTGGTAACGATTTCCAAGGTATGCGAGTGTTGCGAGAGGGACAGCGGCAGCACATAAGTCAAGAGCAGAATGTAAATCTCCACTTTCAAGATGATCACTGAGGTCCCAAGGGACTCCAGTAGCACTAGTTGTTCCGCATAGAACATTGATCTGGGCAGCGGAAGGGTTTCTAATTCCTCCAATGCGGCACTGTTCGATCACGGACTGTAGCCGTGCAGGTTCGTGACCTGCACGTTCGATAAGCAACTGTCGAGCTTGTCGAGTGAGTGAAACATCGGAGGTAGAAGCAATAATTTCCACGGTTTCATGAGCACGTTTCCCATCAAGAGCGGGATAATCACGAACAATGAACATTTCTCCTAGACCGTTTGTAAACAGTTTACGTTGTTCTACGGTAAGCGCCTTGGCTATTGCATAAATATGGTTAGTGGAATCGGAAACTGCATCGATCAAAATATCGAGATTTGCCCTTGTGAGATTATCGAGATGGTCGATTACTACGATATGTGCAGGGCTGAACAAAGATTGAGAGAGTACGCAGGCGACAATATCGATGATAGTGCTATCCGCAGCATCGAGCCGTTCAACCGTAACTCCATCATAAAAACGTAGAAGATGTTGAAGTTGACGGGCACAGATAGATTCATCACCAAGTAACACAGTCAAAGACATAGAGTGAACGGTGCTTACTGATGAAGGCTGCGCCAACACGTAGTCATATATTGGCGGCTAGAGTTGAGCTTTTGCTTGGGTCGGAGGTTTCAGGCCCTGCTGTCTAGAGCTTCTCTGATAGCTATCATAGTAAGTCTTCGGACGTAGTCTTCGTCTTCCCCGCTCTTATATGCTATATCAGCGATAGCTTCATTAGGGTCAGTGCCGGTAAGCATCAGTTCAACTGCAGTGAGCACGAGTGCGTAGTTGTGCGCTCTTAGATCAGAGGTAGCATCCTCTACCGCGTCTCGTATAGTTTCATTAGGTTCCAGTGCCATGGTCAGCTGACTCGCCGCTCTCTGATGATAAGATTCTCTGGGTAATGCACATCACGACCATCGTCTGTACGAACAAGAACTTTACCGTTCTCGGAAGATACAAATGTTCCAAGTATGCGACCCGATCGGGCGCGTACGATCTGGTTGCCGTCAAGAACGACGGTTCCAGCAGCTCTGACTTCAACACTGTTCTTCAGGTTTCCTGAAGCTGAAAGCGCAGAACCAAAAGATTTAGATTGTGTTTTGGCATTAGCAGGTTCTGGTTTAGCAGTTTCCGTTGAGGGACCTACATGTGAAAAGGTGTTTTTCGCCGCCAAGGTAGAGTCAATCTTATATTTACGTTCTCGTGGTTGTGGAAGAGTTGAGTGTTGAGCAAGAGGACCTAAGATACGTACCCTAATTCCAAGACGATCAACTCCGAAAACCTCAACAATCTCTCCAGCCCAAGGGCCACCTGTGAGACGAGCAGCGAGTGCACGAGGAAGATATCCAAGCTGTTCGCCGTCAATTTCAATGAGTACAGCGGCCGGATCAACAGGGTTGTCAGGTTCAGGTCTTGCTATGATAGGGGAACCAGGCTTCGTAGTCATCGCGATTGCGGGACGAAATGATGTACCTACTACGGCGCTGAGGAACGGAAACTTCATGTATCAGAAGGTGCCATGGTATTCGCAGGAGGCATGCCCCGCCTGCCGACACATAAAACAGGTTGCAGAAGGAATCAAAACTCAAAACATATGCACGAGCGGAGTTGTTGACTAGGAAAATGAAAATGGCCGCCACTCGAGGTGACGGCCATTCTTAGTTTCCACTTAGCAAGTGTGCGATGTTTGACTTGTATCAGTTCATCGACGGGCGTTTCGCGCGGCAAGCGCGGCATGGACAAATTGTTGGATCCCAGTAGTGGGTATTCCGCCAATCTTTGCAGGTTAGGCAGTTGCACCCTGAGTGGGCGTGTAGCTCAACAAGTACATCGGCTATATCCATTCCAGAGCGTAGGTCATCTTTTCGTTCGGCTTTCACGTTGTTAGCAGTGAAATGCGCCATCAACGAATCGCGACCGCGCGCTCCTGCTTCATCTCCATCAAGAGTGACCACGAGTGTGTCACCTCGAGAAGAGAAGAATTGGCAGACTTTAGCTGGTGGCATTCCGGCTACACCTGGTATGGCATAAGCTTCGACACCTAAAGTTCGGGCTGCAAGAAGATCCTTGAAACCTTCAACGACATAGATACGTTGTCCAGGTTCAAGAGTTGAGATGCGTCGGAGTCCACAGCCAATAAGGCTGTCAGGTCCTGCACCTTTCACTGACATGAACGGGGGAACATATTTATGTTCCGGTCCGGCAGATTCGAGATCTAACGCTTTTGCCTGCTCGTATGCATCAGATGCATCCAGTTCAATTCCGTCAGGGCCAACTTGGCCTGACCAGCGCTTCTTCCAAGCCTTATGAGCTTGAACTTTACGAAGTTGTTTTTCGCTGGGACGGAACTGCATTCCTGTTATATTTGCATTGATCCAAGCGTGCGCCTCAATCACAGGGTAGTCGGCGTTGAACATCCAGTAGTCGTTGCCGTTGCGGTCTGTGGTAAGTATTCCTGCGTCTCGAAGGCGTTCATCCCCAAAACGGGCAAGAAGTTCCGCGTGAGCTTTTACTGGTTCGACAATTTGAGAAGAACCAGCTTCTGCAACAGATTCAGGACTGATGTGCCAACGAGCGTAGTAGGCTTGTGCGGCTTCGATGCTACCGAGACGACGTATAGTGTTATATACTTCGACGTCGACTACTGCATTGAATGGCTTAGCGACCATTACTTCTGGAAGTACCGCGAGGGGTCCTGTAATTGCAGAACGACCAAGGAGTTCATTGACCGCTTGTGGTAGCTTTCGTCCGTTTTCACGGAGAAGTTTCGTGGCAGAACCATAGGCTCCACAACGGTGACAGGTCCAGTAGTGACGACCGGAAGCGGATATCTTTGCCTCAACCTTTTTCGATTTTGATGTCGCGCAAGATGGGCAGATTAGTGAGCCGTTAGCAACCAAGCCGAGTATTTGAAACGCGCGGACAACCTGTTGGTCGGCGGCGTCGATATCCTCGTCAGTGATACGCGGGTAAGGTTTACGATTCGAAGGGGAAGACATGTCGCCACGTCCGCCACTGCGACCCGAACGGGGTGTTTTTGCAGATGGGGCTGACATGGTATATTTCTCCTTTGTGGGATCGTGAATGAGAGTTATCAAAAACTGTTGGGGCGCACACCTGGCCTTGAAGGGGGACTTTCCGGTGGAGTTCTAAAAGATAACATAATGCAGATATTCAGAAACCTGGTATAGAGCGATACCTATTGAAAACAAGAAAGCCCGTCACGTTATGTGACGGGCCTTTCGTTTTTATATCTACTCCGCATTACCGCTGATAGATGGCTTAGCATTGATTCGGTCACGTTCATCATGAACGCGAGCGCCTTGTGCTACAAGCGCGGCTTCGTTTTTGCGGTAATGATGACCACAAAAAAGAAGTTCAGAGCCGGTAGTCATGATCGCCGCAACAAATGCTTGAGCAGCGCAACTATCGCAACGGTCTGAGAGGGTAAGTGGTTCACGAGCCAGATCAGGCTCGATGACTTCTAGTGTCGATGTATTCATTGAAGCACCTCTTTCAGGGCTGATATGTGTACGTACTGTTCCAACAGTGGGCGCGTCCGCCAACAGAGAAGTACTAAATTGTTGTTTGTAACAACAGCCAATATTGAACATGCTAGGATAGCAAAATAAAAGACCCTCCAGCGTAAGTTGGAGGGTCTTTTGGTTCGGTCTGGGACCGATGAGGTTT
>Ga0209550_10007359_pt1 | contig 10191 bp, 10 predicted proteins | sample LauGreSuBDMM15SN_2_FD_187567 | JGI IMG/M metagenome (GOLD analysis project Ga0209550, IMG submission 187567) | Freshwater lake microbial communities from Lake Michigan, USA - Su13.BD.MM15.SN (SPAdes) (version 5) | ecosystem: Environmental > Aquatic > Freshwater > Lake | place: Lake Michigan... | reverse complement strand
AACCGTCTCAATATGATCCATGAAGGCACACACGGTATTCAAGCTTTGGATTTGCTTGGGCGTAAAGTGTTGATGGAAGAGGGTAGAGGTTTCAAGCTATTGGCAGATCGGATCAATGACTCTACTGAGCGCGCCCTGCCATTGGGAAAAGAAACTGCTGTGCATGCCAATGCCTTGGCACAAGCGCTTGAACGTTTAGGACGCGCTACCAAAATGGCATGGAGCACTGGTGTTCCCGCAGAGGCCCTTGCAAACGCAGTGCCCTATATGCAAGCGTTTGGCCACACTGTGTTGGCTTGGATCTGGCTAGAAGTTGAATTGGCTAGTCTTTCAGACAGTGCTTCCAATACAGGTCGCAGGCATACTGCCCACTTTTTCTTCCATTACGAATTACCCAAAATTGCAGCCTGGCTCAATGTTGTAGAAGCACGCGATATGACGTGTGCCAACATGGCCGAAGACTCTTTTTAAGAAAGCACCCTATGCAGGAAAGTTTTGGCGCCTACATTCCATTTGTCGAGCATTTAGGCTTCGAGATGGAATTCTTTGAAGACGGTCAATCAGAGTTGCGCTATTTGCCAGAAGAGTCGCATTTGAATTCTTTCAATGTGACACACGGCGGTGCTTTGATGACGCTTTTAGATGTCACGATGGCCACAGCAGCGCGAAGCGTAGATAGATCTATGGGCGTTATAACCATTGAAATGAAAACATCTTTTATGCAACCTGCAAGAGGACAACTTGTGGCTAAGGGCAAACTTTTGCATCGCAGCAAAACTATGGCATTCACAGAAGGCACCGTGTTTGATGCGCAAGGCAATGCCTGTGCACACGCAACAGGAACCTTTAAATATGTCACCCGTGCGATGCAACCCAACCAATCTAACCACGAAATTTCAACCGATTAATCATGATTCCAATGGAGATAACTATGCATGACAACCAACAACAATTACTAGATAACCGACCCCAAGGAGCAGCGACCACTGGTAACTTCAAATTGGTTACCACTAAAACACCTGCACTCACTGAGAATCAAGTATTGGTGCGTCACCATTATTTAAGCTTGGACCCGTATATGCGTGGCCGTATGAATGACAGCAAAAGTTATGCGGTGCCACAACCATTGGGTCAAGTCATGATTGGCGGCACTGTTGGCGAGGTGGTGGATAGCAAACACCCTAAATTCCACGTGGGCGACAAAGTGGTGGGAATGGGTGGATGGCAACACTACAGCGTAGTGGACGGCAACGCCCCCGGTATGTTGCGTAAAGTGGATACAACCCATGTACCTCTGAGCCATTACCTAGGCGCTGTTGGTATGCCAGGTGTGACAGCTTTCTATGGCTTGGTCAAAATCATTTCCCCCAAAGCAGGTGAAACCGTGACGGTTAGCGCTGCGAGTGGCGCTGTAGGTAGCGCATTCGGTGCTTTAGCCAAAGCCAGAGGATGCCGTGTCGTGGGTATCGCTGGCGGCAAAGACAAATGTGAGTATGTGGTCAAAGAACTCGGCTTTGATGCTTGCATTGATTACAAAGAACACAAAGACTATCTATCACTCTCCAAAGCTTTGCGCGATGCGTGTCCTAACGGTATCGACGGCCATTTTGAAAATGTAGGCGGCATGGTCTTAGACGCGGTGATGCTGCGCACCAACGCATTTGCCCGTATCGCTGTCTGCGGAATGATTGCTGGTTATGACGGTGCACCGATTGCCATGACCAACCCCGCCTTGATTTTGGTGAACCGCATGCGGGTCGAAGGATTCATCGTGAGCGAGCACATGGAAGTCTGGCCGGAAGCACTACAAGAACTTGGCACTTTAGTCGGCACTGGTAAATTGCGCCCACGTGAAACGATGGCCCAAGGCTTGGAAGCAGCGCCACAAGCATTTTTAGGGTTGCTCAAAGGTAAAAACTTTGGCAAACAATTGGTCAAGTTAATTTAATCCAATCCCATACAGCCATAAAGATAAGCCATGTCTAACATCATCTTGCACCATTACCCTTTATCGCCTTTCGCAGAAAAGGTGCGCCTCATATTTGGTTTTAAAAAGATGCAATGGCAGAGCGTCATCATCCCCATGTACATGCCAAAGCCTGATGTGATTGCACTCACGGGCGGTCACCGACGTACGCCGTTGATGCAAGTCGGTGCAGATATTTATTGCGACACCGCATTGATATCAGATGTACTTGAGCAAATGACTCCCACGCCCACGCTCTATCCAGAAGCAGTTAAAGGGGCCTCGCGCATCGTGGCGCAATGGGCTGATACTTCGGTGTTTCCAGTGGCGATGGCATACAACTTTCAACCCAGTGGAGCTGCGCATGTGTTGGCGGGATGGAATCCTGAAGACATCAAAGTGTTTGTACAAGACCGTGCAACGATGCGAGGCGGTGCGCCACGTATGCCTGCGGCAGACGCCGAAGGAATGTACCGAAGCTATTTAAGACGCCTAGCCAATATGCTCGACCACCATCCATATTTAATGGGCGACGCACCTTCGATAGCCGATTTTTCGGCTTACCACCCCACTTGGTATACCTTGCGCAAGGTTGCACCTCTTGCAGGGATCTTTGATGCAACCCCGAATGTGCGCGATTGGATTGAACGCATGGAGAAATTTGGGCACGGTACATCGACAGAAATAAGTTCCACGCAATCGTTAGATATTGCTAAGCAAGCCACGCCTGTCGATGTGTCTAAAGAACCATTTATTGATTTACACGGCATCGCCCTAGGCTCTAAAGTGGTCATCACTGCAGAATCATTTGGCCTAGAACCCACGCACGGAGAACTGATGGCTGCAACAAGAACACGCATCACGGTGCGTCGCCATGCTGAGCGGGCTGGCACTGTCCATGTGCATTTTCCACGCGTGGGGTTTGTCATGAAAAAGGATGAATCGTGATTTCAAACTTCAAAGGCAAAGTGGCGGTACTGACTGGCGCTGGTTCAGGCTTTGGTTTGGAGTGCGCAAAGATCGGCGCCCAATTGGGTATGAAGTTGGTGCTAGTCGATGTGCAAAAAGACGCATTGGATGCAGCCCAAGCGCAAATGCAAACCCTGGGTGCAGAAGTAATGGCACGCTTGGTCGATGTATCCAACGAAGGCCAAATGCAAGCTCTGGCTAATGATGTGCAACAAACATTTGGTGCACCCAATTTTGTTTTTAACAATGCAGGTGTTGGCGCTGGAGGTTTGGTTTGGGAAAACACAGTCGCCGATTGGGAGTGGTTACTCGGTGTGAACTTATGGGGCGTGGTGCATGGCGTGCGTTTATTCACCCCCATGATGATTGAGGCCGCAAATAAGGACCCAAACTTCCAAGGCCACATAGTCAATACCGCCAGTATGGCGGGACTGTTAACGCCTCCTAATATGGGCATTTACAACGTCACCAAACATGCCGTCGTGGCATTGACAGAAACCTTGTACCAAGATTTAAAACTGGTTAGCGACCAAATCAGCGCCAGTGTTTTGTGCCCTTACTTTGTACCCACTGGCATCAGCCAAAGCCATCGCAATCGGCCTAGTCAGTTAAAAGCTGATCAACCCACCAAGAGCCAATTGATCGGTCAAGCCATGAGCGACAAAGCTGTGGGCAGCGGTAAAGTGAGTGCGTCGGATGTGGCGAAGATGGTGTTCGATGCGATCTCCCAAGACCATTTCTACATTTACAGCCACCCCAAGGCTTTGGGCAATGTGCAACACCGCATGGAAGCTATTGTGCAAGGCCATAATCCACCTGATCCGTTTAAAGAGCGGCCAGATATTGGTGACAAACTCAAAGCCGATTTACGTAATTGAAAGTAAAAGCGCTAAAAATATACGCTGGCCCAAAAGCGTTTCAGCACATTCAAAAAAATGGTTTGCGACCTGAGCACATCGGTGTTATTCCAGGCGCGGCTGGTGGCCCCAAGGGTCTGATACTCGGCCCTTTAGACAGATTTATTTTTGGAGAATGGTTGCCGCAAAGCGACCAGCCTGTAGATCTAGTCGGCGCGTCTATCGGTGCTTGGCGCTTGGCGACTGCGTGTTTGAACGATTCGGTGCAAAGTCTCAAAAAACTAGAGCACGATTACATCCACCAGCACTATGACCTGAAACCCGGTCATAAGCGACCCAGTGCAAAACAAGTCAGCGATGCATTTGGTGCAAGCTTGCAGATTTTTTATGGAAGTCGTATCGAAGAAGTACTGAACCATCCTAGATATAGATTGCACGTAGTGACATCCCACGGCAAACATCTCCTTAACCGAGAGCATCGCCTGTGGACACCGCTGGGATATGCCGTTGCATACCTCACCAATCTTGCGAGTCGCCCTGCGATGGGAGTGTGGCTAGAGCGTGTTGTGTTTTCTGCGGCCCATGCCAAACTTCCTTTTGGCACGCAAGATTTTGCAACCCAGCACTTAGCATTAACTGCCCACAACTTTATGCCCGCCATACAGGCAAGTTGCTCTATTCCTTTTGTATTGAAGGCGGTGCATGACATTCCCAACGCACCCACTGGCGCGTATTGGGACGGCGGCATTACCGATTACCACTTGCATTTGAACTACCAAACAACAAGCAACAGCCCCATCGTTTTATATCCGCATTTCCAACAAGCAGTGGTACCTGGTTGGCTAGACAAAGCCTTGAAATGGCGCCATATAGCCTCCCCTTTTTTAGACAATATGGTCTTGTTAGCACCCAACCCAGAGTGGGTGATATCGTTGCCCAACGGCAAGTTGCCGGATCGTAGCGACTTTGTGACCTACGGCCACGATTTGACTGCGCGCGTGAAAGTATGGAGCGATGCGGTCAGCGCCAGCCGGCAACTTGCAGATGAATTTGCGTTATGGCTTGATCAGCCAGATCTCGCTTTGTTAGAACAGATCTAAACAGGAGTGTGTTGGTAATTTGAGCCATGGCACACTGTCAAAGTCCTTAGCCTAATTTCCATCGCCATGTGCCCCCCAAGTAACCTTTATACGCAACTCACTCCCCGCACCCAAGAAGTCCTGCAAGCCATTGCCAAAGCTGGCCGACCTCCGATCGCAACCCTGACCGCGCAACAAGCTAAAGAGGCTTACGCTTTAGGCGCTGGGATTTTGGAAGCACCGATACCCGTTATGGCCAGAGATGAAACTCTGAAAATCTCGGTGCGCGATGGTTCGCAGCTCCGTGCTAAGTTGTGGTCGCCTAACCCAACCAACGGAAGCGCCGCCTTGCCTGTTTTGCTTTACTTTCATGGGGGCGGATTTACGGTTGGCAGTCCAGAGACGCACGAAGGAGTCTGCAAACAATTAGCACATTTGGCGCAGTGCGCTGTTGTTTCTTTGGATTACCGTTTGGCGCCTGAGCACAAATTTCCAACAGCGCATCGCGATGCCATCGATGCTTTGAAGTGGTTGACTCAGCATGCCCAAACGCTTGGGCTAGATGCACAACGGATTGCTATTGGTGGTGATAGCGCGGGAGGAACGCTCACCGCTGCCACGGCGATAGGTGCGCGCGACGCAGGTATCGCGTTGCGCCTGCAACTTATGTTTTATCCAGGATGCGCGGCGGACCACATGGCGTCTGCCGACACATTTGCAAAAGGCTTTTTGTTGGAAAAAGACAGCATCGACTATTTCTACGGCCACTATTTAGAACACCCTAGCCACCGCAAAGACCCCTTGTTTTCGCCCTTGGTCGAGGCCAATGTGGCAGGTGTTGCGCCAGCGTGGATCGGGTTAGCCGAATGCGACCCTCTGGTGGATGAAGGCATTGCCTACGGCGACCATTTGCGGATGGCAGGCGTGACTGTCGATTTGGAGATTTACAAAGGCGTGGTCCACAGTTTTATCCAGATGGGACGCATGATTCCCGAGGCCTTGACTGCACATGCCGATGCGGCAAATGCGTTAAAAAAAGCCTTTCAACGCAAGGAGTCTGTATGACGCGTAACGAGTTTCGATTGCTACACCGCCTTAGGGTGCGCTGGGTTGAGGTGGACTTACAAAAAATTGTCTTCAACGGCCACTACCTTATGTACTTCGACACCGCCATGGCGGACTACTGGCGCGCGTTGGCCATTCCCTACGAAGACACCATGCACCAGTTGGGCGGTGATTTGTACGTCAAAAAAGCCAGCTTGGAATACCACGCGTCTGCCCAGTACGACGATAGGTTGGATGTGGGCTTGCGTTGTGAGCGCATTGGTAATTCGTCTATCCAGTTTGTGGGCGGGATATTTTGTGGCGATCAATTGTTGATCACCGGTGAGTTGCTCTATGTTTACGCCAATCCCAACACCAAAACCTCTATGCCTGTGCCGCAGGTTTTGCGCGAGACCATGTTGGGTTTTGAAGAAGGACAAACCGTCACCACCTTGGAAACTGGTCACTGGAGTACTTTGAAAGACAAAGCCCAGCCAGTGCGGACCCAAGTGTTTGTCCAAGAGCAGGGGATCGATGCCAAAGACGAATGGGATGCGGCGGACACAAGCGCTGTGCATGCAGTGATTACCAACCGTTTTGGACATCCTTTGGGAACAGCGCGGTTGCTGGAGAAGACCCCTGGTATCGCCCAGATCGGTCGCATGGCCGTGGTGCGCGTGATGCGCGGATCTGGCCTAGGAGGGCAGTTGTTAAACGCTTTAGTAGATATTGCCAAAGCGCGTGGCGACAAAGAGGTGCACTTACACGCCCAATGCAGCGTCCAAGCTTTCTACGCGCGTGAGGGATTTGTACCCGTGGGCGAACCGTTTGATGAGGTGGGAATAGCGCATATTGAGATGCGTAAAGTACTAGCTCTTAGATAACGCTAATCCGAAGCTGGATTTATTGCGTAGTCGCAAATCAGCTTGGAAGCTTAGATGTCGTCTTTCAAAACATATGGCAACGGTAAGGTATGTAACTGCGACCCCGAATTTGAGCCTACATGGAGCGCCTTGTGTTCATCCACCACGGTTGTTTGTAGTTCCACAATGGCGTAGGTCTGGTCATTAACGGTAGCGATTTGCGCTACCAAACCACAGGGTTGGTCGGTGGCTTCGCTGGTAAAAATTTCTTGTCCGGCTGAGATTGCTCCAGCGCTTTGCACTACATAAGCCCGCCGCTTCAGGGTGCCCCTGAACTGGCTACGGGCAACCACTTCTTGCCCAGGGTAGCAACCCTTTTTGAAATTCACCCCATCGACCGATTCGTAATTGAGCATTTGCGGCACAAAGGCTTCAAAGGTGGCAAGTTCCACCCAAGCAATACCGCTCATGACTTCGCCTAACTGCCAGTTCGCAGTGTCTAGGGAGGGATATTGGGTTAAGTCGGGGGCGCTAGTCGCCAATAAGAGTGCGCGAGGCTGCTCCATGGCGGGGTAGAGCGTCAACACATGCGCTTGGGCAGACTCCCAAGGGATACAACGCCAAGCTTCTTGTGTTGTCGAAAGTTCTTGGGGGCTAGTGTGGGCCCCAGCTTCTTGCGAAATCTTTATCACAAGAGACTCTAAAGACTTTCCAGCTAACCCCATTAAATGAAAATCAGCCGTCGCATCCGTCAACTTGACCTTGGCACGCAAGACAAACATCGACAAGCGTTTCACAGTTTGGGCTATCAAATCGCGCCGGCAGACCAAGAGCACTTCGTTGGGGTTTGGTTTGCAATACACAAAGCTAGCTTGCATACGCCCCTTGGCGTTGCAAAAAGCGCCCAAATGGCACTGGTCTGCTTTCATCAGCAAGACGTCTTGGGTGAGTTGGTTGTGCAGAAAGTTCGCGGCGTCTTCACCAACTGCGCGAATCACACCCAAATGGGGCAGGGGGGCCACACCATCTAGGGCGGGAAATTGGGTAGGTCCAGTCATGTCTGAATTATCATGCCCGTCATGGTTCAGCGAATTTTTAAGGTTTAAATGAAACGGATTGGCCAACTGTTTGGCATTTTGTTGGTGTTGTTTGTCTTTTTAGGTGCCGTGGCCGCTTGGTGGGTCCTGCGACCTTTGACTTTGGCAAGCCCGACCGTAGATATTTCCATTGCACCGAAAACCACGGTGCGCGGCATTGCCCAAGTGGTTGCGGATTCGGGGGTTGATGTTGAACCTGTTCTTTTATATGGATTTCTCCGCGTCAGTGGCCAATCGCGCAAACTCCGCGCTGGAAGTTATGAAATCAGCCAAGGCGAGTCCGTTCTAGACCTTTTGCGCAAACTCAGCCGCGGCGAAGAAAGCCTCAAAGCGGTGGGATTGATAGACGGCTGGACTTTCAAGCAATTTAGAGCAGCCTTGGCCAAAGCGCCTAACCTCAACCACGACAGCCAAGAGCTTAGCGACGCAGAACTCATGGTGCGCTTAGGCAAACCGGGCGTCGCACCTGAGGGACGTTTTTTCCCAGACACCTACACCTATGGCAAAGGCGCTTCTGAATTACGGGTGATGCAACGCGCGCTCAATGCAATGGACAAACAACTCGCAGCCGCTTGGGCACAGCGTGACACCTCCATCATTTTGAAAACGCCTGATGAAGCGCTGATTTTGGCCAGCATTGTTGAAAAAGAGACGGGCAAAGAAAGCGACCGCGGCATGGTCAGCAGCGTGTTTCATAACCGCTTGCGGATCAACATGCCTTTGCAAACCGACCCCACCGTGATTTACGGCATGGGCGATGCGTTTGATGGCAATTTGCGTCGGGTTGATTTGCAGTCTGACCACCCTTGGAACACCTACACACGCAAAGGCTTGCCGCCAACCCCTATCGCTATGCCTGGTCGCAATGCACTGCGCGCCACTCTGCATCCAGATACCAGCAAAGCTCTGTATTTCGTCGCACGCGGGGATGGCAGCAGCGCATTTAGCGAAAACCTTGAAGCACACAACGCAGCTGTGAACCGCTACCAACGCGGTGTAGGCAGCCAGCCCAACAACGGAGCACAGGCAAAATAGGTGTTTTACCGAAATTGGCGAAGTGGCGGAACTTCGTTTTAACGAAATTGGCATGATAAAAACTGGGCTATTCATTAGTTTCGAGGGTATCGATGGGGCGGGCAAATCGACCCACATCGAGGGCTTGGCCGCAGCTTTCAAAGACCAGGGCCGTCAAGTCACCTTGACACGTGAGCCCGGTGGCACGCCCTTGGCAGAAACGCTACGCGAGTTGGTATTGCACCAACCCATGGACCCTTTAAGCGAAGCCTTGTTGATTTTCGCGGCGCGGCGAGATCACTTACAACAAGTGATTGAGCCCGCCTTGGCGCGTGGCGATGTAGTGCTCTGCGACCGCTTTACCGACGCCACCTTCGCTTACCAAGGCGGTGGGCGTGGCTTTGATTTGTCGGTACTTAGCCAATTAGAACAATGGGTGCAGGGCACTGCAGACGGTATTCGCCAGCCAGACCTGACGATTTGGTTCGAGTTGGATCCCCGCATTGCGGCTGAGCGTTTGGCAGGTGCGCGTGTGCCTGACAGATTTGAGTCGCAACCTGTGGCGTTTTTCGAGCAAGTGCATCTGGGCTACGCCAAACGTGCGGATGCCGATACTGCCAGATTCGCCCGGATCGATGCGTCTAAAACCAAACACGCGGTTTGGCAACAAATTACCCGTGCTTTGGTGCAAAAAGGCTGGTTGTCCATCATGGTGGCCACACCGGCTGGGTTGGAATAAAGTATGTCTGACACGCAGCTTTCTCAAAAATCCGGTCACCAGCTTTCGCCTTGGTTGCAGCAGCAACTCTCCACCTTGCTTTCGCGTCGGGGGCATGCCTGGCTTTTGCAGGGGCCATCGGGTCTAGGCCAATACAACTTGGCGCTCGAACTTGCTCGCGCTTGGTTGTGTGAAAACACCACCCCTGCCGGTGCATGCTACCAATGTGCCAGTTGCCATTCGGTGGATGTGCGCACGCATCCTGATTTGTGCGTCCTTATGCCCGAGACAGTGGCACTTGAATTAGATTGGCCTTTGGACGAAAAGTCGCAAAAAGAGATTGATGACAAGAAGCGTAAGCCCAGCAAAGAAATTCGCGTCGAAGCCGCGCGCGAGATGATCAACTTCACCCAACACACCCGTTCAGGCGGACATACCAAGGTGGTGCTGGTCTATCCCGCTGAGCGCATGAACCATGTCACGGCCAACGCGATTTTGAAAACCTTGGAAGAACCACCTGGTGAATGCCGGTTTGTGTTGGCCAGCGAAGCGGCGCATATTCTGCTTGCCACTATTCGTAGCCG
>Ga0209550_10007358_pt1 | contig 10191 bp, 8 predicted proteins | sample LauGreSuBDMM15SN_2_FD_187567 | JGI IMG/M metagenome (GOLD analysis project Ga0209550, IMG submission 187567) | Freshwater lake microbial communities from Lake Michigan, USA - Su13.BD.MM15.SN (SPAdes) (version 5) | ecosystem: Environmental > Aquatic > Freshwater > Lake | place: Lake Michigan, USA... | reverse complement strand
CCTTGCCGCACCACAACGTGAACTACATTGTGCGAGCCTTGTCGCAATTATTGATGCCGATACAGTTTTTACTCAAGTTACATCGGTACAACGTTCAAGCAGACGCCGTGGTGGTGTACAGCCCACCATTGCCCTTAGCCTTTGTTGGCAGTTGGCTTCGGCGCAAAGGTGTTCGCAATCTATTGAACGTGCAAGACCTCTTCCCACAAAACGCGATTGATCTTGGCATTCTGCGCAGCAAGATGCAGATTCGATTTTTTAAGGCCCTTGAGCGCTTCGCCTATCGCACCGCAGACATCGTAACGGTGCACTCAGAAGGCAATCAAAAGATGCTGCTTGCGCAAAATCTGTCGATCAGCAGCAAGCTACGTATTCTGCATAACTGGGTGGATGTCGATCACCATGCAGCCAGCGAAGCTGGTGTTGATTACAGAGAGCAGTGGGGCATCACACAAAAGTACGTAGCCGTTTTTGCTGGTGTGATGGGCCCTTCACAATACCTTGAGCTCGTTTTGAGCGTTGCTGAACGCATGCAAGATCAAACGGATTTGTTATTTTTATTAGTGGGTGATGGCAAAGAGAAAGAGCGCCTTCAACAACTGGCCAAAGATAAGAATTTAAAGAATGTCAGGTTTGAAGGGTTTATTTCACGAGATACCTACCCTGATCTATTGAATGCCTGCAATATCGGTCTTGTTTGCCTTAGCCCACAAAATCAAACACCGGTTGTACCGGGCAAGATTCTGGGGCATATGGCTGCGGGCTTACCTGTTGTGGCGTTTTTACATACAGCGAGCGATGGGCATCGCTTAATCATTGATGCTCAGTGCGGGGTGTCGGCTAATTCGGGGGATTTTGATCAATGCGTCGCAGTGATGAAAAATTTGATGGCTAGCCCTAATCACTTTCACACTTTCGGAGAAAAGGGTCAGAAATACGCCGTTGAAAATTTTTCGAAAGAAGTCTGCGTTTCACAACTCATTGACATGCTGGCAACGTGACGCTAGTCGCGAGCCCTTGCGCCTTGCTGCCAACATCAACAAACAAATGGTCCTACATTGCCCTCATTGCACTGAGCGGCATGATCGGGCTCTTTCTTTTCTTCCTAAATGCCACCAGCACGTTATCCGCAGCGCTCGCTGGTAACGATGTCGAGTGGTACGCAGTTTTTTCTCAAGAGCTATTTCAATCAAATTTCTCTTATATCGCAGAGTCAATACTGCTACCGCTGATCGCCAAGGTCGTTGGGGCAAACGCCTCTGGGCAAAGCTACAGACTTTTGTGCGGGTTCATTATCTTGTTGCTCTTGCCGTTGCTCACACTTTGTATTCAGCACACCTTACGTAATCTCGCAAAAACACTACTTGTCGTTTTGCTTTTTGCAGGCAGTTTTCGCTATTTGTGGGTCTATCAGTTGGGGTTTCCAGATCCCCTGACCATCCTATTCATCACGATTGCCGCGGCGTCCAATGGGTCTCTTTTTATATTTCTTTCGATTTTTTTTGCAGCGCTTTCACATTTTTCAATGGCCACGGTCGCAGCAGCTGCATTAATCATCCTGCATTACGCTCGCGGTCAAGGGCTCAGCCTTCGCACTGAGCCCACTCAGGCGATGCTCAGCATTGTGATTGGCCTACTTGCAGGGCGATGCTTTCTTGCGCTTTGGTATTTTGTCTTTGAATACAACTTACATTCTAGATTCACTATCGTCGCCGAAAATGGCATTGGATTTTTTTTCGATCTATATGAAAAATCTGCGCAAGCGTTTTGGCTTACTCCTGGCATAGCCTTTCTCGCAATATTTTTAGCCATGATTGGATGTTGGCTTTACCAGCAAAAATACAGATTGGCAGTTGGCCTTATCGTAGCTTTATGCTTGGCCTATTTGGCTATGTTTTTCACCACAGATGGCTTGCGTGTGTTCGCTGTAATCGTCTCAGGCGTCTATGTGCGGGCTCTCATGCTAGCGGTCGATGCCGCGTATCCAACTTTTCACAAAGTTTATTGGCAATGCCACACTAAAATTAAGGACATAGTATCCAACTACCTGATTACCGCCCGCTTGGTGTTGGCGGGTTTGGTGATCGCACTGGGTTGGTGCCTGATCCTCTATCGCGCAAAAGGCAAGGGGCTATTCATTAATCATTCATCCCTCATGGCAGAGATTGTTGGTGAATTCAGAATCTTTGACCTCGCATTAATCGGCATGGGTTTAATCATCTTTTTTGCAATTATGCTGAGCTCGTGGTGTAACAATAAAAAAGTTTTTGTTGTAGTCAAAATTATATTTATCGTCCCTCTAGCATTCGTTGCCATCCAATTTTTTCGACAAAAACTAGCGCCCAACGAACCCTTAACAACTGCGGCGCTGGCGGCTTGTGTTGTCTTTATGGCTGGAATTTCTTTCGTCTTTGCAAAAATTAGCTTGCTTCGCCCGTTTGAGGTTCTTTGTCAGACAACCGCTGATTTTTTACGCTCTAGCTTACAAGACACTAGACGATCCTAAATGTTCATTTTGTTAAAAACGATCGACGGTAAATGACGGATCACCATCATAATTAACCACCACTTACCAGGCACATAGGCTACGGGCTTGCCCGCAGTCACTGCGGCAACAATCCCGGCGGCAACGTCTTCAACAGGCGCGAGCTTCATGCCCTTTGCTTTGAACTGCGCAGTCATCGGCGTATCGGTTGGGCCTGGCTTGATTAACACCACCTTTACCTGATTACCTTTCACACCCGCTAAGCGGTGTTGCAAGCCTTGCACATAGCGGGTGACCAGCCCTTTAGCTGCGCCATAGACATAGTTCGAACGACGCCCACGATCGCCCGCTACCGAGCCAATCACACAGAGCGTGCCGTGATTGACACGTGACATCTGTTGAGCAAACGCCTCGGCATACAGCACGGGAGAGACACCATTCACCTCAAGCTCATGTTGATTTTTTGCCAAGTCATTTTGGCACTCGGCTTGATCACCTAAAGACCCATGCGCGATTAAGGCTATATCAATTTTGCTTTGCGCTGCAAGGGCAGCGACCGTTTGCTGAATGGTCTGTCCGCTCAAAAAGTCAGCGACAGCGATCTGCACGGTCGACCCTGCAGCGGCTCTGGCGCGTAAATCGATTGCGAGCCGTTCAAGACGATCACCATCGCGACCAAGCAGATGCAGGTCTACGACTTTGCCTTGTGCCCACAAACGCCCGCAATGCGTTGCGATCGACGAGGTTGCCCCAACAATTACAATTTTTTGAGTCAAAACTGGCCCCAAGGTTAATCAATTAAACGGCGTGATATGGCAGAGCTAATGCCCGGGTCGCGGTACTGCATAAATTCTGACAGCCTTGGATAACCGGCTTCAAAGAGGTCCCGTGGCATGCGTGCATCTTTTGCTAAATAGATTCGCCCACGCGCCTCGCGAACGATAGCATCCAAGCGTTCAAATAAGCCCAAGGTTTTAGCGCCGTTGTTTGGAAAATCTAGCGCAAGCGTGACGCCCGGCTGGGCAAAGCTGAGCATACCAAGAGGCTCTCGGTTACCAAACGTCTTCAATACGGCTAAAAATGATCCCTGACCTGAACGCCCGATTTCAGTGAGCATGGCAGAAACGGCCTCTTGGCCCACTGCACGGGGCACCACACTTTGGTACTGATAAAAGCCCTTTGGCCCGTACATCCGGTTCCAGTCGTGAAGATTATCGAGCGGGTAGAAAAAGGGTTGGTAATGGGTGACTTGACGCCCAGTTTTACGCTTGTTCAACCAAAAGTAAGCTTCATTAAAGGGGCGCAAGGTCAAACCATTGACTAATGACACAGGGGGCACAAATGGCATGCGCTTAGCCGCTGCTTTGGGCGCAGTACGGCCAGCGTCAGCAATAAAGTTGCCCCGCATAAATAAACCACGGCCACCACTACCGGCCACACAATCGATCCATGAAACTGTGTTTTCCCACGCTTGCTCAGAGCCATCCGCTAAGCTAAAAAACTCGTGCGGGTTGCTGTAGGCGATTGTCTCGGTTTCAAGCCAACTGCCCGGAATCTTTTTTAATTGAAGGGTGGCTTGGGTAATTAACCCCGTCAAACCAATACCGCCCAAGGTGGCAGCAAACCAGTCTGCACGTAGGTCTGGGCCACAGACAATCTCTTCGCCGTCGGTTCGAAGCAGGTTCAGTTGAACGACATGATCACCAAAACAGCCGTAAACATGATGATTTTTACCATGTACATCATTGGCGATCGCCCCTCCTACGGTAATCATTTGAGTACCTGGGGTCACGGGCAGTAGCCAACCTAAGGGTGCAACCAAGGCCTGGATATCGCGCAGCAACACCCCAGCCTCGCACATCAACACACCTGTTTGAGGATCAAAGGCAATCAAATGATCCAGGCCGCGCGTGGCCCACAGCACGCCCCCGGGGTTTAAACAAGCATCGCCGTAACTGCGACCGTTGCCAAAGGGCAGCCCGGGCGTTGAGGCCATGAAAACCGCCTTGGTCGCGCGAGGATCTGACAGCGCCACTATTTGGTGTGGCAGGGCGCTCAGGCGCCCCCAAGACGCCTGTGACCTCACGCCAGCACCCCGCGCCTTTGCCCGCCATTTTGCACGCTTGGACCGCTTAAGTTTGCAGGGGCTAGGTTTAATGCGAAAATCACGTAGTATTTGATCGAATTCATGGATGAGGAAGTTATTTTCAAGGGCCTGTCTTGCCCACCCTGCAACGCGACAAGTAGCTTAGGTTTTAATACCCCATGCATGATACTGCAACGAAACGATCGACCGGCACCCAATTACTTGGGTTATTTAAGCTAATTCGCCCAAAGCAATGGATTAAAAATGGCTTTGTGCTTGCGCCTTTAGTGTTTACCGGCGAGTTCATGCGCGCAGCCTCGCTCAAACAAGCGTTGCTTGCAGCTTTGCTCTTTTGCGTCGCCTCGTCAGCCACGTACATCGTGAATGACGTTAAGGATATTGAGAGCGACCGTAGACACCCGACTAAATCACGCAGCCGACCGCTTGCTGCTGGGTCAGTGTCAGTCGCAGCGGCACTGTTTTTGTTGACGCTGCTTTACCTGGTGCTAATCGCAAGCTGGTTCGTTAGCCCAACGGTCGTGAATGTAATTTTTGGCTATTTGGTTCTAAATATTGCTTATACCTTTGTCTTGAAACACAAGCCCGTCGTAGATATCTTTACGATCGCGCTCGGCTTTGTTCTAAGGGTGCTGGCGGGCGCTGTCGCGCTTTCAGTACCCGTTTCGGGCTGGATGTTTGTGACCACACTGTGCCTAGCGTTGTACTTGGCAGCCGTTAAACGTAGCCAAGAACTTAGCCAAAGTGGTACTGAAGGGCGGCAGGTTCTTAAGCAGTACTCCAAAGCGCTCGTCGATCGCTATGCCGAAATGTCTGCCACCTGCGCGCTAGTTTTTTACAGCATGTTTGTGATGTCAAGCCATCCCGAATTAGTCATTACCGTGCCGCTAGTGCTGTTTGGGCTCTTTAGGTACTGGTACGTGGTTGATGTGCTTGACGGTGGCGAGTCTCCCACTGACGCTTTGCTCACAGACTGGCCGCTTTTACTGACAGTGCTCGGCTGGGTGGCTGCGTGCATTTGGGCCTTATGGGGCATTTCATAGCAATGGATTATTCGTACTTGCTAACCCCCTTTATTGCCTGGCTTATTGCAGGCAGCTTAAAATTTGCGATCAATAGTCTACGCGCTGGCAAGCTTGCCTTTGGCCTAATCGGCTATGGCGGCTTGCCCAGCAACCACAGTGCCATCGTGAGTAGCATGGCGGCGCTCATCGCCTTAAAAGAGGGAGTTCAACATCCTGCTTTCGGCGTTGCCGTCGCTTTAGCCTTCATTGTGTTGCTTGATGCAAACAGCCTCAGAAGGCAAATTGGCAAGCAGGCTCAAGCGATTAATCTGCTAACGCAAATGGGCAAAACAACTCAAACCCCACATCTTCTACGTGAACGCATCGGCCACACCAAGCTTGAACTTGCCGCTGGGATTGTGGTTGGTGTGCTTGTTGCGTATGTCATCGCGACAGTCGGTTAAAGGCTACGCCAAACAGCCATGCTTTTTAACTCGTACGGTTTCATCTTTGTATTTTTACCCATTACCTTTTTAGGCGCATTTTTACTGTGTAAGTACACGCAGCAAGGGGCCGTATTGTGGCTGGGTATTGCGTCGCTTGCCTTTTATGCCTACTGGAACCCCATTTTTGTCGCACTGCTTTTAGCCACGATCATTTTTAATTACGCAGTGGCCCGCAAGCTTAGCCAACTACAAGGCAGGCCTTCGTCAAGCTCAAGCAAACCCTTGTTAGTCACCGCGATCACGCTTAATTTGCTGCTCTTAGGGTATTTCAAATACACCAATTTTTTTATCGGTGCGCTTGCAGACAGCATTGGCGCAACCTTTCAACCGTTTCATATCCTGCTGCCGCTTGGCATTTCGTTTTTCACCTTTACACAAATCGCGTTTCTTGTTGATGTGTCGCGTGGCTTTGCGCACGAACATAACTTTGCCCGCTATCTTTTGTTTGTCACGTTTTTTCCGCATCTAATTGCAGGGCCCGTGCTGCATCACAAACAAATGATGCCGCAATTTTCAGATTCAGCGAATTTTCGGTTTCAAGCCGATAATGTCTGTGTTGGGCTTAGTATTTTTGTGTTGGGCCTAGCCAAAAAAATATTCATCGCTGACACTTTTGGTGAAATTGCGAACCCTATTTTTGATGCAGGCACCGCAACTCAATCATTACAGTTTTTTGAGGCTTGGGTGGGTGCTTTATCCTATACCTTGCAACTGTATTTTGATTTTTCTGCTTACTCGGATATGGCCATCGGCCTATCGATGATGTTCAACATCCGGTTACCCCTAAATTTCAACTCGCCTTTTAAAGCGACAAGTGTGATTGACTTTTGGCAACGATGGCACATGTCGCTGACTAAGTACATCGGCGAGTATCTGTACACACCTATCTCGCTTACGCTGATGCGCCGCGGCCTTGGTAAGCCCTTTTTGATCGACACTATTTATACACTGGTGCTGCCCACCTTAATTACGTTTTTTATTATTGGGCTGTGGCATGGGGCAAACTACACCTTCATTATGTTTGGCCTACTGCATGGCGTTTATCTCATCATTAACCACTGGTGGCGTCTGTTCAAAAAGAAATTTGCAGTGGCAAAAAGCAGTAGCCCTATCAATCGCGTTGGTTCTTGCGCGTTGACGTACTGCTGCGTCGTCATCGCGTTGGTATTTTTTCGAGCCGACACCGTGTCTACGGCCACAGCGATTTGCTCAGCGATGGCCGGCTTAAACGGCATCTCGCTTCCTGCGACACTTGAACCACTACTCACCACGCTGTCGCTCAACGTCCCTTCACTAGGGCTAAGCTTTAACGGCGTTTTTGCCAGCAAATTGTTCACCCATGCGCACTGGTACATTTTTTTATCTTTACTCGTTGGGCATTTAATCGTCTGGAGCCTACCTAATATTCATCAATTGATGTATCACTACAAAGTCGCGTGCGAAGACTTAGGCGCTAGGCCAGCCATCAAACGCCCTCAGCCTGCTGGCAACTTAAGCTGGCTTGTCTGGCGACCGAACGCCCTTTGGGCTAGCGTTTTAGGAGGATTATTTTTTGCCGCTGTGCTCGTCATGGCATCCAATAAACCTTCTAGCTTTTTGTACTATCAATTCTAAGTCATGCGCTATTTGAGCTACTTCGCCGGCAGTTTTATCGCACTTGCGGTTTTTTATTATTCACTGATCTTCGTGTTGTTCCCATCACCGGTGGCCGCCGAATACTGGGTGCGTGAACTCTTAGTCTTTAAGCGTGACATTGCCAAAAATTTAGCTGGTCAACCCAAGATTATTGTCGCCTCAGGGTCAAGTACTTTATTTAATGTCGATACCAACATGCTCACCGAGGCTTTAAAGCGCCCAACCATTAATTTAGGGCTCATGGGCGGACTGCCGCTAGACACGATTCTTGAAGAGGTCAACGCAGTCTCAGCGCCCGGTGACCTGGTGATTATGGCGCTTGAACCTGATTATTACTGCAGGGAGGCAAACCCTGGCTACGAACCTTGGCAAGTTCGTAACGCAATCGCCTGGAACCATTCTTTTTGGCAAAATAAAAGCTTCTTTCAAAAGCTCGCCTTGATTCCGGCGCTTGGGGCGAATTTTCCGCTTGAGATGATCCAAGCTAGGCTTGACTTCATCTTTAGACCAGACCTTCTTGCGCCTCGTCTCGCCGCACTTGATGACACACAAATCATCGCAAAATTCTCAAATCGCCCGGCAATACCGGTAGAACCCATTTATTCTGTCTACAACATGGATGGGCTGGGTAACGTCAGAAACGTTCACCAAAGCAACTATAGCGGCGCGCCGCACCGAGCCGACGAAGACATCAATATTTGCCCAAAGACCTTAAAACAACTCACTGAATTTGTCGATGCACTAAAATTGCGCAATATCAATATTGTCTTTGCAAACACCCCTTTCATGGCGTTTGATGGTCTTGATCTCGTCAAAGTAAAAGATAGTTCAAAACGATTTTCGGCTGCGCTTGAGCCTATCGCACCTGTGCTTGATGATCGTACTGATTTGATTTTTACCAGAGATCTTTTTTTTGATTCTGTGATGCACCTCAATGCTACGGGGCGAGAGCAACGCACCCAACGGCTATTAGCACGCCTCCAAGCAACTCAACTATTTCAGCAATCTCGCTAGAGACTTAAAGGCCACCAAGATGAGTTCATTTATCAAACCATTAAAAGAAACCCTCAAGGCGATTGCTTTTCGCTATACCCGCTTGGGCGTACCAACCTACCCTTATTGCATCGAGCCGATACAGCTCGCCACCTTGATTAACGAGTTTGAACGTGTCAAGCACCTCAAGGGCAATATCGTTGAGATTGGTGTCGCGCGCGGCTTAACAACACGCTTTATGGCCGAGCACATCAAAAACCAAAAGCTCGCCAACTCTTTAGAATATTTTGCGATTGATACCTTTGACTCGTTTACTGCCAGCGACCTTGATTACGAAGTTAAAAATCGTGGCAAAAATCTGCAAGAGCTGAGAGGCTTTGAATACAACGACTTTGAAGTCTGGAAGAAAAACTTTGTTACCTTTCCATTTGTTAAGGCGATTCAATCTGACTGTTCAGTTTTTGATTATGCAAGCATTGCGCCGCTTAAGTTAGTATTTTTAGATGTGGATTTATACCTGCCAATACAAAAGACCTTACCAAAAATTTTTGAAGTCTTAGTGCCCGGTGGAGCTATTGTTGTAGACGACATCCTGAACAATACGACCTACGATGGTGCTTACCAAGCATACATGGAGTTTTGCGCTAGCCATAATATTTTGCCAAAGGTAATCGGCAACCGTTGCGGCATTATTTACAAAGACTAACTACAAAAACTAGATGTCGACTTCGCTAACTATTGCCTTGCTTGTGCTGTCGAGCTCAGGCTATCTGACGCAACTTACTGCTCGGCCTAACATTGGGCTATACAAAGCCCCGTTTTTGTTTTGCTGCATGGTTAGCCTGCTGTTGTATGGCTTTGCTATTGTGGGTCACCTTGAGTTGGGGCTTTGGTTCACGGTCGCGCTTGGGTTGTTATTATTGGGTTTGCAAATCAACAGTTGGGCCAAAGCCCAACCGCGCGCGCCGCGCGCCGTCAAAAGCGACAACGCTGCAGGTGCCCTTTCAGTGACGGGCCAAGCCTTCACTCACAAGTTCGCGCAAATTGCGGTTGCCATACCCTTCGTCTTGTTTTATCTGTCGATTGATTCACAATTCAAATTTTTACTTTGGGATGAGTTTTCATACTGGGCTAGTAGCGCCAAAATTATCTTTGAAACGAACGCGCTTTTTAATAACGATTCACCCATCTTTTTTAAGTCGTATCCACCACTACAGCAGCTATTCCAATACTACTTTGCCAAGCTGACATTTTGGTCTGAAAAAAACGTTTTGTTTGCGCAAACCTTCTGGGTGCTCTCTGCACTACTTTGCGTGGCTGGTTCGTTTGTTAAAAAGCCGGTGCATACCGCAATTGTATTTTTGACGAGTTGCTCGTTTTTATACTTCTTTGAGTACAGCTATTCAACGATTTATTCTGATCCCTTGATGGGGGTTTGTTTTGCGGCGTGTCTTGCACTTGCCT
>Ga0209550_10007356_pt1 | contig 10193 bp, 10 predicted proteins | sample LauGreSuBDMM15SN_2_FD_187567 | JGI IMG/M metagenome (GOLD analysis project Ga0209550, IMG submission 187567) | Freshwater lake microbial communities from Lake Michigan, USA - Su13.BD.MM15.SN (SPAdes) (version 5) | ecosystem: Environmental > Aquatic > Freshwater > Lake | place: Lake Michigan... | reverse complement strand
GCAGCTAATGTCTAAATCTGTCATCACGTGGCTAATAATGCCGGCACCTAATTTCACAGCAGGTGATACATCAGCGTGAATAAAATGCAGGGGCACTTTAACGTGAATCTTTTGGTTTTCATCAACGCGTTGAAAATCAGCATGCAAAACTAATTGTTTATAAGCGTGAACTTGAAAATCACGCAGCAATACTTTTTCAACTTTACCGTTTACATCCATGTCGAGAATGGAGGAATGAAAAGCTTCTTTTTTCAACGCATGATAAAGCGCGTTGTGATCAAGAGAGATATTCACTGGTGCAGCAGGACCGCCATAAATAATACCTGGCGTATGACCCGCTTTGCGCAGGCGGCGGCTCGCTCCGGACCCCTGCTCAGTACGTGGAAAAGCAACAACTTTCATGTTTAACTCCTAAATTGGGATGGGTATCCCGAGATTGTCATCCCCCGCGACCAGAGGATGAAGATTCGAGTACAGCATCACACTGCACTCACATTCTGTTTACAAAAAAATTAATTACCTGCTTCATCCTCAGCGAATAAAGACATCACTGAATTGCCCTGACTAATGCGCTTAAAGGTTTCAGCCAGTAAGGACGCACAGGTTAATTGTCTGATCTTGCCGCACGCTTTTGCTTGCGCGGTAAGAGGAATCGTATCCGTGACAACTAATTCATCTAATGGCGAATTCTGTATACGATCAACAGCCGGACCTGAAAGCACAGCATGCGTGCAATATGCCACCACTTTCTTTGCGCCACGCTCTTTCAATACTTCTGCTGCTTTGGTGAGTGTGCCTGCTGTATCCACCATGTCATCCATGATGACGCAATTACGTCCTTCTACTTCACCAATAATATTCATGACTTCAGACACATTCGCTTTGGGGCGACGTTTGTCAATAATCGCTAAGTCACAATTTAAACGTTTCGCTAAAGCTCTTGCACGAACCACACCGCCCACATCAGGAGAAACGACGAGTAAATCATCGTAATTCTTCTCAACTAAATCAGTCAGCAAAATCGGTGAAGCGTAAATGTTATCAACTGGGATATCGAAGAATCCCTGAATTTGATCTGCATGCAAATCCATAATCAACACACGTTCTACACCAGCTTCTTGCAACATATTAGCGACCACTTTGGCTGAGATCGCAACACGCGCTGAGCGAGGGCGGCGATCTTGTCTGGAGTAGCCGTAATAAGGAATCGCAGCGGTAATACGGCCTGCTGATGCGCGCTTCAAAGCATCCACCATCAGCATGATTTCCATTAAATGGTCATTGGTTGGCGCACAAGTCGATTGCAACACAAAGACATCTTTGCCGCGCACATTCTCATTAATCTCAACCACGATTTCACCATCAGAGAAGCGCGATACCACCGCTTTGCCCAATGCGATACCAAGCTGACCAACCACGCCCGCAGCCAGCTCCGGATTAGCACTGCCGGTAAAAACCATTAGGTTTTCGTGGACCATAGGACCTCAGGATGCGATAGGTTAAAAGATCAAAAGCCGCTCGCTCGCTAGGAGCGTGCGGCCTGACTGGATGTTTCGCGCTTCTATTAATGGCAGGGGAACAAGGATTCGAACCTTGGAATGCTGGAATCAAAATCCAGTGCCTTAACCAGCTTGGCGATTCCCCTACACAACCGGTCTGTCTGTCGAGCTTAATGCGTCAGACGAAAATTTGTGTACACAATACGTATTACTTATTTAGCAAGCTTTCCAGAGGGTGATGTTGCAAAGAAGAGCAACTCCATGCTTGCCATCCAGACCCTAGCGGGACTTGCTGGACAACCGCCTTGGCAGCAGCTTGATCTGTCATTCGGGCAAACACACATGCTCCTGAACCTGACATCCTAGCGTTTCCAAACTGCCCTAGCCAATCTACGGCTGCCAAAACCTCTGGAAATGCTTTTTCTGCTACTGCCTGTAAATCATTTCTTCCGAATGAAAATAGCCCTGAAGAAAAGTCCGACATTTTGACGGACTTGGTGTCTCGTGTCAAATCAGGGGAGCCAAAAATCAGAGGCGTAGGTACTGCCACCCCAGGATGAAGAATCACGAACCATGCATCCTCAGTCGTCAGAGGGGTAAGCCTCTCACCGATTCCCTCCACAAAGGCATTTTGACCCAGCAAAAAAAAGGGCACATCCGCGCCTAAGCTAAGTCCAACTTGCATTAGTTCGTTTTGATGTAAGCCTAATTGCCAAAGATGATTGAGCGCGATCAGGGCACTTGCTGCATCGGAGGAGCCGCCACCGAGACCACCGCCCATGGGAATTTGCTTTTCTAGTGAGAGATCAGCTCCTGGGATTTGCAATCCTCGTTGCTGTGCTCGTTGTTCTAGCAGGCGAGCAGCTCGTGTCACGAGATTGGTAGCAGGATCTACACCGGCAATATCAGACAGCAAATGAATTGCGCCATCATCACGTAAGCGAATGCAAAGCTGATCTTGTAAATCAATGAGTTGAAATACAGATTGTAGTAAATGATAACCATCACTGCGTTGACCAACCACATGCAAAAATAAATTTAACTTTGCAGGCGCAGAGAAATAATGCACCGTCATTTTGGAGTCCAGCTATCAAGCACAATTTTCAAATTGATTTCACCATGACGCTTGCTAAAATGTTTTAAGTCTATGCGTTTAGGAATACGATAGCCTGATGCATCTTCTTGCCACAACACGTATTGCACTTCCCAACCGTTATCGATAAAACCAGACTGTGCATCACGCATAACAACTTGTTGTTGACCTAATGCATTGGTATAAAAACCTTGTAGCCATTCCTTTAATCCATTCACAGGTAAAGGCCAACCTAAAGCATCACTGGTGAGTGCGTTTACATCATTTGCAATACGCAATGTTTCACCTGTCTGTTGCAACATGGCGCGCTCAGGCTCGATCATGATTTGCGCAATCGTCTGGCCGAGTGGTGTGAATAGCGCAATGCTGGTGGTGTTGGCAGTTTGATCCCACGTAAACTTACCTTGTAGGGATTGTGCTTTACCTTGTTGTTGGTAACTCACCGAGAGTCTGCCGCTTAAACTAATGACCTTGTAGTAAGGTGCCGCACTTGAAGAGCCTTTAATACTAGGCGCAGTTTGACAAGCACCTAGCAAGAGAGCGAATACCAGAATTAAATAACGCATGGCTTCTCGTTAGTCAGCTAATGCGATTGAACTCTTAGAGCTTAATACGCAAACGTTGTAACGTCTTTTTTAACGTTTCATTTTTAGGATCTTTACTCGCTGCAGCACGCCAGAGTTTTTTTGCTTCGTCATTGCGACCTTTAGTCCACAGCACTTCGCCTAAGTGCGCAGCAATTTCAGAATCGGGTTTAATGCCAAAAGCACGACGTAAAATTTCTTCTGCCTTATCGAGTTGGCCCATACGAAATTCCACCCAACCCATGCTATCGAGAATGTAGGCATCATCCGGCGCCAATGCTACAGCTTTACTAATGAGTTCATGTGCTTCTTTTAGACGAACGTTGCGATCAGCTAGCATATAGCCAAGCGCATTGTAGGGATGAGGACTATTTGGTGTGAGCGCAATGATTTTTCGTAGTGATTGCTCCATCAGGTCAAGCTGACTATTTTTCTCCGCAACCATGGCGTATTCATAGAGCAAATCTGTGTTGTCAGTAAAACGCTGTAACGCTTCTTCAATGAATTGCAGAGATTCGTTTAATTTTCCTGTGTCTCTGAGTAGTTGTGCTTCACCAATCAGAAGTTTAATTTTATCTTCATCATTTTCGGTCGATGTTTGTGCAAGCAACTGTCTTGCTTCAGCAAGTTGACCCGCTTTTGCTTTAATGTGCGCACGTTTTATGACGGCGGTGAGAAAATTATTTTGTGCGCTGCTATCGACTTGCTCTAGCCATTTCACAGCAGTTGGTAAATCATTTTTATCTTCTGCAATTTGCGCTAATACCATTAAAGCTTGTGAAGAGTCGCGTTCGGGATCGCGATTGCCATTCAGTGTTTTTATATACGCTGCCAGATAATTTTCTGCTTCTGTAAACTCACCACTTTGCGCAGCAAGTAAACCCATTGCATATAAACTGGTTTGCTCTTGTGGGACTTGCTGTAGTAAAGTTTTAAATTCTTTTTTTGCCTCAGCTACTTTGCCCAGTTCAAGTAATAAACGCGCATAAGTAAGTCGAATGTCGCGTGATTTAGGATTTTTTTGTAAAAAATCAGCGAGTACTTTGAGTGCTTCGTTTTTATCTTCCATCAACTGAATTAAACTCAGCACAGCTAATTCAGATTGAGGATTTTTAGACACCACATCACGTGATTCTTTCATCGCATCGGAAGCTTTGCCTGCATCAAGTGCAGATTTTGCTATTGCCAGTTGAGCTTCTACCGAGTTGCGATAAGGTTCTAGTAGTTCTTTCAAAAGACTTGCTGCACGAGCACGATCAGGTATGCGAGCTAAATGACGCTGTGTTTGCGCAATTACACTGCCTAGATTGGCGGCATTACTGTTAGCGAGTCGTTTCGCGAGAATTTTTTTCGCATCCTCTGTTTGATTAGTAATCAAGAGCAGACTTAACAACACTTGCGCTGCCTCTTCTGAAGTGGGGTCAACTTCTACCCAGAACTGGGTTGCTTTCACCGCTTCCACTGTTAACTTGCTATTCATCGCCATTTCAGCTGCGCGTCTAGCAATACGAGGATCGCGTGAACTGCGTGCAATCGTCATCATGGTGGAGTAGGCAGCAAAACTGTTACCACGTTGCTCTGCTAATTCTGCGGATAAGTATTTAAAGAGAATCTCTTCTGTCAGATAGACCAAAGGCAGGTTTTGCGTTTTTGCACTAGAGTGCGGATTCGCGTGATCACCTGCAGTCTGCGCATGGCTTACGCAATGCAGAGTGAGCGGCAGAGTTAAAATGACAAAAATTTTTTTCAAGTGGCTATCCTAAACGGCAAGAAACCTAGAGGCGGTCATAATCAAAGCGATGAATACTGATTTTACGCTGAAAGTCCGATATAGCACTCTATAAGCTCTCGAAATGGATGCCAACAACCCACCATGCCAGAACTCCCTGAAGTTGAAGTAACCCGGCGCGGTATTGCGCCGCATATCGAGCAACAACGGGTGACTGGCGTTGTCCTGCGCAGAGAAGGCCTGCGTTGGCCGTTTCCTGCGCGCTTGAAACAGTTGTTGAGTAATAGAGTGGTGCATTCAACCGGTCGGCGCGGAAAATATCTGTTGATTCATTTTGAGCATGGCAGTTTGATTGTGCATCTGGGTATGTCTGGCCATCTGCGGATATTACCTGTCCATCATTTGCCAGAAAAACATGATCATTTTGATTTGCAGCTTGGTCAGACGGTCATGCGATTAACTGATCCACGACGATTTGGTGCGGTGTTATGGCATGACAGTCAAGATGGGCCAGTAGAAGACCATCCTTTATTACAAAATTTAGGTGTTGAACCTTTACTGCATGCAGATTTAGGCGCGTTATTGCATCAAGCGACACGCACACGCAGTGCCGCTATCAAACAAGTATTATTGGCTGGCGATATTGTGGTCGGGGTGGGGAATATTTACGCGTGTGAGAGTTTGTTTGAAGCAGGCATTCATCCTAATACGGCAGCACGACGTATCGCCTTAGCGCGTTATCAGCGCCTAGCCGAAGCGATTCAGCGAATTTTGGCAAAGGCGATAGAAAAAGGTGGCAGCACCTTGCGCGACTTTATGGGAGCGGATGGTCAAGCCGGTTATTTTCAACAAGAGTATTTTGTTTATGATCGCGAAGGTGAATCATGTCATGTGTGTCATGCAGAGATACGACGCATCACACAAGGACAACGCTCAACTTTTTATTGTGCGCGCTGTCAGCGTTAATACACAGGATGATGACGTTATATTTCATGAACAAAGACGCTAAGCATCGCTTATGAAGCGTGTACTCGACACACCCTCCATCGCGGGTGATAAGACTTTTTCTGTTGACTTAATTGCTTGGCAAAAGAAACATGGTCGTCATCAACTGCCTTGGCAAAACACACGCGATCCTTATCGCATTTGGTTATCTGAAATCATGTTGCAACAAACGCAGGTAACAGCTGTCATTCCCTATTACCTGCGTTTTCTATCGCGCTTTGATTCTGTCTCTGCACTCGCGCATGCACCGGTTGAAGAAGTCATGGCGCATTGGAGTGGACTAGGTTATTACACACGTGCTCGCAATCTACATAGTTGTGCACAACAAATCATGACGCAACATGGTGGTGTATTCCCCTCTGATCCCGAACAATTAGTGCAACTGCCTGGTATAGGTCGTTCAACAGCGGCAGCAATCGCTGCATTTGCATTTGGTGCACGTGCAGCCATCCTTGATGGAAATGTTAAGCGGGTGTTTTGTCGTGTGTTTGGTATTGAAGGTTATCCCGGTGAGAAACGCATAGAAAATATGTTGTGGGAGAGAGCTGAATCATTAATGCCAGCGCGTCATGTAGAAGCCTATACACAAGGATTAATGGATCTCGGTGCAACAGTATGTGTACGCAGTCGACCCTTATGTATGCAATGCCCTATGCAAAATCGGTGCATTGCTAAAGCGACCGGAAGAACAGCTAGTTTGCCAGCACGCAAACCTAAAAAAGCGATACCTGAAAAATCAACCGTGATGTTGGTGGTGATACATAAAGGAGCAGTATTGCTAGAACAAAGACCTGCGCAAGGTATTTGGGGAGGCTTATTGTCTTTACCTGAACTCTCACGTGTCATGCCGTTGGGATCAGATACTATTTCACGTCGTTCTATGCAACGTGCTTTACGTGATTTCGGTGAGTTAGATAGATGGGAATTACTGCCTGCTTTTTCACATGGTTTTACACATTACAAATTACACATACAACCGGTTTATCTGTCTGTGAAAAAACGAACCACACTGGCTGCACAAGCGGAATTTTCTTGGGTGAGTTTGCAGGACATTGCTAACGCCGCTTTGCCTGCGCCGGTGAAAAAATTATTGCTGAAGTTAGAGATGATTTAAGAGAGTGAAGTTAAATCACTTTATGTTCATGCAAAAAATCTTCTATGGTTTGTAATCGAAGTGAGACATCTTGCAGCTCTAGTAAACGCTGTTTTTCTTCAAGTGGAATCGGCAGTATTTCACACCAACGATTAGCTACCCAAGCAGGATTGTCGAGTGCATAGGGTTCAGAAAAAGGCGCAATAAATTGCGGTTCTTGATCTTCTTTTGCACGTCGCTCTATGTCACGTATCACAACGTTCAATACTTCTGCACATACTTTCAAAGTAGTGCCACCTTCAACCTTAGGTTCAACTGGAATTAATTCCACACGAGCTTCAAGACGTTGACTTGGTAATAAACGCGTTTCGAGTATACGAAAGCGTTCACCACCTCTTGTTTCTATCAGTAATACACCAAGCTCAGGCATATCCCATTCGGTAATGTGAGCAATCGTGCCTACAGAATATGGTGTCGCCACCTCGCCGATTTCTACGCCGCTTTGAATCGCTACTACACCAAATGGCGTGTTAGCTTTCATACAGGCACGCACCATATCGATATAACGTGTTTCGAAAACACGCAATGGCAATACACCATCAGGAAACAATACGGTATTGAGTGGAAAGAGAGCGATCCATAGATCGGTGGCGTCTGCCATAGGTGAATTAATCCAACTCGCGGTGTCGTATCAACACACCGGCTTTAGTTTGAAAATGTGCAGCCAGTCGTTCAACCATAAACACAGAACGATGTTGTCCACCCGTGCAGCCAATCGCAACAGTGAGATAGCTACGATTATCTGCTTTATAGGCAGGTAGCCATTTGTCGATAAAAGCGCGAATGTCTTCTTGTAGCGCGATTGCAGTTGGTTGTGATGTTAAAAATTGAATCACAGGTTGATCACGTCCAGTTAATGGACGTAATGTTTTGTCATAAAAAGGATTCGGCACAACTCTTACATCAAACACTAAATCTGCATCTAGCGGCACGCCATATTTGAAAGCAAAAGATTCAAATAAGAGTGTAAGTGGGACGCTTTCACTTTCGACTAACTCTTTAATCCAAGCGCGTAATTGATTCGCTGATAAACCTGATGTATCAATTAGTTGTCCTAAGCCTTCTACTTCCGCCAACATATCGCGTTCTTGTCGTATACATTCAATCAACGTAGGACGATTACCTGCTTGTGCACCTGCCTCAGCAGTCGATGTCAAACGATGGGATAGAGGATGACTGCGGCGCGTTTCAGAAAAACGATTAATCAGTGATTCAGTTTTTGCAGTTAAGAATAAGACTTTAACTAAATGTCCTTGTTCTTTTAACCACTGTATATCAGCTGGCAGAGACGCTAAGGAGTTGGCGCTACGTGCATCAACTGCAACTGCAAGATTGACGGCACCTTCATTGGCGCGAGTTTCTACTAATGAGCGTAATAAAGAGGGCGGTAAATTATCAACGCAGAAATAACCCGCATCCTCAAGGACATTTAGGCCTACAGATTTGCCAGAGCCGGAAATGCCGGTAAGGAGAATGATGCGCATGGGGTGAATAATAGCAGTGCTTAGCGTGAATGCTCGGTCTGCTTATTCATTTCCCATGGCTTGCTGCTGTCTTTCCATAAAATCAGCCAGTGTATCGATGCCACGCATTTGTAAAATAGTATTGCGTACCGCAGCTTCTAATAGCACTGCCAGATTGCGACCCGCTTCAACGGGAATGATGACTTTACGCACTGCTAGTCCTAAAACATCTTGTGTTTGCTGATGCAAAGGCAAACGTTCATAGTTTTCTTCTAGCGTTTTTCTGCGTACTAAATGCACAATTAATTTCAAGCGCATTTTACGTCTTACGGCTGTTTCACCAAAAATAGTACGGATATCTAATAAACCTAAGCCACGCACTTCGAGTAGGTTTTGTAGCAAGGGTGGGCAACGCCCTTCTATCATGTGCGGTGCTATGCGAGCGAATTCAACCGCATCATCAGCGACCAAGCCATGATCACGCGAAATCAGTTCTAACCCTAATTCACTTTTGCCTAAACCTGACTCGCCTGTAATTAACACACCCACACCCAACACATCCATGAACACGCCATGCATGGTGATACGCAAAGCGAGTTTTTTAGAGAGATAAACGCGTAAATAATCGATGACTTGCGCAGCAGGCAAAGGGGTAGAGAGCAAAGGAATATTATGCTCATTACAGACTTGAACTAAATGAGGATGCAGATCTAAGGATTGCGCAATGATGAAAGCCGGTGGTGTGCCGGCTACTAGCTCACGCGTTTGAATCATGCGACTGTGTTCGGAAATACGATTGATGTAATCAATTTCCTGCTGCCCAAAAACTTGTATACGACCAGGATGAATAAGGTTGAGATGGCCTACCTGATCTGCAGCAGAAGCGGCATCACCAAAAATTAAGCGCTGATCGCCGGTCATACCTGCAATCCAACCTAGTTTTAGGGCGTGCTGATTATCTTCGTAGAGCTGTTGTATGGTTAAGGGTGAGTTGAGTGGCATAGAAAAGAAACAAGGCTTTACGCCATGTCACGCTCTGCAGGATGCCAACTCACTAAGCGAGTGTGCAGCAATTGCGCATCTAACTCTTCGATCAGTGATGCGCGAAAGGCTTTATCTGAAAACATTTCCGCGATTTCAGACAGAATTTCTAGATGCTGTTGGGTGACATTGTCTGGGATCAGTAAAAAGATCAGCAGTTTGACAGGCTCGCCATCTGGCGATTCAAACGGAATCGCTTCGCTTAAACGCACAAATGCAGCCAGAGGCGCCTTCAAACCCTTAATACGTCCGTGAGGAACGGCGACGCCATGTCCAAGTCCAGTGGAGCCTAAGCGTTCACGCGCAAATAAATTCTCGGAAACCGTAGAGCGGGCGATGCCATTGTTGTTTTCAAACAGTAGGCCTGCTTGTTCGAACGCACGTTTTTTGCTCGAACACTCTATGTCGAGGACTACGTTCGTCGCAGGTAAAATTTTGCTGAAATGTGTCATGAAGCATCGCACCAGAATGTCGATGGGTTGGCATTATAGGCGTATTTTGCAGCCATCGTTTCAATAAAAAAGTCAGATCAGATACTTGTCTTTTTCAAACTTTTTATTACGCCGCCTATTGCGCCGGCAGCTATTCTCTCTTGGTTTTTTATTGTCTTGCAAGTCGTATGTTGG
>Ga0209550_10007355_pt1 | contig 10193 bp, 9 predicted proteins | sample LauGreSuBDMM15SN_2_FD_187567 | JGI IMG/M metagenome (GOLD analysis project Ga0209550, IMG submission 187567) | Freshwater lake microbial communities from Lake Michigan, USA - Su13.BD.MM15.SN (SPAdes) (version 5) | ecosystem: Environmental > Aquatic > Freshwater > Lake | place: Lake Michigan, USA... | reverse complement strand
CTAGCAGTGCCGCCACGCAACAACCCACGCTCAGCAATGCACGACGGACCCACTTACGCACCGTACCTACCGCTGGAATCACGGGGCCTCGCTGCGTATCGTGCCGGCGGAGGCCCTATTTGGAACGGTCTTTCCAGGTGCGCCCTGAATGGCACTCACCGTGGTCAGCAGCTTCTGCGCCACTGCACGCTCTGGCTCGCGGGCGACCGCCTGCTCAAACATCGCCAGTGACTCTTGCAAGTGACCCGCATTGTGTGCGCTGGCACCAAGGAACATGTAACCGTCGGCCATTTCTGGATGGCGTCGCACTAAGTCTTCGCCGCACTCACGCAGCCGTCCCCAATCACCAATGCGCCACGCCGCGTGGCCTAGGAGCAACATAGTGCGACCGTGTGGGTCGTTGTCATCACGAATGGCAAGCAAGATGTCCCGGGCTTCTTCCGGACGACTCACCAAGATCAGATTGCGTGCCTTCAATCGCACGAGGTCAGGCCTACCGATACGGCTAGCAAGCACTGGGTCCTCAAGCGCCGCAATGGAGCCGTTCCAGTCGCCCTTGGAGTAGCGAGCAAACGCCAACTCCTCGATCAATTCCGGCGACGCTGTTTCCCGCATGGAAACACGCTCAAGCAGTTGTGCGCAGCGATCATCGTCGCCGCGCATCTTGGCAACGTCAGCACGCAAGCGATCAATCACTGGGCTGAATTCAAACTTCTTCTCAACGGCGGTCAGGCGCGCGTCTGCCTCGTCATTGCGCCCCATGAGCGTCAGCATCTCAATTTCTGCAGCCACAAAGTGAATTTTGGTTGGCTCTAGCTCAGCAGCCTTGGCATATGACTCCAATGCCTTGTCATTTTCACGCCAACGCTGATACACGATGCCCAAGAAGTAGTACGGCTCTGGCTTCTTGGGGTCAAGGTCAACAGCCGCTTGGAATGCATCACGCGATTCATCAATGCGGGTCATCTCATGGAGGATGCGCCCACGCAACAGTTGATATGAAGACTCCTTGGGGAAGCGAGCAATGGCGCGATCAATGTGTCCAAGCGCCGGCTCAAACTGGCCCGATTGGAACGATTGACGTGCCTGGTCGTATGCGATCTGTGCTCCAGCACGGTCATACCGGCCGCGGGCTTCGGTACGAACCTGCTGCGAACGCGGCGCACCGCAACCCACTGCAAACAGCGTGGCAGTGGCAAGTGATCCTGCCAAAAGGCAATGAATGATTGGACGGTTCAATGGTTTGGCTCCTGAGTTGGGCGCGCAGTCTTCTCACGACCAGATTCACGGGGCAACGGCGGCGCCTCAAGATCCGGTAGTGGAAGTGGGTCAAACGGCGAGTAGTCGTCATCTACAGTTGGCGGAATGTCCTTTTTCAAGTCCTCTGGCTTGGGCGGAGTGACCCAGCCCTTCGAGTATTTGAAGGTGTCCGACAGCGGAATACCATTGAATGGCTGGCGCTGGGTTGGATCAAGCAAGTCAATCGCATCAAGCTCCGTGCGGTACTGGTCCTTGTGATCGGTACGGATTGATTCGCGCAGCGCAATCATGGAGGGCGAATTCTTTTGTGTCCGCAGAGCCTGATCCACATAGTAAAGCGCAGTGGATCGATCGCCCTCCTTCCACGCCTCCAGTGCTTGCAGTTGGTAATTGCCCGCCAAGTGTGACTCGGAGAATGGCAGCAAGCCAGCACGTCCACCAACACGTGCTGCTTCTGATGTTCGAAGCGCCATGTCGCCGGCCTTGTAGTCCTGGGCGTCTTCCACCACTGTTGGCGTAATCAAGAAGATGATCTCTTGCTTCACCATCTGGCTTGAAGCGCCGCTGAATGCACCCGGAATGAGGTCGCCCAAGCCGGGAATCTGCCGGTTGGTCACCTGCGACTGTTCCTTGAAGAGTCCGCCCAGAATGATCGTCTGTCCGCTCTTTACGCGAACATTGGTCCGGAGCTCTTGGGAAATTTCATCGGGAACGGTCGCCTTACCGCCGCCTGCGGCATCAATGTCCTTGATACGAGCGGTACTGACCTGCGGTGCAAGTTCAAGACGCACCATGCCATCCGGTGAAACGAATGGTCGGAAAATCAGTTTCACACCGACATCCAGGTACTTCACTTCCTGTGTGGTACTTGTCTGCGTCTGCGTGGTGGAGAGGTAAGCAATTCGCTCACCAATGAGCACCTGCGCACGCTGCCGGTTCAGGACCGTGACCGTCGGCCGAGCCAGCACCGTGGTGTCCACCACTTGATCAAGCATCTGCAAGAAGATGGCTACATCGTTGGTCATGATGCCCACCTTGCCGGTCGGCGGTGGTGCCCCCGTAGCTGATGGATACAGGGACGCCTGCGAAGCAGTCGACGGAGTGGATGGCTTCAACAAACCGTCCTTCACATCATCAAACGCCAAGAGCGGCGAAGTGACGCTGGAGAAATCAATGTTGCCAACCACCGAGATGTCCATGCCAAAAGCAGTGTCATCCGTGAGGTTCACGGTAAGAATGGTGGCCTCGACGCGCACCTGCTTCGGCGGCGTATCGAGTTCAGCAATCAAGGTCTGGACCTGCGCAATATTTTCTGCAAAGTCATTCACCATGACCTTGGCGGAGAACGCAAAGCTGTCCGCGCCACCATTTTCAAGAGTGGGTTGATAGCCAGGCTCAACTTTTCCGAGTGCGACAGCAGAGCCGCCTTCGGTCAAGATTGGCTTTACGAACGCGATCGCATCGTCGGCGGACAGGAATTGCAACGTAAAGACGCGGGCAACGCGATTACGCTCGGCATCAACTTCGCCTTGGGTCTTGACATAAATGAAGTCGCCTTCCCGGCGCCACGCAAGACCGTTGACATTCAAGATGGCGTTGAGCGCATCTTCAAGCGGCACGTCATACAAGTTCACGGTGACTACGCCACGCACTTTGTCGCTGGCGACGATGTTCTGGCGAGCCTTGATGGAAATGAGTTCCAAGAGCTTGGAAACATCAATGGCTTGCGCACTGAGTGAGAATCGACCTTCACTGGTGACATCCACTTTCGCGTCGGGCTTGCGACTGGCGGGCGCAGCAGCGCCAGGACCCACCGGCGCGCTTGGCGTCGACGGTGGATCCATAGTCGGTGATGGTGGCCTTCCACCCGGCCCGGTGAGTGGAGTCGAAACCCCGCCCTGCGCTGCATTTGGACCGGGAACGCCCCACACGGTTGGCTTCAGTTCTGCAGTCGGGTCAGCGCCTGGATCATCGGTCGGTACAGGAGCGGGTGCCGATTGCGCTGTACTTGCTGGACCAACGGCAGCCGCGCCTTTGACGGATATTGAACTCACCGGTGCAACGGCTGGCGCTTTCGCGGGTGTGCTACTCGGCGTCGCGCTGGGCGCCGTGCTGGGCGTCGTGCTGGGCGCGCTTCCACCTGTTCCAGATGCAGAAGACTGCGCGCGCGCAATGGATGCAACCGCAAGTGTGGTGCCGATTGCCGCACACCACGCCGATCGCGCAAGGGGAGATGCTGCTGAGGTGTTGTCGTTCGGTGTTGCCATAAGTGCGCTCCATCTGGCGAAACATCACGCCGACGCTCTGATAGGGAATCAGGCGCCTCTTCAGAAGTGATCGGCCTTCATGGGGTCCGAACTCTTGTCGATCATCAAGGTGACTGATAAGTAACGGTCAAGTCCCCGGTGAAGGGGTCGAGAACTATGCGCGCCCGCTCCGGACCGTCCGAATTGGACACAAAGACTGTCGGGACGGGATCCATCACGCCGCCAAACGGACCAAAGGTGATGTCCCGCGAGGCGCTCGAAGTAATCAATAGTCCAGCGGCCACCTCTGCCCTGCCACTGCCAAACGTGGTGCGCAGTGGACCGTTGGGGCCAGTCAGTGCGGTGTCTGGCGCACTCGTGTGTGCAAGGTGATAACTGCTCCCATTCTCAGCGATACGCAGCAACACCGGATCAGCGGGAGTAGAGAGAGCAACGCTGCGTGCATACCCAAGATCCGCCTCAAGTAGACGAACGCCAGCGTCGACACGCTCAAATCGGCTGCCACCGAACATGTCAATTGCCAATCCTGCCATCACGCTCACGATGGCCGCGGTGATGAGCATCTCAATGAGCGTAAAGGCACGAAGGCCACGATTCATCATCGAGCTGCCTCCGCATTAAATCCATACGAGACGATGCGCGAAGGGAACATGTCCTCCGGATCACCACCACGCGAAGGCGCTCGGCCCTCGGTGAACCCAGTCACCAGGTCCAGCGCGTGGTCATAGAAGAAACTGGCAGTGTCATAGATCAACAAGTGGTTGGCTGCAACACGCCCGTACACCTGCGTGCGCCCGAAGAGGCGGATCGGATTGGTTGGAAGGAACAGCGAACCAACAATGGAAGTATCGCGGATGTCCCAGAGGAAGAAGCTGGAGAGGAACTGCCGCATTGGATACACGCGAACGCGCCACGGCTCCATGTACTGCGGTGAAGTTGGTGCTACCGGATAGCAGTCATTGGAGGTGAACTGCGCGAACCAATTCTTCCTGTGCGGGTCACCATCAATGGCAACGCTATTGCAAATGTACTGCTTTCGCGGACCAACCCAGCAGTTCCGCACATCCATTGAATACCCGTTGTAGATCTCAAAGGTGCTGTTGGGGTTGACCTCTACGGAAGAATTCTGCCAGTCCAAACCCGTCAATGCCAAGTTGGGATTGATCACAAACTTCACATCGCCATTGATGATGATGCGCGAATCACGCAGAATCCATGAACCGAATACCTCATAGGTGCCGGTATTCAAAGTGACCGTGGCGCCACCGCGCACTTCAAAGTTCTTGGTGAACAACTGCGGAAGGAACACCGCGCGGACTCGGAATGAGTTCAGGCTGTAACTGCCGCCCGTCAAGATGTAGTTGTTGGTGTAGTTGGTGTAGGTACCGCCAACTGACGGTGCAGCGGGCGGATTGACCATGCGAATGGAATCGAGTGGATCCATGCGCTTGGCGGCAACAGCACTGGCCTGTGCACCTTGCACTATGAGACCGGTGGCGGAGTACGGGTAGTAAATCCAGGTGGCCTTCATGGAATCCGGGTCCGAGGGCGTTGAACCCGCCACCTCTGCCTCAAAGCGGCAACCGCCCTGCAGCCAGACACCGCTTCCGAACCAAGGAAACACATTGCTCAAGAAGGCAAGGTCGGCCTGCGTACCAATATTCACGCGCAGCTTTTGTGCGCTCATCGGTGCATTTGGCCAACGACCAATGAAATTGTTTGAGCCATCCACAATCATGATCTTGTTGGCAAAGATGGCGTATTCGCCCTTCACCACGCTGGGAATGCTCATATTCGCTACCGAATTCCAAGTGGCACCACCGCGCGTACTGCTGACGGTGACCTCCACTTCGGTAGTGGCATCATCAGGAAAGATGTTGCCACCATTGGCTGGATTGGCACGCTTGACAATGTCCACCAAACGAACGGTGACTGTTCCACCATCAAGCGAATAGTTGTTGAGAAGTACGCCGCCCACATGATTGCGACGCCAAATGGTCTCGCTGGAGCGAAGAATGCCCTTGGCAATGGACATGCCAGATGAGGCAAGCGTGCGCGCATCGGCTGCAAGCTGCGCGTTTGCCGCAATGGACGAGGATGTTTCACGACTCGCCACGTACGAAAGCGTGGTGGTGCCAACCACCATCATCGCGAATAGCGCCAACATGAGCGCGGCACCGCGCCCCATTCCCTTCCCGGTGTTGCACTGAGCCCCCACCGAACGATCGCGGCGGCGACGCGGAAATGGAGGTTGGAAAGCGTGGTGGTTCATGGAGTGTTCACTGACAGTCCGAATGCCGCTGCAGCGCGTCGATGATTCCGCCAAGTTCAAAGTTCATTCCGCCGTGGTCATCATCAAGTTGAATGTCCAATACCAATCGCCGGTCCGCGCATGGATTAAAGGAAGTAAAGCGAAATGTGGCCTCCAACACCCCCTCCAGGACAGTGGTGGTAACCAGTGACCCGGAGGCCGCAAGCGTTGTTCGCAGGGCAGCCCAATCAGTGGTCAGTGGATACACCGTGCGGTTGAGTGTGTTACTGACCCGCTGCATACTGATAACGCGGTTGTTTCGGTCCACCACATACCAGCGCAGTTCGTTGCCGTGGATGGTGTCGTACTCGGTGGCGTTGGTCGATGAGCCGTCAAACGTCTCAGAAGGAAGCCATAGCGTTGCCACGGTGGTTGACTGCGAAAGAATCATTCGCGCCCGGAAGAGGTGGTCCGCAATTCGCGCTTGACCACGTGCGAGGCGCGCTACCTCTTGCGCTGCATCATCCTGACCTTGCATTCCCACTGCCACCGCTGACACCGTCGCAGCCACGGAGGCCGCAATGATGGCAGTAATGGTAATCGACACCAAGAGCTCCACCAATGTGAAGCCCTTGCGACGAGTACTGCAACGGGTCTGTTGCCGGATCATGTGGTTGGATCCGCCCCACGGAATCGCACCAAACGTGCAAGTGTCAATCCATTTGGTCCAATCACGGTGATATCGATTCGCTTCCCGGACACTGTGTAGTTGTTGTACTGGGTAAGCGTGCGATTCTCAGTGACAATCGTGGTCACGCGTGAAAGCTCTGAAAATGTTGCCGGCAAGGGCTCGCGCACCGTCGCACCGGGACGTTGCGGCGCCAGCAACTGACCAGCCGCTTCGGTGCCAGCCAACGTGTTCATGGTTTCATATGACTGCTCAAGTACCGAACTCATTTGTAGTTCAGCGGCCTGCATCGCCAGCACGGAGAGTCGATTCTGTTGTTCGATCGATGAGCCGACTGCTACAGACATTGATGCAGTTGCAGCCACCATCGAAACAATGATGGAGGCGATGAGTGCCTCAAGTAGTGTGAACCCGCGCGGGCGTCGCATGGAGACTTGCCAGCCAATGTGCTCTGGCTTGGGTGCTGGCGTGGGTTGTGCTGGTCGATTGGTCATAAGTACTGATCTCCGCGGTAAGAACTTCCAATACAAATCTGCCTCTGCAAAGCCCAATCGGGCTTTCGGACCTTGGGATTAAGGAAATTTCACGTTTTCCGCGTGCATTGATTGCAGCACCCCCCCTTTGTTTCCGAGAGTGTTGACGTGACTGATTCAGGCAGAGTTGCCCGAATGCGGATCACTGAAAGATCGATCCAGCTAGCAAACCAAGGAGTTCTCACTATGACGAACAACACAAACAGCAAGAAGATGACCACGCTCCGCAAGGGCTTTACGCTTATCGAAATCCTAATCGTTGTAGTGATCATCGGCGTGCTGGCAGCGCTGGTCGTTCCATCAGTGACTGGCGCTCTCGATGATGCCAACTTGGAAGCCGCTGATGCACGCGGTGGTCAGATCACCACCATGGTGACGCGACTCAACCAATTCCAGCCAGCTGGAGCCAGTATCACCCTCACGGACGGCACCGTCTACACGCCAACGACACTCGCACCGCTGGTGACTGCCGGCTATTGCTCGGCTCAAGACCTGTCAAATCAGGTGGACTCCACCAAGGGTTGGACGTGGAGCGCCACGACCCGTAAGTTCAGTCCTGAGCAGTAATCGGACATCTAGACGCTTATTGTAAGAAATCAAGAGGCGTCGGCAGAAGTGCCGGCGCCTCTTTTCCGATACGAACGAGTAACAGGAGGCACCACGATGTTTGGATTACCAATGTTCAACAAGGGTCGCGGCGGCTGGATGCAACGGAATCGATCCGCTGCACCGATCGCAGCTGACTTTGGACGATCAAGTATGCGCCTCTTGCAACTTGCATCCGCAGGTACTGAGTACAAGTGCACCGCGGCCGCTGAGATCGCTGGCTCAATCTTTGAAGGTAATGGGCTCCGCCTAGATTCAGCCGCAATGACCCAGCGAATCCATGAGACGATTGTTGGAATCGGATTTTCCGGCCAGCGCGTCACCGCTACGCTCCCCGCCGAATTGTTTCAGACCGACATTGCGCGCCTTCCCGCCATGACCGACCAGGAATTGACGGAAAGCGTTCGCTTTGAAGCCATTGATCGATTTGGTATTGACGGAGACAGCTCGGTGATCGGACACTTCCGCCTTGGCGGAACCGCTGGCGGCAGCAATGAAGTGCTGATGATGGCTATTCCCCGGCAAACCGTGAATGCGGCTTCGGCGGTGGTGTCTACCAATGACACCTCTGCGTTTCGCATTGAACACGCCGCGCTGGCTGCGCTACGGACTATCACTCGGCAGCGCACCAGTGAGTGCGCTAATCCTGCAGAATCGCGCGACTTTGCGATGCTGCATCTGGAAGATCGTATTGCCACACTGGTCCTGCTTCGAGACGGCGCACTTTCATTTATGCGTGCGATCCGTGGTGACTGGGCTCCAATTGGTATGACCATTCATCGCCGTACTCATACCGGTCGCACGCTGTATGGCAATGACACTGGCACCATCAGCATGGGTTCCGACGGAGCAGATGACCAGGGAACCGCGTGGCGCTGGTGCGCGCTTGCTGAGGAAACCCTGCGCTGCCTGCGCCATGTTGAACACAGCGCTGGCGGTTGGTATCCAAAGGAAATCGTTCTGACCGGACCCGCGGCTACCGATCCACAAGCGGCCGCAACCATTGAGAGTGTCTGCGGCGTTCGCTCTTCGCTGGCGATGCCCATTCGCATGATTCGTGATCCGGAAGCGTGCGTTCACGGCAACGCCTGGGTTGCTGCGATCGGTGCAGCTTGCAGTGAATTGCCCGCCCTCCTGCGCAATGTGCGTGCTCCTGCTGAGGTTGTCCCCCAGCGCAGCAACCGTACCGCATTCGGTGGCCGCACCACTCCACGGACGAGTGCAAGCGGTGTCATCACTCTTGATCCCGAGCCAAAGTTGCTGACCCGAAGTGAATCTTCCACTCGCACTACTGCTGCAGGAGCTGCTGCGTGAGCACTGTCTCGGCCGAGTTCATTGTCGACTTTCTCCCGCGGGATATGCGCCGGCGTGGAGTGTTGGCAACGTCGCGCCGACGCAGCATGCTGCTACTTGGTCTTCTCGGCTCAGTGGTTGTCGGCGTTGCATGCCACTCCTGGAATCGCTTTCATGAAGCGGAAGCGCATCGCGGAGTTTCACTTGCTCTCACGACCAATGCCACCAAGGTTGACGATGTCATTGATCGCCTGGCCGGCGAACAGCGCGAATTGCATCGCTATCTCAGCGTCTACGACCGCCTTGCCCTCCCTGTGGAACAAAGCGACATCGTCGCCACCATCACCAATCTCATGCCGGAACGAACCAGTCTTTCCATGCTGCGCATGGAAGTGAAGGAATCTGTCGCCGGCAAGGGCGCCGACGGGTCTCCTCATGCGCCTACCAATGCCAAACTCGCTGTGGCAGCAAGTGGCGCTGGCAATGTTCGTACCCCTGCCCCGTCACGTTGGATGGAAATCACCATCCGTGGGTACGCACAGGACAACGCCGATCTCTACGAATTTGAACGCAAGCTTGCGAACACCAAGCCGTTCTCTGCAGTGACCGTTTCTGAAAACAAGCCGACCGACATTGCTCGCGGTCGCATCCAGGAGTTTGCCGTGAATTGCCGCATTGACCTTGATGTTCAGTATGTGCGCCCCGGCGGAAGCCCAGTCGCATCTGTGGCCAAAGGAGTCTCAAAGTGAGCACCCTGCGATTTGCCAACCTGCATATCCGTGAGCGCTTCGACCGCGAAACGGTGATTTGGGGAATTGCGCCGGCGATCGTGGCCATCATGATCACTGCGCTCTTTGTGATTCCAAACTACGCGCGCGCACTTCGCATGCAGGACGAAGCGCAACGCCTGGAAGCGGTGAGCAGCGAGAACATCAATCAGAAGAACAATCTGCAACTTTTAGAGCGCAATGTTGCTGGCCTGCGTGATGAGTACAACCGCCGCTGCCGGCCGCTTGCCGAAGGCACGGATCGCGACCACCTGCTCTCCACTATTACGCGTCCAACCGATGGCACCGTAGTACGCGAGCAGTCCATTCGAACCAGCGCGCTGGTGCAGGTAGACGGCGTTGCCATTGGAAGCCCCGTGCTTCGCCGTGACGTCACCGTGGACATGTCTGCCTCATTCGAATCAATCTTCGGCGTGCTGGATGCAGCAGAGGGCGTGAACCAACTGGTTACCCCGCGTTCCGTGGAAATTGTGGTCATGAGCACTGCGCTCGAGCAAGCTGCCTCTG
>Ga0209550_10007354_pt1 | contig 10193 bp, 8 predicted proteins | sample LauGreSuBDMM15SN_2_FD_187567 | JGI IMG/M metagenome (GOLD analysis project Ga0209550, IMG submission 187567) | Freshwater lake microbial communities from Lake Michigan, USA - Su13.BD.MM15.SN (SPAdes) (version 5) | ecosystem: Environmental > Aquatic > Freshwater > Lake | place: Lake Michigan, USA... | reverse complement strand
CGCAAGATCACACCGGCAAGCGACGAGCGCAAGATCTCGGGGTCAGTAAAGGGTGGGCGCTCTTTAAAGCTTGGCTCGTCGTACAAACGAATACACACCCCGGGCCCCAAGCGGCCGCAGCGCCCAGCCCGCTGGTTTGCCGAAGCCTGACTGATTGGCTCGATCCGTAGCTGCTCGACCTTATTACGCCATGAGTAACGTTTGACGCGTGCCAAACCGGTATCAATCACGAAACGTATGCCGGGAACAGTCAGCGATGTTTCAGCGACGTTGGTGGCCAGAATAATGCGCCGAGCGCTACTTTTAGGGGTGAAGATTTCTTCTTGCTCTGCCTGCGACAAGCGCGCATAAAGAGGCAACACTTGTGTACCAGGCGGGTGATGCTTGCGTAAGGATTCAGCCGCCTCGCGGATTTCGCGCTCGCCGGGCAAGAAGACCAAGATATCACCGGCCCCCACTTGCGCACACTCATCGACAGCGTCGACCAAGGCATTAATCAGATCGCGCTCTTCGTCGCGCGCCAAGCCACGCTCAGACTGCCCAGCGGGGGGTTGGGTCGCGGTGTTCGCCTCAAGGCGCTCGGGATCATTGACCGGGCGATACCGAATATCAACCGGGTAGAGTCGACCCGAGACCTCAATCACGGGGGCTGCGCGCCCTTTGGCGTCTGCGAAGTGTTGCGAAAACCGAGTCGCATCGATCGTGGCCGAAGTGATGATCAATTTCAGATCAGGGCGTCGGGGTAATAGTTGCTTGAGGTATCCCAGCAAGAAATCGATGTTTAAACTACGCTCGTGGGCCTCATCGATAATGATGGTGTCGTAGCGGCGCAGCAGGGGGTCGCGTTGTGACTCGGCAAGCAAAATACCGTCGGTCATGAGTTTGATCGCTGTTTGAGCGCTGCTGCGGTCTTGGAACCGAACCTGATAGCCGACCCATTCGCCCAAGGGGGTTTTGAGCTCGTCGGCGATGCGTTTAGCGACCGAACTCGCAGCGATTCTGCGCGGCTGAGTATGGCCGATCATCTTTTTTAAACCACGACCAAGCTCAAGACAGATTTTTGGCAACTGAGTGGTTTTGCCCGAACCGGTTTCGCCGCTGACGATGATCACCTGGTGCTCAGCGATCGCCCGCGCGATCTCTAGCCTGCGCGCACTGACAGGGAGATCTTCGGGGTAGACGATCTGAGGGGGTTGACGTGGGGAAATGACAACGCTTTCAGGGGTTATTGTTGGCGTTATCCCCGCGTCAGGTGTTGATTGAGACATATTTTCTGATCCTGGCACAATCGCATTATAAAATTTATCTTCTCCCTTCACAGCATCACGAGGTTTTCAATACAAACCACCATGTCCGACACGCCAGAACAAGAGACCGTATCCGCCCAAGAAGCCCCTGAATTTGCTGCCGCTCAGTTTGTACGCTGGTTTCGCGAAGTCGCCCCCTATGTGCATGCCTTCAGGGGTAAGACCTTTGTCGTGGCTTTTGGTGGTGAACTGGTACATGCCAATGTTCTGAATACCTTGGTACAAGACCTATCGTTACTGTCGGCGCTAGGGATTAAATTGGTGCTGGTGCACGGTTCACGGCCGCAAGTCAACGAACAATTACGGTTAAAGGGCTTTGAACAGCAGTTTGGCCGCGGTCGTGCACCCATGGACGCCAACGCCCTTGAATGTGCAAAAGAGGCTGCTGGCGAGATTCGCCTTGATATCGAGGCGGCGTTCAGCCAAGGTTTGCCCAACACCCCGATGTCGCACGCGCAAATTCGCGTGCTCTCGGGTAACTTTGTGACGGCCCGCCCAACTGGGATTATTGATGGCATCGACTACCAGCATACCGGTCAAGTTCGCAAAATAGATGCCGAGGCACTGCGCTTTGCCATCGAACGTGGTTCGATTGTTTTGCTGTCGCCGCTTGGATTTTCGCCAACAGGCGATGCGTTTAACCTGTCAATGGAAGAGCTCGCCACGAGCGTGGCCACGGCACTGCGCGCAGAGAAACTCATCTTTTTGATCGAAACTCCCGGTGTGGTCTCGCCCGACGGTTCGGTTGACACCGAGCTCGCGCGTTTAGACGCCGAGGCGCTGTTGGCAGAGGGCTCAATCGACGCAGACACCGCTTTTTACCTTCAGTACGCCTCACGCGCAGTGAAGCGCGGTGTGACTCGCGCGCACTTAATCCCGTTTTCAATGGACGGCGTCGTGTTGCTCGAGATCTTTACTCATGACGGCGTGGGCACCATGGTGGTTGAAGATACGCTTGACGATTTACGCCCCGCCACCATCGATGATGTAGGCGCACTGCTGCAGTTGATTGAGCCACTTGAACTTGATGGAACCCTATTACCGCGCGGCCGGGGCGTCATCGAGCGTGAGGTTGAAAACTTCACTGTGCTTGAGCATGATGGAGTGATCTATGGGTGTGCGACGCTTAACGATTTTCCGCAGTCGCAGATGGCCGAAATGGGCTGTCTGATCGTACATCCCGAATGGCAAGGCACCGGAGAGGGCGAAATCTTGCTGCGCCACATGGAGTCGCGCGCCCGTGCGATGGGTGCAAAACGTCTGTTTGTGCTCACGACACGAACATCGCACTGGTTTATCAAACGAGGCTTTGTACAAGGTGGGGTTGCTGATTTACCCAAAGAAAAGCAAGCGCATTACAACCGCTCGCGAAATAGTCTGATTTTTATTAAACGGCTATAAAGGCGAAGAGCCTGTAAAGACGAAGGTTTTAGGCGGCACTCGCTTCAAATGCTTTTACAATCAGGCGTTAACGACATTTAGCGCGTAATGTTTGGTAAGCGCAGTGTGAATCGCGTTAATGATTGACTCTGTACTTGATTGGCTATTGATCGGACTCTGTTCTCGATTGACTATTGATCGTTGATTTGACTCTGTTCTTGATTAACGATTGATTGTTGATTTTTTTGCACTTTTAACTAGCAGGATGTTGCCATGAGTCGTACCGTGCAGTGTGTCAAACTCAATAAAGAGGCCCCTGGTCTTGAGTATCCTCCGTACCCAGGCGATATGGGTGTCAAAATCTGGCAAAGTATTTCGCAAGAAGCGTGGGAAGAGTGGAAAGCCATTCAAACCAGACTCGTGAACGAAAACCGCTTGAATCTAGCCGATACGCGCGCACGTAAATACCTAAAAGAACAGATGACAAAGTTTTTGTTTGAGGGTGGCGACATCGAAGCGCAAGGCTACGTGCCGCCTAGCGAGTAAGGTTTGCAACTAGCAGTGCAGCCCCTCAATCACGAGGGAACCGCACGCTACTGCATCTGAGTCGCATTGAGGCGTGGTGACCACCACGCCTGTCTGAGTCGCAAGTCGCTGACACTACCTGCTACTACGTCAGCGTTAACTCTTAAATTTATTGGTTGGCGCCACGGGCAATCGCTTCTGCCTGCTTCGCAGCCTTAGCAGCGAGTTTCTCTTCGGGCGTTGGTTCGGGTTCGCCGCGCACAAGGCGTTCAGCCATCTTCAAGCCCTTATGGCGCACATCAGCGCCATGCACCATGAAAATGACACGTTCGGCCATGTTTTTGCAGTGGTCGCCGATACGTTCCATCGAGCGGGCGATAAACAGCAAATCAATCGAACGTGAGATCGTGCGTGGGTCTTCGATCATGTAGGTGATCAGGTTGCGTAAGGTCGCCTTCCATTCTTTGTCGACTTCTTTATCGCTGCGAACCACTGCTGCGGCGAGTACCGCATCTTGGCGCGCAAAGGCATCCATCACCTGACGCATCATGGTCGATATATTGTTCGCCATGTGACGCAGTTCGATTTCAGGCATGAACGAACGGTCGTCTTCATGGATGCGGCGAGCCATTGTGGCGATTTTTTCAGCCTCGTCGCCCGATCTTTCCATGTCAGTGAGCATTTTGGTGACCGCTAAGATCGTGCGCAAATCGATCGCTGTGGGTTGGTAACGTGCCACAATTTGAGTCACACGCTCGTCGATCTCAACCTCAAGGCGGTTGACTTCTTTTTCGTGCTCGCGCACGCGGTCGACTAAGCTCAAATCACCCTCGGTGAGCGCCTGCATACCGTCTTGGACCATGGCCTCGACCAGACCACCCATTTGCAGTAACTCGGTACGAATACGCTGAAGATCAGCGTCAAATTGCTTGTTGGTGAGCTCGGTCATGGCAAATCCAATCGTGTTGAAGTTGATAGTGTAAGACGAAACTATGACAATTTTGTGAATGCAACGCCTTGGCCTGGCTTGCTGTCAGACTCTTGCGACCAGACCCTTGCACCCCGCAGTGAGCGACAGCCTGCTTAAGCGTAAGCTGTGCCTCAGCTAAAGTTGTCTAATACCCTGCTGTGTGGCCAATAACGCCACATCAGCGGGGCGCGCCGCAAACAAACCGTTGGTGACCACACCTGGCACTTGGTTCAAGCGCGCTTCAAGTCCAACCGCGTCAGAAATGGTTAAACCGTGCACGTCTAGGATCTGATTGCCATTATCGGTCGTAAAACCAGTCCGCAAGACAGGCTCACCACCGAGTTCACGCACCACACGGGCTACCGCTTCGCGTGCCAGCGGCAAGACCTCAATTGGCAAGGGAAAGCGACCCAACACTTGAACAAGTTTAGATTCGTCGGCAATACACACAAACTTTTTCGCCACCGACGCTACTATTTTTTCGCGCGTGAGTGCCCCGCCACCGCCTTTGAGCATGTGTAGACGCTCGTTGATTTCATCGGCGCCGTCCACGTAAACCGGCATGGTGTGCACCTCGTTGAGATCAAGCACTACAATACCTAAAGCAGCCAAGCGTTGCGCGCTACGCTCAGAGCTTGCAACCGCTGCACGAAATTGCCTACGGTAGCGCGCTAAGCCGTCAATGAACAAATCGGCGGTCGAGCCCGTGCCCACACCGATCACCGCTTCGGGCGAGAGCAGCGGCTCGATGTAAGTCAACGCAGCCTCTGCCGCCTGTTGTTTAAGATCTTGTTGTGAGAGCATCATCATCCTTTAAAGGTAGTTCTTTTGTCTCTGAGGTGGCAGTATCTAACGCCAAAGACTCTTGTTCGCTGAGGCCTTCGCGCAACAAGGCATGCGCCTGATCATCAGGCAGCACTTCTACATTTTTTAAGCTTCGCAGCATCGCGCGGGTACGGGTCTCAGTTTGACCGATCTTATTGCTGGCTGAGTCGAGCGATTTTTTAACCGCAGCCAGGGTGTCACCAAATTTATTGAACTCGGTTTTGACTGCGCGCAACACCTGCCACACCTCAGACGAACGCTGCTGAATCGCCAGTGTGCGAAAGCCCATTTGCAAGCTATTGAGCAAAGCCGCAAGGTTGGCGGGGCCTGCCACATTGACGCGCAGGTCATGCAACTTATCGAGCAGGCCCGGTTGTCGCAACACCTCTGCGTATAAGCTTTCGCTAGGCAAAAACATAATCGCGAAGTCAGTGGTGTGCGGGGGTGAGACGTATTTAGAGACGATGAGCTTAGCTTGCGTCTCAACCGCTTTGCCCAAGGCTAACCCCGCCGCCTTCATCCCCTCGCGATCCGCATGCTCATGGGCATCCATCAAGCGCTCGTATTCTTCTTTCGGAAACTTAGCGTCAATCGGCAGCCACACCACTTGATCGTGTTGTGTTGCACCCGGCAAGCGAATTGCAAACTCAACCTGAGCGTCACTACCGGGTACGGTTTTGACGTTACGGGCATATTGCTCGGCTGTCATGCCGTCTTCGATCAAACGGGCTAATTGCACCTCGCCCCAGGTACCACGAGTTTTGACATTGGTGAGCACGCGCTTGAGATCGCCCACGCCGGTTGCCAGCGCCTGCATTTCACCAAGACCTCGTTGCACAGCTTCTAGCCGTTCTGAGACTTGTTTAAAAGACTCGCCCAAGCGCAGTTCGAGCGTAGCGTGCAGTTTTTCATCGACGGTGCGACGCATCTCGTCAAGCTTAGTGGCATTATCGGTTTGCAAAGCCAGCAGACGTTGTTCGACCGCGGCACGCAACTCGGCCATCCGTTGATCATTGGTTTGAATCAGACTTTGCCATTGCGCTGTAAACCCGGCAGCAAAGCGCGCTAAGGACTCAGCGCCCTCGGTTCGCCCAGCGGCGGCATCGCGTGCGACCGCGGCTCTGAATTCAGCGTCAGCCTGAGACAACTCGAGCCGCAAGGCACGCGACGCGTCAGACATCTCAGTGCGCAATTGACGCTGACTTTCAAGTTGCTCAGCACGTTGCGTACGCTCGACGCGCTCAAGTGTTGTCATAATTTGCTCAAGCAGAGGGTCAGACTGCTGCACACTTGTGGCTCGCACTTTTAACCAAGCCAACACTGCAAACACAGCGGCAATCGTCGCGCCTAGCGCCGCGATAATCATCGGGACAATCGTGTCTGTCATACGATCTTCAATTTCTCTGTGTAACGCTTTTCGTTAAAACCAACTGTCACCGAACCATCGGGGTAGAGTGTCAGTGGTCGACGAATCAGTGCTGGGTACTGTGCAATTAACTCAAGCCATTGCGCCTCGGATTGCGGGTCTTTTAAGGCGTCAACGAGTTGTCGCCAGGTCATCGAGGCGCGATTCACGAGTTTTTCAAAACCGCCTAGCGCTTGAGCCCATTTTTTTAAGTCAGCCGGGCCAATCGGATGCGCGCGGTAGTCAATGAACTGATGAGCAAGCGCATGCTGGTCAAGCCAAGCCCGCGCTTTGACGCACGTACTGCATTGAGTGAGCCCGTACAAGGTTAAAGCTGTCACAGTTTTTTCCAAAATAGATTATGCATCGCTGAATACCGCTTGGTAGCCCTGCTTAAAAACATGCCAGCATGTTGGCTCGAGCTCAGGAGCAACCTTTCTGACTGAACGCAACAAGCGAGACAGATTTTCGGCACGCTGCGTGGCTGTCAACGCTTTGCGACGGCCACGATCCAAATCAATGATCCACACTTTGTCTTGCGCATCCACCAGTAGGTTAAAGACATTTAAGTCAGCGTGCCACACATCAAATTGATGCATCTGCGCAATGACACGACCCGCCTCGAACCATACCTGAGGTTCGGTACACTGCCCCAAGGGGCGCGCTTGTTGGATACGCTGAGTGAGCAAGGCTGCCCGATAGGTCAAGCGCCCGCGCCAGACAGCGGCCCCTAGCGGGCGCGGCACGGGTAACCCGACTTGCCACATCACGCGCAACAAATCGAACTCGGCAAAAGAGCGCGTGCGCTCTAGGCCCAGCCACAGATAGCGTTCTTGCACCAAGTGTGCCATCAACCCGCCCCGCTTAAAGTGCCTGAGCACTGCCTCAAGAGGCGCGAGCTGTACAAACCAGGCCGCGGCACGACCGCCTGAGGCCACGACTTGCGCCCGCGAGGGCAGATAGGCGGGATCAAAGCATGGCAAGGCGGGATCAGGCATGACCGGATCAAGCCGCAGGTGAATTGTTTGCCCGTCTTGTTCAAGTACGACAGATGCAATGTCGCTGATGAGGCGTTTAGCTTGGACGCCAGACGGGTTTGTTTGACTCAGCGTCATACTCAGGTCTGCCGCAAAATGGTGAGCGGAGGGGTCTGCAACACACCGCGCAAGGCCAGTGCACCGGCAAGCCAGGCACCAAACATGCAAAGCGTCACCCCCAATACCCAAGGCAACAGGGTAAAACGCATATTGAACTCAAAGAGCCAAGTCGATAACGCCCAGGCTGCCAGCGTCGCCCCACCGGCGGCTAACAGGCCAGCTAGCGCACCAACCGCCAACAGTTCAATACGCTGTGCTGTGGCCAATTGTCGCCTTGAAGCCCCGAGCGCACGCATCAAGGCGGCCTCGCGCACGCGTTCATCGCGCGTGGCTGATAGAGCTGCGGCTAACACAAGCGCACCGGCTAAGAGCGAAAACACAAAGAGCCCTTGCACTGCCACTGAAACTTTATCCAAGATACTTTGCAATTGGCTCAGAATCGCACCCACATCAAAAACAGTCAGATTGGGAAACTCTTGTACAAGCTTTTGCAACTGCCCAACTTGATCAGGTCGCAAATGAAAGGCTGTCATAAACGTTTGCGGCGCATTGTTCAACGCTGCTGGCGTCAGGATGGCAAAAAAGTTTGCCCGCATCGAATCCCAGTCAACGCGACGCAGACTTGTGACCGTCACGTTGATCATTTGGCCGGCGATATCAAACTCTAAAACATCGCCAAGTTCAAGCGATAGCGTTTTTGCCAAGCCGGTTTCAAGCGACACCTCAAAGGCCTCACTCACAAGGTCTCGCCCGGCGACGATTTGTCCTGGCTCGGGCAACTGTGGGGCATAAGACAGATTGAACTCGCGTTCAATTAAACGCTGAGCGCGCTCTTGCGTGTAATCGTTGGCGCTTAACGCCTGACCGTTACGAGAGAGCAGCCGGCCTCTCACCATCGGCGACATGACCGCTTGAGGAATCCCAGCTTGCTGCAAAGCCTGCCGAACGCCAGGCACTTGATCAGACTGCACATTGATCAAAAACCGATTCGGGGCATCGGGGGGCAACGTGCGTTGCCAACCCGCCAGTAAATCAGTGCGCACAATCGTCAACAGCAACAGAGCCATCATCCCGATCGCCAAGGCACTCACTTGCGCAATGGTGGCTGCGCGCCTACGCACGACACCACTAATCGCAAAACGCAACATTGGGAAGGCATCCAAGCGCCCACGTAACAAGGCTAGCAATCCTAAGCCCAATGCACTGACGCCACCGAACAAAAGTGCCGCAACCAAAAAACCCAGCGCCACGCCAGCGCCTAACTTGAGATCCTTGGCGACCCACCACATCAAAACAGTGAACCCTGCCAAACCCAGTACATAGCCCAACAAGCTTGCCCTAGGCATGCGCGGGTGCGCCGCTCGAAAGATTTGCGACGGTGCGACATCGCGCAAGGCCTGAATGGGTGGCCAGGCAAAGGCGAGTAACAACCAAAGCCCAGCAAACAGGCCCTGGAGAGCGGGTAGCCACGAAGTCGAAGGCAAGTCTGTTCCGATCAACTCGCCGAGCGCGATGATCATCAAAAATTGCGCACACCAGCCCAGCAGCATGCCGGCAAACGACCCCAACACGCCTACTAAAACGAACTCGCCCACCACAATCTGAGAGACCGCAGACTGCGTCGCCCCCAGGCAACGCATCAACGCGATGCTGGGTCGATGGCGTTGGCTAAAACGTCTGGCAGCGAGCGCCACTGCGACCGCGGCAATTAACACGGCCAGCATCGCCACCAGCGACAAAAACTGTTGCGCTCGATCAAGCGAACGACGGATTTCAGGCCGTCCGGCCTCGACCGTGAGAATTTTTTGACCCGGTTTCAGTTGACTCTCAAGCCAGCTTCGATACGCCTCTAGCTCAGCGCCCTCGCCCGCCACGAGCAAAGCATGACGCACGCGACTGCCGGGTGCGATCAACCCGGTTCGCGGCAAATCTTCAGCGCGAAACATCACGCGTGGCGCTAAATTGACGAACTGTGGGCCACGGTCAGGCTCATAGGTAATGACTCGCGTGATCGTCAGGCTAATATCACCCACGTTGAGTTGCTGACCGATTTGCTGGCTGGTCTGACCTAAAATTTGCGCATCGACCCACACTTCGCCTATTGCGGGCGCAGTTTTTGTCACCTGATCCGAACCCGCGATACTGGTGCTCGTGCGTAGACTGCCGCGCAGCGGGTAGCCGCCTTCAACGGCTTTTATCGAAGACAGTACAAGATTCGCATTTGAACCAACCATCGACGGAAACTGCCAAGTGAGTGCGGTAGTTAACCCGCGCTGCCGCGCCTGTCGCAAAAACTCTTCTGGAACCGGCATATCAGCTTCAAAGACTAAATCTGCGCCTAGCATTTGCGCGGCGTCACGCTCGAGCGCTCTGCCAACGCGATCAGCCAAAAACCCCACGCTGGTGATGGCGGCCACCGCCACGACCACAGCAAGCAGCAGCAAACGCAAGTCGCCGGCGCGCGCGTCGCGCCAGGCTTGTTTAAAGGCGAGTTTCAGGTTTGTCATGAGAGCCAATAGATTTAGCGTAAGCGGTCAAGAGCATCTTGCAAGCGATCAACCACCCAGACGTCTAAACCTTCAATCGGCTGACGCGGCGCGTTAGCCTTAGGAATAATTGCCACCGAAAATCCGAGTTTCGCAGCTTCGCGCAAGCGCTCTTGACCACGTGGCGCTGGGCGCACT
>Ga0209550_10007353_pt1 | contig 10194 bp, 10 predicted proteins | sample LauGreSuBDMM15SN_2_FD_187567 | JGI IMG/M metagenome (GOLD analysis project Ga0209550, IMG submission 187567) | Freshwater lake microbial communities from Lake Michigan, USA - Su13.BD.MM15.SN (SPAdes) (version 5) | ecosystem: Environmental > Aquatic > Freshwater > Lake | place: Lake Michigan... | reverse complement strand
TCTTTAAGTAAATCAGGAGTAAAAGCGATTGAATTTGAGTCTCCAGTATTAAAAAACGATCTAGTTCGTTACCAAGATAGTTATGGAAGAAGAACAAAACCATATGAAGGAAGAAATTTCATTAGATCTTTAGAAAAAAATGATATAATTTTTAAAAAACCAAGTTTTGGTGCGCCTCAAACTTTTAAATTCGGAAAAGTAAAATTATCGCTTGAGGTACATAAAAATTTTAAAAAAATTTTAAAAAATAAAATTTCTACAATTTTTGGTGTTCTTGGAGGGCAAGTTGTAGATAAAAATGGTAGAAATATTTTATCTGAGGGAGATATCATAAAACTTGGAACATTTAAAAAATTGTCAAAATATTTTAAAATTAAAAAACGCTTAACCTTAATTATCGTAAGTTAATATCATTGAAGAAAGTTTATAAGAGTAAATTTGTAAATGTGTATTTAGAAAATTTTTCCTTTAAAAAAAAAAAATTTAAAAACTTCCATAAAGTCTTTTTAAATAATTCAGTGATGGCTATAATCATTAATATCGATAAACAAATTTTGTTGACCAAAGAGTATCGAAGAGGAGTTAAAAAAATTGTATATGGATTTCCAGGTGGTCACATAAATTTTAACGAAAAACCGCTTGCAGCAGTTAAAAGAGAGATAAAGGAAGAGACTGGTTTAACGTGCAAAAAATTAAAAAACATTTTGACATATGTGAAAGATTCTACATATTTTTGTGGAAGAGATTATTTGTTTTATACTCATATTAATGATCGAGATTACGCAAAAAAACTCAATAAATCTAAGGAAATCGATAGCTTATTATGGGTATCAATAAATCAATTTAAAAGAATATTAAAAAACCCAAATAACTCATCAGGCTTTTTAGCCTGCGGTTATCATTTTTTAAGAAAAAAAAATTTTTAAATTAATCCTAATTTTTTTATAATTTCGTCACACTTGGGAGTTCCATTTTCATACTTTTTAGCTACTCCTGGGGAGAACTCTTTTAGTCCCAATATGTCAGTTTTACAATTATATTTAGCGCTTATTAATTGGGCTATTGTCGATGCTACGCCACAAAACTCATAACTGTTGTCGACAATTAATATTTTTTTAGAGTTTTTTATGCATTGGATTTGGATTGCGGACAAATAAAAAGGTTTAATCCAAATTAAATTTATTAAGTTAATTCTTATTTTTTTTTCTTGTAATTTTTTAACTGCTTTTAGAGCTTCCAATCTTGCCGATGAAATTGCTATGATAGTTATTTTATTTTTTTTATTAATTATATCTTTAATTTCATAGTTAATTTTATAACTTGATCTATGCTCACTAACTAAATAAGGATCATTTGAGGCTAAGTATTTTTTCCATATGAGCTTAAATTCATTTGGTGTCATTGGACAGACCACCACTATTCCTGGCATGTGAGCGAATATTGAGTGATAAGTGTTTGCATGTATTGGACCTTGTCCACTATCACTTTCAGAAGCTATAGCTCTGACATATACAGGACAAGAATACCCAAAAATTTCTTTACATTTAGCTGCATGCATTACAATAGGACTTGAGTTTAGCCAAAGAAAACTTTGAAATCTTAATACCAATATAGGCCTACCCCCCCCGATTGCAGCACCTACAGCCATTCCCGCTCCCGCAGTATCTGTCATAGAAAGTTCTATTATTCCTTTCTTTTGTTTTGGTATGGTATTTTGAACCCATCCCACGGCGCTTAGGCACTGACCTATTATAATTGAGCCATTATTTAAGTGTTTTTTAGTAAGTGCCCTTATTGTCTCTGCTACGTTTTCCATATTTTTTTTGCCCAAAGTTTACTTGTTCTTTCAATTTCTAAAATTTCATTCTCTTTAAATATTTTTTTTAACTTTTTTTTTGTAATTTCAAATCGATTCCAATCTAAAGATTTATCTTTTCCAGATCCTACATGCCAAATATCTCTACAGGTTCTTATATTGATTAAAGCAGGTAATGAATTTTTTAATTTTTTTGTCCAATGATCTATTAACCAAGGGTCATCGGTAATATCAACTGCATTAAGACCAAATGATTTAGCTACATCTGCTAACTTCCATTTTCTTCTGTCCTTGGTTGGGGTAAGAACCGATAGATCATTATCATCGCAAATAAAGAGAATTTGAGAATTATTTTGCGTAGCGTAGCTTAATGCAGCTAAAACATAATCTTCTTCCGCCGCACCATCACCAAAAAAACAAACTATTTTTTTTTCTTTTTTTACTAAACTCAAACCAATAGCTACAGGAACTTGATCTCCTATTAACCCACAGTGACCAATAATTTTTTTTTTAATATCGTGTATCATAGGTGAACCACCTTTGCCTCCACAGCAACCAGATTTTAATCCGAGCAGTTCATCACGCAGAGATAAAGGGTTACCATTGAAAGCAAGGTATGCTCCATGTCCTCTGTGTTGAGCAAGAACGTAACTATTTTTCATTTGAAAAGAAACACCCACCGATACTGCCTCTTGACCAATAGACAAATAAACTAAAGGAGTAGTTAATTTTTTTTTGTGTGCCTCTTTTACTTCTTCTTCGAAGAATCTAATTTTACAAAGCTTTTGAAAAATTTTTTTTGAATAAAGTTTAGAATATTTTAGCTCTAGATCTTCTATTTCACCAAGGTATGCGAGTCTTGCTCTATTCATTTTTAAATTATCATTTTTTTTTTTATTAAAATCTATATTAATAATACAATGATCATAAGCAGAACACCACTCAGAATATCTTTTTTTGGTGGCGGCACAGATTACTCTGATTGGATAAATCAGCACGGAGGTAAAGTAATTTCAACTACAATTAATAAATATATTTATTTAAGTTGTAGAGTTTTACCGCCTTTTTTTAATCACAAGTATAGAATCTCTTATTCTAAAATAGATTTAGCAAAAAATCTAAAACAAATTAGTCATAGGCCAGTGCGAGAAATTATCAAATATTTAAAAGTAAAAGAGGGTTTAGAAATACACTATGATGCTGACTTGCCAGCTAAAAGCGGAATGGGTTCAAGTTCGGCGTTTGTAGTTGGATTGTTAAATGCTTTGTATAATTTTAAGAATAAAATAATTAATAATCAATTTTTAGCAGAAAAAAGTATATTTGTTGAACAAAATTTACTTAAAGAAATGGTAGGTTTGCAAGATCAAATTGCTACAGCCTTTGGGGGGTTTAATTTAATTAAATTTAAAAAAAAAAAAGAATTCGATGTTAAAAGAATTATTATTAAAAAAGAAATAACAAACAAACTAAATAATAATCTTTTTTTATTATATACAGGCATTGATAGACGAGCAAACGACATAGCCAAATCCTATATAAAAACATTAACTAATAAAAATTATCACAATCTAAAGTTTATTATGAATTCAGTTGATAAAGCATTAATTTATTTAAAAAATAATAAATTAGATGACTTTGGATATTTACTTCATGAGTCTTGGGTTTATAAGAGACAATTGTCAAAAAAAGTTACAAATTCTAAAATAAATTATTTATATGACAAGGCAATAAAAAGCGGAGCATTAGGGGGAAAATTATTAGGAGCTGGAGGTGGTGGTTTTATGCTGCTATACGTTCCAAATTCAAAGCATGTTATTTTTAGAAAATCTTTTCAAAATGAAGTTTTTGTACCGTTCAAATTTGAAAACATGGGATCACAAATAATATTTAAAACATAGATGCCTCAATTTAATCATCCGCTTATGTATAATAATTTTAGTAAATCAGATGTTAATTGTGTTATTAAATTTTTAAAAAATAATAACATCCTTACTCAAAATAAAAAAGTTTATGAATTTGAAAAAAAATGGTCACAATGGTTAGGTGTAAAATACAGTGTTTTCGTAAACTCTGGTGCCTCAGCAAATTTAATATCAATAAACATAATAAAAATTTTGAAAGGATCCGGTGGTGAAATTATTGTACCATCTCTTACCTGGTCCTCCGATATCTATAGTTTAATACACTGTGGATTTAAGCCAGTTTTTGTTGATATAAACTTAGAGTCTTTATCAGCATCCACGGATCAAATATTAAAAAAAATTTCAAAAAAAACTAAAGCAGTCTTTATAACACATGCGCAAGGTTTTTCAGGCCTTACAAATAAATTAATTAAAGCATTAAAAAAAAAAAAAATAATACTGATAGAGGATGTGTGCGAGTCGCATGGAGCTAAACACGGAGAAAAAAAACTTGGCACATATGGTAAAATGTCAAATTTTTCTTTTTATTATGCTCATCACATGTCAACCATTGAAGGCGGCATGATTTGTACAAATGAAAAAAAAATATATAATTTAGCACGAATTTTAAGATCTCATGGTCTAGCCAGAGAGTTAAAAAATAAAAATCTAGAAAAAAAAATTATTAAAAAATACCCAGAATTATCACCTCAATTTATTTTTTTATATCCAGGGTATAACATGAGAAATACTGAAATAGGAGCAGTTCTCGGACTAAGCCAACTGAAAAGATTAAATGCAAATAATCAAAAAAGAACAGAAAATTTTGAATTTTTTTTAAAACATCTTGATTCAAGATTTTTCTTTAAAAATTTTAATTTAAAAGGCAGTTCTAATTATGCTTTCCCTATTATCTTAAAAAAAAAAAATATAAAAGTTAGAAATTTTTTAGAAAAAATAATGAATAAAAATAATATAGAGTTTAGAAGGGGCAATGCCGGAGGAGGCAACCAACTTCGACAGCCCTATCTAAAAGGGATAATCAAATGGAATGTTAAAGATTTTAAAAATGTAGAGTTGGTTCATCATTGTGGATATTATATAGGAAATTTTCCTAATCTAAAAAAAAATAAAATCATAAAAATTTGCAAAATATTAAATCAAATAGAAAAATTTAAATGAAGGTCAAAACTTTTTACAACCCAGCCTTCATTGATAATAGAGGTTTTTACTGGAGCTCATGGATCAAAAAAAAATATCCTAAAATAAATTTTATTCACGATAAATTTTCAATATCTCATAAAAATGTCTTAAGAGGATTGCATGGTGATAATAAAACTTGGAAGCTCGTAAGTTGTGTTTATGGAAAAGTATTTTTTGTTGTAGTTAATTATGAGGAAAAATCAAAAAATTATTTAAAATTTAAAACGTATATCTTGTCACATTTAAATAGAAAACAGGTATTAGTGCCCCCAAACTTTCTAAATGGATACTTATGTTTAAGTAAAGAATGCGTTTTCCACTACAAGCTTAGTTATAAAAGCAATTATATTGACGCAAAAAACCAAATTTCTATAAATTGGAGAGACAAAAGATTAAATATTAAGTGGCCAATTAAAAAACCAATTTTAAGCAAAAGAGATAGATGAAAAAAATTTTAATATCGGGTGCAGCTGGATATATCGGATCGATGCTGTCCACAAAACTTGTTTTACAAGGGTACGATGTTACAGCTGTTGATAATTTTACTTATGATAAGGGCTCTTTAAATCATTTGTTTTATTACAAAAACTTTAAATTAATAAAAGCAGATATTAACGAGGATAAAATTATAAAAAAAATAATTCAAAAAAAGGATTTTATTATACCTTTAGCAGCCCTAGTAGGAGCTCCTATTTGTGAAAAAAAAAAAAAACTTGCAATTAAGACAAATCTTAATTCCATCAAAATTTTAGTTAAATATTTAAATAAAAATCAAAAAATAATTTATCCAACAACAAATTCAGGATATGGCATTGGAATGAAAAATTCTTATTGTACTGAAGAATCTCCTATTAACCCAATATCTACTTACGGAAAAACCAAAACCGAGGCAGAAAAAATTATTGCTACACACTTAAATTATATCTCTTTTAGACTAGCGACCGTTTTTGGCTTCTCATATAGAATGAGAATTGATTTGATGGTCAATAACTTTGTATATTTGGCCAATAAAAATAAAGAATTAACATTATACGAACCAAATTTTAGGCGCAACTTTGTTCATATTAGAGATGTAGTAGATGCATTTTGTTTTGCAATTAAAAATTTTTATAAATTAAAGAATAATACTTTCAATGTTGGTTTGCAGTCTGCAAATATAACCAAATTAGATCTAGCAAAGATAATAAAAAAAAATATTCCTTCTTTAAAAATAAAAGTTTTTAATAATAAAAAAGACCCAGATCAAAGAGATTACTATGTTTCTAACAAAAAATTGATGAACGCTGGCTTTGTATGTCAAGTTTCTTTAGAGGAAGGTGTTAAAGAACTTTTAAAAGTTTTTAATCAGGAAAATAAATTTTCTAAAAATTATTAACCTTGTTAGCATAGTTATTCATTTTAACCAATTAAACTCCTAATTTGTTTATAAAAATTTCCATTCGCGTAATAAAATTTTAGTCCGCTTTTGTTTGCTGCTAATTTATCAGTATTTTTATCACCAATAAAAAAACTATTCTTTAAATTAATACTCCATTTTTTTTTTATATTTTCAATCATTAAATTTCCTGGTTTTCTAAGAAGAGAATTTTTTCTGTATTTTAGGTTTTTTGCGTTTTTATGAAACGGACAATATTCTACCTCATGAATTATAATTTTTTTGTTTAAAAAATAATTTTTTAACCAAGTATGCAGTTTAGTAAAGTCATTCAAGTTAAACTTATTTTTAGCTATACCTGCTTGGTTTGTTACTATAAATATGTAATAATTTTTTTTTGTAAGATATTGCAATCCCTTAATAACACCCTTTTTAAAATGAAATTGCTCTTTTTTATGAACGTACCCATATTCTTCATTTATAGTGCCGTCCCTATCTAAAAAAATAGCATTTTTTTTGAGTTTTTTTGATAATACATCGTGACTCATTTTTAGGGTTTCTGGAGATCCTATATCCAGAAATAAACCCTTCTGTATTATTGGAATTACAAACTTTTTCTTTATTTGACTTTCAATAATGTCTTCTTCTAAAGAGCAGAATTTTTTTGGGATTATCTTAATAATTTTTTTTTTTAGTTTGTATATCCCTGCATTAAAATATGTTCCTTTTTTATTTATATTAATAACAGAATTATTTATATTTAATTTATTAAGTTTCTTACTTTTTATAAATTTATTAATTTTTTTAATTACCATTATAGATTGGTTTTTATTAATTTTTTTTTTTAAAATTACCGAATAGTCAATATCTACAAAAGTATCACCATTTATAAGAACAAATTCATTAGAAACTTCTTTAAAAATTTGGTGGAGGCATCCACCCGTTCCTAATGGTTTTTTTTCTTTAATACAAACTATAGGTACAAAATTGATAACTTTATTATGATACTTCTTTACTATAGTGTATCCCCTGTAGCCGCATAAGATAAAAATTTTTCTTATATTATATATGGAAAGTCTCTGTATTATGTATGATAAAAAATTTTTTCCATTTATATGAATCATAGGTTTTGGTAATGATTTTAGATACTTTTTAATTCTTGATCCTTTACCACCAGCTAAGATTACGGCATCTATTTTATTAAATTCCATTCTAATTGAATATTTGTGAATTATTTTTTAAAAAAAAAATTATTTTCAATATACTCACAAATCAAATGTCCAATAGTTATGTGCATTTCTTGAATCCTATCTACTCTTTTTGTTGGTACTTTTATTAGGTGTATTTGTTTATTTTTTTTTATTTTGCATTTTACACTCGTTAAAATAATAATTTTAATTTTTTTTTTTTTTGCTATTTTAATAGCTTCTAAAATATTTTTACTTTTTCCACTAGTAGTGATTGCAAATAAAATATCATTTTCACAACCTAAAGCCTCTATTTGTCTTGCAAAAATCATCTTAAAGCCTATATCGTTTCCAATGGCTGTGATGGTTGAACTGTTTGTGGTTAGCGCTAATGCAGGAATAGGTTTTCTAATTTTTAAAAATTTTCCAATTAACTCAGCGGCTAAATGTTGACTATCTGCAGCTGACCCACCATTGCCACAGAATAGTATTTTACCATTATTGTTAATTGTTTTTAAACAAGATTTGCAGGCGATATCAATGTTATTAGCAATTGACTGCAATTTTTTATAATTATTAATAATTTTTTTTATAGCGCTATACATAGCTATATTATATTCAAATATTAAATTTTAACAATTTTATAAACTGACTTGTTTTATTTAATTTGTTAATACTAATTTTGTAAAACCAGAAATTCTTATTTATATTTATAAAATTATCAAAAACATTCATCTTTATTTTAAATTGTAAAGTGTAAAATGATTTGATTTTGCTATTATAGGCAATTGTAGTGGCAATGAGTCATTTTTTGCTAAAACGTGCGTTATGGATATTTGTAGATTAATTTTTTCCCAAGATAATTTTGTTACATTTGCCATGCAGCTCCAATCTAAATAATATTTGAAACCATTGTCCACTCTAGTTTTTTTGCACCCTGTTATTGTATTAATACTATCTAGAGCCTTACCGATATCATGACCGTGGACAAGAAATTCAACAGGCTGAGCAAGATAAATACTAAACGCATGGGCAGCCGGTATACCGGGACCAAGAAGAACAAGAGAACTATTAGGATCAAGCAATTTAAACTCTTTAATTATATTATTTTTTTCAAATAAATAATCATAAATGGTATAAAAATGTCTGTTAAAAATAATAATTTTTGCAAAAAATAAAAACATTATAGAGAATAGGAATATAATTTTTCTTTTTGGTGATTTATTTAACTTTTGAAAAATTTTAAAATTTTTAAGTGCAACCATAAAAGTAAATACAAGCGCAACTAAAATTCCTGTAATTTGATGCGCTAAAATTAGCCAAACTATAATAATAATTTTTGTAAAGTAATTTAAATTATTAATTTTTTTATTTTCTATTATAAGTAACGAGATATAAACAACTAATACGGTGTTAAGAACAATTAAAGTATTAAAAATACGATTAGGAATCATTCTTATCAAAATTTCTGAACCAATTAAAGTTACAAATGAAGCTAGAGAAAGGTAAAGCGTTAAAACAAATCCTGTAGCACCAAATATAATAAATAGTTTTTTATAACAATTTAGATCTATTTTTTTTTTTATTTTTTTTAAATTTTCAAGAAGATATAATCCAAATGAAATTATTATTATTATTTTTAAATAAGAAATATAATCAAATAATTCTATATGGTGTGAGGAAAGTTGACTTTTATTTATGATTACGGGTTTAATTAAACTCAATAGATCAAACGAAAGTATCGTTTTGCTTTTTGTTAAATAAAAAAAAATATAAAAAGATATCGATATTGTTAATCCTAACAAAAAAGCTAATAGTATTTTTTTAAGACTAATTTTTTTTGAATAAAATAAATCTTTTGATAATAAAATTGGTATAAATGTAAATAACGCCCAAATAAAATGCCAAGATATTAGAATGCCTAAAAATAAGTAACCTAAAACTTTTTTCCTCAATATCATTCCCAGAACCATTATAGAGAACCACATACCGCTATTCCCAAAAATCGAATAAGAGATAGGAAATTTTAATCTGTACGATGTGTTAAGCGAGAACTCTAAAATAAAGATTATTATTATAACTAAAAATATTCTTTGATTTTTTTTTTGTATTTGAAACGCTTCATCAAATAATCTCACCAATTGATAAACAGCAGTTGTTGCTAAAATTACGTTTATAAGCCCTCCAATGGATTCTACAATTAATGGAGATTTAAATAAAATTGTTAGCAATGAAGAAATAATAATCTGGGAGGAAAATTCTTTACCATATTGATATAACAAAGTGTTGTCAGTATTAACTTTTTGCATACCTAAAAAAGCGCCTCCAAAATGTGCAAATTCTGTAACTATTGGATTTAGAAGATAAATAAGTATCGAAAAAAGAATAAATTTTAAATGGTATTTGTATGCTTTAAACATAATCTTATAGTAATCTTTTTTTAAAATTTTTATATTATACTTTAGTATTTTTCAGAGCTTGATTTTAAGTTTTGATCAAAGTTTCATATATAAATAGTTAACTTTAATATAAATTGTAAAATTATATTTTTAAGATTATTATATTCTTATCAAATATTTTAAATATGAGTAATTATAAAAAATTTTCAACTAATGACAGTATTCTTACGTATAATTTAATAAAAAAATTTTTTTTTAAGAATATAATTTTATTTTTATTTATTTCTGTCATTTGTGCGGTCTTAACAGG
>Ga0209550_10007352_pt1 | contig 10194 bp, 4 predicted proteins | sample LauGreSuBDMM15SN_2_FD_187567 | JGI IMG/M metagenome (GOLD analysis project Ga0209550, IMG submission 187567) | Freshwater lake microbial communities from Lake Michigan, USA - Su13.BD.MM15.SN (SPAdes) (version 5) | ecosystem: Environmental > Aquatic > Freshwater > Lake | place: Lake Michigan, USA... | reverse complement strand
CTTTAAACCTTAAACTTTTCAACTCTGTATTTTTCAACTTTAAACCTTAAACTTTTCAACTCTGTATTTTTCAACTTTAAACCTTAAACTTTTCAACTCCTATTTTTCAACTTTAAACAAAAAACTTTAAACTAACTTCAGTCCTCCAATAGGTTGAGGAGTTCATGTCTATATTTGTATAAATTAAGGCTAAACATGAACTTTACCAATGACGTAAATCAGCAATTTGCTGAATTCTTCACCGATGAACGCATAAAACCCTATGCCTATCTTCTTTCTAAGCGTTTGCAGGAAGGCAATATTTGTATCGATGCGAATGATCTTTCAACCTTGGAATCAGAAATTCCGTATACCAAGATTGTTCCTGCAAGCACATTGCCTTCTTTAACAAAGTTTGTTTCTACCGATAACGAAAACATTCTGCCTTTTGTGCTCCACAAAGAGCGATTATACCTCCAACGTTATTTTAGCTACGAATCAACAATTTTACATTCAATAGGAAGATTGATTGAAAATGAGTCAAACCTAAGGACAGATAGGGTATCATCTCTCAAAAAAATAGAGCCATTTATACATGGATTAAAGGCCACCGCTTCAAATGTGGGGATTCCCTCAGACCAGCAGATTGATTGGCAAATGGTTGCTGCTATTCAGTCCGTGTTACACAATTTTTCGATCATAACAGGTGGACCCGGAACGGGAAAGACTACCACTGTAGCAAAGGTGTTGTCAATTTTGTTCACCATCAATCCCGAAATTACCGTTGCCTTAGCTGCTCCTACAGGCAAGGCCGCCATGCGCATGGCAGAGTCATTGAAAAACAGCACATTGTTGGTGGATCCTTCAATCAAAGAAAGTTTTAAAAAATTAACACCCAATACTATACATCGGTTGTTAAAGCCAATTCCAGATTCCATTCATTTCAAGCACAACGTTGGTAATCCACTTCCTTATGATGTGCTTATCATAGATGAAGCCTCCATGATTGATGTTGCCTTATTTGCTAAATTACTCGATGCGGTTAGCTCAAATACACGTCTGATTTTATTGGGAGATAAAAATCAATTGGCTTCTGTTGAAGCAGGTAGCTTGTTTGGGGATTTGTGCAAAGCGATTGATCACAGCAATCAACTTAGTCCATCCGCTGCGGAGTTTGTCAACCAATTTATCCCTGATTTGGATAGAAAAATTCCCTTTGATTATATTGGTCAAGTTAATCATCCACTTGCTGAACATGTCATAGAACTCAATCGGAGTCATCGTTTCAGCAGCATGGGTGGTATCGGTAAACTTAGTCATGCCATCATCAACAACGATGAAAATGTTTTAAAAGATTTTATAGCTGATAAGGGAGATCCTTCCATTGTTTTCGATTTGGCATCTGATGAATTTATTTTTGAAAATTTCATTGATGGATATAAAGAATATATTTTGGAAAAAGATATTTCTAAAGCATTGGAGAAATTTAATAAACTGAGGGTATTGTGTGCTGTGAGAGAAGGTGTAGATGGACTCTATTCCATCAACAAAATGATTGAGCATTATTTGAGCAAACACAACCTGATAAAAAGCAAGGGAGATTTTTATGAAAATCGTCCTATTATCATCACCAGAAATTACAAAGAACTGAAACTTTTTAACGGTGATATTGGGATCATTCGAAAAGATGCCAATGGAAACTTACGGGCATATTTTGAAGACAGTGAAAAAAATATCAGGGCCATCATGCCTGTTTACATCAGCGATGCAGAAACTGTTTTTGCCATGACGATTCATAAAAGTCAGGGTTCTGAATACAACAAAGTGATGGTTGTGTTGCCTAAAAAATCGAGTGGACATTTACTCACTAGAGAGCTGTTGTATACAGCAGTAACAAGGGCTAAAGAATCTGTAATCATCAGAACAACTGCTGATATATTGCTAGAAACATCACAGGCAACTGTTTCAAGAACATCGGGCATCAACAACAGGTTTGATGAAATTTAAATTCTAATCTTCTTTATTATGTCAATTCAATTATACGTTTCAAATTCACTGCCTAATTTGTCAGCACAGCTTTGTAAAGATTTGGATAAAAACAAGCTTGGTGTATTCGACAAGCAACAGGTAATCACCCAAACAGAGGGTATGAACAATTGGCTGAAAATCAATATTGCCGGGGATCTTGGCATTGCAGCCAATTGTTTTTTTAGCAAGCCCAACGACATGGTTTCAGATATTTATTATTTATTGGGAGGAAAAGGAAAGCCTGTTTTGAGTGTGGATTATTTGAAGTGGAATATTTATCATCTGTTAACTGATCCACTATTCATGAATAAATTTCCATTTATTGCTGGATATTATAAAAAAAGTGACATAAAACAAATTGCTTTATCCACCAAGGTGGCAGATCTATTCGATCAATATCAGATTTATCGCCCAGATATCATTACAGCTTGGAACAATGCAGATATATCCACTGTTACAGATGATTGGCAGCAGTGGCTTTGGATCAACATACATGCATTGGTAGAGGACAAGATGTTAGACAAAACCAATATTATTCAGTACATCATTGATGCGTTGAAGGAACAACAAAATCAAGAACTGTTGCAAACAAAATTACCTCAACTTCATTTTTTTGGAATTGCCGTTATCACTCCATTTTACCTCAGTTTGTTCAACGAATTGTCTAAGTATATTTCCATTCGATTTTACTTGTTAAATCCTGCCCCAACATGTTATTGGTTGGAAGATAAATCTGAAAAAGAGATTTCAAGATTTATCCAAAAGGCAAAAAAGAAAACAGCTCCAGACGAATATTTCTCTACCGGGAATGCACTGTTAAATAGTTGGGGAAGCATTGTAAAAGACAGTTTTTCTTTGTTGTTTGAAGATGAACGAAACATCAATTTATATGACGACAGCCTGGTTGATGAACCAACTTCGCCTTCCACTTTATTGAAAAAAGTTCAGCATGACATCTATTTTAACAAATCCACTGCTGAAAGAAATGCAATCGAAGAGGTAGATATTGTAGATGGTTCAATTACCATCAACAGTTGTTTCACCCAGGTAAGGGAAGTGGAGGTATTGTATAATTATTTGGTGCAGTTGGTTGACCAACAAACTGAAAAGTTTTCACCCAGAGACATTGTTGTAATGGTGAGTGATATTGATAATTATGCACCTTTTATACGTGCTGTATTCGACAATGCACCCTACCGATTTCCATATACCATTGCGGATGAAAGCATTTCAATTGGAAACGCTTTGTTTAATGCGATTGAACTCGTTTTAAACCTGCAACTAGACAGTTTAAAAGCTGAAGAGGTGTTGGAATTGATGGAGTCAAAATACATACGCGATAGGTTTTCAATTAAAGATGTAGAAAATGTAAGGAAAGTTGTTGATGCCGCCAATATTCGATTTGGATTGGATGGACAAGTTGAAAATGACACACGTTTGGTGAGTTGGCATTATGGTTTAAAGCGGATCATTTATGGCATTTGCATCAGCGGTGAACCTTTGACAGAACTTGACAGTGAGATGCTGATTCCATTGGATTTTGTTGAAGGAGGAGATTCAGAGGATATCATTCGTTTCTCGTATTTTATGCAAGTATTGGAAGTTGTATTAAAGCAAAGAGCTGGTGCCAAAAGCATTGCACAGTGGGGTGCTTACATGCAGGAGTTGGTTGAGCGCTTGGTGTTTCAGGCAGGTGAAAAGGAGGATGTAGATTATCATCAACTCATCAATTATTTGGAAAAAATCATTTTATTAGAAGGCGTAAGCAATGAACCTATCAGTTTTGAAGTGTTTAAACACAGTTTTTTAGAAATTTTACAAAAGGATACAAAGGCGAAATCCTTTGCCAGTGCAGGTATTACATTTTGTTCTTTAATTCCAATGCGAAGCATTCCTTTTAGAGTAGTGGCCTTGCTTGGGATGGATTTTGATAAGTTCCCACGTAAAGATGTTAAACTCAGTTTCAATCTTTTGGACAAACAAAGAAGAAAAGGAGACCGTAATGTTAAGGAAAATGACAAGCATCTTTTTCTTGAAACATTGTTGTCAGCCAACAACTATTTCTATGTTAGCTTCATAGGTAAAAGTGTAAAAGATGGTACTAAAATTCCGCCTTCATCGCTTGTTGATGAACTCATTGAATACATCATTCAAGGAGTTGAAACCAAGGATGAAAAATTAAAAGACAAGTTAATTATTTCACACCCTTTGCACGGATTTAGTCAGTTGTATTTCAACGGCAGTGGATTGGTTAGCTACCTCAGTGATGAAAAATTTAAAAACCAATCTGCTGTAAAAGCTTCAATAAAAGAGGATTCGGAGATTGATTTTAATGAAATCGCTGTTGCAGATCTTATGCAATTTTTCAAGGATCCTATAAAATGGTACTTCAATAAATCATTTGGAATTTATTATCGAGAGGATGATTTATTGTTGCCTGATACCGAAGTTTTTTCGATGGATAATTTGAGCAGTTGGCAAATCAACCAAGATTTATTTCAACTTCCTGAGGCTGAAATCGATGATTACTTTCAGAAAAAGAGTAGGCAGGGACCTCTACCTCTGAAAAACATGGGAAAGATTACTTATGAAGCGATGGTGAGTGAAATAAAACCCAAAAAGGAGATGATTGAATCCCAGAAAGGTGGAATGAATCAAGTCAATCTTGAAATCAACATCAACATGGAGGGCAGCATCATTGCCGGGTATTTGAAAAATGTTTATGGTGATAAAATGATTGCATTCTCAGATTCAAAAAATTACAACAAGCACATTGTTGAAGCTTTTGTTTCTTATGTCATTGCCATTGCTCAAGGGGTTGAGCTAGAGTTTAATTTTGTTGTGCTTCAAACGGCTACAGTTTTTTCCATCTCGAAAGGTGCTATTTCAAAGAATGATGCATTAGACCGACTACAGAAATTATTAGGATATTATAAAAGTGGATTTAATGCTCCCTTTTTGTTTTATCCTGGATTTAAAAAAAGTCCTTTTAAATTGTTTAAAGATGAGGATGCACAAGGTTTTGAATATGCTATAAAAAAGATGAGGTATGACAGTTTTGATTATACATTCAAAGATGCATACATGAAAAAGGCCTACGAGAATAAATTTTTTGTTGCAGCTAATTATGAAAAAATGAAAGAAAATACCATGGATATTTTCAATCAGATTGTTACCCTAATGCCAGAAAGTATAAAAACTAAATAATGCCAACAACACCATTTAACGCACAGACAGTTGCACTTTCACAAAGTAATTTAATTGAGGCCAGTGCAGGTACAGGTAAGACTTATTCGATCGCAATTTTATCGTTGAGGTTACTATTGGAAGAGAACATTCCCATTCAAGAGATCTTGATGGTAACATTTACCAAAGCAGCTGTTGCAGAACTTGAAACGCGTATTCGTGCCTTTGTTCGTCTTGCTTATAATTCCTGCACGGGCATTCCTTCAAATGACGTTACTATCGATGCATTGGTTATGGAGTCGAAGGCTGCTAGGGGAGAGCAAGAAACATTGTTCCGATTGAAGAATGCTATTTTGTTTTTAGATGAAACTGCAATATTAACCATTCATAGTTTTTGCCAACGTACTCTTTCTGAATTTGCTTTTGAAACCAACCAAGTTTTTGGGTCTGAGGCAATGAGTACAACTGATTTAACACAGATAACAATAGATCAGGTCAACCAGTTTTGGAGAGAGCACGTGGTTGTTATAGAAACCAACTTGCTTAGGCATTTATGTCCAATCTTTCTCAACAGAGAACAGTTGATTAAGATTATTGAAAATGTTTTGGAGGGTAAATCATTGTTGGCATTGGCTGAATATGATAATGATGTTTTGTCAACCCAAACGCAGATAACTGTCTTAAATGAATTAAATGTGTTGGTTGAAGAAATTGAAAAATACAAAGGTGAAGCCCTTGATTATATTTTAGCTAATCAAGCATCACTTCAAAAAGAAGTTGATGCAAATCGTCATGCCAATCCTGCTTTTTCTCATTTATTTGATGACCATGAATTATTGTTGGATGAAATAATTAAGACCAGCAGCAAAGGGTATGTACAAAAGGTCTTTAAGGAAGTATTGGCCTTGATGGAACCTGCGCAGGCTGCTCAGTTAGCACTTGCTCAACATCTTCAATTGTATGTAAATAAAATTCATCATTTTGCAATTGAAGAGATTTGCAACCATGTAGAATTAGAAAAAGACAGAAGAAGTTTAATGGCATTTGACGATATGGTTGATAGGCTTCATCATGCTGTTGTGGTAAGGAAAAATAAATTCTTGATTGCTGCATTACAAGATAAATACAAGGCTGTTTTTATTGATGAGTTTCAAGATACTGATAAGAAACAGTACGAAATTTTCAATGAACTGTTTGGAACAAGTACAATTCTTTTTTACATCGGAGATCCCAAGCAATCCATTTATGCTTGGAGGAAAGCGGATATCAACACTTATTTTAAGGCTAGTAATGAAGTTTCTAACCGATATGGAATGAACATTAATTACCGTTCCTCTAACGGAATTATACTGGCACAAAATGAATTTTTTAAGCCTGAGGATAATTTTGATACATTCCATTTTGGGGATGCTGAAGATGCAATTGAATACATCAATGTTGAGCCACCAGCGAACAATGAAAAAGGGAATTTATTTTATGGTACAAACGAGGTTGTTCCCATCACATTTTTTTCAAATGACAACATTGAAGACATCATCGACACAACTGTTGCTACGGTGATTGAGTTGTTGAGTAATCCTGAATATCAATTAAAAGAAAAGGATAAATTACGTCGTATCAAACCTTCTGATATTGGTATACTGGTGCGCGCCAAAGAGAAGGGAAAGCTCATAAAAGATCAGCTTGCAAAGCATCGCATACCTGCAGTAACAATAGATGAAACCAAACTTTCTCAGACAGAGGAAGCAAAGGAGTTGCTTTATGTAATGCACGCTGTTAACGACATCAATGCATCAAATATCAACAAGGCCCTGTTAACAGGACTAACAGGATATTTTATTCCAGACATGATGGTGTTGAATCAAGAACTTGTTTTGAATCAATTCAAAGACTATCACCAGTCATGGGTGGAAGAGGGTGTTTATGTAATGCTCATGAAGTTCATCACGGATTATCGTGTGAAAACCCATCTTTTGAGTCATGATGCTAAAAATGGTGAACGTCGCTTGTCGAATATTTTTCAACTGCTTGAATTGCTGCATAAAATTCAAATTAGGAATGAGTATGGACCAGTTGAATTGATCAATTGGTTGCAAAAAACAATTGAGGGTAAAATAGAAGATGGTGATGAATTTGAGCAAAGGATTGAGAATGATGAGGATGCTGTAAAAATTGTGACGATACACAAAAGCAAAGGGTTAGAATACAATATTGTGATGGCTCCATTTTTGGATATTAAGTCAGAAATTCATGGTATTGCCAGTTTCAGGGAAGAAGCATCCGGTGATTATTTGTTTGCTAATAGCCCAATTCTGACTGATGACCAAAAAATTGAGATTGTCAAGCAGTTGGAGCAGGAAATCAGGCGATTGATCTATGTTGCCATTACCCGTTCGAAATATAAATGTTACATCAACAGCAATGTTCAAACTAATTCTACTTCGTTAAAATATTTTGAAGATGCAATCAAACAATCAAAACCAAAGTTTATTGAGTTTGTAGACGAAAATCCTGAGATTGACCCAGAATACCGCTACAATGCTTCTTTAGCGCCATTTCCAATTGAATATAAAAAGGCTCAACATTTTACTTTAGAGCAAAAAAATTGGCATAAAATCAGTTATACTTTTTTGAATGTTGAACATGCACATCTACCTAAAAATAGTGATGGGAAATCAACTGACCCTTATGATGATTTCATCTTTAAGAAGTTAAAGAAAGGCGCCTACACGGGAAATCTGTTGCACTACATTTTTGAGTTTATCAATTTTTCAGATGATTCACAATGGAAAAAAATAATCGCAACTGCGTTAAAAAGATTGTCACCTGGAAATCAAGACAACTATGCAATTTCTTTGATGGAGATGCTGAAGCATGTTACACAAACTAAGCTTATTTGTGATGATGCTTCATTTGGGTTGGCAGATTTGAATCACGAAAAAAGAATCAATGAATTTGAATTTGATTTTTCAATTCAACCATTTTTTGTTGATCAAATTCAGCAATTGTCAACAACCGAAGTACCTCTTCAAGTAAAATCAAAAGGCCAATTAGAAGGCATGATGAATGGAAAGGTTGATATGTTTTTTGAAAAAGATGGCAAGTATTATATCCTAGATTGGAAATCCAATTACCTGGGAGATGACTTGTCTGATTATTCAACTGAATCTGTTTGGTCCGCCATGGGAGAGAATAATTATCACCTCCAATATTATATCTATACCGTTGCATTGTGTAAGTATTTATCAATGAGGCTTCCGAATTTTGACTATGAAAAAGATTTCGGAGGCGTAATTTATTTGTTTGTCAGAGGTATTCGAGACAGTGGAAATACTGGAATATTCCTTACAAAACCAGATAAATCGGTTGTTGATGCTTTAGGAACCATTTTTTCACAAGAATCCGTGCTTTAGCTATTAAATTAATGTGTAAAAAAAAATATTTTCAACTATTTTAATAAATTTCTACAATAAAAAATAAATCATGCTTATTTTGCTAACATATTTAAGAAATATTCCAAAATAGCGTCCCTTTATGAAATCATTTTTATTTTTTATTATGTTGGTTTTGTGCTCCTTTTATTCAAAGAGCCAAGAAACAATTGTACCTATTTTCAAATTTAACCAAGCTCCGATTTTATCTGAAAACTCAGGTATGATATTTTGGGATAATTTGTTGTGGCAACACAACGACGGGGGAGGTGATGCCGCAATTTATGCTATTGATACCTTAAGTAATTCCATAACAAGACGTGTTTCCATTAAAAATGGATTTAACATTGATTGGGAAGACATCGCACAAGACGAAAATTACATTTATATTGGAGATTTTGGCAATAATCAAAATGGTGCTCGTCCCAAATTTACTATTTATAAAATTTCAAAATCGGATATTCAACAAACTTCTGGTAACGTATCGATTACTGCAGAAATTATAAATTATACATACGAAGACCAACCCGCCGTTTCTATTATAGGGCCTTCTAACGCAACAAATTTCGATTGTGAAGCAATGATTGCATTTGATAGCAAGATTTTCTTGTTCACAAAACAATGGAAAGGTAACAAAACCATTCTTTATGAGTTGGATAACTCAACAAAAAAGCAGATTGCTAAATTAAAGGACAGTCTTGTTGTAGATGGGTTAATAACAGGAGCCGCTATTTCTAATGGGAAAAAGCGAATAGCGCTCACAGGATATACAAACACAGGTACACGTTTTTTATACCTCATTCATGATTTCATGGGTGATAATTTTTTGAAAGGCAAAAAACAAAAAATTATTTTATCTGGTCTTGCTCAAACAGAATCAGTTACATTCATCAACGAAGATCATATACTTTTAGGCAGTGAAGCTATGTGGGATATAAAACCACGTTTGGAGATGTTGAACATCAAAAGTTTTTTCCCCAAGAATTAGTTGTGATAGCCGTTATGTTATTTTATGGCTTCTGATTTTTTTTGAGACACAATAAATGATGCAAAAGTATTCGCATCTTCTGTTGAAAAATCTTTATAATTGTCGTGGAAATGTTTTTGAGAAAAAAGACTTTCTCTCTCAACATCCTTTGATATTAAAACTTCAAATCCGTTTTTGAGTTTGTTTTTAATATGTTCTGATTTTGGAGCTCGATTGACAATTACCTTTTTGTTTCCGTTCACAATTCGCCATTGTTTTTCAGAAAATATCCAATGCCCATTCCATGATTGAGTTAGTCCATGGCATGAAAAGTCAATGCAATGCGACATAAATCCTTCTGGATTTAATATTTTGTTTAGTTTGAAGTATGTATCATCCAAATCTTCAACATACTCTAATACCGCTTGAGAGTAAATGTAGTCTACTGATCCTGACGCAACCAAAGAGGAATTGCTCCAAGGAATATAAAAATGAATGTATTCACTATTTTTGTTTTCTAAATTGATGATATCCTTTCTTAGCTTTTTTATTCTTTCTGGCGATAACATTTTTTTCATCAAATCATCATTCAATATTTTATTA
>Ga0209550_10007350_pt1 | contig 10196 bp, 9 predicted proteins | sample LauGreSuBDMM15SN_2_FD_187567 | JGI IMG/M metagenome (GOLD analysis project Ga0209550, IMG submission 187567) | Freshwater lake microbial communities from Lake Michigan, USA - Su13.BD.MM15.SN (SPAdes) (version 5) | ecosystem: Environmental > Aquatic > Freshwater > Lake | place: Lake Michigan, USA... | reverse complement strand
GCAACTGCTAGCGAAATCTTTGTTGGCTTGGTAGCTCAGTTGGTACGAGCGAACGACTGAAAATCGTTAGGTCGCCGGTTCGATCCCGGCCCAAGCCACTGTATTTGCTTACGAACAGACTCCTAAAATGACAAAAATTAAAGTTATCTTTTGAGTTGGCTTAATTCCAATAAAAAACAGCGTAGGTATCAAAAAGTTTTAATTCCTGCTTCTGTTTTTACTTCACTTTAGGAAAATTACTTGGTTCTCTTGGCTGCTCTTTACCATCGCATCAGCAACTCGTACTGTCTCACATCCTTCGGCGGCAGTAACAATAGAGCCTTCGCCATTTAGGATTTTATCTCTAAATTGCTCGTGTTCAACTTTAAGAGGTTCTGGCTTATCAAATGAATATCTAATTACATCGCCCTGTGTCATTCCTGAAAAATGTGCCAAAGAGGGCTGGGACACAACAGTTGTTCCGTTTGCATAAAACGTCAAATCACTGTGAAGTGTGTCAACTACGAAAGTTCCATTAGAGCCCGTGACCATCACTTTTCGTTCTTTTTGTGGACTCAACCAATTAACGTTGTGATTGATAACGATTCCGCTTTTAAGGGACCCCACCACAGAAACCAAATCTTCGTACTCCCGGCCAGACTTATTCGCGGTTTGGGCGAAAAGGTGGGCATAATTACTGTCAGCTAACCAACTTGTTAGATCTATATCGTGAGTTGCCAAATCTTTAATGACACCAACGTCAGAAATACGTCCTGGGAACGGGCCTTGTCGACGTGTCGAAATTTGAAAAACTTGCCCTAATTCACCTTCCTGAATTCGCAATTTCATCTGCTGTAATCCAGCATTAAATCTCTCGATGTGTCCCACGCCCACCAGCACGTTTTTTTTCTCAGCTCTGTCTTTAATTTGGCAGGATGATTCGTAATCTAAGGAAAGGGGTTTTTCAATCAGGACCGCTACGCCTGAATCAATAGCTTCAAACGCTAACTTTTGATGAAGAGAAGTAGGTGCTGCTATAACGCAGTAATCAATACCTTCTTTTATTAGGTCTTGAAAGGTTGCAAAAACTTTAGGTTGCACCGAGTCTGCACCAGATATAAAAGCAGGGTCAACCGCCCCTACGAAATGTACTCCATCTAGATTACTCAAAACTCGTGCATGGTTTTTACCCATCACTCCAAGTCCAATAACTCCTGCTCTTAAAGTCACTTCTTTGAACTCGATTCAAGAATTCTCGCCAGTGAATCTCCTATGAATTTTAAGTCGCGGCGAGATAATGAAGGGTGAATCGGGAGACTCAAGACTTGATTAACTAACTTCTCTGTGTTTGGAAGATGCGTAGATTCGTTAAAAGCTGGCAGCTTATGCACCAAAGTCGGGTAATAGACGGCGTTACCAATTCCAATTTCAGTCAGCTTGGTTGAGATCGCGTCACGATTTTTAGGCACTGTAATTGTGTATTGATGGTACGAGTGCTGATAGCTCTCAGGTACAAATGGTGCAACGTCCAAGTCAATAAATTGATTGAGGATGCTGGCATTCTCGCGGCGCTTTTCAGTCCATTTCTTCAACTTCGACAACTGTTGTACGCCTATCGCAGCATGTATATCAGTCATTCTTAAATTGAATCCAACAATCTCATTCTGGTATCTGACTTCCATGCCTTGATTGCGAAGTAGCCTGCATTCACGTGCGACATCCTTGTCGCGAACTACGATCATTCCACCTTCGCCTGAAGTCATATTTTTTGTGGGGTAGAAAGAGAATGCAGCTGCGTCACCGAAAGTACCTACAGGCTTAGTTCCAATGGTTGCAAGATGAGCTTGTGCTGCATCTTCAATTATTTTGATCTTGTATTTTTCTGCTATTTTGCATATTTCTGGCATATTTGCCGCGAGACCATAGAGGTGGACCACCTGGATCGCTTTAGTTCGAGGTGTAATCGCGGCCTCAATTACTTTGGGGTCCATATTAAATGTTCTGAAATCAACGTCAACAAAAACTGGTTTTGCGCCAGTCAAAGAGACCGAATTTGCAGTCGCTGCAAAAGTAAATGAGGGAACAATTACTTCATCGCCTGCAGTTATTCCTAGAGCGAGAAGTGAAAGATGCAGGGCTGACGTGCCAGAATTAACTGCCACACACTCGCGTCCATCAACGAATTGGGAAAAATTATTTTCAAATTTTTGTACTTCAGGTCCTTGCGCTAGCATCCCGGAATTAAGGACTCTTAATACAGCTTTTTTCTCAGCTCGACCAATGATTGGTTTTGCTAAAGATATTTTTCGACTCACTTTATCTCCTCTAATTCCCCGTCTACATTTACAGAATACTTCTGATCTGAATTTGGGCATATAAATTCCCGTTCACTAAACTGCTTCAAAGGAATCCCAAGTTTTCCAACCCAACCAATTTGTCGTGCAGGTACCCCAGCAACCAAAGCGAAGCTCTTAACATCTTTTGTCACAACCGAGCCTGCGGCAACAACAGCCCACTCCCCAATCTCAATTGGAGCTATACAAACTGACCCGGCTCCAATAGACGCTCCAAATCTAACTTTGACGCCCACGGAATCCCAGTCGCTTGCTTCTTTCTGGGAGCCATCTGGATTTATTGCCCTGGGATAGAGATCATTAGTCAAGATCACACCTGGACCAATAAATACGCCATCATCTATAACTGCGGGCTCATAAATCATGGCATTATTTTGGATTTTACAATTCTTTCCTACAGTAACACCTGACCCAATATAAACTTGGTTTGAGATTATTGCGTTGTCAAGAATCTGAACTTTATCCCGCACCTGCGAGAACGCCCATATTTTTGCAGAGTCATGAATTTTTGCGCTCTTGTCCACAATTTGAAAAAGATTTTGTTCATCATGCTTGAGAATCGAGCGAAGCGATAGAAAATTACGCAATAATGACGACATGCGCCTAATACTACTACCTGAGCAAGCGCTCAACAGTTAACACCCCATGAGAATTTTGCACATAATCCCCTCTCTAGATGTTGGAGGTGCCGAATCCGTCACATATTCCTTGGCGAATGGATTAACAAGTAAGGGTCACTCTGTTTCCTTACTCACAGAATCAATTGTGCCTGCAAATAAGATGATGAGTAACATCGAGTATCAGACCATTGAAAATCCTCTTCAAAATTGGCGCATCAGCGGATTTTTAGGGATCATACTTTGGGGCCTCCGCCATAGGAGTTTCTTTAAAAATTTCGATCTTGTGCATTGTCACTTAAATCGCGGGATGATTCTCGGATTGATTTTGAGTTTCTCAAATCCGAAAAAGCGGCCAATAATAATTGCAACCTGTCACAGCGTTGGTGGAAACATCTCAAACCTCAGAATAGCTTTTGAAAAATTCTGTTCTATCCGCTTTGATGCCTTCGTCTTAATGGCTACAAATAATGATTGGTCTAGATTCGGTGAAAAGAAATGGAGCAAGAATCTACAGTACATACAGAACGGAATCATTGGACTTCCAAGAACCACAGTTGAAATTAAAAGAAAGTCAAATAAAATCGTAGTTGGCACATTGAGTCGCTTAAGTGCAGATAGAAAACCCGAACTATTTCTTAATCTATTCAAAGAGATCTCGAATCTAAATAATGAGATTGATTTTGTGATTGGTGGTACTGGGGTACTTAAAGAGCAGCTCGAAAATGCTGCTAAAGGTCTCAACTTGGATTCAATCCAATGGCTAGGTGAAGTAACAGAGAAACCGGAGTTTTTCCAGGAAATCGATCTGTATATCACTTTAGTCGTGGGCGAAACTAGCGGAATAGCCGGTTTGGAAGCTGTATCAGTTGGTTTACCAGTTTTTGGAATTCAACTTCTTGAAAAATATGATGAAGTTGAAGATAGTTTTATTTACTCTTCATCAAATCCAAAGATTCTGGCCAATAAGATTGTGGAATCTATTTCAAATCCTGCTGCATTAGAGGATCTTAAGGAGCAACAAGCTAGGGTTTTTAACTCACAATTTACTTTTCAAATAATGCTGCAAAAGTATGAGACGCTTTACAAAACTCTTCTTAAACAGGATGGAAGAACGAATAAATTTTTGCCAGATTCCAAATAGCTTTATATCGTGAATAAATTAAGTGGCTTCATGATCTAGTCACATAAGTCTTCATAAAATTTATTTTGATTGGCAGTCAGTATTTCAGCGTTACTCAAAGACATTGCAATTGCCCTTACATTTAACCCAAAGTCTTTTCTCGTAGCTTCACCAACCGAATACATCTCTAAGACTGATTTGGCAATATCTTCTTCATTCAGGTAATCCACTAAAAACCCGGATTCACGATTCCTGATTATGTCAGAATGCCAATCAACGTTGTAAGCGGAAACAGGTATTCCGGATAGGCCTATCTCTAAGAGCGCTCTTCCTGTGAGTGGTGCAACAGCCATGTCCATAGTTGGAAGAAACTCAGCCAACCACTCTTGTGATCTATTTCCATGAAAAACAACACTGTTGACAATTTCTTCTTGCTTGACTAATTCTTGTAAATTATTAAGTTCGGAGCCATCGCCCACTAGGTGCAACTCAAACGGAATACCTTGTTCTTTTAAAAGCTTTACCGATGCTATTGCGTGATCAACGTGCTTAATTTTCTCCAACCTTGAGACACAGACAATCTTAAAAACTGGTGTTTCATTTAATTTAACGTTGAGTGATTGCATTCTTTTTTTGGGATCAACAAAATGACATGGAGCGATGCCCACACTTAAAGGTAAGAGGGACACTTTGGAAGGGTTAATCCCAAGGCTCAATGGATAAGTGCCATTCTCGCTATTTTGGACTTGGATCGCATCAGCACGAAGCAAAATGTGCTTTTCAAATCTCGCTTCCTGTTCAGCGCTTCTAAACAGCCGAGGCATTAAGGGTCTATTTGTGTTTTCTCGAATACGTTGTGGATTTCCCCATACGCCAACCACAAGAGGAACCCCTAAAATTCGAGAGAAGAAGAGTCCTAAAAGCCCATTATATTCGGGGTCGTCCGCGTAAACACACTTTATTGACCGCACATTCTTCGAAAAGAATAGGCGACAAAGGAAGGCAACTTGCGCCAGTAGAAAACTCATTTTAGGCAATCTATTGTTAAGAATTCTGAGCCGGTGAGAGCCTTCAATTATGATGTGTCTCGAATCAGATTTATGCAGTGAAAAATTTTTTTCCATGGAAATAAGATTTGAGTCTTGTAGTGAAGCTACGGGATTAACGGTAATGACTTGTGAAAAGTAATGCCCGGGATCCTTTGAATGTAAATAACTCTCAAGTTTCAGTTCTTTGATCCTTGAATAAGGATATGCAGACTGAAAAACTAATAAGTTTGCTTTTTTCATAATCAGGACTGGGGCAAGATTCTATTTCCCATGAATATTTCGATACCAATCAACGGTTTCACTCAAGTCCTCCAACTTCAGCGAGGTCGCCATTTCCCTTCCCAACAGCCCCGAAATCTTGCTCACATCCCCGCAATGTCGGTAAACATCGCCTAGTCGTTTAGGGCAAAAAACAATTTCGTGATTTGGTGAACCTAGAATGAGTAAAAGCTTCTGAACCAAGTCCAAGATTGCTGTTTCTGATCCGCTAGCTAAATTGAAAGTATTCCCAATTGAGTCATTTTGTAAGTAAATTTCGACTATTGTATCAACCGTCTGTTTAACAAATGAAAAATCACGGGTTTGCTTTCCATCTCCAAATATTTCAATGGGCAAATTATTCATGACCTTATTAATTACTATGGGGATAATTCCAGCGTAACTTCCGGCATTTTGTCTGGGGCCAAAATTATTAAAAGGCCTAATTATTGTAGCGTCAATATTAAATGTGTGAATGTACGATTCAATTATTGCATCTGCTGAGATTTTGCTGGCAGCGTAAGGAGTAGAAGGATTACGTGGGTGTGTTTCTGGCATTGGAACGTAGCTTGCAGAACCATATGTTTCCGAAGTTGATAGATGTACTAGTTCTTTGATCATATTCAATCGAGAAAGCTCACAGAATGTTGTAGCCATCTCTATGTTGGTTGATAGTGTCCAACTCGGGAACTCAAGAGATGTTGGTAAAGGAACTGTTGCTAAGTCAAAAACAACTTCAACCTGATGTTTCCTCACTAATTGCATCATCGATTGGAAATTAGAGGCATCTGCGCGTTTGATTTCGATATTTGGGAATTTTTTTGCCGCAGAAATCAGATTTAACTCACTGCCTAGAAAGAAATTGTCTACAACGATAACTTGAGATGGATTCTCAACGATCACTCGGTCCGTAAGGTGACTACCTATGAATCCTGCTCCTCCAGTAATAAGCACAGATTTGCCGTGAAGGGACTTTTTGGTGTTTTCCATTCCTAAAGTCTAACAAGAAAAGTTGCGATCAAAAGTAGACACATAGGAAGAAAACGTTTTTTGCTCGGGAAAATCTGTCTGGGTTGGTGTTAAGTGCCTTAAATGTGGTTTTGAACGATTTTCTGGATTTGGTTTTCTAATTTTCTCCAATGTCGAAAATCATATTCTTCGGCATAACAATTTGAGGTCGCGTTTTCATTAACTTCAAATAACGGGTCTTGACCGAGAACACTCCCGATCATATTATCTATGTCCGCAATTCGAATTCTTTCACCGCCAGCAATATTCTTGATTCCTACCCACTCAGATCTGATTTCATCAAAGAGGACTTCTGAAAGATCTTTTACATCAATTATTGAGATGAGTGGTCCTCCATCAACATTACATCTGATTGGCTGGCCGATTTTTATCTTCCCAATAAGACTAGGCAGTAAGCGTTCAGATTTAATTCTGTCACCATATGGAAAAAAGAGCCGATAAATTTTGTGTTGCATGAAGTGTTCCTGAACGTCTCTTTCGAGGCCAAGCTTCATGCGTCCATGGCTAGAGATTGGGTTAATCTTACTTGAATGTCTAATCATTTCTTGATGGTCGCCATAAACGGCACCTGAAGACAAATAAGTAAATGGAAGATTTTTATCACGCTTCTGAAGAATCAGTGACATTTGTTTTATATAAGTAATTTCATCTCGAGTTTCTTGTTTATTTGGTTCCACAACTAGATGAATAGCGTCGAGTATCGGATAAATTTCCATCTTAGATATAATTTAAGAAGAAACATTTATCTTATTTTCAAAAACATGAAAATTCTCTTTATCTGGAGCAACAACTTCGATCCCTTTTCTTACGAAATAGTCCTTACACGCATTGCCTACAAGACCCATTCTGCCTAGGATGACAATCCCACGATTGTTCAAATTATGCACCGAAAGTTCTCCTCACCAAAGTACTTGTTTAGATTTGATTGGACGAAAGAATCTTTAGAATCGTAAACAATTCTTTAAAGAGTTTTTACTCCGCATTGATTCGCCCATTTGATAATTTCACCACTGTATTCATTCTATGAATAGTTTCGGGCTTGTGGGCTATGGTTACGATCGTAGCTTTCCCCTTCAGGGAATCTAGAGTTTCTAGGAAGTCATTTTCTGTCTCAGGATCGAGCGAACTTGTAGGCTCATCTAAGAAAACTAAAATTGGCTCATGGAATAGAGCTCTTGCAATACTTAATCTTTGCGCCTGCCCACCACTAAATACTTTAGATTCGCCTTGGATGAAATAATCTAAGCGACCAGGCAACCCTGCAACGAAATCCGCAATTTTTGACTTCTTTAAAGCTTCCCAAATTCGCACGTCATCGTGTTGCTGGCCTGGATCCAAAACTATATTTTCACGAATTGTGCCGTGAAATAAGTAAGGCTCCTGACTCAGATAGGCCACCTTTAAGGGATTTCTCAATTGAAAATCACGTGGACTTAACCCATCAATTAAAATTTCACCGGAAGTTGGCTTCAATATTCCTAACATAAGGTCACATAACGTGGTTTTGCCAGCACCCGATTCACCAACAATGGCAACAGATTCGCCAGAACCGATAGCTAGGTCAACGCTACTCAGGACATTGGCCTCAGCACCAAAATAGGAGTATGAAAGCTTCGACACCAAAATTGATGGCGGCTGTAAATTCTCCATATTCTTGTACTGATCTTCTAAATCTATTCCATAGCGGTTGCCCATGTCTTTTATCTCACGGGTGTATTCAAGAACAAGTGCTGATTGAGTTAGATAGGAATTAATCTGAGTTAGCGCTTGTTGTATTCGGAGCGCTGCAGGGGCAACTCTTGAAGTGGCGGTCAGGAATATGGTCATCGTGGACATGGCAGACGCGAATCCTAGGGTAAGAGCTGATGTAACAGTTACTGCAAATGTACCAAGGACTATAACTATTTCTACAGAAAACTTAGGCACTATCTGAATCCAATTTAATTTTGCAAAATTTAAACTAGACCTGTTCCTAAATTCGGAAAAGTCAGAAATGAGGGCTTCAGAATTTCCTGAGACAGTAACTTCTCGATACAACTTCACTAATTTACTTACTTTTATATTTCCTAGAATTGTGTTTTCACTCAGTAATTTTGAATAGATCGCTACTCTTTTCGAGCTATAAAGATATGAAAGTGTGCCAAGCAAAAGAAAGGTACTCACAGAAATTGCCATAAGTAGAGGGTTGACTACAAAAAGGGCAATTGCCACTATGGCCACAAAGACTAAATCGCTTATATAGATCATGTACTGTCCAAGTGCGCCGATGAAGATGTTTTCCACACCCTGTGTTGCGACAAATGAGACTTCTTGTATATTTTTGCGGCGGATCCAGCTAAATCCTGAACCGTAAATACCTTTCACTAAACTCGCTGCTTGACGCCCGCTAACTATGGCTAAGAATTGATAAGACTTGTATGAAGTAAATAGGGTTGAGACTGTCCTTATTGCAAGCAGCGAGGCAATTGCAACACCAAGAATTGCAATCAATGTTTTTATGCCTACTCCATTACGGCTAGCCAAGTTGATTAGCGGATCAAAAACTGCGGCTGTAGGAGTACCCGAGCTGTAGGAGTACCCGAGTGATACAAGTACACCACTCATTAATATCGCCATTGTGTCTAGCATTGAATTCACGAATTGAAGCAGGATAAAGGCTTTAAATTTCCTTTGATCATTTGCGTCCAGAGTACTTAAAACTTCGCTCAGTACCGGATTAGGCACGAAAACTTTCTTTAGCTTTTGAATGAGCATTAAACAACTATATTGATTTTTAGCATGTGATTCCAATGTCCGCAGTTTTTTCGGCTTGTTTCGTGCGGCCTATCCTCTACGATACGGGAATGCGAATACTGGTAACTGGCGGGGCAGGATTCATAGGCTCGCATTTATGCGAAAGATTGGTCGAAGAGGGACATGCAGTTACCGCACTCGATAATTTCTCTACGGGACGCGCGCAGAATCTTGCGTTGATTGACGGCAAAGAAGGGTTCTCATTGATTGAAGGCTCCATCCTCGACACTAAACTTCTAAATTCACTTATTGATGATTCGGACTACATTTTTCACTTAGCTGCAGCGGTTGGTGTTTTTAACATTGTGAATAATCCCTTGGCGAGCTTGCTCACAAATATCCGGGGAACCGAGAATGTTCTGGAAGCAGCACATCACAAGAATATTCCGGTCTTCGTAACAAGTAGTAGTGAAGTTTATGGAAAAAATATCTCAGATTCACTTAAGGAGAGTGACGATCGAATTCTTGGCAGTCCAGTTACCCTGCGTTGGTCTTATAGCGAGGCGAAAGCCATCGACGAGTCTCTTGCTTATGCTTACTTCATTGAAAAGAAGTTAGAAACAAGAATTGTCCGTTTCTTTAATACAGTTGGGCCTCGACAGTTGGGGGCATATGGAATGGTTGTGCCAAGATTCGTCAGAGCTGCACTCAATAACGAACCAATTACAATTTATGGAACTGGTGAGCAAACACGTTGCTTTGGCCACGTTTATGACGCAGTCGAGGCTGTAATTAGAATTGCTTTTTCTCCAGATACAATTGGAAAAGTTATAAACATCGGTAACGACTTTGAAATTTCAATAAATGACCTGGCGAAAAGGGTGATCTCTGAAACTGGCTCAAGGAGCACGGTTGTTTATGTGCCTTATGAAGAAGCATATGGAGATGGCTTTGAAGATATGGAACGTCGCGTACCGAACATTGAATTAATTGAGCAGCTAGTCGGATGGAAACCCGAGCGTGATCTTTCTACCATGATTAGTGATATCGCCAA
>Ga0209550_10007346_pt1 | contig 10198 bp, 12 predicted proteins | sample LauGreSuBDMM15SN_2_FD_187567 | JGI IMG/M metagenome (GOLD analysis project Ga0209550, IMG submission 187567) | Freshwater lake microbial communities from Lake Michigan, USA - Su13.BD.MM15.SN (SPAdes) (version 5) | ecosystem: Environmental > Aquatic > Freshwater > Lake | place: Lake Michigan... | reverse complement strand
GAATAGATCGCGTAGTTGCCGGTGTCGTTCAGCGGAATGCCGTCTTGCAACAGGGCGATACGCTGCGAGTCAAAGCCGCGCAGGGTGATGTCACCACCGGCCGAACCGTAGGCATCATTGTTGGTGAAGTTGACGCCGGGAAGCAGGTTGATCGCGTCCAGAACGGTCTGGCCGGGGATCTGGGTGGCGATGAATTCTTGATTGATCGAAGAGCGCGACTTGGCAGCGCTTTCGGCGATCATTTGCCCGACGACCTTGGGGCCGATCTGGCCCTTGACCACCAGTTCTTGAACTTCAGCGGCCTGGGTCCCGGTGGACTGCGCAAAGGCGGCAGAATAGGCAAAAAGGCTGCCGACCAAAACCGGCAAGGCGATAGCTGCACGGATGCGCAAAGCGTTAGTCGAAGTCATGAAAGTTCCCCTGATCATGCCCAAGCGCGACGTCAGCCAAACAGCCGTCGCATCACTGAAGGCGTGTAGCCTTCATGTGGTAATTATCAATGACGGATTAATGACAAGGAAGTGGCAAAGCGATCAAACATCACTCAGCGTGACATTTTTGCCGGTATTTCGCGGTTTATAGCGCGTTTTCGTCACTTGGGCCCGGACGCGGCACCCCAAACTGCCCTCAGCCGTGCGTCGCGACCACAGCCTTGCCGATAGAGGTTGTAGCGCAAGAGATTCTTCTCGGCATAGTCCTGGTGATAGCCCTCGGCGCGCCAAAAGGCAGCGGCATCGCGAATCGGGGTCACGGCTCGGCCCTTGAGCGGACCGGCTTGGATGCGGGCCAGCGAGGCCTCCGCCGCCTTGCGTTGGGCCGCATCCTTGACGAACACCGCCGTGCGATAGGATGGGCCTCGGTCGCAAAACTGCCCGCCGCCATCGGTTGGATCAATCAGGCGCCAGAACCGGTCGATGAGCTGGCCATAGCTGATCTTGCTGGGCTCAAAGAGGACCTTGACGGCTTCGTAATGACCGGTGGTCTCAGAGGACACCTGCTCATAGGTCGGATTAGGCTCCTTGCCGCCCGTATAGCCAGACTCCACCGATATCACGCCAGGAATGGCATCCAGGTCGTGCTCGACGCACCAAAAACAGCCTCCCGCGAAGATTGCGGTTTCGGTCGCGGGGGCGGCATGGCCCCTGCCCCCAATGACAAGGCCGATAAAGACGGTGACGAGCGCTGCGGCGAGGATGAGCTTTTTCATAGGCCTAGAGTTGTACCATCCACAAAATTTATCAAGCCTCTGCGCGAGGGACAGAACGGCTTGCCTCACAGGGCTCAGCCTGTAGATTTAGCGGATGAGTAATAAGACAGACTTTCCCAAGCCCAGCGGGCGCGGTAACTTTGACTGGTCACCCCACGCCCAGGCCCTCGGCTTTGAATTTGTATCCTCGCAAAAGGCGTGGGCGACGCTCAAACTGCCCTTTCGCGAAGACCTGGTTGGCGATCCGGATGCAGGCGTTATTGCAGGCGGCGCGGTCACGGCCCTGCTCGATCATGTGTGCGGTCACGCCGTTATGATGGCGATCGATTTCATGACCCCCATCGCCACCCTCGACCTGCGCATCGATTATATGCGGGCCGCAGAACCTGGCCTTGGCGTCTTTGCCCAAGCCCATTGCTATAAGGTCACGCGCTCCATCGCCTTTGTCCGCGCCAGTGCATGGGACAAGGATAAGGACGATCCCCTCGCCACGGCCCAAGCCGCCTTCATGATCAATTCGGATCCAGGGCGTGGCGGCAGTGCCAATCCCTCTGAGCCTTCTTCGAGCCAAGGAGCCGCTCGATGAGCGACACCTCCGACCATCTAGATGCCCTCCTCGGCCGCATTCCCTATGCACGCTATCTGGGCATGAGGGCTGAATTGGCGGGCGATGAGATGACCGCCATCTTGCCCTTTGCCCCACACCTGATTGGCAACCCGACCCTGCCGGCCATCCATGGCGGTGTTCTAGGGGCCTTTATGGAGATGACGGCGCTGGCTCAGATCTCAATCATGCAGGGCCTGACCCGCCAGCCGCGCCCCATCGACATCTCGGTGGAATATCTGCGCCCAGCCCGCCCCCTGACCACCTATGCCCGCGCCGAGATCCGCAAGATTGGACGCAGGATCGCCAATGTTCATGTCGAGGCTTGGCAAGAGACGAGGGCTAGTCCGGTCACCCTGCTCAGGGGCCATTTCCTTCTCTCGCCGAAAGAAGATTAGAGCGCGCCAAGGCACGGGATCTCCTGAGGCTCTCGGTCCGCACCGCCTCGATCCCTTCGCGAACATAGGCCCTCAAGATAAGTTCGGGGATCGGAAGAACACCGGTCAGATAGCCGACATAGACAATGCGGGTGGCCGCGCCGCCATTGATGGCGGTCAATCGCCACTCGCCATCCAGCCTCTGCCCATCAGGGCGAGCCTTTTGATAGCGCAACCTTGCCTGCGGCTCATAGTCCGACCGGACCACATTGCGCAGGACCAGCGGAAACCAAGGTAATTTTACACGATGTTCGCGGATGTCCCAAAGGCCCCCACGATCCTGCTGGAGAACCTTGCAGCTTTTCATGCCCGGCACGTGCTGAGCTGCTGTGTCGCAGTCGACCAACACCGCCCAAACAACAGCAATCGGCGCGGCAATATCGAACTCGGCCTGCAGTCCATCGCTACCATCGCGGGCATCACGAACCGGCGTAAGGTCCAGCCGGTCAGATGCCATCACAGCTTGGGCCGAGCCCTCAGGCTGGCTCCAAGCCGTGATGGCTGGGAGGGCCACGAAGGCCAAGATCAGCATCGCAAGCCTCACAAAACTCCCCAAGACCTCCAAAGCTCACCCCCGCTGCATCACAGCAGGCTAGACTGCCCAATTCCCATGCAGATTCCAACGAAATTTCAAAATGACACTGCTCGGCCCATCGCTCCCTTTGCAAATGATATATTATAACATAAAGGGGGTGGACATTAAGGAGTTTGGTTATGGCGATCTTGATCCGCAATCTACTGTTAGCCTCATCCGCAGCGCTCGGCTTGACGCACGCGGTCAGCTACGCCGCTGACACTGGCCCCGCCAAATCCGATGAAGCTGCAGAGGTGATCATCACCGCCGCGCCCTATGCTGTCTCGCTTCAAACCTTGACCACCAGCGTCAATGTCATCAGCCGTGATGATCTGGACATGGCAACACCTGCAGGCCTAGGCGATGTTTTGAACGGCCTATCAGGGGTGCGTTCGACCTTCTTTGGGCCCGGAGCCAGCCGTCCGGTCATTCGCGGCCTGTCTGGCCCTCGCGTGATGATCTTGCAAAATGGCGTGGGTCTGGTCGATGCCAGTTCAGTTTCTCCCGATCATGCTGTGGCCTCTGATCCAGGCGAGGCCGCGCGCATCGAGGTGCTGCGCGGTCCATCAACCCTGGCCTATGGCGGCTCAGGAATTGGCGGAGTGGTCAATATCATCGACGACCGGGTGCCCAGCACCAAGCCGAAGTCCGCCATCGAAGGGCGCCTATCGAGCTCCTATGAAACGGGCAATGAAGGCCGCGCCGTCTCTGGTTCGATCAAGACCGGAATAGGGCCCATTGTGGTCATGGCCGATATGGTAACCCGCCGCTCCAGCAACTATGAGGTCGCATCTAATCCCATTTCCGAACGTCTGGCCAAGCAGGACGGCTTGACCGCAGCCACCGACCGCAAGGTGCTGAACAGCAGCGTTGAGCTGGACGCCTATGGCGCGGGCGCATCCTATATTGGCGCGCGTGGTTTCATCGGCGCCTCGGTCAAGCGTACCGATACGACCTATGGCGTGCCCTTCCCTCAGATCACCGCCCCGATCGATCCCGCCGATGAAGGGCCTGTTGGACTGCATCTGAAGCAAACGCGCCTGGATGTTCGCGGCGCGCATGAGCTTGATCTAGAAACCTTCAGTAAGGTTCAATTCTCCATCGGTCACACCGACTACGAGCATGCAGAAATTATAATCAACGAGGGTTCGGTCGGAACGCGCTTCGCTTCCAAGGGCACGGAGGCTCGCTTTGAAATTGTTCACCGCGACCATAAGGGTCACAAGGGGGCGATTGGCCTACAGGCGCTGACGCGGGACTTTCAAGCCATTGGTGACGAGGCCTTTGTGCCACCTGTTGAGGTGTCTGAACTTGGCCTCTTCACCCTTCAGCGCTTTGACCACGAGGTCTGGGGCATAGATTTGGGCGCGCGACTGGATCAGCGCAAATTTACCGCAGACCTGACGGGGCGGCCGAGCAGCGACGCCGCCGCAGTGGGCGCTCTTGACTGGGCCAAGGCTGACCGGACCCAAAGCTTCACCAATATTTCAGCCTCATTAGGCCTGTTCTGGAAACCGAACGATCAGCTCTTCTATGCCCTGACCCTCGCCCGCAATGGCCGCGCGCCCTCCGAGGTCGAGCTCTTTGCCGATGGCCCGCACGGCGGCACAGGGACCTATGAAATCGGCAATCCCAACTTCAAGTCCGAGACCGTCACCTCTATCGAGGCCACGGTGCGCTATCGCACCGACCGCGCCCAACTCGAGGGCCATCTGTACCGCGCCCATTATAATGGCTTCATCGAAGAAAACCCTACTGGTGAGATTCAGGACGATCTTCCAGTCTTTGTCTTCACCCAGACCAATGCGGACTTCTATGGTTTCGAGCTGGATGCCAGTTACGATCTTTGGACCGATGGCGAGCGAAGCTTGAAGCTTGAGCTAGGCTCCGATCTGGTGCGCGGCGACACGGACGCAGGGGCTCCAGCCCGCATTCCACCCTATTCCGTCACGGGCAAGATCGGCTGGCAAACCGCTGTCTATAGCGCAGAGCTTGAACTGCGCCATGTCGGTGCAGCCGATCAACATTTGGCCGCGTTCGAGCGACCCACCGATAGCTACAACCTGATCAATATTAAAGCGCAGTGGAAGCCGGTAGCGGGCAAGTCTTGGCGGCTGTTCCTCGATGCTCACAACCTTACCGATGAAACCGCGCGTGAGCATGTGTCATTCTTGAAGGATATCGCGCCAATGCCAGGACGATCCTTCAGAATTGGATCTGCGCTGACCTTTTAGGTCAGCGCCTAAGGCAGGGGTACCGAGGTTCGCATCATGGGTCTGTAAACCGTCTCGGTTGCAGTCTGAGCGGACACTATCGGCCTGACTATATAGAGCACAGACCAAAAGGTCACGGCGGCAAAGATACAGAAGACTGTGATCAAAGTCACAAGCCTGCCCATAGACGTCCTCACCCCTGCGTCCAAGCCGCGCACCAGATCCAGCGCGTGGATTGGAGAGAATCATAAACTAACGAAGTAGGCAAATTGAATTAAGCCGATCTTGCCTGATATTCATGTGACGAAATTGTCGGAAATAATTGTCTGTATCCGGATTAAAAATCAGCATAATAATATCTTCGACTGCTGTCGAAAGAACCCTATCAAGGGCCTGATTATCTGTGGAATGACATGACTTATTTGACGACTGGTCGCCCAGCGCTATTGCCTAAACTCAAGGCCCTCGTAAATAAGCGTCGGTCCCGGCGGCAATATGCGACCTTGGCCTATCGTGTGACGAAGGACCTTGAGATTTTGCTTGTATCTTCTCGCGATACGGGACGCTGGGTCATTCCAAAGGGCTGGCCGATGAGGGGCCGCAAACCTCATGCCGCAGCCGCCTTGGAGGCTTTCGAAGAGGCTGGTGTAACGGGCACGATCTCGAAATCGCCCATCGGCACCTTTAATTACAATAAGCGGCTGGCGGGCGGAGACGTCATCACCTGTACGGTTGAGGTCTATCCGATGATGGTGGAGGTGGAATTGGCCGATTGGCATGAGCGCGAGAAGCGCACACGCCAGTGGTTCAGCCTGAGCGCCGCGGCCGAGGCCGTTGAAGAAGACACCCTCAAGAGGCTGATCAGCAGGTTCAAGCCAGCGATCTAGGCGGCCTAAGCCTCAAGCTCGATATCCCAGTAGAGATAGTCCAGCCAGCTCTCGTGCAGGTGGCCCGGCGGGAAGCGGCGGCCACGGTCTTGTAGCTCATATTGCGTTGGTCGGCGGGGATTGCGGGCCGGAACCATGCCGGCTTCGCGCGGGGTTCGGCCGCCCTTGAAGAGGTTACAGGGCGAGCACGCGGTGACGATATTGTCCCAACTGGTCTTGCCGCCTCTGGACCTTGGCTGAACATGGTCGAAGGTCAGGTCCTCGCCAGAACCGCAATATTGGCAGGAAAAGCTGTCACGCAGGAACAGGTTGAAACGGGTAAAGACCGGCGGACGGTCCTGAGGCACATAGTGCTTAAGGGCGATGACGCTGGGCAGGGCCATCTCAAAGGTGGGGGAGCGAACGATCTGGTCATAGGTCGAGACCACATCGACCCGATCTAGAAACACCGCCTTGATCACCTCCTGCCAAGGCCACAGCGACAGCGGGTAATAGGACAGGGGCCGAAAATCCGCATTGAGCACCAATGCCGGATAGCCCGAAGACAGGGATTTTATAGCCTGCATCAGCCCATCTCCTGGCCAAAGCCGCAAGATTCAGTGATCAAGGCAAAAAGGAAAATCGGGATGGACCTGAAGACGGATCTCCTCACTGGGTGTCAGCGTTTCCAAAGCAGTGAACGCTGATTTGACGACAGGTCTATGACGGACCCGACTCACTGCGCCGTCAATCCATAACCACGTCCCCGCGACGAACTGCGCTATGAAAACGCCATAAAACCATTGCCGCAATAGCGCGGTAGGGACGCCAGACCTGCGCCCTCAGATGGATCTGTTTCTCTGTGGCTCTTTTTTCGGTCCCATCCAGGAGACGTAACGCCTCCTGCAACATCACATCACCTGCCGGAAAGAGGTCGCTATGGCCATGGCTGAACATCAAGAAGGTTGCCGCCGTCCAGTGGCCAACGCCCTTGATCGCGGTCAAGGCGCTCATGGCCGCATCGCTATTCAGGCCGTCCAACTGTTCAAAATCAATCGCCCCGCTGATCTGGGCCAAGGCGATTTCTTTGGCATAGCGCGCCTTGGGCCGCGACAGGCCAAAGCTGCGCAGATGATCCTCATCGCTGGCCAAGACGCTGCTGGGGGTAATCTGGCCCATGCCGGTCTCGAACCGCTTCCAGATCGAGTCGGCGGCGGCCACCGAGACCTGCTGACCAACCACCATCTTGACCAGACCGGTAAAGCCGCCGGGCCGCTTGGGCCATTCAAACTCTGAGACCCGATCATTGATCCGCGCCATAGCCGGATCGATCGCTGCGAGCACTTTGCGGGCTTGAGCGATTTGCGACGGGTCAGGCCAATGAAAAGGGGGCGCTTTCACGCCCCCCACCACATCGAAAGACCCAGCCAAGCGCAAGGCCTCATTTGGTTAAACCCATCAAGGTTTAGACGCCAATAAAGGCTAAGGCCACCGCAGCACCGAGGACCAGAAGGCCGACCATGCCGCCACGATCGATGGCGCGTTCAAAGCGGGTCAAGTTTGCGAGAGTCATGTTCATAGTCCTTGATCTTCAATTCCAAGCCCCAGGGAGGGGGACGTCCAGTCTAGACAGTGCTTAGATGGGCTCGATCTTAGCATTGTCAAGATGAACTTTACGATTTTCCGATCACGGCGTATAAGGGGCTATGAAGTTGCCCTGTCCAATCACCGGCCCCAAACCCTACCATCATGGCGATCTTCGCCGGGCGCTGCTTGAGGCTGCCTCGCGGGTGCTCGAGCGTGTGGGTCCCAACGCCCTGTCCTTGCGGGCCGTGGCGCGCGAAGCCGGGGTTAGCCCTGCGGCTCCCTATCACCACTTCAAGGATAAGAGCGAGTTGATGCTAGCCATCTCCGAAGAGGGCTTTGATCAACTGTACAACTTTATGCGCCAATCAACTGATCCCGATGCACCGCCGATGGAGCGGGTCGCGGCCATTGGCGTGGCCTATGTCGAGTTCGCCAAGGCCCATCCGTCGATCTACCGGGTCATGTATGACTGCTCGCGCGACCTGGAGGCCTTGCCCGATAGGGCCCACAAGGCCGAGGATGGGGCCTTCAGTCTGCTGAAAAAGGCCATGATCGACCTGGGCGTTGTCAGCTCGGAGCAAGAAGTCGATCTGGAACTGGCCTGTATCGCCGCTTGGTGCGCGGCCCATGGCTTGGCTGAGATGGTTGGCTTTCGCCAGTTTGACAGCCTTAAGGCCAAGATGGGCGGAGAAAAGGCTTTTCTGGCTGGCGTTCTAAGCCATCTGGGCATGTTTGGTCAGGCCCGCAACAGGGGCTAGATCTGATGGGTCCCGCCACCCGCTTTGCCCCCTCCCCGACCGGTCTGCTGCATCGCGGCCATGCCTATTCGGCCCTCAGTGCCCATCAGAGGGCCAAAGAGCTCGGCGGCCGCTTCGTCCTGCGCATCGAAGATATTGACCAGACCCGTTGTCGACCCGCCTTTACCGCCGCCCTGCTCGATGATCTGGCTTGGCTGGGGCTGAGCTGGGAACAGCCGGTCCGCGTCCAATCGCAGCATATGGCAAACTATCACGCAGCCCTTGGACGACTGCGTGACCTTGGTCTGGTCTATCGCTGCTTTAAGACCCGCAAGGAGGTCTTAGACGATATTGGCCGCGCACCCCACGGGCTTGGGCCGGCCTATCGCGGCGGACCCCTCTTGGCCGCCGAAGAGAGCGCCCGATTAGAGGCTGGCGAGCCCTATGCTTGGCGGCTCTCACTTCATGCGGCCAAAGCCCATCTGGGCGATTGTTACGACAGTCTGAGTTTTACCGATGAATTGCGCGGCACCATCGCGGCTGGGCCGCACTTGGCTGGAGACGTGGTTCTGGCGCGCAAAGACTTGGGGGTAGCCTACCATCTGGCCGTGGTCGTCGATGATGGGTTACAAGCCATGACCCACATCGTGCGCGCAGAGGACCTATTGGAAGCCACAGGCATTCAGCGCCTGCTTCAGGCCTTGCTTGGATTGCCAACACCGATCTATCGCCACCATCCCCTGCTCCTGGGACCCAATGGCAAGCGATTGGCCAAACGCGACCTTGCCCAAACCCTGCAGGACCTGCGCAGGCAAGGGCTATCGGCCGAGCAGTTGCGGGCAGAACTAGGATTTTAGGCGACCGCTAGAGGGTCAGCCCAACTCGCCCTTCAGGCCGCTCTCGATCAGGGCGATGGTCCGCTCGATGCCGAAAATGGCCACAAAAGAGCCAAAGCGAGGCCCTTGGCTCTGGCCCAGCAACACCTCATAGAGCGCTGCGAACCAGCCGCGCAGGGGTTCAAAGCCCGCATCCTTGCCCGCCGCATAGACCTCGTTCTGGATCAGATCGACATCGGTGCAGGCCGGTCCAAGATCCTTCAAACGGTCGGCTAAATCTTCCATAGCCGAGCGTTCACGGCTATCCGGCGCGCGGAAAACCTTATTCGGACGAACAAAATCTTCGTAATAATTAATGGCATAGCCCGCCATCTGATCGAGCAGGGGCTGGCTTTCGGGCGTCGCACCGGGGATATAGCGCGACAGGAAGCCCCACAGGATCGCCTTGTCCGATGCATTGGCCGCCGACACCAGATTGAGCAGCAGGCTGAACGAGACCGGCGAGCCATATTGCGGTGGCCGCCCGGTATGAACGTGCCAGACCGGATTATCGATCCGCTTGGCCTCGTCCTGGCCCTGATAGGCGTCGAGCTGTTGCAGATATTCGTCCGTCGCCTTGGGGATAACGTCAAAGAACAGCCGCTTGGCCGACTTGGGCGACTGGAACATGTAGTAGGACAGGCTTTCGGGCGTGCCGTAACGCAGCCAATCCTCCATGGTCAGGCCATTGCCCTTGGACTTGGAGATCTTCTGCCCCTCCTCATCGAGGAACAGTTCATAGTTAAAGCCTTCGGGCGGGACGCCGCCAAGGATCTTGCAGATCTGGTTGGAGACCTTGACCGAGTCGATCAGGTCCTTGCCCGACATCTCATAGTCCACGCCCATCGCCGCCCAGCGCATGGCCCAATCGGGCTTCCACTGCATCTTGACCGCGCCGCCGGTGACGGGAACCTCGGTTAAGGTGCCATCCTCGTCGGCAAAGACGATGGTGCCGCGATCGACATGGCGCTCCAGCGTCGGCACCTGCAAGACCTTGCCAGTCTTGGGGCTGATCGGCAGGAACGGTGAATAGCTGGCCCGGCGCTCCTCGCCCAAGGTCGGCAGCATGACCTTTTGGATGTCGTCATAGCGCGCCAA
>Ga0209550_10007345_pt1 | contig 10198 bp, 10 predicted proteins | sample LauGreSuBDMM15SN_2_FD_187567 | JGI IMG/M metagenome (GOLD analysis project Ga0209550, IMG submission 187567) | Freshwater lake microbial communities from Lake Michigan, USA - Su13.BD.MM15.SN (SPAdes) (version 5) | ecosystem: Environmental > Aquatic > Freshwater > Lake | place: Lake Michigan... | reverse complement strand
TATTGCATCATATAAAAGTAGGCTGGAAGATTGTGGTCAATTGACCCAATCATTCTTGAACTTGGCTAGCGTGGGGGAGGCCTTGGGTATAGCGTGGGGGATCCTGTCTACTATCGGCAACTGGGTAGAGGGTAAATTTGTCGGTTTACCCGACAAATTTGGGTGATGGAGCTTAAGAGTAGGGCAAATAGGAATAAATCCGGCCACGGCATTGAACCGCTTTGCTAATTAAATATCTAAAAATCGTCTCTTCAAACTATCAAGAAGAATCCAACCAGTTAAGCTCTTGTATTCAATTAGATGTTTTTTGTAATGCTCTATCCACTCATTAATAAAAGTATCAAGTAGTTCAATTACCTCGGCATCTTGAATGAGCATTTGAATAGCTTTAGAGGCAATTACATTGCTAGCCAGTAGTTGACGTTTGACGTTGATACCGACTCTCTCTAGATGAGATTTACTATAAGAATTATTCGATAACATAGCACTCTCCTCTTTAGCCATTTCGACAGATGTCAGGGCATGGCATTTCATAGTATTAAGCTCATTAGGTCGGGGTGGGGTAGATTTACATGATTACTGAGAAATCTATAACTTATTTCAGCTTCCCAAGTATGGATAAGATGCTCAAGAATATAGAAAGTTTTATATCGAATTTCAACCAGAGTCTTGAGAATGTATAGATAGATTTTATTCACAGCTTTATGAGGCACTTCAAATCTTCTGATGAAAGGGATCAATTTATTCACATAGTTTTTTTGAAGTTTATAAAATGCAAGTAATTCCTTCGCTCATGAACAACAAAAATACCTCGAAATTTTAGATAAAACAAAGTTCAGATCGTCAGGGCTTAGTTGTAAAGGTGAGCATATGACATCTAAAAATTAACGAGAAAGTAAAATTAAAAGATGAGAATTTGGAGCTGAGCTTTAAGTAATTTAGTTATAATCAAGTATTAAATTTTTCAGGAGTCCTAAATAATGAGCCTTAACTCATCAAATCAGGTCAAAATTATTTCTGGTGGATTTGATTTCATAGCCGAGTTCAATGTAAGTGCGCCAAAAACAGTCGAAGCCTTTAAAAAGCTGCTTCCTTATAGACAGAAACTCATTCATGTGCGCTGGAGTGGAGAAGCGGTTTGGGTTCCACTGGGTGACTTTAAACTCGGCGTTGAGTTTGAAAACCATACTAGCCATCCTTCGGTTGGCGATATTTTGTTTTATCCCGGTGATTTTAGTGAGACCGAATTACTCATTGCTTATGGCTCAAGCTCTTTTTCGAGCAAAATGGGGCAATTGGCTGGCAATCATTTTTTAACAATCATTAAGGGCAAGGAAAATCTTCGCTCTTTAGGCACAAAAGTGCTCTGGGAAGGTGCTCAGGATATTGAAATTGTGAGTCTGTAAGTTTTTTTTGTATGGTAGTTCACTTATTGAACCGAACTCATAATTTGATGTTTGGCTAACTATTCGATGCGCCTTCCACTTACGACCTCGGGTCAACAGTATATACAGATTAGTAGTTAGCTAAGGCAATTTAAGTCATTCCAGTGATTGCGACATCGTTAGATAAGAAGTATTTCCATGACTGACCAGAATAATATTATAGGAAGGGCGTCTCCTTGAAACTAGTGCGGTTTGGACTGCCAGGAAATGAGCTTCCTGGTATCGTAGCCGAAGACGGTTTAATTCGAGATCTATCTGGCGTTATCGATGATTTTTCTGGGGCTATGTTGTCAACATTGCAGCTCGCTAAGTTAACTGAATTGGATTTGATGGGTCTCCCGTTGGCACCCATCGGATCTAGGCTTGGAGTTCCGGTTACAGGTACTAGAAACTTTGTAGGTGTGGGTCTTAATTACGCTGATCATGCTAACGCAATCGGTTCACCGATTCCAGACGAACCTATTATTTTCCTGAAATCGTTAAATACGCTCCAAGGCCCAAATGATCCTGTTATATTGCCCCTCAATTCGTTAAAGTCCGATTGGGAAGTAGAGCTTGGCATCATTATTTCTGAAGAAACACGTTGCGTCAGCGAGACGCAGGCTATGCAATATGTGGCTGGCTACTGTGTTGTGAATGATTTATCTGAGCGAGCCTTTCAGCTTGAACGCGGCGGAACCTGGATAAAAGGTAAAAGCTGTGATACCTTTGGACCAATTGGTCCGTGGCTTGTCACAAAAGATGAGGTTCCAGACCCACAGTCTTTGGGGGTCTGGTTAGACGTCAATGGCAAGCAAATGCAAAAGAGCAGCACTAGAGAAATGATTTTTAATGTAGCTTTTTTAGTGAGCTATATCAGTCAGTTTTTTACGCTTTATCCAGGCGATATTATTGCAACTGGTACACCTGACGGCGTTGGAATGACGATTAAGCCTTCTCCCGTCTATCTACAGCCTGGTGATGTGATGACTCTAGGGGTTGAAAAACTTGGCGAGCAGCGCCAAGTGGTTCAGTCTTGCAAGCTTTCGACGTAATCACAAATCGCACCGGGAGTAGTAAACCATATCTTTTTCTGATCTCGGTTGCGTGCAAGTACATTTAGTGCTTTTCGAAGATATCGTAATCGATATGGCTGTCCGACAAGGTAAGGATGAAGCGCAATCCCCATTACTAGCGGTTCTTTTTCCGATTGCACGAGCATCTCTTCAAAGTTATCGATAATCATGGCTGTGAAAGCTTGGGCATCAAGCTGTCGAGCTACGAGCATCGGAATATCGTTAAGCTCTTGCGGATATGGGACTGACCACAAAGTACCTGATTTGGTTTGCATACGAATAGGTTGATCATCGTGACACCAATTCAGCGTATATTTATAACCGGCCTGAACTAGAAGATCCGAGGTATTTGAGCTCTCTGAAATCCAGGGCGAGAGCCATCCCTTTGGATCACAGTTGCTCGACTGAAGTATCTTTTCTCTGCAGGCACGCATGAGCTCAAGCTCACTTGTCTCGCTGAGGTCTGATTGACGTATCGAATTAGTATGTCCATGCCCAATAATTTCATCACCACGTTTTACAAGCGCTTCCACTACTGCGGGGCAGTGATCATAGAGTGCTGTATTGATGATTGCGCCAGTGGGTAAAGACAGCTGATCAAAAAGCTCTATACAACGCCATACGCCAACACGATTACCGTATTCACGCCAACTGTAATTCAACACATCTGGCTCTGGCGAAGTCGGCCCAAGTTTTGCACCCAAACCCTCTCCAAATGAAAAATGTTCTACGTTAAAGCCGATATAGACTGCAAGTTTTGCTCCGCCCGGCCAAGAATAGTGTCGACGTTGGTGAATAGGCGAATAGGGGAACAATCCATGATCACGAATTTGGGTAAATACGGACTTATTCAAAGGGTAGTACCCGCGTGATCGTGACTTAGTCGAGCTAAGATGTGTTCAGCGCTATCATTCCACACGTGCATTTCTTTAACCTTTCCATGCTCTATCAAATATCGATCAATATAGCGGTTTGCTTCAAAAGGCTGGTTATCTAGCCAAGCTCCGTATAGTGTGCCTAATGAATATACAACCGTTTGTTCATCGCTCGCACCTTCAACAACTTCATAGCGGTCAAATTTTTTCTTCACCCAGGCATAACGTTTTATATTAAAGTCTGCACACTCAGATGGATCTTTCATCATAATTCCCCCGGTAAAGACAATCTTCAAGTCTTTTGCCACAAAACTACGAGCCCCGACTACGTCGGGAGTCATTAGTAATTTTAGAAAATGGTCGACGATCTCAACTGCTTTTTTTCCGGAGTCAGACAAGGCGGCGATAGTTACGTCTTGAGATAGAATTTTTTTCTTCCGTATGAATTTGAATTATTGCTATTAGGGTAATTCTGGACTTTAGTTGCTATGAAATTTGAACTATTTTACACTTAGTGTCAAGCATTAAAATCAAAGCCAACCACTTAAAAAAGGAATACCCAGTGACGCGAGTTGTAGAGCTTGAAAAAATGAATACCCAGTCTTTCGTAGACGCGAAATTTGATACGGCAATTTTTCCTATAGGGGCATGCGAAAGCCATGGCGAGCACATGCCCTTTGGAACAGACGGTTTGACGGCTCATGCACTGTCAGTGCGCATTGCGCAACAATGTGAAAAGACTTTTGTGCTGCCTCCACATTTTCTTGGTATGAGTCACCACTATCGGCACAAGCCTATTTGTGTATCGTTATCAAGCGAGACTCAAATCCGTGTCATTGAAGAAACCTTGGAGTCTCTGCACCACTGGGGCATCAAAAAAATCCTGATACTTAATGGTCACGACGGTAATATTCCTTGCGCCGAAATAGCAGCGCGTAATGTTAAGGTAAAGCATGCCGAGGTCTCGCTGGCGGTGTTTGACTGGTGGACAATTCTGGCAAAAATGCTGCCAAAAGGGACTTTTGAAGTTTGGTCTGGTTGGGGTCATGCAGGCGAAGTAGAGACCTCAATTGGCCTTGCGTTATTTCCTGAATTGATGGACATGAAGAGCGCGCGCGGCCAAATTCCCACTCGAATCGATGAATTTGTAAAAGAAATTTGGAATTTTGAGGAGCTTACATCAGAGGGGGCGACGGGAGCAGCTCATAAGGCAACACTCGAAAAAGGCGATATGATCGTAAGGGCAGTTGTAGAGTATATGAGTAACTACATGCGCCGGTTTGAGCAGGATGGATTAAGTTACCAGCCTGTCGACGCAAAAGACTATGTAGGTTAGGTATTTGTGAAAGCATCAATTACTATAAATTATCAACTTGCCACCAGCGAAGGCTCTCTGCAAGGTGAATCCTTACTAGATTAACTGCTTTGTCCTCATCTTTTTCAAGAATGGCATCGATGATCTCGAGATGCTCTCTCATGGCGCAAATGAGTCGTTCGGGCAGGAATGGCCGTGAGCTTTGAAAAATGGCAAGCTTATCTTGGTTTTGTTGATAGATTGTGGTAACCAAATCGTTTTGGAGTGCGGCAGATAAGTAGGTGTGGAGATCCCAATCCACAGCCAGTGCGTTACGTTGCGCTTGTAAAGGCATATTTTTGCTGGCTTTATCTAGCACTTCAACATGCTTTGCACGCAAGCTGTGCAAATTATGATGTGTTTTGGTGCGTACCAGAGTGCGTGCGCCTTCAAGGTCAAGTATTGCCCGAAGCCTAAAACATTCATCGATAAGTTTAGCGGTACTCAAAGGTACGACAACACCTCGCTTTGGCAAGACTTGAAGCAGACCCATTGCTTCAGCTTTCTTCACTGCATCGCGAATCGGAGCAATGGGTAGTCCAATTCGTTCAGAGAGATCAGCGATTGAGATAAGCTCTCCTGCACGGATTTCTCCAGTAGTGAGAAGTTTTTTTAGGTTTAAATAGGCCTGATCACCCAAAAGAGTGCATGGGTCTGTTTCTCTCATCGCCGCTCTCTGTATTATTGTTTTTGAAATTGGTATTTTGATAAGTAGTTTCCCTTATAACAACCATCTAATATATCACGTAGTATTTTAGGAATACAAGGTGAAAGTTTTTATGTTTTGTTTATAAATTTTTTGTTTAATTGTTGGTGTGGTCATTTGTACAAGCTGCAGCTAATTTATTCATTCCCTTACTTGGAGATAAAAATGAAATATAAGAATTTAAAAGTAGTATTCGGTGCAGTAGGCACGGCAATGATGCTTTCTACCAATCTGGCTTACGCGGATAGTAAACCGTGTATTGGTGCGTCCTTGCCGATTACGGGCCCCACAGCTTGGGCTGCTGATTCAATTCGAATGGGCACTGAAACTGCAATTAATGAGATCAATGCAAAGGGCGGTGTCCTTGGTAAGAAGCTCAATTTTGTTCAATATGACGATGCCGGGCAGCCGCCGCGCGGAGTTGATAACGCTCGACGTATTGCAGAGTCAGACAACTGTATTGCTATGTTTGGGGGCTGGCATTCAGGAGTTGCGCTTGCAGTGGTTGAGCCTGTGCATGACGCTAAAATGCCTTATATTGCTGTGATTTCAGCAGGAACGAAGATTACTGAAAATGATAGAAAACCAAATTATGTATTCCGAGTATCGATGTTTGACCGCTGGCAGGCACTTGCCTTAGTCAGGAAAAGTAAGCAGATTACTAAATCCGGAGTCATTGGCGTCTTGTATGAAGATACGGGTTGGGGGCAGGGTGCAGTTCCTGATCTCAATCAGAGCGCAACCGCAGAGGGTGCCAAAATCGGGGGGATGGAATCTTTTAAGTGGGACGATCGAGATATGACAGCGCAGCTGATCCGTTTGCGTGATGCCAAAGTAGACACCATTATTTTGTATTCTCGTGACCTCGAGGCTAACCAAATCTTGCGTTCAATGCAGCGTCTAAATTACAAGGCAACCATCGTATCTGCTTGGGGTAATACCGGCACTCTCGGCGAACTTGCTGGCCCTCTTGCCAATGGCATGATCGTGCTCCAGACATTTACATGGACAGGCGCTCTTCAGCCTAAGCAGCAGGCGGTTTTGGATTCCATGATGAAAGCCTATAAGCTCAAAGGGCCTGAAGATATTCGTCACGGTTCTGGTGCTGCAAACGCATACGATGCAACTTACATATTGGCCGAAGCTATCAAAATAGCGGGTAGTTTTGATAGGACAAAGGTTCGTGATGCCTTGTACAAGGTCAATCAGGAAGGTGTCGTTCAAAAATATGCGCCAGCATTTACGCCAACTCGACATAACGCAATACTTCCCGAGAACTACAAGTGGACCGCGTGGCACAACGGAAAGCTGTTGCCCGCAGAACAGACTCCCTATAAGTAAAGTTTTGATAGAGGTTATGGATTGTTTCGTCGGTTAGTTATTTCGACGAAACTTTCCATCTATATATAGTTATATGTAGATGGCTTTTCCTCCGCGTTGAACTTTTTCAAAGCGGTCTCTTTCCTGTTTTATGAATTGGGGCGTTATGTCGGCTTATGTGCAGTATCTTCTTTCGGGTATCGTGATTGGCTCAATTTACGCAATGGTCGCCCTTGGCTTTTACGTAATGTGGTCTGCAGTTCGGGCAGTTAACTTTGCGCATGGCGATACCCTAATGCTGGGGGCTGTGATTGCCGTTGCCCTCTCGTGGGCCGGAATCCCTCTCGTTTTTGGTATTCCATTAGCAATTGGATGTGCAGTAATTTTCGGAATGTTCATCGAGCGCTTTGCGGTTCGGCCACTTAATCACGGATCGTCCTCGATTGGATGGATGCTCTCAACTATCGCAATTGGGTTAATGCTCGAGTCGTTTGTGACCGTGACCTTCGGATCAGATCCGCGGTCTCTGCCGTCACCACTTATGGATACTCCGATTAACATCTTAGGAGCTGGAATTTTTCTGCATGAGCTCCTTATCCCTATTGCAGCGATTGGTCTATTGATAGCTCTTGATGGCTTCTATAAGCGCACGATGATTGGTCGGGCAATGCGAGCGGTCGCCCAAAATCCAATTGCAGCAGGACTTATGGGTATTGACGTCCAACGTATGGCCCTCATTTCTTTTGGAGTGGCCGGCGCGTTGGGAGCGTTCACTGGTATTTTAGCAGCACCGATTATTCAAGTCTCTGCGTCGATGGGCGTCTTGCTCGGCCTAAAGGGATTTTTGGTTGCGATCATTGCCGGGATGTCAAATGCACGTGGAATTGTCATTACTGGTTTTGCCTACGGAATTTTCGAACGCTTCGTTGAGGGTTTTGGAAACACCTCTATGCGCGAGGTATTGGGGTTTGGTGTCATGATTCTCCTTCTTCTCATTTTTCCAAAAGGAATTTTTGCGCCACAGGAGATCAAAAAGGTATGAAGTTTTTTAGCCATCAGAGGTTATTTTTGATCACCGCCTCCGTGATCGCTTTGTGCCTGATTATCGCTCCCCTTGTTGTTCAAAATAATTTTCAATTGCGGGTAGTCATGCTTTTTATGATTTACGCTTTGGTGGCAATGGGTCTAAATATTTTAGTTGGATTAGTGAGCTTGGTGTCCCTGGGGCAGGCCGGAATCTATGCGCTCGGTGCTTATACGGTAGGGGTACTTACTGTGAAATACAGCTGGCCTTTATTTGCAACGATGGGTACCGCGATTGTTTTATCGGTTATTGTTGGTGTAGTACTGGCTTATCCTACGGTACGGGTTCGGGGGGTCTACCTTGCAGTTGTTACGATTGCGTTCGGGCTAATTGTTCAAAATGTCGTGATCGATTGGCGCACGGTAACGGGGGGAACACTAGGGATATCAAATATTCCGCGAGCAGATCTAGGGTTTGGTCCGCTAGATACGACAGGACTTTACGCATTGATAGCTGGCATTATGTTTGTGGCATTCCTGTTACACCACAATTTAATCTATTCCCGCTATGGACGCGCTATGCATGCAGTCGCTCAGTCTGAGACTGCAGCAAGCTCGCTTGGTATCAATCCTGCGAATCAGCGTGTGTTTGCATTCGTGATTTCGGCAGTTTACGCAGGAATAGCAGGTGCGCTTTATGCGTATTTAAATCGATATGTAAACCCAGATACATTTAGTTTTTCAGATTCCATTCGTTTCCTACTAATGGTAATTCTCGGAGGTTCCGGTACTACATTAGGACCCCTAATCGGAGCGGGTATATTGACCTGGATCCCCAATTTACTTCAGGCCTTCGGAAAATGGCAACTCTTTGTATATGGCGCTTTACTGGCAGCGGTAATATTTTTATTACCCAAGGGAATTATAGGTACTCTCAATAGCTGGCTGCGAGCATTAATGAGTCGGTCACGTAACCAGCAGCAGTCTGCAGAGCCCTGGCCCAAGGCATCCGATCAGATCGCAGGATTTCTTCGATCACAAGATCAGAACCGTGAGCCGATTATGGTTACTTCCGAGTTAACTATAAAATTTGGCGGACTCACTGCTCTCTCAAATGTAAGTCTTCAGGTTGAAAGGGCATCTGTTCATGCGATTATCGGTCCAAATGGTGCAGGTAAGACAACTATGTTAAATGCACTGTCGGGATTTTATAAACCTACCTCAGGCGTGGTTTATCTTAATCAACAAGACATTAGTAGTTTGACTAGTGACCAAGTGGCGCGGATTGGGCTGACTCGTACTTTTCAGAACACTGAGCTATTTTCTGAAATGTCAGTCAAAGAAAATATCGTAGTTGCATTTAATTCTCGCTATAAGACTGGAATTCTGGGTACGCTATTGCGATTACCTGGCTATTTCCGCGAAGAGAATAAGATTGATATTCAAACAGTTCAACTGCTGGACTATGTTGGGCTAAAAGATTTTGCAGATGAGCTGGCCAAGAATCTTGCTTTCGGACATCAACGTCGGCTTGAGATTGCAAGAGCCTTGGGGCTCTCACCGCAGATTTTACTTTTAGATGAGCCCGCGGCAGGTTTGACACACGCCGAGATCGATGAACTAATTGCACTGATTCGCGACCTGAAGTCACTTGGCGTCACAATAATTTTAGTTGAACATCATGTCGATATGATCATGGCGGTATCCGATCATGTAACAGTACTTGACTATGGCGAGGTTATTGCTTCAGGCACACCAGCGCAGGTCCGGGACGATCCTCGCGTGATTGAGGCTTATTTCGGTGCGGTTGTACCGACTGAATTTTCGATGGAGTCAAAATGAGTTTGCCCTTGTTAAGTGTGCAGGATCTTAAGGTCTCTTATGGCCATGTGCAAGCCGTTAAAGGCGTTTCAATTCAGGTTGCAGAGGGCGACTTTGTCGCTCTAATCGGTTCAAACGGAGCAGGTAAGTCATCAATGATGAAAGCCCTATCGGGGATTATTGACCCCTCGGGTGGACGTATTGAATTTGCAGGCGAGGATGTGACGAAGCTAAAGTCACACGCTATGGTACTTAGACGCTTTGCAATGGTGCCGGAAGGTCGTCATGTATTTCCTGAGCAAACAGTTGAGGATAATCTGAGGCTCGGAGCATTTGTTTTTTCAAAGGAGCCAGAAAAAGTTCAGCGTGCTGTAGATCACGCTTTTTCACTTTTTCCGCGGCTTGCTGAGAGACGTTTACAACTTGCGGGATCATTGTCCGGAGGTGAACAGCAGATGCTGGCTATATCGCGTGGAATTGCCTCTGATCCGCGGTTGCTTGTAATTGATGAGCTATCGCTGGGTCTAGCACCAAAAATTCTAGATATGCTTTTTCCTGTGCTCCTCGATCTAAACCGTCAGGGAATTGCGATTCTGCTT
>Ga0209550_10007343_pt1 | contig 10199 bp, 8 predicted proteins | sample LauGreSuBDMM15SN_2_FD_187567 | JGI IMG/M metagenome (GOLD analysis project Ga0209550, IMG submission 187567) | Freshwater lake microbial communities from Lake Michigan, USA - Su13.BD.MM15.SN (SPAdes) (version 5) | ecosystem: Environmental > Aquatic > Freshwater > Lake | place: Lake Michigan, USA... | reverse complement strand
ATTTAAAGCTGTGGGGAATCCTAAAACCCACCGCGAAAGGTGACCCCCCCGGAAAATGCGATCGGACGGCCCGACCGTCGGGCTTTCAATCCAGAACCAGCATCGAGCTGGCACCTGCAGTTGCACTAGCAACGTGCCTCGATGCATCCGCTCGTGCCCCCGGCGACGCCTGCTCGCCATGCGAAGGCGACGCGGCCGGTCTGTGCGCCGAGGGCGACGTAAGTGAGGCTCCCTCTTGTTCGCCCACGACGGCGTCCGGTGACTCGCCGTGGCGCTCGGCCGCATCAGCGCCCGGCACAGCGCCCGGCACAGCGCCCGGCACAGCGCCCGGGGACTTACCGGCCAACCTCTCGTAGCGCTCGCGTTCAAACGTCTCGTAGCGCTTCGACTCATCGGCGAGTTGTCGGCAGCACTCGAGGCATGCGATTGGGCACCAGCACGGGCAGCTCACGACTCCCTTGACGCAGCTCCCGACGCTCATCAACCCCGCGCCGATCGCCTGCAACCCACCCGCGAGGCATCGGCTTGTGGATCGGCCGCAGTCGGACGCGCAGCGGCCGATGGACAGGCCGCACTCGGAGGCACATGCCACCGCACTGCGAGTGGATCGCTCGGCCATCTTGCACAGCAGCCAGCGTGCCTCGTCCTCTCGGGCAGCCTCCACGGCGGCCGTCACGGCAGCCTGGAGGGCCTGCTCCGCCGCCAGTCGTGCCGACGACGCAGCCTCCTCGGCCGCTTGCTCGTGCATCGCGAGCATCGCGTGCCCCTCGGCCCGTGCTCTCGCCACGGCCGCTTCCAATGCCGCCTTGGCTGCCTCACGCTCGCTCGCCAAGAGGGCTTGTACCCCCGCACGCTCGCTCGCTACGAGAGTCTGTAGCCCCGCGCGCTCGCTTGCAAGCCGCGCGTCCGCCTGCTCGTTCGCGCTCGCCACGGCCGCGTCGGTCGCCGCCCGGACCGCAGCCTGAACCTCAGCCATCGCCGCCTGGACGGCCGCCTCCTTGTCACGGAGCGACTGCTCATACGCCGCATCCGCTGCGGCCTCTGCGCACCTTGCGGCCTCCTTGAGCTCCAGCACCTCGCGCGCTCGCGCCGCCTCGGCCTCTGCTTTGGCCGCCGCAAGTGCGCTGTCCCTCTCGACGAGCGCAAGCTCGCGAGCCGCCGCCTTAGCCTCCTCGAGGGCGCGAGCGTGCGTGGCCGCGGTCTGCTCCTGGATGTCGTGCGCCTGCGCTCGCGCCGAGTCGAGCGTCGCGGTGAGGATCGCCTGGATCTGCTCGGCACTGCTCTTGCGTACGCTCTCGGCATGGCGCTCGGCCGCGGCCTCGGCCTCGTGGCGTGCCTGCTCCACCGCCGCGGCCACCGCCTGCTGCTGCGTGTCCCTGGCCGCCGTGGCCTCGAGGACGAGGCGCGATTCAAGCTCCGCAACTCGAGCATTCGACTTGGCGCACAGCTCAGTGGCGGCGAGTAACTCGGCGCGGCACGCCTCCAGCGCTACGGCCACCGCGTGCTTCTCGGCGTCGGCCGCCTCCTGCCGCACCGCCGCGATCGCCAGCTGCACCGCGCTCACCTGCGCCGCCTCCGCATCTCGCTTCGCGCCAGCCAAGGCTGCGGCGAGCGAGGAAGCGGCCACCTCGTGAGCCTGCGCGAGCGCGCGCTCGCGCTCGACGGCAGCGAGCGCTTCGGCCTCCTCCTTGGTCCTCGCGATCGCCGCGGCGACGGCCTCCTCTTGCGCCCTCGTCATAGCAGCCTGCACCTCCTCTCGTGCAGCTGCCACCGATGCCTGGCGAAGTGCCTCAGCTTGCGCTGCCACCTTTTCGGCGGCGGCCGCAGCTTGGGCCGTGGCAGCGGCCGCCCCCTCCTCCTTGGCCGCCGCAACGGCTGCATCCTGAATCGGCTGTTGCTCGCGCAGCATCGCCTGCCGGGCGGCGTTGACAGCGGAACTGCGCTCCCGGGCAGCAGCTGCTGCCAGCGTGGTCAGCTCGGCTTCGGCAGACTGCTGCGCGGCGCTGATGGCAGCATTCAGGATCTCGTCTCGCTCCACGAGTTCGCGCTCGAGCCTCCGACTCTCCGCGAGAGCCTGCTGCAACGACATCTCGGCCGCCTTGCAATGGCTGCGCGCTGTCCTCTCCGCCTTATTGGCTCTTTCCACCTCTGAGCGCAGCCGGGAGAATTCATCTACCCAGCCGCCACCCCTCTTGCCATCGCCACCGGCCTTGATAGGGCTATTCGCCCTGCGGACGGGTAGCTGGCTTCCGGGGCTGCTCGATGTACTGCTCGGGCGCTCCTGCAGAGTCCACGTCGAGGAGGCACTCATGTGTGACGCGACGTGTTGGACCCGTTTGTGATGGACGTCATCTTCGGCTCCATGCATCGCCAATTTTCGAGGCGTCCTTCGACTGTGAATGTGCTACAGTCACTGTGAATTCACTTCCCAGACACGCGCGGGAGGCGCGCAAAGGCACACGCGCGGGAGGCGCGCAAAAGCAAACGTTCCTCACACAGCGGACGTGAGACGCAGCGTCAGGAGCGCCGCGGACCGATCACAGGCGCCCCGGGCATCGGGCCGTGCACCAAGGGGTCGGGCTCGCGGGCTCTCCTCGTATCTCATACGCTGAACTTGCAACCTCTCAAACCACGGATCGGCATGAGTCTCCGGATGGATATTGTGCGGTTGCATGCGGTCGCGGAGTTCGCGGGGTTCGGGTAGAAGACGGGGTATTCCAGCTCTCATCGCTTCGATCCAGCCATCCCCGTGAGGAATAGCGAAATAGTCGGGCGCTTTTCGCGACGCGGCGCTGTTTGGATCCGGCACATGCCACTCGCCCACATCCGGGCTGATGGTGTTGACCATCCAGCTAATCGCGTGGCGGCCAAGCATGCTGGCGGCAGAGGACTGCTCGCTGGCTCGCAGACGGACGATGTGGAAGAGGACCGTCACCTGAGTCGCAGCCAATGGAGAATCCTGAAAGTAGGGTTCTGAGCGAACCCTCTGAATCATCTGGGTCGATCATGACTTTGCCCATGATCGTAGACGAGCGCATGTTCAATCATGCAGCGCACGGCCTGCGCGCAATGTGCCTCCATCGTGGTTCCTTGCGTATCGAGACCCAAACGTTGAGTGCAGGCGCTTACTTGATGACGGATAGGTGCTGGAGAATTCACCATCCGGGAGCCCGAAGCCGATCGGTAGCGAGCCGCACTCAATATTGCGCGACCTCTCGAGGGCCGTCGAGCGTCTCACTCCGACCTTCTTACGACCTTCGGTCCTTCGCACCTAATGAGCGCCTACCCCGATCGCATGGGCCTGGCCACGACCCCCTCTTCTCGACGACTGTTTGGTTTAGCAGTCCTTAGCGCCTGCGCTTCGGCGGCTTGTCGCCTGCGCACGCTTGACTAGCGCGCTGACAAACGCCGTGGCCATTGTACAAAGAAAGGCGATTGCGAAAGCAACGACTGCAGCGAAGCTGGACTCGTTCGAAATCATCTCCGTCAGCTGCTTGGGAATGCGCCGCTGCAAGCTGCCGGCGGTGAACACCTCCAAGACGCGTCCCAGCCACTTAGACTTGCGGTTGCCGGACTCCGGTTGCTTACCCTCGGTAGCGCGCTTGAGCTTGGCTTCCATCGCCCTGATGACCTCTACTGTGCTGGCCGCTGCCGATGGGTCCATACTTCGGTCCTTGCTTCGGTCCTTGCTTCCGGCGCCGCCTCGCTTTGCCTTCTTGGATGCCCTTGCCTCGGCCTGCTGGCTGAGTTCCTCCGTCGCCTCCGCCGCCGCCTCCTTTGCTGTCACCTCCCGCGCTCTCGCCTCCTCCTCGAACTGCATCTGCATCTCAAACCACGACGAGATCGGGCCCACGCGCCGTGGCTTGTGGCCATCGCTGCCATCCGATGCGGTGATCGCACGAGCCAGCGTTGCCCAGTGCTCGCCCGTTTTCGCCTTGGCCAGGTGCAGTGTCACGCGCCCACCCGTACCACTAGGATTGAACGTCGATGCCTCGGGAACGATGTCGTGCGTGAACGGCAGCTCGAGCGCGAAGCGCAGCCGCTTGCCGCCATTGACCGAGTTGCCCTCGCCCGTAAAGGACAGATGCGACGCGGTGAGCGACACCTCGGGCTTATCGACGACGGAAACTGAGACGGGCCCGTGCTTCTTGGGCGAGAAGCGCACCATCACAGCCACTGTCGATCCGTTCTGCGCCCATTGCACCGCGGGTACGATGGTGGCGTCCGCCGTGTGGACGGTGCTCTGGAGGAGCTGGACGACTGAGGTGGTCTCGCGACGACGAAACTCGGCAAAGTGCCGGATCCGTGTACGCCCAGCGTCGGTGGCGGTTCGCACGAGCGCGCGAGCGGCGCTCTGCCAGCCACGTCTCAGCGCTGCGCAGACGGTGGCGCCATCATGCTGCACGTCACTTCCAGGGCCCTCTGCCCATGCGACGATGGACGCCTCGTCGTCGAAAGCGAATCCATCATCTAGCATAATGGGACCCAAGAGGAACGTTGTCGATGTCTCGTCGGCAGCGCAGCTGTCAGCAGCCGCGGCGACGAGCGAGAGCAGGCATCCGAGCGCGCGCGCACCGCGAGCAGCAGCGCAAGTCCACATGCTTGAAGCAGGAACCCCACGTGTGAACGCTTGTGTGAACGCGCGAACGCCACGACCCCCAAGACAGCCACAAACGCGCGTGGCCGGAGACTCAACGAGCAGAAGTCGAGCTCAACCGCTCGCAAGCATCGACGCGTGCTCAGATGTCGAGAAGCTCAGACCGCACAACCTGTGTGCTGAAGCGAGACGGCGCGGCGACGTTACGGGCCGCCCCCGCCTGGCTCGCTGCGAGGCCATAGCCAGCCATGGATCCAGCGCACCACTGACTCAATGATGAACGCTTGTACCGTACGCTGCTCTAGAGACCGACACGCGCATTTTGAACACGCACCCCTGCCGTTACGTCGACCGTTACGAGTGTGGCGTCTGGCGATTCGCCGAGACGCATCATCTGGTTCTCACGTTCTCTGGATTTCCCTCTGCCCGTATCCCCCCTATGCCGCGCGGGCCCTTTCCGTCCAATCGGACTTCTCGGAGATTAATCGGAGATCTGCCAGACTCATCCCTCACATGCGTGTCTCGCCTCGCCGCATGATAGCCTCACGATCATACGTGATGGCCTCGCCAACGGCAACCCTCACGCGTCGCCACGAGCAAGACGTCGTCCAAGTGCTCGTCCGCATGTGTCGTCCGCATGATCGGGGGCGTAGCGGCGCTCAGTGAGCCTTCTTAGTGAGCCTTCTTCTCAAACTGATCCTCAGTCACGCCGTGGCCCATGGCCGACGTCGAGTTGCCGCCGCCGGTGGCGACGTTGGTCATCTGGTCCATGAGCTCCGCGCCCGACCACCACTGGTGCTTGATGAGGGCGCACCCGACCTCACGCTCCTGGCGCTGGATCATCGAGTTGTACGCGCCCATGCCGCGCTCCGCGTAGCCCTTGACGAAGTTGTGGACGGCGAGGCCGTTGGTGTGGAAGCCCGCGAGGGTGATGAACTGCCACACGAAGCCAAGCTCGCCCAGCTCACGCGTGAAGCTCTCGATTTGGTTGTCGTTCATGCCCGCCGCATCCCAGTTGAACGAGGGCGAGAGGTTGTACGCGAGGAACTTGTCCGGCCACATCGAGTGGACGCCCTTTGCGAACTCGGCGGCCTGGGAGATGGTCGGCATGGCGGTCTCCATCCAGATGATGTCGCAGTACGGCGCCCACGCCTGCGCGCGCGCGATGGCGAACTCAGTGCCCGGCGAGATGCGGTAGTAGCCCTCACGCGCGCGGGGGGCCTCCCAGTCGAAGTACGGCAGGTTGGCCTCGCCGAGGATGGCGGCGGCAGCGGTGCGCATCTCCGACATGCTCTTGCGCGCGTCGACGACGGCATCGAACGACGCGAGCTTGGCCTCCTTGCCCGCCGCCTTGACCGCCTTGCGCACCGCCTCGGGGAAGGTCGCGATCTTGGCCTGCTCATACCACTTGCCCTCCTCCTTGCCCGCAGCGATGGCGGCGTTGAGCGACGGCACGTTGGGCGTGGTGGCGCCCACGATGAAGGCGTGGTCGCGCGGGTCGATGTTCGACGTGATGAAGGTCGCGGCCTCCGAGTCGGTGCGCGCGACGATGAGGGTGCTCACGCCGAGCACGTCCGCCTGCAGCCGCGCCGCGCACAGGCGGTCGAGGTGCTCCTGGGTCGGCACGAGCACCTTGCCACCCATGTGGCCGCACTTCTTAGTGCCCGGTGCCTGGTCCTCGAAGTGGATGCCGGCAGCCCCCGCCTCGATGAACATCTTCGTCAGCTTCATCACCGCAGTCAGCCCACCGTGGCCAGTGTCGCCGTCCGCAACGATCGGCGTGAGGAAGTCGGGGCGCTCCTCCGCGGTCTTGCCCTTGCGTACCGCCTCCTCCCACATGCGGCGGTCGTGGTGACGGAGGGCACGGAAGAGCTGGTCGACTTTGTTCGGCACAGTGTCCATCGGGTAGTCCGCGAAGTCCGGGCCGGGCTCATTCGACGTCGAGGCGGTCGAGGACGATTGCCAGCCGGAGACGTAGATGCTCGAGAGGTGCGGCGCCATCGTCACGGCCTGAATCGGGTCGAGCGCGCCAAAGGTACGCGAGTGGGTGCCGGTCGCCTTGCACATCTGCAGCGTCGCCCAAAGCTTCTGCGACATGGCGTTGCTCGCGTAGCTCTCCATGAGCGGCGTGCCGCGGAGCGCGACAACATCGGCGGCCGAGTACGGACGCTTCGTCTGGGAGAAGCCTGCCATGGCGACACAGGCACACCGCACGTTAGGAAGAGGTGCTCATCATCTCACCAGAAAGAGGTGAGAGCATCGCATGGCTGCGGTGCAGACGTACGTGACGTGGCCCACCATTCCTCGATCTTCTTGGTCTCCTCCGCCATGTTGCGCGGGATTGGCGCGATACGCGGGCAGCCGCCCGCGTTGGGCGCCTTCGACATGGCACGCGAGATGGAGCGGGTTGCGACGGAGCGCATCGCCTTGACGCCAGTCGTCGCGACGGCGTGCATTTTGATGAGATCAGGTCCGATCGCAAATTCTGATGAGACCCGTGCCGCTCCGCCCGCCTTTGATGACGCCCTTTTCGGCAACTTCTTGATTACTTGAAAGCTATCCGCATCAAACGGTTACAGATCTCGCATCATCTGAAGAGTGGAGATCGCATTCCCTTACCACTGGTCTCCAGCTCGAGCAGAGCTGAACCTGGTAAGAGAGAGAGTCCACACAACGGCTATCACGGTCTTGAAGATGACGGGCGTTGGATTGTGAGCGCACGTGCGTGCGCGCTGCGCCTAGCTAAGTTGGCGCCAAGACGTGCGCACGATTTGCAATTGACCATTCTTGGTGCGCACGTCTTGGGGCACGTTGAGGCGCGCGCGCGGCGTGGGTACGCGGCGGGTCGGGTGCAGGGCTGCGGGCGTGCGGGTCCCCCCGCTGGCCGTCGTCGACAGCTCGACACCGTGTGTTTCTGCGAGGTTACGTCCATCAAGACGTCCATGGTACAATGTATCGCCCTGCTGTCGCCTGGTCCGTTTTTCAGCGCGCGGCAACCGGCGAGATGGACTCCGCGTGTCTCGAGCCATTGCAGCGGCCGGGGCAGGGCCGCACGATTCATGAAAAGAGACCGCCTTTTCGCGAGGAGGTCTCATCAGCGTCGGCTCCATGCTGCCCTCATCTCTCTCGCGGAATGCGGCTCTTCGCACGTTGCGGGCCCTCTCCAGCTCGCCGCGGGTGCGTGTGGCGCGGGCGATCGAACCCGTCGGGTCGCACGTGCTCTCGCTTCTCTGCCTCTCGCCGAGGATCCCATGACCCCTGGTGTGAGCACTCTGGCCCATGATCGCAGGCATCACCGACACCCATCTCAATCAAGGTCGCACCGGCGCTGCAGTCGTTCATCGATACCAAGGTTCTACCGGGCACCGGCTGCACCCCCGATCAATTCTGGACGGGCCTCGACGGGATCGTGCAGGACTTGCTGCCTCGCAACCAACAGCTGCTGGAGCAGCGCGATGCCATCCAGTCGCAGATTGACTCGTGGCACAAGAGCAAGACGGGCGAGACCCAGCTCGACTTCCTCCGCCGCATCGGCTACCTGCAGCCCTCGCCAGGAGCTTTCGAGATTGAGACTGCGCGCGTCGATGACGAGATCGCCAGAGTGGCGGGCCCACAGCTAGTCTGCCCGGTCGACAAGAGTCGCTTTCTGCTGAACGCGGCGAACGCACGCTGGGGATCCCTGCTCGACGCCTTCTACGGCACCAATGCAGTGCTCCCAGCGCCCCAGCCCGGCCCTTACGATCCCGCTCGCGGCGTCCAGGTCTTCGAGATGGCGCACAAATTCCTCGATGAGACCTTCCCGTTTGCCGCGGGACGTTGGTCAGAAGTGACCAACCTGTCGATCGCCGACGGCGCTCTCGTCGCCAAGGTGGCTGGCGCTGAGAAGGGTGCACCCCTTCGACTGGCGGCCCCCGACCAGCTTGTCGGCTACGGCACGCGGGCGGGTGAGAAATGGTCGATCTTGCTCCGTAAGAATGGGCTGCACTGCGAGATCGTCATCGACGGCAAGGAGAAGGGGGTTGGGCGTGCGACGCTTGCCGGCATCGTCGACGTTCGTCTCGAGAGCGCTCTGACCACGATCTGCGACTTTGAGGACAGCGCGTGCACCGTCGACGTCGACGACAAGGTCGCCGCGTACTCGAACTGGCTAGGACTGATGAACCGAACGCTCTCGTGCGAGTTCCCTGGCAAGAATGGGACGACTGTGAACCGCACCCTCAATCCGCGGCTCGCGTTCCACCAGCCGAAGCACTGGCCCTCCAAGGACGCCTCGAGCGACGACTTCTCGATGTCTGCGCAAGTGCTTCTCCTCGCACGCAACGTCGGCATGCACATGTATACCGACATGGTGACGACGGAAGCGGGCGCGCCCGTGCCTGAGCACTTTGTCGATGCGATGGTGACGGCCGCGTGCGCGCTGCACGACGTTCGCGTGCGCCGCGAGGCGGGCGACGTGCGCAACAGCGTCGAGGGCTCCGTGTACATCGTCAAGCCGAAGATGCACGGCCCCGAAGAGGTCGGACTCGCCGTGGATCTCTTCGCAGCCGTCGAGAAGGCGCTCGGCATGCCTCCACTGACGATGAAGATGGGCATCATGGACGAAGAGAGGCGCACGTCTGTGAACCTCGCGAGTGCGATGCAGGCGGCGCGCCAGCGCCTCGTCTTCATCAACACCGGCTTCCTCGATCGTATGTTGAGAGTGCCACTAATGATGCCTGATGACGACTGATGCACGCCTGATGAACGCCTGATTTCGCCTGATTTCGCCTGATTTCGCCTGATGGTCACGTTCATCAGGTACCGCTGATGAGATCCACACTTGCATGCATGCGGGCCCTGTCAAGCCAAAGCACAACGGGGCGATGAAGGCCGCGCCTTGGCTGCAAGCTTACGAGAAGAGTAACGTCGCCGCGGGCCTCGCGCACCGCCTCGTCGGCAAAGGGCAGATTGGGAAGGGCATGTGGGCGGAGCCGGACAACATGAACGGTCTGCCGCGCACCCATATTAGGATACCCCAGGGGCTGAGAGTCTCTGATCCATATTAGGATACCCCAGGGGCTGAGAGTCTCTGATTGCGTCCGAGTGCGTCTGAGCACGTCTGATTGCGCCCCTCATCAGGTACCTGCCCAAGCTCCTTGATTGCTTCTGATTGGGCTTGATTGCGTCCCTCATCATGTCTTCCTTGATTGCCCCACTCATCACGTCTTCCTCGATCACCCCCCTTATCAGGTCTGCTGCGCACCAAGGGGGCGCAGATCGCGGCCGGCGCCTCCACGGCTTGGGTGCCGTCGCCCACCGCTGCCACGCTGCACGCGTTGCACTACCTGCAGACGAGCGTGGCGAGCGTCCAGGGGACGATGGCGACGGCGCACAAGTCTGAGGGAGTGACGCCCGCCCTCTTCCTCGCGGATCTGATCACGCCTCCCTTGATGACATCGAGCGAACGCGAGGCGCTCACCCCGGTGATCATCCAAAAGGAGCTCGACAACAACGTGCAGTCTCTGCTCGGCTATGTCGTTCGCTGGGTCGGGCAAGGCGTGGGCTGCTCCAAGGTACGTACCCGCAGCCTCTCACCTTCCCCACACCTTCCCCATCCCCACAC
>Ga0209550_10007342_pt1 | contig 10200 bp, 8 predicted proteins | sample LauGreSuBDMM15SN_2_FD_187567 | JGI IMG/M metagenome (GOLD analysis project Ga0209550, IMG submission 187567) | Freshwater lake microbial communities from Lake Michigan, USA - Su13.BD.MM15.SN (SPAdes) (version 5) | ecosystem: Environmental > Aquatic > Freshwater > Lake | place: Lake Michigan, USA... | reverse complement strand
GAGTTCGGAAGGTGGATGCATACAGAGAAACTGATGAAGGCGATCAGGCGTACCGGACCCGGCTCCTTCTGCAAACCATATATGGCCGGTGGCGATGTCTAGGGCGCAGGTAGCCCAATACAGACGCCGATCTGACATACTTTCTAGGACACATCCAACAAGTCGCCGTTCTTTGACTCCCGCGGTATCCACATAACATCCAGGGGAAGAGATGTGATCCACGATGCGATCTTCTACCGCGCCAGTTGCACCCTTTTTTTGAACGACGACAACTACTGTCCAGCCGGCAGCCACCAGAATCTTCTCAAACTTGGAAATTGCATAGTCAGGGAAGCCACCAAAGAGTGTTTGAAATCCTTCACCGGCTGCATGCTGAGAGAGGGCCAGCTGACAGAGTTCGGCGATTTCACGAATATTGGCCTTGGTAGTACCCGTTGTCAGATTCTCAGTATCATAGATCTCAAAGAATCCGCCAACCTGAAACAGCAGCGCTGTTTTGGGGCCATATTTAGCTGCATGAGCGGACCAGACCTCATAATACTTTTTATACATTGGCTTTTCACTTGTTGTCATGACGCTACCCGCTATAGTATAGTAAGGGGACGATGCCTTTAGACCTGCGCCGAAATATTCTGTCCCAGAAGTAAATGAATTCAACGAATCCAATTCTTGCCATGCAGGCACGGATGCTCGCTGCCAAAGCGAGGATCATGGAGAATGTCTTTGGCCCTTCTGCCGCCCCTTCTGCTTCTCCTTCAGCAAAGAGCATGCGGCGTACCTCCAGTGCGCGTCGTTCAGAATCGGAAAAGCACCGACAAGCACTAGTCCGTGCCGCATCAGCGGCAGCAAAAGCTTTAGCAGGTGGAAAGACTCGGAAACAACTTCGTGGCAATGCCAAGTTTCTGGCCAATGCCGGTCTTCTGCCAAATCGCCTAGCGATCGGCGCTCCACTGGCCAAGGTGGAGGGTACCGGCTATCACCGGCCAACAATTGCCCTATCCCGGAGACGGAGAACACGCAAGATCTAAACTAGAATTACATCCTTATAAATATGGACACATCAACAAGAAGGGGTAGACCCATTTCATATTCTGAAAGTCATATTCAATTAGATAGGACTTTTAGGACATTACCCTTGTTATCACCCTCTTCCTCAATGATTTCCTTTGAAATAGAACAAGCAAATACTCCATCCCCTCCTCCTCTGACACTTATGATTCCACCCCCTTCCCCTCCGTCTCCCTCTGAAAAGATATTGTTGTGGCTCCCTTTTCTTCATACATGGACCACGCGATTTGTATTCCATTTGACTCTCATAAGCCTCTTTGAAACTATCTTTTTCTGGCAATTCATAAGTAAATCAGAAGACTCTGCACTCATTATGTTAGTAAATCATTACGCAAAAACGACTCTAAATAATTGTGCCGCCATGAGTCCTTCACAACGCCAGATAACAACTAGTTTTCTGAATCTTTTTTTGAATAAAACACAAGCTGATGCGGCAGGTGCTGTCGCGGCGACCAGCCGGGCCGCCTATAATTTTATTCTGGTTCGTAATAGTTGGTTGTACTTTGGCGGCCTAGCAATCCTATTTGCGCTCCTGGCATCCATTAGCCTCATAGAAAAATACAAGATTCATTGGCGTGCTCTTATCCTAGAGAATCTGGCTCTTGTATTGCTTCTTGGTCTTTACGAGTGGATGTTTTTTAGCACTGTTGTACTCCAGTATCAGGCCATCAGTGTACCGGAGCTAGATAGGATGATTGTTGATGAGATCATGTCAGCCTGTTAATTTCTTCTTGTCCGATTTCTGCGAGTACGATTTCTGCGAGTACGATTTCTGCGAGTTCCACGAGTACGATTTCTGCGAGTACCACGAGTACGACGTCCACCGATAATGTGTCCAATCTGTCTACGAAGAACTGGCGCAAATCGGGGAGGAGGAGGCACAGCAGCGGCAGCGGCGTTCCTTATTTCTTTAAGACGATTTAGGTTTGAATTGTTTTGTTCTGGAACGGTCAAAATAGCCTTTCGGATACCATCATTCCGCAGTGTAAGTTTAACGGGTGATCCAACCGGAAATGTATAGTAAACAGCACCATTCATAAGAATATTTACAGGCCTAAGGAGGGTTCTATCACAAAAATGAATATTATCTTCCTCACTAGGTTCCCAAAAAGGCTGTGCAACATGTGTACCTTCAATTATCGCAGCAGGATCTGTATCCGGGATATGTTGAATAAGAATATTTGCCAGATTCTCAAATATTATGGTGTAAGTTGCCATTCTACGTTTAACCATGATTAAATTTTCAAACGCATACTAAAAACTTGATAACCTTCCATGGCCAAATCAACCAGTACGATGGGAACCCGTTCTTCTAAAATTGTTCATGCACCCGCAACTGTAACCTATAGTGATGCTGCCATGATTGGACAAAACTATGAAAAGCAAAAAGCTTTGATTGAAGCGGTCTATGCAAAACAAAAGAAAGAAGTCCGCTTTATTGCAGAGACAAAAGAGAATCCGTATCTGACAGTAGTTCGTGATAATACGCGAATTACTGTTGTATACAACAAGGTTAATAATTGGATCACGGATATCTGTCATGAATAGGCCTAAACAGGTACTCAATAATCCAAAGAAGGATGTTTCCAGAACTAGCTATTGCATCAGTTGTAGTAGCAGGGGCTCTCGTTGTCTATAATATGTACATATATCGGGTTACAAGAGTCCACGCAACGAGCGATAATCCTTTACCATCTGCCGCAGCAACCCAATCGGAGCCTTTGCTACAGTCTCGCGACGCGAAAGACGAGCCCCAACCGCTGCAGCACGAACCTGATCCTCCGTCATCGCATCAATTTGTGCCATAGCAGCCTTGCGCCGTTTCTGTGTTTTAGCAGTATTATCAATCGTAACAGCGACCTGCTTAGCCTTAAATGTCTTCTTCTGAATTACACTACGTAGTATTGACCCACTGCGTTTGGGGACCAACATAACCTTTGCCGGTTTTTGTTTAGCAGGTGCAAGAACTACTTTTGGCTGTGGTGCTTGCGGTGCTTGCGGTGCATGCGGTGCTTGCGGTGCACCTCCAGACTGTGTTTTAGCGACTGCGTGCGCAACAACAGGTGGTCCCGGTTTCAGAACAGTATTCGTTTTCACTGCATCTTCTTTTGTAACATACGGAGTTTTATCATTCGCATCATCAAAATCATCCTCACCACGTCCGGATTTCTTTGTCTGGCCGCGACGACGACCCTTCCGACTTCGGCGACCTCCTTCTTTTACATCCATAATAACCTCCTTTTCATTTTGTTCTGACATTAGGCTTTACTTAAATACGTAGAATATATATTTAGGCGCGCGAGTCTAAAGCAACCAATCAACAGTTACCAGGTATGTTATCAAAAGGTGAATTACCCTCCAGGGGGTCCCCGAGTCCCTTAACGATGGAATCTACATCTGCCTTTCGGAATCTCCTAAAGCTGTATCATGCCCAAAACAATAGACGCCAAACAGTGGACCACCAACACTCCTCTTTCCGACACTTTATCGAAAAGGAAGTTTCACAAACGATTACGCGATCCTGTCCCGTCAAAGTCACCGGATCACCCGATCGCCCGTTGGCGAGTAGCACCCGGGCGGCAGCCGGCACAGCCGGCACCGCCATGCGCGTCAGCATTGAAGGCACCGAGGACAGTCCTCCACCTGCCAATGGATCCAAGATGGGAGGCCTTCTTCAAGCCAGCCCCGCTGATCCTAGTGCGCCCCCCGCCCGTGAAGTAGAAGTCTGCGTAGAATTCGCAAATGTAGAAATTCGCAAGCCAACCATCTTTGAAAACAACGGGGCCGTTCTCCCCATGTATCCCAATGATGCACGCCTCAGGAATATGACATATTCATCACCCGTCTATGTCAGTGTTATTGCGACCTATACTATGCGCACTCCACCCCCCCATGGATCACCGCCAGGCACTGAACCCACCGTCACAGTGTCCCGCAGAACTCTCCCTCACGTTCAGATCGGTCGTATTCCGATCATGGTCGGCAGTAGTTTCTGTTTGCTCTCTGATACGCCCGAAAAGACACCCAAAGAGCTCGGGGAATGTTCCGAAGATGTCGGCGGCTATTTTATCATCCAAGGCGGTGAGCGTGTGATCATCAGTCAGGAGCGTATGTCAGAAAATGTACCCTTTGTCTTTCGCAATAACAAGGTGCGCAACAAGGAATCCGAAGTCATTGATGTGAAGTCCATTGGACCCGACAATGAAGGTATGCCCAAGTCGCTATCTGTCAAGATAGTGCAACATGGCAAGAACTCCATCAATCCCGAACACATTATTGTCACGTGCCCTCGTATCAAGGCCGAAATTCCCCTCTTCACCATGTTCCGCGCACTCGGCATTCTAAGTGACAAGGAGATCATTGAGCTGATTTGCGGACCCATAGAAGGAGACGATGTCCCCTATGCAATGTTCTTCCAGGAATGCATTGAGGAGGCAGGGGATGTCACAACGCAGGAAAAGGCCCACGAATGGCTTGCGGCTAATCTCGGCAGCGGCGGCGGCAGCCGCGAGTCGTATTCTGCAAATACTCTTCAGACAAACAAGCCCCCCAAGGTCACGACCATCAAGGAAGTTCTAGCAGAGGAGTGTCTGCCCCATATTGGCGGTGCCTCTATGATGTTTGAAAAGGCGTGCTATCTCGGCCTTATTACTAAGAAGGTCCTGGAAGTCTTCAAGGGCAAGGAGAAGCCCGATGATCGCGATGCCTATCCGAATAAGAAAGTGGAACTCCCAGGCAATCTCATGGGAAATCTCTTCCGCTATCTGTTCGGCACCAAGGTCATCAAGGATCTGAAGACTAATCTGACGAAGGAAATTCACAATGGTTTCTGGAAGAGCAGCGGCAAGGTGGAGGACATTATCAATAATTCCAACATCTATAAACTCATCAAGTCGCCCATCGTTACGATCGGACTCAAATCATCGCTGGCTACGGGAAACTTTGTGGGTGGCAAGATGGGCAACAAGGCCGGTATTAGCCAGGTTCTCAATCGGCAGACATTTGCATCCTCTCTCAGTCACTTGCGTCGTCTATCAACGCCGATGGAAAAGACGGGTAAACTGCTGGAGCCGCGTAAGTTGCACAATACCCAGTTTGGCTTTGTTTGCACAGCCGAGACGCCAGAAGGCCATGCAGTAGGTGTTGTCAAGAATGCTAGCAGTACTGCAAGTGTATCCCTTCCCATCTGCCCTGAGCCCGTTGCAGCCTTTCTATACGATGTCCTAGGGATGAAGAATCTGGGCGATGTGAGTCGTGCCCAACTCTTTCAGCATATTCGTGTACTCATCAACGGTGGCTGGATCGGTGTGCTGCCAGTGGATGCACCAGGGGCCGTGGCCGCTGTTGCAACGTTGAGAGCCGCAAAACGCAAGGGGCGTATTCATATTCACACCGGTATCACATACAAGCCGGCCAAACGGGAACTCTGGATTAATACGGAGGGTGGCCGCTTTCTTCGCCCTGTACTCAATGCTGCTGCTGTTCGTGAACTCAAGGCAAATCCGGATGCCATTCCGATCTGGCTGACGGACAAACCAAAGGCCATTGCGAACACCAGCTGGAGTGATGTGTTGCGATGGATAAGCCCTGGTGGACACAGTCTTCTGGAATACATTGATCCCACTGAAACGGAGAATTTCTACATTTCCATGTGGGCCGATACGGTCAACGAAGATCACACGCATGTGGAGATTCATCCCTGCACTATGCTGGGCACGATGGCCTCCAATATCCCGTTTCCCGATCACAACCAAGCGCCCCGTAATTCCTACCAGTCAGCGATGGGAAAACAGGCTATGGGTATGTCCACCCTGAATGCACGGGAGCGCATGGATACGATCTCTAATTCCCTGTGGTATCCGAGCCTGCCCCTCGTATCACCCTACATGAGTCAATTCCACGGCTCCCAAACGATGCTCTCTGGCTACAATGTGATTGTCGCTATTATGCCCTATGGCGGCTACAATCAGGAGGATTCCATTATGATTAACCGGCGATCACTGGACAATGGTCTCTTCCGCTCCGAGTTTTACCGTACGTACAAGGATGAGGAAAAGAAGAACCAGGCATCGGGCGAAGAGGAGCGATTCTGTCGGCCCAACCCTGCGACGACGCGGCATATGAAGCCGCATGCGTGCTACAATAAACTCGGCCCTGATGGGCTAGTTCCTGAAAATACCTTTGTGAGCCAAGAGGATGTGCTTATTGGAAAGGTGGCTCCCATTCGCCTGCGCGGTGCAGATGGCGCCGCGATGGCGGGCATTAACCACGCTGCACTCCAAGCCATGTCCTCCGTAGCAGCGGCACAAGCCGTAGAAGCAGCAGGTGGAAAACGCTACCGCGACTCCTCCAAACTGATGAGGACGAATGAATCGGGCTATGTGGACCGTATTTACCGCGGTCGCAACGGCGAGGGATACAGCTTCGTGAAGATCCGTGTGCGCGAGGAACGCAAGCCCGAAATTGGTGACAAGTTTGCATCGCGTCACGGACAAAAGGGCACGTGCGGTATTATTCTGGAACCCGAAGATATGCCCACGACGGCCTCAGGTCTTGTACCCGACATCATCATCAATCCACACTGCATTCCGAGCCGTATGACGATTGCACACTTGATGGAGACCCTGTTGGGTCGTGTTGGCTGCGAACTCGGGTTTCTGGGCGATGCCACGCCCTTCAATAAGGCCATGACGGTAGAACGCCTTTCTTCCCTTCTACAGGAGAATGGCATTGAACCCCACAGTAACGAGATCATGTACTGCGGCTACACGGGCAAGCAGATGCCAACGTCCATCTTCGTGGGCCCGATTTTCTATCAGCGTCTGAAGCACATGGTGGCCGACAAGATTCATTCCAGAGCCACAGGCCCCCTGGTTATGTTAACCCGCCAGCCGGCCGAAGGCAGGGCACGGGATGGCGGCCTCCGCTTCGGTGAAATGGAGCGCGATGTTATGATTGCGCACGGTGCATCAGCCTTCTTGAAGGAACGTACGATGGAGACATCGGATAACTTTGAGGTCCATGTCTGCAAGGGATGCGGTCTCATCGGCATTGCAAACAGGGAACGCAATATCTGGAATTGTACCGGTTGTGGGAATACGACCGAGTTCAGCCAGGTGCGTATCCCGTATGCGTACAAACTCTTCTTGCAGGAACTGGAATCTATGAACATTTCCAGTCGCATCTTTCCCGAGACCAAACTCAGGGCTCTGACAGAGACAGCTGGGCGCTAAATTACAATATATATCTATAAAGTAGAATATGGCAGAGGTACCGAATCCGACCGTCGGTACAAATGTTGCGAATTCTACCGTTGGTGCAACCACGGCAAATCCTTCTATTATGGCATCACTTGCAAATACAGGCGGTAATTTTGCCCAAGCAATTGTTAATACCATAGGTATAGGTGCAGCCGCGACAAATCATGCTGTACAGATAGTAGGTAAAGCCGAGGAACAGGCATCTAAAATTGCGATGTCAGCTGTAAATTCAACGGGAAAAATAGGGGTAGCCGCTATCAATACCGGTACTAAACTTACTACAAACACTCTTCATGTAGTCTCTTCCGCATCTAATTCAAGCAAACGTATAGCAAATGCGGCATTAACTACGGGTGCATCAGTAGTAGAATCCACCGGCAAAGCAACTACACGTATCGCAAACGCCGCATTAACAACAGGTGCATCCGTATTAGAATCCACGGGTACCGCAACTTCACGTATAGTAAACTCCACTGGCAAAGCAAGCGCACGTATAGCAAACTCTGCATTAAATACAGGTGCAAAGCTAATAAACTCTTCAGGCAAAGCAACTGTACGTATAGCAAACTCCGCATTAAATACAGGCGCTGCGCTAGTAGAATCCACTGGCAACGCAACAAAACAGGGGGTAGGGGAGGTAATAGCACAGGCAGGCAAAGTAACACAGTCAGTAGGGCGTCTTGCAGGTGTTACAACAGCAGCTGTTTCAGATATGTTAACACGCTTTGCGAATGCAGCGAGTAAAAGTACGCGAAATGCAATAAGTACGAATGCAGCAAATAATAAGCTTCGGAACATGAATCCTCAACATTTTAGGAATGCATTAATTAGAGATTACAAACTAATTTTAGCTAATACTATTACAGAGTTCGGAAAACTGTTCAAAGAATATAATACATCATTTGAGAATTATATCAAAGTGTACCAATCTACATTTTGCAAACCGGGTTGGTTTTGGGGGCATAGTTGTACATCAGAAATTGTACAAAAAATTAAAACATTTAAAGACAATATTAAACAGATCGGCGGTAAGTTTAAATTTAATATGACAAAAATTTCCTCATCGGTTGGATTTTATGGAGCGGCAATTAATAGACTAGTTGGTTTAAATGAGTCCGAAATGATGAATAAAGCACAGGAAATTACAAAGGCAAATTTTGATGAATTTGAAAAATTATTACGTGAGATTACAAATGCATTTGATATTCTATTTTCTACTATAGAAAAAGCTACTACTACACCGATTACATCTAATGCTGCACCAGCAACAGCAGGCGGGTACACAAGGCGAACGCGCGCGCGCCGTAATCGGCGTACACGTAAAATTCGGTCCTATAATTAATTTCTCATTCCTTATTAATAAATGAATCTCCTGGCAGTTCTAGTAGAATTCTTGGGCACATTTATCTTTTTATCAGTGATCGTAGCCACGGGGAACCCTTGGGCGATTGGCGCGACCTTGGCGGTCCTTGCGTTCCTGGGCGGCAGCATCAGTGGCGGCCACTTCAACCCGGCGGTCACGGCCATGTTCCTCTACAATCGCGGTATTGCAGTTGATAATGCGGCGGCCTATGTTGTGGCACAGGTTGTAGCAGGTATTTTGGCCGTTGTCACCTACACGCAACTCAAAAAGAGTGGTGTCTTATAAATAATACAATACTAAATTAGTCTTATAATCTGTCATAAACAGATTATAAATCTAAAAATTCAAAATTTTAAAAGTCTCTATTTTCGGCAAATAGTCCACATGCCGACTCCCAGCAGTGCGATCGCTGCCAGACCTGCGACAACCGATCCCTCTAGCGATTGTAGGTCAGAAAATGGTTCTATGCTAGGCGGCATATGAAGAATCTGGCATAACTTGTATCGGTCATTGCCCTTGCCATTAATGAGCAGAGCCAGAGAAGCACCGGGCGTATTTTTTGCAACTTCTTGCTGCATCTTATCAATCTTTGGGGGTTCGGTGGCAGGGCAGCCATCCGGCGGATTTGGAGTAATGTAGGTTCCATCTGGATTGTAGCATTTAGGCGCAGCCCCATATTCATCACGCGTTACCGTAATCGGTGCTCCATTTCTATTGTAGGCCTGGACCCAGCGAATCTGCTGGGGAAGACCTGTAATAGGATCCATGCGGTCCACGGGATCGGCCAAATAATTCAAAGAGAGATCTGTGGCATCCGTAATTCTGCCATTAAAATCGCCGACAGGACATGCCACCTGTTGACACACAGGATAACCGGTCGCTGTCACTGCAGACAAAATAGGACGTGGATCAAGAGCATCCCGTGCATTTTCTAATATACCGGGTGCAAGACCTTTCAGGCCAGGGAGACCCGCTGATGCAAGCCCGTCTGCGACGCGAGTACCCAATAAATCACCCTTTGTAATTCCATCAAAGTAATCGGACATGGTCGCGCCATTGGAACATTTTTGTTCTGTGTTCAAAAAGTAGCGAACTCCCATCGGCGTGGGATTATGAGTATCAAAAAAACTCGGACCACCAAAGGCAATTACATCAGTGTAATAATTGATACCTGCAACGCTGTCAATCAGTGCACCAAATGTGGGCTCTTGACGAACTCCTATAGAACCAGGAAGTGCAATATTATCGGCGTAGGAATAATTGGGTCCAAAAAACCCATAATTATCTTTTTGTGCCATCCCTATCCATGGATCTCAAAATTAGCAACTTGTCAAAAGGTGAAATGGTGCGGGAGCATTAAGTAATGATGAAATAGTATGTCCGATTTATGGCCGGCGCTCCATAAAACATCAGTCGCTAAAGCAAAAGATTCAGATCCAGAGTTTGGACTAATGGACGAATGGTTTTCCGAAAAGCCAAGTAGTTGTGCCATCTGCGATGATGATTCTG